>Ga0315273_10011951_pt1 | contig 11117 bp, 8 predicted proteins | sample YL17G02_0_MG_FD_205753 | JGI IMG/M metagenome (GOLD analysis project Ga0315273, IMG submission 205753) | Sediment microbial communities from Yellowstone Lake, YNP, Wyoming, USA - YL17G02_0 | ecosystem: Environmental > Aquatic > Freshwater > Lake > Sediment | place: USA: Wyoming | collected...
AAGCCGACGAACGCCTCCGGCTCCGAGACGGGGAAGGGGAGGGCGTGCTTGGCCGCCACCTGCTCCATGTCCCAGGCGCGCTGCGCCTCGTCGTAGACGATCACGTGCTGCGGCGGCACCGCGGCCGCGTCGCCGAGGTACTGCTTGCCGTAGTTCTTGACGTCGCGAACGAAGGCCTTGCCGCCACCGCCCGCGCTGCGCAGCCAGCGTAGATGAAGCTGAGAACGTATCAGAACTGCACTGATTGAGACCTTGGCCACACTTCGGCCGTGCTGCTGGAGTTCGTCGCACGCCAGAAGGCGCTCCCGGCAAACGACGGCTAGGCACTGTCCGCAGGCATCGTCTTGTCGCGGGGCCGTTCCTTTCTGAGCTCCGCGGCGATGTCTGGCGGAACGATGGACTGCGGCGTCAAGGCGCCCAGGAAGAGAGGGATGTCAAGCACGCCGTGCAACTCCGCTACGGCGATTCTGAGTTTCTCAAATGAGACGAGTGCCCCGCAGTCGTTCGGCGATATGGTCCGCAGGAAGCCTGACTCGGCCGCCAGAATGGCCACTTGAGCGTACCGTTCTCTGGCACATAGCCGCGCTGCGTCCAGAATGTCGCTGCCGAGGCTCATTTGGTGCCTGAAGGTCACGCGGACCCAGGTTCGATCCTTGGCGAAACGCCCATCGGCGCCGAGCCATCCGGCGCGCTCGAAGTCCCGAGCTATCACCTTGTTGAGCTCTCCCTGCATGCCCTTGGGCGCGCTCCTCCCTCGTCGGACTCGCGCCGCCCGTTCCGCGTAGAAGCCCACGGCTGCATCTCGCCAAGTACCGTCGCCCAGGACCCTGCAGGCCTCCAGGAGCGCTGGCGTGGGCTGCCCGTCGTACCAGGGAGCAGACAGAAGGGTCACCTTCATGCGCCGTAGCCGCCCAGCATGTTCGGTGCGAGCTCTGCTTCAGCTGAGCCGAACGCGGGAATCGGCGGCGCTTCGCACTCGAGCCTCGCCGGGACGCGCAAGCTCGTGGGCTTCGGCAGCCACTCCGTGGGCAGCTGTCCGAGCAAGGTCGTCTCCAAGACGGCCGGCGTCTCCAGCATGCCCGTTGCCGACGCCAAGCCGGCGAGCTCGGCTAGAAAAGCAGGTGTCGAGTCCGGCGTCATCGGCCGCCACATCCCACCAACGTCGATCCCGAAGCAGACCGGCTTCCCTTCGCTGCACATCACTCGTAGCGCCGGACAGCCGGCTGCGACCTCACGCTGGCCGAACCAGCGCAACGCTGGGTGCGTGAGCGAGATCACGTGTTCGTCGCCGGGTTCGACGGAGAACGACACCCTCTCGTGCCCGATTTCGAGCACGATGTCGTCACCCTTCGCGAAGCAGCGTCCGTCAAGCGCCACGACGGCGGCCTGGGCGAGCGCAGAGAGTCCTGATCGGAACTGGTGCGCGAGCGTCTCTGCTGTCGAACTGCGCGACCACAGCCTGCGCAGGGCTTTCACCTGCACGTCGTTGCGCAAGCTCTGCAGCTCTGCGAGCGGGTCGGCGCTCCCTTGCGGCTCGCCGTATCGAGACGACACCTCGGCGCGGATGGCAGCGCTGACCACTTCGGGGAACTCACCGACCGCCAGCTCGTAGAGGTCCCTGCGGTCCATGAGCCGCTTGTACATCTTCGATTCGATGCTGTCCGGGTACCAAAGGTTGTAGACGTCGACGCTCGACGCTTTCTGGCCGAGGCGTGCGATGCGGCCGATTCGCTGCTCAAGTCGCGCCGGGTTCCACGGCACGTCGACGTTGATGATCACGCGTGCGCTCTGGAGGTTCACGCCCTCCGATGCCGCATCAGAACAGAAGACGATCCTGATCGCGCCCTGCTCCAGCGCCCTCCGGATGTCGCCGCGGGTCGACCTCTGTGGTCCTACGCCAAGGTCCATGACTGCGGTCTGGCCCGTGTACACGCCATAGGGCGCGAATTCAGTCTGCTGCATCTCATCGCGGTAGGCGTCGACCACGGCGTCCAGCGTATCGGTGTAGCGCGAGAACACGAGCAGGCTCTCGCCGCGCTCTAGGTGCCGGCGCACGAGTTCCAGAGCGCAGACGGTCTTGGGGTCTGGCGAGTCGTCGAGGATCCTCCTCAGGTGAGTGAGCAGGCCGTCGAGGTACTGGATCTCGATCCGCGCCGCGCGGAGGACTTCTTCAGCGTCGACTGGGGTGGCCGTCCTGTGATCAGCGGGCTCGAAGACGTCCTCATCGTCGAAGACGTCGGACTCGAGCAGCTCTTCCATGCCCGACTCGATGTCGTCCAGCTCAGAGACGTCGGCGGCGATGCCTTCTACGCGCGACTTGCGGTGCTCCATGCTAAGACGGCAGGCCTCCAGCGAGGACGCGAGTCGCTGCTGGTAGCTGCACTTCACGAACCCGACGTTGAACTTGCGGTCCGGGAACAAGGCTCGTTCGACCTCGAAATAGACGTCGTCAAGATACTCTTCCACCTGAGTGTAGAACGAGCGGACATCGCCGGGCACATCGAGCGCCGGCGCGATGAGGTTGCGGGTGGGGAACTTGTAGCCGACGGCTTCGAGAGCCGTCCGCGTGTTCCTCACTGTCAGCAAGTGGGCAGGGTGCAGCTTCGTCAGCAGTCTGCGCACTGCCTGCCATTCGCGGCTCGCTACCACTGCTCGCTCGACGGGGTCATCCTGGCTCCCCATCAGCCGTTCGAGCACGCCGCGTTCGTCAGGCTCCAGGTGCGTCTGGTCAGGCTGCATCGCCGAGATACATGAGCAGAGCAGCGCCGCGGCCTGGGATGCGTCTTGAAGGGTAGGAGCATCGTCTTCCGAGACGAATCTCAGGCTGCGTTCGTAGTTCGGCGGCTTCGCCCATGCCTCGGGGAGTCCCAGCAGCTCCAGCAGCGCGTGGTATTCGCGCCAGTGCATTTGCATGGGGGTCGCCGTGGCGAAGACCACGTGCGGTACCTTCGGCATGATGTCCTGCAAGAGACGCCACATGAGCGTCGGTCGCTCCGTGCCCGCGAGGTCGGGCCGCACGCGCGCGGCATGCGCCTCGTCGACGATCAACACGTCCGGCATCGCGGTGGCGGATGCCAGCGCGTGACCTGCCCGTCGCGAGCCGCGTGCGTACTGGGCGGACATAATCGTGACCGCGGGCGTCGAGGGGCCAAGCACTGGCTCGTCGCGGCCGAGCAGGCGGGCCTCGCCATCAGGCGAGACCATCGCACGACGGCCGGAATCGAAGACCCAGGCATCGAGTTCGAAGTGCTCGCGCAGCTCTGCCTGCCACTGATGGACGACTCCCTTCGGCGCGAGGACAAGGGCTCTGCGTGCTGCGGTGTGCTTGAGCAGGTACTTGAGCACCGCGCCTGCCTCGAAGGTCTTACCGAGGCCGACCTCGTCAGCCAGCAACACGCGGACGGGCCAACGCGAGAGGGCATCCAGGAAGGCTCGCTCCTGGTGTGGGAAGAGCGCCGCATGGTCGCCGGACACCATGGCCAGCGCCGGCATGCTCGCGGCAAGGTCGAGAATCGCGTGCATGTCGAGCCGCGCTGCAAGGTGCATCGATGTGGGCCGCGGCTTGATGGGCAATGCTGCGAGGATCTCCTCGGCGAAACCGGCGTCCAGTGCGCGGACGGTCAGTCCAGCTTGCCTATCACTCCAGAGGCTCTCAAAGAAACGCACCTGCGCGTCCGTGTATCGCGGCTGCTCCCATGACGAGAAGACCGTCAGGTGCTCGAAGTTCGCACCCAAGCCAGCACCGGTCTCGTTGGGGCTACCGACCGCGGCCACGACGTTGCCGTCGGTGTCCCGAAAGACGAAGGCCTTGTTGTGAAACATGCCTTGGCGACCGCTCGTCACCGCCAGGGGTGCTGCCACGCAAATCTCGAGCAGGCCATCCTGCATCATCCACGCGACCGTGGCGAGGCGGTCGAGGGCGATCTCGTCGACGATTGTCGCAATCCCAGAGACGATGCGCGCCCTGACACCCTCGATCATCTCAGCGACGGGATCGCTGCTCGCGAGCGCCGCCTGTGCCAGGTCTGCGGGGACGTCGTGAAGGCCCAGGACGAGGCGGATGTGACCGCGGCGATTCCAAAGCGCGTCCAACCCCTCCGCGATAGCGACAAGCGACTCTGTCGTGAAGAAGCTGGTGACGCGGTCGTAGTGCGTCGCTTGAGCAAGCAGTGGCAGCACGAACCGGTGAAGGATGTCTTCACCTCGGCCCGTGTAGTCGATGTCGAGATCAAGGTCTCGAAGGCTCACGGCGGCTACATCCCGAGCGCGCCCAGGACCTGGTCGCAGAGTTCCTGGTCGGCATCCGGAGACTCGCTGCACACCACACCGCTTTCGACAAGCTCGAAAAGGATTGACCTGAGCCAGTTCAGCTGCCGCTCGGTGAGTGGGGCACCTGTTTGCTTTCTCTTCGCCACGTCGACGAGGAACTTGCGCGCCTTCGGGCTAAGCTTGCCGTACTCCTTCGCCTTGTGGGACAGGTGTCCGAGGATCTCACCGGAGATCGCCGCGATGCGCTCGTCCAAGTCTGGCCCGCTCTGCTCTCGCATGGCCTCGTAGACGGCGCAAAGGACTGGCTCCTCATCGGGCACCGCCTCAAGCGCCTCGAGTCCCGCACGGATCCAGTCGGAGTCGGCGCCTGCGAATAGAAACCATGTGGTGACCGGCGGGTTGGCCTGGGAGACGAGTTCGAGGTCGTCATCATCGAGGGTCGCGAGGTCCAACAGAGCTTGCACTTCCGCCGGTGAGGCCTCGCAGATCCGCGCGGCACCCTCCAGAGTGAGGCGGCTCTTCATTGCCAGACGAGACACGAGGCGAGCCCTGGCGCCGAGAGGCAGGTCAGCGTCGGCCCAGGCAGCCTGTAGGCCCTCGACTGGGTCCAGGTCGAGGTAGCCCTCGATGTCGGACAGCGGTGTCAACTGCGCACCGCCTCAGGGAGGGCGTGCATCCGAGTGAGAATCCACGCACTGCGGATCTCCGCCGCCTTCCGGCCACTCATGCCGCATTCGTCGACGAGGAAGCGCAGGATTGAGTCGGCTATCGCGAGTATCCGCAACTGCTCCATGTCCTTCGTCTCAAGAAAGAGCGGGTGACTCGTGTTGAGGACAGCAAGCAGCGCGAGTCCGGCCTCATCCAAGAGGAAGTCGAACGGAGTGCCGCCGGTGGAAAGCTCCTGCTCCACAAGGGAAAGCGAGAGCTCTCTACCGTCCTCGAGCACGAGGGACTCAAGGTCGACGCGAAGCTTGGGCAACTCACGTTTTGGCTGGTCATCGCCTGAGGATTGGTCCCCCAGCGCATCGCCGCCCGAGCCGCCGTCATGCGACCGTGGTGACTCCAGACCCAATCCAACGTACATCTCGCTGACGATCTGCTGGGCAAGGACGGGGCTGTTGATGTTGCCCTTCCTGCTCAGCTCGCGACTTGCCCGCACTACCGGCTTGAGGAACTCCTTCATCTCGGCTGAGGCCTGGCGCCATCTTTCGGACTGCTGCAGGCCCTGCTTGAAGAACGTGGCATCGATGAAATCCATGTGGACTTCGCCGATGATGCGGCTCGTCATGAGGTGCCCCGCGAACCATTCTTGGCACCAGGTCTGAACGAGCTGCGCGTGGCGGTAGATGTTGAACCCATAGTCGCCCTCGTTGTGCGTTTGCTTGTCGATCGCGACCCATCCCGCGATGCGGAACTGGTCCGACGTGCCGAAGGTGATTTCTACTGGGACGCGGCTGTTCGGTACGAAGGTGTATTTGTGCGGTATGGCCGGATCGCCGTTCACCAGGATTGAATCCATCTGCTCGAGATGCGGCTTGAAAGCCTCTCCCAGCTTCGTCAGCACGGCACCGGCTAGGGGATCTCGCTGGCGGATCTGCCGGACCACGACCGCGGTACCGTGCTCTCGTTGGCCAAGTGGGCCGTCGGCCGGCAGGTCGAGCTCCTCCACTTGTATGGTCCACGCCTCAGGGGCATCGGGACGACGCTCCCATTCAGCCAGGTCGAAGACCACTCGGAACTCGCTGCGCGAGCCGATCGGACGTGTGTACACGGCCCACCAACGGCCGATGCTCGCGCAAGCCGTCTTCATGCCCAGGCCGAAACGGCCCTTCGCACCCTGCGGCTTCTTCACGATGTCGGACATGTCGACGCCTAGCTTCACGGCCTCGACGAGGACTTCCTCGGTCATTCCAGCGCCGCTGTCGACGACGCACACCTCCTCGCCATCGACCTGCACCTCGACAATGGTGGGCTGGCCGTCCACCGCCGCATCGAAGCTGTTGGCCACGATTTCGGCAACGGCGTCTGCCAGGGTGAGATTGGTGGCGCCGATTTTCTCGAGCAGCTTGGGTGAGGGCGAGTTCTTGTACGACTTGATGCGAGACATGTTCCTCCCACTCCGGGTAGTCGAGCCCCCGATGTCGCCTAGCTATCGGCATTCGGATTATGCGGTGACGTTCGGACGCCGCGAATGACGCGCCGCGGCCTCAACCCTACATCTGTGCTGCCACGTAGCTGCTGTTCAGCCAGAAGCACTTCTTGACAATTGGTCCGTTCCTGGGCGTGGGCAGTGTGTCGCGTCCGTCGCGCCCGTGAGGGCGGACGTGGCAGATGGGACTCTCGCTTCCTCGTGGCAACTTGTCAGCGCGCCCGATCTCGATCCGCCGAACGGTCTCGTCCCAAACGCGTCTGACTTCCCCTTCCCGGTCGCTCTCTGGCATACGCCAAAGGCGAACGGAGTCGAGGACGCGTCGCCCATTGGGCGACTCCTCGCGATAGACAACGAAGAGGAAGGGCTGGAGCAGCAGGGTGCGCAGGTCCGATGTCTCCCACGCCTGCTGCACGAGGTCCATGTACTTGAACGTGCGGAAGGAGACGTGCTCTCGCGGCTTCGACTTCCCGCAATCAAGGCGGATTGTCTTGACCGTCACGTCCTCGATGGAGTTGTCCGGGTCGATTCCCAGAATCGCCTTCGTGATGTCAGCGTGGAAGCTCTTCGCGCGCGCGCTTGAGCCTGCGCTCAATCGCTCGGCGATCTCCGCGGCCGTGAGGCCGAAGAACGGTTCGAAGCGCGCATGGATCGACGCGGCGATCGCGTCCAGGTCTGCGTCGTCGTAGTGGAGCGGCAAGAGCGGCTGCGTCCAGCTCACGCGTGGCAGGATGTACTTCTTCACGAATGGTGGCTTGAAGGCGAACGCGCGCTTCGCGCTGGCGCCTGTCGCACCCTTCTTGGCTGCCTCCAAGTTGGCGGTCAGCCTGCCAGAGAGCGCTCCCGGTCCAGCGGCCCTCACGAGACGCTGGATGTGGCACCAGTCAGTTTTGAGCATCGGCATGCACTCGTTGGGGATGCTCCATCTGCCAACGCACTTGATCACGCAGTCGAGCGGGCTGTCTGCGTCACGGTCGTGCAGATAGAAGACGAACAGGATGTGCTGGTTCTTCTTGAGGAATGCGGAGGTCTCCCATGTCTCGTGGGTGATGGCGTCGTAGTCGATCATCGACAGTGAGATGCGTTCTTTGGGAACCAGGCGTCGTCCCTTGCCGACGTGCTTGAGCGAAGAGGACTTCAGCTCGACGCCGGCCTGCCCGAAGTCCGGTCGACTCTCGTTGCTTCGCGGGAGTCCGAAATACAGCAGCTCAAGGTCCTGACCGAAGCTGCCTTTGCCGGGAGAGGCTATGATGCCGCGGTCATCCTTCAGGGCCTCGCGGAGCGTCCGTCCGATGAGCTTCTTCGCGTGCCTCTCGATGGACTCGGGGTCCGAGGGGTCATAGCGGAGGGATGGTTCGTCGTCCGCGTTGGTCATTCGCTACCCCCTGAATCCTCGGGCTGATGGGGCTCGGCCCGCGCCTCATCGATGTGGGCCGACGCCCAGCAGAAGTGCCTTTGCGTCCCACCCGTACCATCCATTCGGCAGAATCAGCCGAACGCTGCAGTCACGCGGCTCACGGCCCGCGCTGGGTCGTCGCGCAACTCGCATTCCCATATCGTCAGGACTGCCCAGCCAGCCGCCGCGAGTTCGCGGACCTTGCGTGCATCGCGTTCCTGGTTGCGCATGAACTTCCGACCCCAGAAGTCCGAGTGGGACTTCGGCATCCCCGGCGAGCAGTGGGGGCAGCGATGCCAGAAGCAGCCGTTCACGAAGATCGCGACCTTGCGGCCCGGGTAGGCGATGTCCGGCGTCCCGGGCGCCTGCTTCCAGTGCAGTCGGTAGCCCGGGAAGCCGGCCTCGCTGAGCAAGCGCCGCAACTGGAGCTCAGGCTTCGTGCCTTTGCGCACGTTGCCCTTCATGGAACGGGAGACGCCGACTGACGTCGGAGGAGGGGGAGGACCGAGCTTGGGAATCTGAAGTTGTCTCACAGGAGACAGCTTAGGCCGGAATCGTCACCCTCGCCAGTTCTTCTGCCAAGACTCGGCCGACGCGCTCCACCAGGCCGACTACGAGCGCGTTGCCCATGCAGAACGCCCGCTTGCCGGGGGTCATGCCTTCGGTCCAACCGTCCGGGAATCCATTGATGCGCTCGAGCTCCACCGGCGTCAGCCGACGGAAGCGGCCGCTCGGCGTCTGGACCACATGCTTGAAGCGTGACGGAGAGACGCCACCCTCGGCCGTGAGAACGGTGCGCGCCGGGCGGTCAACCGGATCCGGGAACGGCAGCGGTCCCTCGTTGTAGCAGTACTGCGTGCCGGACGCCTTATGGACGCGATCCTCCCGCTTAGCGCCTTTGAGATAGCGCCAGGCCTTCAGCTGCTCCTCTGGGATGAAGAACTCGTCCGGGACGTGGCTCTCCTTGAGAAGGATGTCGCCAAGGACGGTCTTCGGACCGCCGAAGTCCGCCAGCACCTGTCGCGTCCACACTGCCCGGCCGATGACGACGCCGGAGTTGTGGAATGGGGAGCGGTCGGACTCGAGCCCGAACGTGTCTGAGGTGCGCACCAGGTCGTCATCCAGAAATCGGTCTGGCGATGCGGGTAGGTCAAAGAGGGGTTCATGGTCGGGCGGCACTACAGGCAGCGCCCTGGCAAGGATGCCTTCCTTGTAGAGCATGTCGGCGCCGCGAAGAAGGTCGCCATCGAGTCCGCGTCGAGCCACGATGAAGACGCGACGTCGACGTTGCGGGTAGCCATAGTCAGCCGCGTTCACCACGCGCCACTCCACGACATAGCCAAGCTGCGAAAGGGAGGTCAGCATAATCGCGAAATCGCGGCCACGCTGAGTGGCCGGCGACTTCAGCAGTCTGTCCACGTTCTCAAGAAAGACGAATGGCGGTCGGCTGATGGTCAGAAGACGGTGAATCTGCCACCAGAGCACACCCTTCTTGCCCTGGAGGCCATGCGCCTGGTGCAGGAGCTTTGCGACGGAGTAGTCCTGACAGGGGAAGCCACCGACCAACAGGTCGTGTTGCGGGATCTCGCGCTCGCCGCGCTCGACGGCATCCAAGACGAGGGCGATGTCCTCGTTTACATCTTCACTGCCCGAATCCCCGAAGTGCCGGTCGTAGCAATCGAACGCATGCTGCACGCGAGTGCTCGGCTCCCATTGGTTGCCGAAGACTACGTTCCAGCCAACGCGCTCGAGTCCCAAGCGGAAGCCACCGACGCCCGCGAACAGCTCAACAACGCATCCGCCATGGGGGGCGACTGGCTCGGGTGGGAAGAGCGCGTCTGGCGTGGACGAAGGTGAGTCGAGAACTCCTATCGCACCTGCCGTCTGCATGGACGAAGAGTACCACGGTGGCCGGACGGGATCAAGGCGAGATTCAGCATCGACCGCGCACCCTGGGGATGTAGAATCCATTGTCAACCAGCGGCAGGGGGCCATGGGATTCGAACCTGACATCCGTCCAGATGACGAGCTCAGCGCCGCGCAGCTGACCGCCACCTTCCAGTGTCAGCAGGGCAAGGGCATGCGCTGTTCGAAGGCCACCAACAGTCTCGTTCTGGTGGTCGATCACACCCACAAGCATGCAGCCTCGATCTACGCCGATGAGTGGGATGAAGCCGGCGTACTCCACTACCGCGGTACGGGCCTGCGCGGTGACCAGAGCCTTGAGTACGAGGGCAATCGCTGGCTACGCGATGCCGACGCGAAGGGGACCGGCGTCTTCCTCTTCGACAAGACCAAGTCCGGACGCTACGTGTATCAAGGGCGGGTCACGCTCGTGGACGCGCCCTATCGCCGGCGAGAGCCAGACGTGGATGGGCAGCCACGATGGGTATGGGTCTTTCCGCTCACGCTCCTTGCTGAGGCGGCCGCGGCGGCACCGGCGGCTGCAGCCGCGGTAGCGATTCAGAGGCTGTTCCAGCCCACGCTAGTTTCGGCCGACGCTGCGACGCCGAGCTCGACACCGCCGTCCCCGCCGAACGCGGGGGAGACGTCGCACGACGAGGTCCAATGGCGCCTTCTCGAGATGGGCGCGCTTCTGGGGCTGGACGTCTGGGTGGCCAGGAACGACCGCGGCAGGTCTTTCGAAGACCACGCATTCCTCGATACGCCTCGCCTTCGCGAGTCCCTGCCGCGTCAGTTCGAGGCCGAGGTCATGGCCTTGATCCAGCACATCGATGTGCTTTGGCTGCGCGGAAACCGGGTCGAGGCCGCCTTTGAGATCGAGCACACGACCTCCGTCTACTCCGGGCTGCTGCGGATGTCCGACCTGGTGACCCTGCACCCCAACATCCTCATTCGGCTGTACATCGTCGCGCCGGATTCGCGAAGGACCAAGGTGCTTGCCGAGTTGGTCCGGCCCACCTTCGACGCATTGGAGCCCCCGCTGCGGAACATCTGTGGATTCATCCCCTATTCGAGCCTGTTCCGAGAGGCGGAGACCGTGAGGAAGTACCAGGACCAATTGAAGCCGGGCTTTCTGAACGGGATCACCGAGTACGCGCCATCGCTGCAAGAGGGGTATCGCTCAGCCTGAGCCTGTGGCGTCTTCGCTCTGCTGCCTCATCGCATCTCGTGTCGTCCCGAAGCTCCAGTCACCTCCTGTCAGTCGTGACCCGCGCCCCAAGGAGGTCCCCATGCCCGAGCCCCTCGACGTCACCTGCAGCATCTGCGGTACTCCCATGCTCCCCAACCTGAGCCAGGCGGACGCGGACGGCTGCCTGTGGATCTGCATCGATCCGGACT
>Ga0315273_10011952_pt1 | contig 11117 bp, 8 predicted proteins | sample YL17G02_0_MG_FD_205753 | JGI IMG/M metagenome (GOLD analysis project Ga0315273, IMG submission 205753) | Sediment microbial communities from Yellowstone Lake, YNP, Wyoming, USA - YL17G02_0 | ecosystem: Environmental > Aquatic > Freshwater > Lake > Sediment | place: USA: Wyoming | collected...
AGCCGTGAATCTGCTCCCCAGCTTACACCTGCGTTTGTTGAGCGTTTGGTGTATATCTCCCAGTTCCCGTCACGAAAGTCCTCCCATACAACATGCACACCCAAGACGGATGCTGCAACTGAAGGATAGCGTGAATCAGCTGTGTTATTCGTCAGCCGTGTATCTGCTCCCCAGCTTATGCCTGCATCAGTTGAGCGTTTATAATAAATCTCCCAGTTCCCGTCACGATATTCATCCCATACAACATTCACAACCGAGCCGGATACTGAGACACAAGGATCCTCTGAACTGGCAGCGTTATTCGTCAGCCGTGTATCTGCTCCCCAGCTTACGCCAGCGTCAGTTGAGCGTTTATAATAAATCTCCCAGTTCCCGTCACGAAAGTCCTCCCAAATAACATGTACATCCTGGCCGAATGCTGCGACAGAAGGATAATATGAATCTGCAATGTTATTCGTCAGCCTTGTATCTGTTCCCCAGCTTACACCGGCATCAATTGAGCGTTTGTAGTATATTTCATAGTTCCCGTCACGGTTATCCTGCCATAGTATATTCACAATCGTGGCGGATACTGCGGCAGATGGAGCCCATGATTCACCAGTGTTATTCGTCAGCCTTGTATCTGTTCCCCATATTACTCCCCCGTCTGTTGAGCGTTTGCAGTATATCTCCCAGTTCCCGTCACGGTTATCCTGCCATAGTACATGCACAACCGAACCGGATACTGTAACAGAATAATACCATGGTGTAGCAGCGTTATTCGTCAGCCGTGTATCTGCTCCCCAAATTACTCCCCCGTCTGTTGAGCGTTTGTAGTATATCTCACCATTCCCGTTACGAAAGTCCTTCCATACCACATGCACAAAATTTCCGCTTGCCGCAACGCTCCATGCGTTATTTGAAGATATCCAGGACCTTGCAGTGTCATTTGTGAGCCGCACATCAGTCTGCCACTGTGCAAAACAATTTTCAGTGTTCAATATGTAATGTACAATAAGAACAAATGCTAAAGAGTAAATTAAATTTTTCGTTTTCATATAATTTAAATATTATTTAATTCTATTACCAAAGCCGAGGGCTGTAATAAACTTATTTAATTAATACCATGCTTTTTGTTTCGGTGAAACCATTTGTAATCAATCTATAGAAATAAACTCCGCTTGCAAGTCCCGAAGCATTAAATGAAACTTCATGATTGCCTGCATTCAAATGTTCATTAACCAATACAGCAGTTTCCCTTCCTGCTGCATCATAAACAGTCATGTTAACATTTTCCTGTTTCGGAATGCTGAAGCTTATCTTTGTCGAAGGATTGAATGGATTGGGATAATTCTGCGAAAGCTTAAATTTATCAGGTGCAGTCTGATTATTACTTATTCCTGTTAATAAACCATTCCATGCTGCAATGTTCCCTGCGCCTACACCGCCTGCAGTACTGAATATGCCGGTTGCAATAAGCTGATTATTAAAAATACACAAACCATTAGCCCCAAAAGCATTGGTTCCTCCATTCCAGAAGCCTGAGCCAAGCTGTGACCAGGAGCTGCCGTTCCATTTAGCGATACCATTACACGTCAAACCGCCAGCGATTGTATAATACCCGCCAGCATAAAGATCGCCGTTAGCAGATAAGACAGAAAATACATACGGATAAAATCCGCCGCTGCAACCGCTGCCAAGCGCCGAAAAATTTGTCCCGTTGTATAGTGCTATAGCATTAGCGGGCACACCGCCTGCTGCTGAAAACAAACCACCAATAACTAAACTTCCGTTATGCGTTCCTAAAGCATAAACTATTCCTGATACACCGCTTCCGACTGCACTCCATGATGTTCCGTTCCATTTTGCCAGCCTGGGTGCCGAAATGCCGCCTGCAGTTGAAAAGAAACCACCTGCGTATACATCACCATTATAAGTTGTTAAAGCCATAACCTGACCCTGTGAGCCCCCCATTCCGCTGCCCATTGCTGAAAAAGTATTTCCATCATACTGAACTATATAATTTACGGGAAGGTTTTCACACTGGGTAAAATATCCGCCGATAATTAATTTTGTACCGTAAACTGTAAGTGATTGTACTATGCTGTTAGTAGTTCCGCCAAGGTCACTCCATGTTGATCCATCCCATGCTGCAAGGTATGGAGTTTGTAAATTACCTGCATCTGAAAAACTTCCGCCGACGATTAGTTTATTCTGATATACAACCATACAAACAACTTCGCCAACAACGCCAACACCTAAAGCTTCCCATGAAGTACCATTCCATTTTAATATCCCGTACCTGCCGCCGGCATATAATTCATTGTTATATACAGCAACGCAATCACCCCAGCCTGTTCCGCCGCCTAATGCCGACCAGCTTTGAGAAAATGCTGTTGTGATACTTAATGAAAGAAAGACGAAAACTACCGCTAACTTAAAATTTTTAATAAATAATTTCATGTGAAACGCTCCTTTTTGTTTTAAAATTTTATATACAAAATTACAGAAATCAACCTAAAAGGCTCTTTAATGCAAACTTAAAATTTGCTTAAAACATAATATTATGATAATTAATGAATTAGATGGGTTATTTTGTTCATAACATTAAAAAATTTAAATTTAAAACCAAAAAGTACTATTCTTATGAGAGTGGGAAATGTTTTATAATAATAAACAGGGCTTCTATTTAATTTAAACAGAAGCCCCGGATGGAAGAAAGTTATTTTGTCAAAATCATTTTTTTGGTATTTGTGAAACTGTTAGTCTTTATTGTATAGAAATAAACTCCGCTTGATAATCCGGAACCATTGAAAGAAACTTCATGGCTGCCTGCATTCATAAACTCATTTACCAATACAGTAGCTTCTCTTCCTGATGCATCATATACTGTGAGGCTAACTGATTCGGATTTTGGAATGCTGAAAATTATCTTAGTTGAAGGATTGAATGGGTTAGGATAATTCTGGGAAAGCGTGAATTCCTTCAGAGACATTGTTTCTTTTTCAATTCCAACCATATTATTCTGATATTTTAAGATTGTTCCGCTTGTCCCAACTGCATAGGCTAGGTAATCTGAAACAACAAAAACCCTGTTTAAGGACTGGTTGGTAACAGGACTTGTCATAAAAGTCCAGTTGACTCCGTTATCAATTGTTTTGTAAATCTTTCCGCTTGCCCCAACGGCAAAACCAAAATTATTTTTGATATTTAGGGAGAACAAAGCTTCGGGAGTAGGAAGAATATTATTCCAGGTTATACCGGCATCAGTTGTTTTAAAAATCCCCAGATCGCTTGCAATTAAACCGGTATCTGCCGAAGCGAACCATATTGAATTTACATCGTGAAAAAAGTTTAAGGTTAACCATGTATTTCCATTATCGGTAGATTTGAAAAGTGAATTTGTGGCCATAGTATTTAATCCACCGGCATAAATTAATCCTGCCCCTGTTGAATGAATTGCACGAAATTCCGTATTTTGATTCTGGTTTTCGTATGTGATGATGGAATTGCTCCAGCTTCCCCCTCCGTCAGTAGTTTTATAAATAACCCCCCAGTAAGAAGTATAGGAAATATCATATGTTTGCCCTACTGAATATCCGCTATTCGCGTCAGTGAACATCACATCATACATCCATCCCCGCATTTGTATATTATTAACAGTTACATTCCATGAATTACCGCCATTACTTGTTTTAATTATTCCACCCCCGATAACTACTCCGTTGTTTGAGTTAACAAAATAAACATCCTGAGCTAACCAGAAATAATAATTAAAATTTGTAAATGTAAACGAATTGCCTCCGTTGGTGGTATTGTAACCATACGATACAGGATCTGCACCGGCAAGGCGCCATCCAACAAACCAACCATTATTAGGTGACGTTTCATCAATCCAGCAGGAATTAATTGTATAATTATAAGGTGGTGATTTCTGGGTCCAGCTTTGAGAAAATGCTGTTGTAATGCTTAATGAAAGAATAATTATAATAACTGTTTTTTTAAAATTTTTGAATAACAATTTCATTTGACACGCTCCTTTTGTTTAAATTTTTCTATACAAAATTACAGAAATCACCCTAAAAGGCTCTTTAAAGCAAACTTAAAAAACACTTATAATATAATATTTTGATAATTATTGATTTAGAGGGGTGATTTTATATTTTAAAACTAATATATCAGGATTTAAAGCTAAGGCTTACTGCAGTTCCTTTGCCTGGCTCACTTGTATAGCTAATACCGATATCCTGCAGGTCTGATAGTCTTTTCACTATTGCCAGGCCTATGCCATCGCCTGAATAGCAGCTCGATCTTGCTTTTTCGCTGCGGTAAAATTTGTCAAATATTCTTGCAAGCTCATCTTTGTTCATACCGATGCCATAATCTTTAATTATACACTTTGTATAATTATTTTCATTTAATATACAGATATCAATTTGTTTATTTCCGTTAGAATATTTAATTGCGTTGGATATCAGGTTTTCAAGTATTACTTCAAGCATCGATGGGTCGGCCAATACAGGGGACTTGTTATCATCTTTATAATTAATAACAATTCCTTTTTCATTTGCTCTTGTTTCAGTTCTCAATATCATATACATAACGATATCGCTGAGAAATATTTCTCTTTTTATCGGTTTAATTTTTCCGCTTTCATACCTGGCAAGAAGCAGAAGCTGGTCAATTATAGATGTCATCCTGTCCACCTCAAGAATGCAATACGAGATCTTCTCCTCGTATTGTTTTATCTCCCTCGGTTTGCGGATTAGGACTTCCAATGTACCTTTTATTACCGAAAGGGGAGTGCGAAGCTCGTGCGATGCATCGGATGTAAACTGTTTTTCCCTAAGCACAGCATCTTCAAGCCTGTCAAGCAGGCTGTTAACAGTAGTTGTTAGTGTGTAAATTTCATCTTTGTTTACCGGCAGTTCAATCCGTTTATCTATATTTTCTTTTGTTATCTTTTCGGCAGCTAATATCACTTTTTGCATCGGTTGAATACTTTTCCCGGCCATCCATCTTGCAAATAAAAACAGAATTAATAATGCGCCTATAAAGCCTATTACCAATGCCCACTTAAGCTGTGTAAGTACAAGCAATGCGTCATCCATAGGCAGCCCGATTAATATATATCCCGTGTTATTTCCTGCCGGGTTTCTTAAGGGTATCTGTACCTGCCTGATGTTATTACTGTCAACTGAAGAATTAAAGAAATTGGTTTCGTTTATGCCTGTTTTAAACTCGAGGATATTTTTATAAAGGTTGTCAGATTTTTTAATCAATATGCCTGATTTATCAGTTACCATTAGAAAAGCGGGATTAACCTCTACCTGGCTGTGTTCATGCTCGCTCCATTCATACATATTTATCAGCTTAACAGTATCACCGCCAAAGTACAAACCCTTCTGAACTTCTTCAGACTCCTTCAGTAATTTTTCATCAAGATGATTGAAAACGGTTTTATTTGTGGCGGTAAAAATTATTATAAACAATAAGGCGGTAAGCAGTGCGGTTGCCGCTATATAAAAAAAGGCTATCCTGTTTCTTAATGTCAGGCTCATTCTTCTTTTGCTATATATCCTACGCCCCTTATTGTGTGTATGAGGGCCGGGCTTTTTCCTGTATCAAGCTTGTTGCGAAGAAAATTAATATAAACGTCTATAACAGATGTATCAGAATTAAAGTGTATATCCCAAACATGTTCAATTATCCTTGTACGGGTGCAGACTTTGCCTTTATTCCTTATTAGAAACTCAAGCAGAGAAAATTCTTTTGGGGTAAGCTCAATTTCCGAATTTCCCCTGAAAACTCTGTGAATATCAAGGTTCATTTCAATATCGCCAAGCTTTAGAGATTTATTCTCGCCGTTTTTTGTCCTTAACTGTACCCTTATGCGCGCAAGTAATTCATCGAACTGGAATGGTTTTTTAATATAATCATTTGCGCCTGCTTCAAGCCCGAAAACCGTATCCTGAACAGTATCTTTTGCGGTTAAAAATATAACCGGAACTTTAATCTCATTTTTTCTTAACTGCCTGCATATTTCAATGCCGCTTATTCCGGGAACCATCCAGTCCAATAGCAGCAGGTCATAATCATTGGTCATTGCGGTTTCAAGCCCCGAATTGCCGTCTTCAGCCAGGTCTACTGCAAAACCTTCTTCCTCTAAACCGTCTTTTAGAAATCCTGAGATACCTTTTTCGTCTTCAACTATTAATATTCGCATCTAAACAATCCTTTTTGCATTCAAACTTCCTAAGTTGATATTTAATTGTTACAATAATAGTAATAATATCCTTAAAACTTGATAAATACTTTCTTAAAATTAGCTTAAAATTCAACTGCAAAATAATTGAAATTTATAACAATATGAATGAAAAAGGATTCCAATATTAAAAAAACAGTCTGCCCGAGGCAGACTGTTTTTTATAATTTGAATATTTATTAATCTTACTTAACCAACCCAGCGAAGCCGGTTTTGAAATCTTTTGCTTCTTCTTTCACATCTCCTTCGGAGAGGATGGTGAGGCTATTACTTTACAAGAATCATTTTCTTAGTTTCATTAAAATCACCGGCTTTTAAGGTGTAGAAATACGTTCCGCTCGCCCAGTTCTGTGCTTCTATTTCTGCATTATAGCTTCCGGCTTTAAGGAACCCGTTCATGTAAACTGCCATTTCTTCGCCCAGCATATTGTAAACTTTAAATGTTACATTTCCATCCTTCGGAATTGTGAAATGTACATTTGTTACCGGGTTGAACGGATTAGGGTAATTCTGCGAAAGGGAATATACAGTTGGTATCTCCTGCCCCTCGTGGTTTATTCCTGTAAGTATATAACCGCTCTGGTAACCCTGCTGCATTTCAGAAAGGTTTAATGCACCGTTATCTTTAAATATTGAAATTGCAAATTTAGAGTTACCGGGTATCCATGCTGCGCCAAGTGTTGTATTTAATGTCAGCGGGTATGTCTGGTTGTTATTCCATACGCCACCGGAATTTACATTATCGCCTGTTACGGTATTAGTGATACTTCTTACAACCCAGTAATGAACAGCATTTGGAACAGGTGGGCAATAGCCATTTCCGCTTTGTGAATATATTAAATTATCTTCGGTTATCACATAATTAACTTTATATTGTCCGTTTAAAGTTTGTAATGCTGTTGCATTTGCAGTTACTGTCAAAACTCTTGTTCCCGGATTATAATTTATGCTTGTTGTCGCTATTGATATTGGTGAGGAAGCTCCTGTGGATGCAAGCCTGTATTCGGTATCAAAGAAAAATGAACCCCATCCATTATTTGCGCCTAATCTTCTATCAACCAGTCCCGAGGGATAGCCAGGGAATGCAAGTAAATTTATTATGGAGCTTCCGTTAAATCCCGCCCACGGGTCACTACCGCCATGGTAAGCAAATAAAACTGAATTATTCGGATAAGTGGTAGCAACATTCCGTGCTTCATCATCTCCGCAAGGACACCACTGGCACCATGTACCGGTACAGAATTCAAGCACTATTTTTCTGGGTGAGCTTGTTACAACAACAGTGTTGGTAATTGCATCATTTGATGCGTTCTGGTCGCCTGCTAATGTTGTATATGCATTTAATGTAGAATTGCCAAGTGTTGTAAAATTAAAACCGGTGAATGTAACCTGCTGTGTAGCTCCGGGTGCAAGGTTGGTAACGCTTTGTGTATTTGTGTATCCACCGGGGTTGATGGTCATAGTTACTGAAAATGATTGCGTAGTTGTTCCGTAATTTCTTACATATGCTTTTGGTGTCTGGCTTCCTGCCGTAATTCCCCATTTAGGGTCGCTTATGCTGTTTACGCCAACATCGTTTGCATAACGTGTGCCAATTTTGAGGTTATCAAGATACAAGCTGTTACCAAAAGCTGTTGTTGCTGTAAATTTTACTTTATTGGTTCCAACAGGCAATGCATATCGTTTTGTTGCCCACTGTCCCGAGGTTGGAACAAAAAGGTCATTTGTTGCAGGGGCAGTTACCAGCGGTCCGGAGTTTCCTCCTGTTAAATTTATTAATAAAACCCAGCTTGAACCATTATTTGTTGATGTATAAATATCCAGCATATCATTGTACCCGCCGACTGCCGTTGCATAAGCATGATCGAAGATCAATGAATCACCGGATGCCGAAACAGGCAGTGTGGATGATATCAGCTCGAAATTACCTGATGCGTAATCATAAAAATCCACAACGCAGCTTGCCAGGCCTGAACCATAACCTGAACAATAAGTAGTTCTTACCATATTGTAGCCGCATGTGTTTTGTACTGTCCACCCTGCCGGTGGAAATGAAGTGTTGTCAAAATCCTGCATGTTGTATCCTGCAGAATATACTTGACCCGAACACAATATCAAAATGGTCATTATTAAAGAAAGTGAAAAAGTTGCTGTTCTTTTCATTTATTTACTCCTTAAAAATTTATGTTATCTTATAAAATAACATATTATTATTTATTTTAAAACCTCAATTATAAAGTATTTCCTAACAGGAATCATGGTTTTCGTTAAAATACGACTAATTTTAGCTATTTCCTTTTATAATCTATTTCAGCAAATTTGCAGGTTAAGTTAGCTTTGTAATATAACCGGATAATTTGAAAAACTTTTTTGAAACGCCGTCGTGTGAAGCCTGCGCCTCACGCCTGAACAATGTATTTTGCACATTAAGCGATAACCAGGTTAATGAGCTTGCGCTTGATAAATCATGCAACATTTATAAAAAAGGGCAGCTGATATTTTATGAGGGAAACCGTCCGACGGGGCTTTATTGTGTTAACCAGGGCAAGATAAAAATTTTCCAGACAGGTGAGGAAGGCAAAGAACAGATATTGCGCCTGGCAAAAGAAGGCGACCTGCTGGGCTACCGCTCATTAATCAGCGGTGAGCCTTATTTGGCATCGGGTGCGGTTATGGAAGATGCCGTTGTTTGTTACGTTCCCCGGAAAACATTCTTTGAGCTGATGCAGAAAAATTCTGAGCTATCAACCCGCATGATGCAGCTGCTTTCACATGATCTTAGAGATGCGGAAGCAAGAATTACAGGGCTTGCCCAGAAACCGGTACGTGAACGTATGGCTGAAACGATATTAATGCTTCGTGAGTTTTACGGAACCGATGATGATGAAATAATTAAAGCAGCAGTATCAAGAGAAGATATTGCAGGAATTGTCGGAACCTCAACTGAAACATGTATCAGGGTAATTGCCGAGTTCAAGCATGAAAAGCTTATTGAGCTGGCGGGCAAAAGAATTAAAGTTGCAAACCTTAACGGCTTAATTAAGGCCGCACACGTATTCGATTAACCCTTAATTTTAATTAAGTTTATATAATTTTACCGTGATATAAATCATATTTTAATATGATAAAAATCATAGTTTTTCGGCACCTGTAAAGTTAGATTTGTAATAAATCTAATACAGGGATTTTGCTGAAAAATGGTTTTAAACCTTGAATTTAATGAAATAATTAAGGGTCACGGCGGTATTATTAAGCGTGATTTTAAGAAAAATGACTATATATTCCTGGAGGGAGATATCCCTGCCGGTATATATTGTATAGAGTCCGGAAAAGTTAAGATCATGAAAAATGAGGTCAAAGACATGCAAAGAATTGTCCATTTGGCAGGAAAAGGTGATATTTTGGGTGTACATGCAGTTGTTAATAACCACTCTTTTACAACCTCTGCTATTGCAATGGATAAAACAAAAACTATTTTCCTTAGCACAGATGATTTCCTCAGCCTAATCGAGTCGGATAACAAATACAAACTGTTTGTAATGAGGTCACTTGTCAGCAGGATAGATACGATGGAACATCATTTATCGCTGATAAATGATAAACCTTCCGAGCAGCGCTTTGCAGATACCCTGTTAATGCTTGCGGGCAAATACGGTTTGAAGCCAAAAAAGATGTTAAAGATAAAGCTCTCGATGGAAGAGCTGGCAAGCTACACTTGCACCTCCCGAAGCTATATGAAAAAAATAATCCTCGATTTTTCGGCAAAGGGAATTATTGGGTATCATCGCGGCGAAATATCGATACTCGATAAAAAGCAGCTTGAAAGTATTGCGTTAAAGGAAAAAGTTGCCGAGCAGGCATAATTTACCCTTCGAAAACCTTTTCCCCTAAATTAATGGCATAATAATTGTAGTTACATAAATCAGAAACAATTTTCCTCCCCTATTTGTTTAATATTATAGAGACTAGAAATATCTTAAAAGGAGGCTTGAGAAAATGAAGACCTCTTATGCAATACAGGCAGCGCCGATTCTTCCATCCGCTTTTACCGATGAGCTTAAAACAGTTTACCTTAAATTTTTCCGGAAAGCTTTTATTGGTGCAGTGATAATTCACCTGTTCATTATCGCTGCTTACGGCGGGTATTCGTATTATCGTTATGTTCAGCAGGAAGATGCTAAAAATAAAATACAGCAGCGCATCGTTAATATTACATTAACCGATCTTGAACCGCCGCCATCGCTAAATGAAGAAGAAGAATTACCTCCCCCAAAGGTTGAAGCGGTAACCACTCCTGTTAAAGACCTTGAAGCTATGGTTCCCGAACCGGTTGCAAAAGAAAAAGCCGAAGTACAGACTATTAAAACTCAGAAGGAACTTGAAGAGATAAAAACACCGGTTTCCAGTATAGGTGATACTGTTAAATATGAATATTCGGGAATACCTAAAATTATTGAAAAGAAGATAGAAGAAAAGCTTGAAAAGAAGGAAAAACCGGTTATAGAGGAAAAGGAAAAAACGGTTTACCAGTCGTTTGAAGTTGAAAAAGCACCTGAATGTATTAATTTTCAGCAGGTAAAGGGTTTAATGAAATACCCCGATATTGCCAGGGAGAGCGGAATCGAAGGAAGAGTAACAGTTAAAGTACTTGTAAGCGAAGAGGGGAGAGTTATCAAGGTTGGTTCTATAACAGGCAATGATGTATTTATTGATGAAGTAAGAGATAAGGTTGCCGGTCTTGAATTTACTCCGGGTTTGCAGAACGGAAAAGCTGTAAAGGTTTGGGTTGCCGTCCCGTTTAGCTTTAGGTTTAAAGATAACTAAATTATCCCTGAGTGAAGCGAAGGGTCTCATAAATAAAACAAATGATTCT
>Ga0315273_10011954_pt1 | contig 11116 bp, 16 predicted proteins | sample YL17G02_0_MG_FD_205753 | JGI IMG/M metagenome (GOLD analysis project Ga0315273, IMG submission 205753) | Sediment microbial communities from Yellowstone Lake, YNP, Wyoming, USA - YL17G02_0 | ecosystem: Environmental > Aquatic > Freshwater > Lake > Sediment | place: USA: Wyoming | collected...
CCGGGTCCGGTGGTTGGGCGGCCAGGATACGGATTCACTCACGTCAATCAAGATTACCGTTCCCAATAGAACCGAGTGGCACACAACAGATTCTGCGGGAAATTTGGCAAATTCCGGCACCCCGTACGCGAAACCTGATGTCGGAGCAGTAATGAAATTGCATCCGGCAGCTGACTGGCCATCTGGTCAAAAACATGTCGTTGTTGTTGGTTCATTCAACGATGGAGCAAGCCAGGTAATTCCGGATACCATGGTCTAATCTTACGCCTTTTTTTACGCGAGTTCCTTCTGCCTTGATTGGATCTTCCGGTAATGGCATTCTTATACAGACATAATCTCACTTGATATCAAGTGTTTCCTGCCCGTATTTTCCGGTCCAACCGATCTGCATCACGTTTGTAGATCCGGGGTTTTTGTTGAGCATGGTGAAGGAGTCAAAAGTGTTAAGATTATCAGATGTTACAATAAAGAGATTAGAGAAGTATGGCAAGTTTCAGGATATCGATGATTCCATAATCACAAGGATTCTGGATGAATATGAATCACACCTGAAATAATGAGTATAGGTGAAAGCGGTTTGATAATACATAATTATAGCAGAAAGTCTACGTACGCATGAACGTAAAGGGTAATCTCTCCGGCATATTGCCGCTGATTGAAGATAAAAAAACGGGATGAACGGATTTATCAGAACTAAACGAGTATCCATGGTAGCAAAGAAAACTCCTTCAACAAAAAATAAGAAATATGCGGTACTGAATGCGCTACGTGAATCCGGAAAAGCCTACCGTACCATTTTTGAACATACCGGCGTACCAACCATCATCATTGAGAAAGATTCGACTATCTCCCTCGCTAACAGCAAATTCGAGGACCTGAGCGGTTACCGCAGGAATGATATTGACGGGAAAAAGAAATGGGTGGAGTTTGTCGCACCAGAAGATGTTGAAAAACTCACGAAATATTTTAACGAGGCGATAACAACAAAGGATGGCACCCCCGGACACTATCCGTTTGATTTTGTTGATCGGAAAAAAGCGATCCATCATGTATCGCTCAACGCCAGCGTAATTCCCGGAACATCGAGGATCATTGCATCCTTTGCAGGGATCGGTGATGAAAAACGGCTGGAAGATGCCTTCGAATATGATTGCCTGCAGATGTCAGGTGTCATCTATAATATTCCGGAGGCTACGTTTGCGATCGAACGGAGCGGGAGGGTAATTGCCTGGAACCGGGCAATTGAGGAGTTGACCGGGATTCTTGCTGTAGATATCCTTGGAAAGGGCGGTTATGAATATGCTCTCCCATTCTTCCACGACCGCCGCCCGATGATCGTTGACCTGATCTTTGCATCTGACGGGGAAATTGAAGCGCTGGGATACACGGGAATACAGTGGACAGGAAATTCCCTGTCTGCAGAGACACCGGTGACAGATTTACATGGGCGTTCCCTGATCATACGGGAAATTGCATCACCGATTTTTAACAAGTGCGGAGAACCTGCCGGTTCGATCGATTCAATTACTGATATCACCGCGCTGAGACAACGCGAGATCGCCCTGCAGGATTCCGAGTCACGATACAGGACCATCATTGAAAATACCGCATCGGCCATAGCCATCATCGAAGAGGATGCAACTATCTCCTACATCAATCCCGAATTTGAAAAGATCATCGGGTATGTCAGGGAGGAAGTTGAAGGCAGGAAAAAATGGACGGATTTTGTTGCTCCCCCGGATCTGGAACGTATGCAGGTGTACGAGCATGAACGCAGGGCTGACGTAGAGATAGTCCCGGCAAACTATGAATTCCGGTTCATCCGGTTCGATGGGGAGGTGCGCAACGGATTCCTTACCATTACCCCAATCCCCGAAACAGGAAAGATGGTAGTCTCGCTCATGGATATAACCGGTAAAATACAGGAAGAAGATGCACTCCGGAGAGCCAATAAAAAACTCAATTATTTCAACAGCATTACCCGCCACGAGATACTCAATCATCTGACCGTAGTGAAGGGTTTTATTGAACTCTCAAGAGAACAACTCCGTAACCCGGACTTCCTGCTCACCTGCTTTGACAAGGAGCTGGCAGCAGCAACAGCCATCCAGAATCTGATCATATTCACCCGGGATTACCAGAATATCGGGATACAGCCTCCGGTATGGTACCATATCAGCAGTACGATCAAATCTGCGGCTGCCGGCATCCGGCTGGGATCGATTACCCTTTCGGACGATACGGAAGGTGTGGAGATCTATGCCGATCACCTGATTGAAAAAGTGTTTTTCCACCTGCTCGATAATGCGGTGAGGTATGGCAAGAAGATCAGGACAATCCGGTTCTTCTGCGAGGAGTCGTTTGAAGAACTGCACGTGATCTGCGAGGATGACGGTATCGGTATCCCTCCTGATGCAAAAGAGAAGATATTCAACCGCCAGTTTTTCCAGAATACCGGGCTTGACATGTACCTGTCACGGGAGATCGTGTCCATCACCGGTATGTCCCTGCGGGAAACCGGAACCTATGGCACGGGTGCACGTTTTGAAATCCGGGTGCCCAAAGGGGCGTACCGTTTCACCAGTTCCCATTAAAAAAAAGGTCAGACCTGATGAGAAAACTTCAGCACTCCCCTGCATGTACCCTTATTTTTTTACTATGAGTTTGTGCCCGGGCACATCCACCTTGTAAAATTTGGGGCGCTCCAGTAAATCCAGCGCGTTGATCTTCATATCGATCAGTTCGGAGTAATTGAACGAGTCATACTTCTTTTCATCTTTTTCCATCCAGAAGACGACAATGCCGTTCTCCATCTTCTTGCTGCTCACAATATCGTTCATACTTTCCGATCAGTAACACCGGCATATGAAAGTTTCGAATCAGGAATAGTGCAGGTGGCAGGAAGGGAGACTCACAGCCCAAAAAGAGAGGAGCACATTTTTTTCTTGATCCAGCCGTCGTGCACCCTTTCCAAGAAAAAATTGCAAGAGGTTTCAGGCCATTTTTTCCCAGAGCCCGCTTTCGTAGCACTCTTTAAAGGCTATCACTCCGCTAACAGGTTATCATAATTTGATCCCCAAATATCCTTATAATATCCCAAAACGGACATGAGAGTGCTGGTACACCTGCATGACCCTCTATCGCTGTGATGTCTGTAATGTGTTTGAATACGAGCCGGAACGGGGGAACTCGCTCACCCATATCCGGCCCGGAACTGAACCGGTGGATTTCCCCAAAAACTGGGAATGTCCGATCTGCGCATCGGATTGGACCCATCTAAGACCTGTTCCACCATCTGAATTCACGGAGATGGTACAACACATCGCCTGCCCTGCGTGCGGGGTTTCTTTCAATCCCTCCCTGTCCCGTCAGCAGGGTCAGGCCTTGCCAGGGTACCTTTCCGCCTGGGAACGCCCGTCAGACAGCCTTGAAGAATACATGGCAGATATCCATACCATGGCAGTCACCGGCGAATCAATCATCGAACCGATGCGGACAAAAAAACCGGTCATCTCGTGGGATGACATCCTTATCAAGGGTGCACAGATTGCCACACTGCCATTGAATAAAGAAACATTTGTCAATACCCGCACGGTGATCGGGCCAAACGCACGGCAACCGATGGTTATAGAAACCCCTGTTTTCGTAACCCACATGTCATTCGGGGCACTTTCAAAGGAAGTGAAAATTGCGATTGCAAAAGGCACTGCAGCAGTACAGACTGCCATGGGATCCGGGGAAGGGGGGATTTTGCCGGAAGCCCGCCGGCAGGCTTTCCGGTACATTCTTGAATATGTGCCAAACCGGTACAGCATCACAGAAGAGAACCTCACATCTGCAGATGCCATCGAGATCAAAATCGGGCAGTCTGCTGAACCGGGTATAGGTGCCCGTCTCCCGGCAGAAAAGGTTACGGCAGAAATCGCAAAAATCCGGGGATACCCACAAGGTACTGACATCATCAGCCCTGCGGAGTATGATGATATCAGAAACAGGGAAGACTTAAAAAAGAAGGTGCAGTGGCTGCGGGAAACGTCCGGGGGAAAACCAATTGGGGTCAAGATTGCTGCAGGGGACATTGAAGCGGACCTGGCTGCGGTTGTCTATGCTGAACCCGATTTCATAACGATCGATGGCAGACCGGGTGCAACCGGGGCAGCCCTGAAATTTATTAAAGATTCAACCTCTGTCCCTACCATTTTTGCATTGTATCGTGCGAGAAAATACCTTGACAGGAACAGCGGCAGGGACATATCCTTGATAATAACCGGCGGTTTACGGGTCTCTTCGGATTTTGCAAAGGCGCTTTGTCTGGGCGCTGATGCCATAGCGATCGGCACCGCTGCACTTATGGCCTGTGCCTGCCAGCAGTACCGGCTCTGCAGCACCGGGAACTGCCCGGTTGGGGTGACCACCCAGAGACCGGAACTGCGTGATCGATTAAAACCGGAGATATCCGCAAGAAGGCTTGAGCAGTTCCTGAGAGTGTCCACAGAAGAACTCAGGGATTTTGCACGGCTGACGGGGAACAAAGATGTACATGCCCTGAGCATCAGGAACATCTGCACGACAAACTCGGAGATCTCCGACCATACAGAAATCCCCCATGTGTAAAAGGATTAAAAGGGGATACTCTCCTCAAATACTAAAAGGAAAAAATGGTTCAGATTTTTGCCGACGGGGGTTTTTGAACCCCGTTCAACCGAATCTGGTACATTATCTGGCGTAAATCATCCATTCTTAACTTCTCGATGAGAAGTTGCCGTTCTTTAAGCTTTTTCAGGGCATAACGAACTGTGCGTGGATGAAGATTCGTTTTTTTCACAAGGTCTTTCTGGGTCATTGCACAGCCGGAATCAAGGATCTTCATCACTTTTTTTGAGGACCGAGGTAGTTTGGTCGCAGTCATATACCCGGGGGACATGCATGATTAATCGCAGCTGGCCCCGCATCCCTCCTTCAGGTTCAGGTCAGATTCCTCTTTATCCGCGAGGATAGAAGCAAGCGCCTTGTCCACGAAATCCTCAAAGGTTTCCATGGTTCCCCAGTTTTCCGTTACATAAGCATCCGAACGTTCATGGTCTGGAAAAATGAGGACATTTCCTTTTTCGTTAGGTCCCGAAACATATTTTCTTAACCGGTGATGACTTTCCTGTTTCTTTGGTATCCTTGCATTGACCATCCAGAATGTCTGTGCATCCTGTGCACTGACATAGATTTCATGATCCTGTTCAAATTTTTTTAAGAGTTCCTGTATTTTTTTCTCCACTCCCATCACCTCTTTCCGATTGGTTGATCTGCATTTTCAAAACTACTTGAGAACACAGATTGCCTCCGGCACACGAACGACGAGGGCCAGACTCTCTACTACATAGAATTCCAGATTGTTCCCTGCCGGACCATTATAACCAACGGCCATGTCCTGCCCGATACAAAGAGAGCAGAACTGGCGGCCCGAGGCGAGGAGGACACCGCCTTTTTTCAGGATGGGGGCTTTGACAACACCTTCTGATACGATAGTACGGATATGGTCAAGCTCGGTACCATCCCCCTGCGGATACCTGCGTAACAGCAGATTGTACAGGGAAGGGGCAAGGGCCATACAATAGCCCCCATGGAACCCCGCATCATCCAGCTTTGTGACAGCTTCTATGATTTGATCTGCTGCTGTCCCGACTTTATCCCATTTCGCCAGGGTCTGGGAACTGGTCCCTTCAACAGTCATCAACCCGGAAGAGCCCCCAATCCCCTGGAAAATTATCTGGTCTTCTTTTGCGGCACAATCCATTGCTGCACACGCAGCAGGGACTCCGTCAAAAGGAAGTTGATCTTTTTCAAATGCTGCAAGATCACGTTTGCCCAGACTGAATCCGGATTTTATCACATTAACCGGAACGAAACTGCTTACCATAACCCCTTCTTCCAGCTCACAGTCACTGAGTGGTAGTACTTTCAGTCCGAAACCAAACGGCCCGTCAAGAGTAATCAGCCGGCGGCCGGCAAGCTGGCTTTTTGCCGCTTCGATCATGGTACTGTCCAGCAGTTTCCATGTATCAGCTCCGATAGGAGCCTCTTTTCGTCCAAGATACACATTTTCCATTTTATACACCTCTTACCCTGATTTCAACGATCCTACCGTAGGTATATCCTGATCTGCCATTACCTGTACTGACTGTGCAATTTTTGCTGATATGGCATTCACTTCAAGAGTCCCTTTTTTTAAAAACTCGTCCTCATCTCCGGTAAGGATAGCCAGGAGACGGGCAAATTCCCCGGCATGGACCCGCTCTTCGTTGGCAATGTCGGTAAGCACTGCCTTTGCAACAGGATTATCGGTCGCATCAGCATGGGCCATATACGCATGCACGGCTTCATGCTCCGCAGCAAGGTCCAGCCGGATTGCCCGGACAAGTTCTGCTGACGTCAATTTACGTTCCGGAATTTTACCACTGAATGGGTTGACAAACTCTGGCATCGTTCACCTCTTTTTACATCTTCTGATTATAGTTCTCCTCCATACTTCCGGAAAAGAAACACCTTTGTTTTTTCATCCTTCTATCCTTTTTACAGGAGTTCATACTCATTTCTTCAGCATATCAAAACGTCTGCTTACCATATCCCAGTTCACAATATTCCAGAATGACTCGACAAATTTCCCACGGTCATTCTTGTAATCCAGATAGTATGCATGCTCCCATACATCGAGCACAAGGAGAATAGCGAAACCGGGGATAATGTTCACGTTGTGTTTCTCAACCTGCAGGATAAGAGGCCTCTGCGTTTTTTCACAGTAGGTTACTATGGCCCATCCTGAACCCTCGACACTGGTTGCAGTCTGGGTAAACTCCTTTTTGAACCTCTCAAATTTCCCAAATTCGCCATCGATTGCTTTTGCCAGTCCCCCTTTCGGTACTCCACCACCTCCCTTTCCCGCAGGTGCAAGATTCTCCCAGAACCGGTTGTGGAGTCTGAAACCCCCGATATGGAATGATAGTTCCTTAAGGGTAGCCTTTAAATCAAGGTCCGTATTGTCCTTTCGGGCCTTGTCCAGTTTTTCAAGAACTGCATTTGCACCCGTGACATATCCCTGGTGATGTTTCAGGTGGTGCAGTTTCAGTTGTTCTTCTGAAATATACGGCGCTAAGGCGGTATACTCATAGGGTAGTTTTGGTAACGAGTACAACTTGATTGGTTCCATACATCAGTACCTCCTTCTTAGTCTGCCCACCCGCATACAGGACGGGATTTTCATCTGATGGGAAGGGTATTGATATGAAGTTTTATAGACTATTGCCCATACCTCAGATTTTGAAACAAATAGTGAAACAACCTGGCGGCTCCGGGAAAAAGGATACCACAATTATTCATTAAAAATTCACGTTGAGGGACGTTCCCCCTCTTTTTTTCTCAGGACTGCCTCTGCAATTTTCCGGACAAATTCATTTTCATCGCGGGTAGCAACTTCAATATACCCCAGGCTCTTCTGGTCCCCAATGGCAGAAAGTGCAAGGGCTGCTCCCATCCTCACCCGCCAGTCAGGATCTTTAAGCGAATCACCAAGACGATCAGCAGAACCGGGATCCGCTATCTGGGTGAGTGCGGCCAGTACATGTCTTCTCACGTCAGGTTTCTCGTCTCTCAGCGCGAGTAAAAGAGCGTCCGTTGCTTTGTGTGCCCGGAGTTTACCAAGAGATTCTGCCGCCCTCATACGTACTGCCCAGTCACCATCGCGAAGCGTATAGACCAGACGATCTACAGCACGCTGGTCACCGATCTGACCGAGTGTCCATGCAGCCCGGAGGCGGACAACACTGTCCTTGTCATCAAGAGCAGGAATGAGTTGGTCTACTGCTGGTAATCCTATCCTTGCAAGGGTAAATGCAGCTCCCCATCGCACGTCTTCATTCTTATGGGATAAGTCTTTGATTAATTCCTGAATTCTGGTCTGGGTAATATCCATTTCTTTCACCTGAAACAATCTTCCTGAACACGGTTATAGACTCATAATTCCTCTCTAGCTTGATCGTTTTTTTACCGCTGTGTCATATACCTGCCAGTTTCTCTCCCATTCCGGGTTTTTGGATTTGAGCATGGAGAGAACCTTTATCTTGATTTCCTCGGTGGTGATACCTTCTTTTGCCATTTTCTCGATGTCCTGGGCAATTGTTCTTGCAACATCAGGTGGTACACCGGACTTTATGGCACTCACGACAATCTTTTCAGGGACAAAAAGTTCTTTTCGTCCATCCCGTTTTTTCAACATGATCATATCAGATCACCATTCCTTCATTTCTTCATTCATACAGCAACGAGGGAAAAAATTAGACCATCTTCGTTCCCCATAACGCGTGTTCGTAGCGCTGGGATTTCTCCGCTCCCTTCATGCAGAAGAATTTGTTCTTGAGCCCGAACTCTGCCGTGACCGGGCAGGTCGGACAAATGCATCCTTTCTCCTCGGAAATGCACATGAAACTCTTTCCAATTATACAGAAAAGCAGCTCTTGTGCATTCTTGGCACATTTATTGTGGGTCGGACACTTGGGGCAATTACACATGCCTTTATATTTCTCCATTTCTTTTGTCAAATCTGCCGGTGACATTCCTTTTACGTCCTTCATCATCTGTTCAAATTTATCCATTGTTTTTACCTCCTCCTTCGCGTTCAACGATTACTTCCCTGTTGACCATATACATTAGCCGCATTTTTGTGACGGAAAAGTTTTTTTTATCCGTTCTCTCACAACGGCAATTGCGGTTCCCGGTGAACCTGTCGGATACTGCCACCAGGGAATTATTCAATGGCAATTTTTCCTTTGGGTTCTTTTGCCGTCTTCTTCAGATGAACTTCAAGCTCTCCGTTCTTGATAGTCGCAGTCGCTTTGTCTTCAGTGACCGGCACCGGAAGGGGAACGATCCTCGTCATGGAACCAAACCTGCGTTCACGCAGGTAATACCCCTCTTTTTCTCCCTTCTTCTCTTCTTTGCGCTCCTAGGAAATTTCCAGCGCCTGCGGGTTGATCAGGTCAAGACTGATGTCTTTTTTGGTAACCCCCGTGATAAGATCTGCTGTGACGACAACTTCATCACCATGTTCGGCCACATCAACGCGGAGATGGGACTGTTGTGCCGGCAGCATCTTAGTTGCTGACTCACCTGCAGAAGGTAACAATGCTGTCGGGTTCGTCTCGTACATCTGATGAAATAATGCGTCCATGTAATTTCTCATATCATCGAGCTCATCAAAGATTGACTTGTAATACCATCTTGCCATAAATCCGCTTCTCCTTCTTTACCGTATGGCTGACCCGCAGGATTCAATTTTTATCATGCGTGCGGTCTGACCAACTTCCTGATAACCCGTGGTTGGATCCCCTTTGACTCTTCTTCGGGACCTCCATGGCAAGGGACCCTGCACCTCCAAGTATCGCATACGTGCCCTGCCGTCCCTTGTCCGTCATGGTATTATTCAGGAATTATATCAAATGTTTTCCGTAAATCAGATTTTGTGACAAAATTTGAAACAATTTTCGTGCCGGTGAGCAAAATGGACCTGACGGTAAATCCCCTTCTTAAATGTACCAGGAAGTGAAAAGAGAGATTATCCGAATGTAAAAGTTTTTTTGATGCATGTTCTTAGTATTTTAAGGGCTCTGGAGAATTCCTTTTACTATGATATGAAATACAAAGCACTGGTAAGATGACGGAGGTGACAGTACCTGTCCCCCCATACCGCCCCTGCGCTTATAGCGATGATGACCTATTACCTGTTCAGGAGTCATCGCATTTTTCAGGTGAGCAAGAAACGGTGGGGGTGAAACCCTTGTTGAGCGTTTTAGTTTGGTATTGAGCATTTCCTATGAAAGTAGTATTATTCAGATATAATGCGTGGATTGTTACGACTCTATCCATCAGGTACGATGAGTGCCGCCGCCCCAGACGGGGCTTCCTGTGCGGCGGATCGGTGACTAAAAATTCAAAAAAAACTCCCTGCCCGCCGTGCCTCGGAGAGGCCCTGAGGCGGAGGTCCCTCGTATAGAGGACGATTTTCATGGTTCGGGTGTGAACTGAATCGATTCATGTCTGTTTCTACAGAACCATTTTAAGGTATTTTTTAAAAAAATCATCATCTGCATGAACTACAGTGTCGGGTGTGAGAATGGAGACCGTCAGACAGGCACTCTCCCCGGTCTATCTTCTCAGGTCCTGACATTGCATGAGCCCCAGCAGGGTTTCGATACTGGCAATCTCCCGTTTTAGTATCTCTTCATGAAAATACTGCCTCAGTTTAAATTCAAATTTTTGTTTGTATTCATTATTCCAGCCGCGTTCTTTGTCATACTGCTTCTTAAGATAGAGCTGGAGTTCTTCAAGGTCCTGCGGGGTAAGTTTATCGATGAACATTTCCCTGTACCTGTTCATCAATGATGTTTTTATCTCGTCGTCCGCAGTTTTTTTCCGGACTCTTTTTTTTGTTGTGTCTGCCACATCCACCACCCCTTTTTCCCTTGGACATCCCTTCTGGGGCCAGGCACCCCCTGTTTTGTCAAAGTTTTCTCCTTGATCCTGGTTAAAAATGTCTTTGTTTTCCCTCCCTGAAAAAGGCATGGTGCGGTATTGTGAGAATACCGTTTTTGGCCGTCTTTAAGACGGGGCTGTTGAATCACCCACCTCTTTATCGGCTACCGGTATACCGGTGACCGGGTTTCACACTCCCTTAGCGTTATACGGACGATTCAATCCTGTGATTTTTTGCATCAATCCGGTATATTTTCGGGTTTTTCAGTATGTCAAGCGCATTGATCTTCATTTCTATCAGTTCTTCGAACGGGAAAAAGTCAGACAATTCTTTTGCCTCATTGGTCCAGAAAACCTGGATCCCGTTCTGGTACTTCTTGGTGCTTGCAATCTGCTGCATAACCTGACTTCGCCACTTTGCGATAGCTAACGCTCAATTTTTAGCATAATCCCCATTCGCCAAATAGGGTTTACCAGCAGTTTGGAGCCGCCAAAGTGCCGTACTTTTTGATAAAATCGCCAAAAAACGGCTTCAATTCCGGTAAATAATTGGAAATGATCCTGATTCCGAACCCAAACTCGGGATAAACAATTGTAAGTG
>Ga0315273_10011955_pt1 | contig 11116 bp, 6 predicted proteins | sample YL17G02_0_MG_FD_205753 | JGI IMG/M metagenome (GOLD analysis project Ga0315273, IMG submission 205753) | Sediment microbial communities from Yellowstone Lake, YNP, Wyoming, USA - YL17G02_0 | ecosystem: Environmental > Aquatic > Freshwater > Lake > Sediment | place: USA: Wyoming | collected...
ACGGCCGAACGGCGCGGGGTTGGCCTCGCCGACCTCGAGGACGCCGCGGTGGCCGAGGCGCTCGCCGACGCGGGCGACGCGACGGCGCTCGGCCTGGCCGGGGACGCTGCCCTGCCCGCCGAGCTGTGCGCCGCCGCGACGATCGAGGCGGCGCTCGCATCCTGCGACGTGATCGGGGGCACCGCGCCCGGGCGCGTGGCCGCCGCCCTCGCCGCGGCGCGGGAGCGGCTCGACGGGCAGGGCGCCTGACCCTGCTCGCGCGCGGAGCGACATTCGGCACTTGTCCGCGGCCGGCCGGACGCGCGAGGCTCGGGTCCGGCACCGGGGACCGCCCGCCGGGGTGTCGATTGAGCTCGGGCGGCGTGGGAGACTCAGATGCACCTCGCCGGTCGCAAGGTGGATGTCGGCGCCTTGATCTTCGGCGCGATCCTCCTCCTCGTAGGGGGCTACTACCTCCTCGTCAACACCTTCGGCATCACGCTGCCGGAGCTCGACTGGGATACGATCTGGCCGATCGCGCTCATCGGGCTGGGGCTGGCAGTCCTGGCGAGGGCGGTCGCGTCGCGATCCGGGTCCGACAAGGCCTGACGCCCTCCCGGCCCACGCCCGCCCCGGCTCACGCCCGCTGCGCCTACGCCGGGTCGAGCCCCAGCGTGGCGATCGTGGATCGCAGGAGCTCCGCGGAGCGGCGCAGCCCCGACGCCTCCTCGGCGGAGAGCCCGAGACGCAGCGTTCGCTCGACGCCGCCCCGGCCGAGCACCGTCGGCACCGAGAGGTAGACGTCGTCGATCCCGTAGTAGTCGCAGATCAGGGAGCTGACCGAGAGCACCGTCGACTGGTCGCGCAGGATCGCCTCGACGATCCGCATCAGGCCGGCCGCTACGGCGTAGTAGGTGGCGCCCTTGCGCTCGATGATCTGTTGGGCGGCGTCGCGCGTCGCCTCGAAGATCTCCTGCAGCCGTGCCTGGTCGTGGCCCACCCCGTTGGCGGTCGCGAAGTCCGCCAACGGCATCCCCGCGATGTTCGCCGATGACCAGACCGGCACCTCGGTGTCGCCGTGCTCGCCGGCGATGTAGGCATGGACGGACCGCGGATCCACGCCGTAGTGCTCGGCCAGGAGGGCGCGGAAGCGCGCCGTGTCGAGGATGGTCCCCGAGCCGATGACCCGGGCGGCGGGGAGGCCGGAGATGCGGAACGTCAGGTAGGCCAGCACGTCGACCGGGTTGGTGGCGACGAGGATGATCCCGCCCGGGTTGGCCCGGGCCACGGCGGGGACGATCTCGCGGAAGATCGCCGCGTTCTTGCGCACGAGGTCGATCCGGGTCTCGCCCGGCTTCTGGGCCGCGCCGGCCGAGATGACCGTGATCGCGGCGCCCGCGCAGTCGGCGATCGTGCCGGCCCAGATCCGCGTCGTGCGCGCGAACGGGACCGCGTGCATGAGGTCCATCGCCTCGCCCTCGGCCTTGCGGGCGTTGGCGTCGACGAGGACGATCTCGGCCGCGAGGCCCGCGAGGAGGAGGCTGAAGGCGAAAGTCGAGCCGACGGCGCCGGCGCCGACGACGGCCACTCGGGTGGGGTGGGCCGCGGCGCCGGGCTCGGGCGCCCCCTGGGCCGCGGGACGGAGAGGCTCGTTCATGGCGCCATTGTGCCCCACGCGGCGGGCGTCCCTGATTCGCAACCCCCGCGGCACCGAGCCGGTCGCCCGGGTAATCCGTTCCCAACGGCAACCTCGGCGTCACCGGAACCGCACCGGTCCGTGCCGCGACGGTACTGATCGCGGTGCGGGGGGGGCGTACGGTCGGCCTCCCGCGATGCGGGGGTACAGGCCCAGCGACCCACGGAGGCCGCCCCGATGGACCGACCGCGCCGTCCCGCACCCGCCGCGCCGGCCATCCCCGACGCGCCCCTCTACGACGCCCGGTTCGAGCACGACGCCTGCGGCGTCGGATTCGTCGCCGAGACCGGCCGGGGCGCGCGGCGGTCCACGCGCGTCGTGCCGTTGGCCCTCGAGGCCCTGGCGTCGCTGACCCACCGAGGCGCGATCGCGGCCGACGCGAAGACGGGCGACGGGGCGGGCCTGGCTATCCCCGTCGTGCCCGGGGTGGTGACCGCCCTGGCTGCCGACGCCGGCGTGGCCGTGCCCGACCCCGCGCGACTCGCGATCGGCGCCGTCTTCCTGCCGGCCGACCCGGCCGCCGGAGCGGCAGCGCGCCGCATCCTCGACGAGGCGCTCGCGGCCGAGGGCCTCGCCGTCGTCGCCTGGCGGCGGGTGCCGGTCGATGCCGCCGTTCTCGGGCCCGAAGCCGCCGCATCGGCGCCCGACATCCGCCAGGTGCTCGTCGCCCGCCCGGCCGGGATGGGTCCCGCCGGCTTCGACCGCGCCCTCCTCCTCGCCCGGCGGACTGCCGAAGCCGCCGGGGCGGCTGCTGCCGGGCTCGAGGGCTTCCACGTCGCGTCGCTGTCGCGGCGGACGCTCGTCTACAAAGGCCTCTTCGTCGGCGGCGAGCTCGGCCGCTTCTACGGAGACCTGGGGAGCGGCACGGTGCGCGTTCCCTACGCCGTCTTCCACCAGCGCTACTCCACGAACACGCACCCGTCGTGGGCGCTCGCCCAGCCCTTCCGGCTGGTCGCCCACAACGGCGAGATCAACACCGTACGGGGCAACCGCGAGGCGATGCGCGGGCGCTCGGCCCGCCTGGGCGGTGGCGCGCTGGGGAGGCGCCTGGGCGCGCTCGCTTTCGCGGGCCGGCCGCTCCTCGATCCGGCGGGGTCCGACTCGACGTCGCTCGACGAGGCGCTGGAGCTCCTCCTCGCCGCCGGCTGGCGGATCGACGCCGCCGTGATGGCGCTCCTGCCGGAGGCCCTGGACCTGCGCGACGAGACCGTGCCCGGCCTCGCGGCCTGGCAGGCGGCGGCCGTCGCCCGCGTGGAGCCCTGGGACGGCCCGGCCGCGCTCGTCTTCTCGGATGGCCGGCGCGTCGGCTGCGTGCTCGACCGCAACGGCCTGCGGCCGGCCGCCTTCGAGATTCGGCGCGACGGCCTCGTCGTCTGCGGGTCGGAGGCCGGCATGCTCCCGGCCGACGCGGGTCAGGTCGTGCGGCGCGGGCGCCTCGGTCCCGGCGAGCTGCTGCTCGTCGACACGGTGGCGGGCCGGGTCGTCGAGGACGGCGAGGCCAAGCGCGCGGCGATCGCCGCAGCGCCCGCCGGCCCGGCGCCGCGGTTGCTGGAGCCGGTCGTGGACGGCTTGCCGGTCGTCGATGCCGCGCCGGACGCCGATGCGTCCCGACGGCGCCAGCTCCTCTTCGGGCTCGACGCCGAGCAGCTCCGGATGACGGTGAAGGCGATGGCGACCGGGGGCCGCGAGCCAACCTGGAGCATGGGCGACGACACGCCGCTCGCCGTCATGGCACGCCGGCCACGGGCCGTCGCCGGCTACCTCCGGCAAGCCTTCGCCCAGGTCACGAACCCGCCGATCGATCCCGAGCGGGAGCGCGCGGTCATGAGCCTGGAGGTGCCCGTCGGACCGCGGTCGCGGCTCCTCGACGCGGCCGGGCGCGGTGCGCCCCGCTGCGTGCGGCTCCCGGGCCCCGTGCTGGGGACTGCGGGACGGGACGCCCTCCTTGCCCTAGGGCGCCGTGGGCCGGGCGACACCGAGCCCTGGCGGATCGTCACCCTCGACGCGACCTGGCCGGCCGTGGCCGCCGACGGCGCGGCGGGCGCTGCGGGGCTGACGGCCGCCCTGGACCGGCTCGTGCTCCGGGCGACGCGTGCCCGCGAGCGCGGGGCGGACCTCCTCGTGGTGAGCGACCGCGCCGCCGGCCCGGGTCGGGCGCCCATCCCGAGCCTTCTCGCCGTGGGCGCGGTCAACGCGGCGTTCGTCGACGCCGGCCTGCGCGACGCCTGCGACCTCGTCGCGGACGCCGGCGATGCCTTCGACGTCCACGCCGTCGCCATGCTCTTCGCGTCCGGCGCGGACGCCGTGCACCCCTGGCACGCGATTGCCGTCGCGCGCGCGCTCGCCGGGTCCCGCGGGAACGAGGAGCTCGACCCCGAACGGGCCGAGGCGAACCTGCTCGACGCCCTGGAGCACGGCATGCGCAAGGTGCTGGCCCGGATGGGAATCAGCACGCTCACCTCCTACCGCGGCGGGCAGCTCTTCGAGGTCGTCGGGCTCGCCGATGCGGTCGTCGACCGCTGCTTCCCGGCCGCGCCCCGGACGGCCGGGACCGCCACCCTCGAGCGGCTCGGCGCGGAGACGCTCGCCCGCCACGCGGCCGCGTACTTGGAGGCGCCGGCCCCGGCGCCGGCCCCGCCGCTCGTGGACCCGGGCTTCGCCCGCTTCCGTGCGGACGGCGAGCTGCACGCCTTCGCCCCGGCCGTCGTCAAGGCGACCCAGGCGCTCGCGGCCGGCCACCCCACCGGCGTGGGCCCTGGGGCCGCGCTGGCGCCGGCCGCCACCGACGATGCCGTCGGCGACCAGCTGACCGCCTACCGCGCGGCCCTGGCCCGGGACGAGCCGGCGATGGTCCGCGACCTCCTCGCCCTGAGGCGGGCCCGGCCGGTGCCGCTGGTCGCCGTCGAGCCGGCTGCGGAGATCGTCCGGCGCTTCGTCTCATCGGCGATGAGCCTCGGGGCGCTCTCCCCGGAGGCTCACCGCGCCCTCGCGATCGGGATGCGCCGCCTCGGCGCCACCTCGAACTCGGGCGAGGGCGGCGAGGATCCGGCCGCCTACAAGCCCGATGCGAACGGCGAGCTGGCGGAGGCGGCGATCAAGCAGGTCGCCTCGGCCCGCTTCGGGGTGACGGCCCGCTACCTCGCCCGGGCCGAGCAGCTCGAGATCAAGATGGCCCAGGGGAGCAAGCCCGGCGAGGGCGGCCAGCTCCCGGCAAAGAAGGCGACGCCCCTGATTGCGGCCCTGCGTCGCGGTCAGGTCGGGATGACCTACATCAGCCCGCCGCCGCACCACGACATCTACTCGATCGAGGATCTCGCCCAGCTCATCGCCGACCTGCGGGCGGTCAACCCCGCGGCCCGGATCGGGGTGAAGCTCGTCGCCACGGCCGGCATCGGGACGATCGCCGCGGGGGTGGCCAAGGCCCACGCTGACTACGTGCTCATCTCCGGCCACGCCGGAGGCACCGGCGCCAGCCCGCTCTCGTCGATCAAGTCGGTCGGCGCGCCGTGGGAGCTTGGCCTGGCCGAGGCCCACCAGGTCCTGGTCCGCCAGGGGCTGCGCGACCGGGTCGTCCTGCGCACGGACGGCGGGCTGCAGACTGGCCGGGACATCGTGGTCGCCGCGCTCCTCGGCGCGGAGGAGTACGGCTTCGGGACGGCCGCCCTCGTGGCGATCGGCTGCGACATGGCTCGCCAATGCCACCTCGACACCTGCCCCACGGGCATCGCGACCCAGCGCGACGATCTGCGGGCGAAGTTCACGGGGACGCCCGAGCACGTCGTGGCGTTCTTCACGGCCCTCGCCGAGGACGTCCGGCGGGAGCTGGCGGCGCTCGGGTTCCGGAGCATGGCCGACGCGATCGGGCGGAACGACCGCCTGGCCGTTCGCGAAGGTGCGGCGCTCGACCTCGAGGCCCTCGTCGGCGCGCCTCCGTGGCGGCTGCCGGCGGCACGGGTGACGGCGAGCCCGAAGGCGCGTGGGCGCATCGCAGACGCCCCCGTCTCGAGCCCCCTCGACGACCGTCTCGCCGGGGCGCTGGCGCCGGCGATGGCGGCTCTCACCGGACGCGGCCGGCCGGCCCCGGTCGTGCTCTCGGCGGTCCTCACCACGGGGGAGCGGACGGTCGGTGCCCGGATCTCCGGCGACCTCGAGCGTGCCCGGGACCGGGTGGGCCGGCCCGCGCAGGCCGCGAACGGCGCGACCAGCCCGGCCGGCTCTTCGCCCGCGATCGTCGACCTGCGCGCCACCGGCGCCGCGGGTCAGAGCCTGGGCGCGTTCGCGACGGACGGCGTTCGGATCGCGGTCATCGGCATCGCGAACGATTACGTCGCAAAGGGCCTGTCGGGCGGCACGATCGTCGTCCGGCCGCCGGCGATGGCCGGCTTTCAGGCCGAGAATGAGGCGATTGCCGGGAACACCTGCCTCTACGGGGCGACGGGCGGACGGCTCCACCTGGTCGGACGCGCGGGGATGCGCTTCGCCGTCCGCAACTCCGGGGCGACGGCGGTCGTCGAGGGAATCGGCGCCCACGGCTGCGAGTACATGACGGGCGGGATCGTCGTGGTTCTCGGCCCGACAGGGCGCAACTTCGGGGCGGGGATGACCGGCGGCCGGGCCTACCTGTACGACCCCGACGGCCACGTTCCGCGGCGGATCAACGCCGCGAGCGTGCATGCCACGGCGCTGGCGGGCCTCGGCGAAGGTGAGGCCGTTCGCCCCGACGCCGCTGCGCGCGAGGCCGAGGTCCGCGCCCTGGTCGACGCTCACGCCGGAGAGGGGAGCGGGCTGGCCGCGGTGCTCGTCGCCCGGTGGGAGACTGAGCGTGCCGCCTTCTGGCTGGTGGAGCCGGTCCCGGACCCGGTCTGACGAGACCCGCGCGACCGGCGATACTCGCGCCATGCTTCCGCCCGATCGCTTCGCCCATGCCCTCGCCGCCGGCCGCCCGTTCCCCGTCGACGGGGCGATGGGCAGTGCCCTGATCGCCCTCGGCCTGCCGGCCGGCATGGCGCCCGAGGCGTGGCTGCTGACCCCGGATGGGGCTGCCGCGGTTGGAGCAGTTCACGCCGGCCACGCCGCCGCCGGCGCCCGGATCGTGCTCACGGCGACCTTCGGGGCGAGCTCCGTGCGCCTCGCCGACGGCACCGCTCGCGGCCGAACGGCCGATGTCTGCCGCGCGGCCGTCGCCATCGCCCGCGCCGCGGTCCCCTCGGGCGTGCTGGTGGCCGGCGATCTCGGGCCGACCGGCGCGCTCCTGGCCCCCTACGGCGACCTGGAGCCGGCGGCTGCGGCGGCCGCCTTCGCCGAGCAGGCCGCGGCCCTCGCCGCCGCTGGCGTGGACATGCTCTGGGTCGAGACAATGGCCGACCTCGCCGAGGCGCGGGCCGCCGTCGAGGGGGCACGGGACGCAGCCCCCGGTCTCCCGGTCGTCGCCACGCTCACCTTCGAGCGCGGCCGGACGCTCTTCGGCGACCGCCCGGAGGACGCCGCCGCGGCCTTCGCGGCCCTGGGCGTCGCCGCAGTCGGGGCCAACTGCGGGTCAGGCTTCGAAGCCGTCCTCGACGTCCTGCCCGGGCTCGCGGCCGGGGCGCCCGGACTGCCGCTCATCGCGAAGGCGAATGCAGGCCGGCCCGTCGCCGGTGCGGATGGGTCGCCGACCTACCCCGCGACGGCGGCCGATGCGGCGATCTACGCCCGGCGTGCGGCCGAGCTGGGGGCGCTGATCGTCGGCGGCTGCTGCGGCACGACGAGCGCTCATGTGGCCGCCATCGCGGCCGAGCTCGCGAGGGTGTGATCGGGCGTCGGCCTTGCGCGGCGTCGCACCCCGTCCGCCATGCGTTCCGTTGAACGCAACACCGCGCAGCCGGTCGGTTCCCGTCCGCAGGATTCCGCAGGTCAGACGCAAGAAGGCTGCCATCTGGGAGGTCGGCCGAGTCCCGCGGGCACCGCCGCGGCAGAAAGGCTGCGGTCCAACGCACGGATCCTGCCGTCGAACCGCTCGCCGGTCCGCCGGGCATCGCGGTCATGCATCCGACGCAAGGTGGTCGACCCCGGCAGGCGTTGCCGCAGGCACGCGCCCGGAGGACCAGACCGGGGCGACCCGCGGCCGAACGCCCGCGGCGTCGAGGCTTCTTCGGAGCCTCCCGATGCACCCGCCCGCCTACTCCCCGGTAGCCTCCAGGCGATAGCCGACGCCCCGCACCGATGTCGGCAGCGGCGCCCCGGTCTCTTCGAGCTTCGCGCGGAGCCGGGCGAGGTGCGGCTTGAGCCACTGCGGGTCGGGATCGGGGTCGTTCGGCCAGCCGGCGGCGAGCAGCCGGTCGTGGGGGACCACCCGGCCGCGGGCCGCCGCGAGGGCTGCCAGGAGGGCGAACTCGGTTCGGGTCAGGGCCAGAACGGTCCCGTCCACGGACGCCTCGTGGCGCCCCGTGTCGAGCGTGAGCGAGCCGACCCGCAGCCCGCCGGCCGGGGTGTCGCCGCCCTCGAGGCGGCGCATGACCGCGCGGATCCGGGCGAGGAGCTCCTGCTTGCCGAACGGCTTCGTGACGTAGTCGTCGGCGCCGGCGTCGAGCGCCTCCACCTTCGCAAGCTCGTCCGCCTCGCCGGTCAGCACGATGATCGGCGTCCGGCTCGTCTTGCGGATCTCGCGACAGACCTCCACGCCGTCGCGGCCCGGCATCGCCAGGTCCAGGAGGACGAGGTCGGGGGCTTCTTCCTCGAAGCGACGGAGCGCGGTGTCGCCGTCGTAGGCCGTGATCACCTGGTGGCCCGCCGTGCCCACGAGGGCAGTGACCGCGCCGACCATGGCCGGCTCGTCGTCCACCACGAGGATCCGCAGGCCGTCCGGCGGCTGGGGCATGGTCATCGCGCTCGTACCTCCACTCCCGATCGTCAGGGCTCGGTGGCCGCGGGCAGGGCGACGACGAAGCGGCTCCCGTCGTACCCGTTTCCCTCGATCCAGACCCGGCCGCCCATCGCCTCGAGCAGCCGGCGGGCGGCGTAGAGGCCGATGCCCGAGCCGCGGCCGCGCCCCCGCGCTTTGCGCACGAAGGCTTCGAAGACCGACTCCCATTCGTCGCTCGGGACGCCCGGGCCGTCGTCGGTCACGTAGACCCGGATCTCGCCCACCTGGCCCCACGTGCCCACAGAGACGCCCGAGCCGCGGGGGGCGTACTTCGCCTCGTTCTCGAGGAGCAGCTCCATCACCTGGCGAAAGCGGGCCTCGTCGCCAACCCCGACGAGCGCCTCGGTGGCGTGCTCCCAGCGGAGCCGGTGATTGCGCAGGAGCGGCTGGAGCAGCTCGATGGTCTCGGCGACGGTCACGCCGACGTCGAACGGCAACCGGGCCAGGGCCACGAGGCCCTCGCCGCGCACGGAGACGAGGATGGAGTCGACAAGCCGGTCGAGTCGCGTGATCTGGTCGATGGCGGCGTTGCGCCAGTCGTCCGTGCTCGCCCGCGCCGGCGCTTCGCCGATGCCGAGGACCGCATCGGCGAGGAGGTCGATGTAGGCCCGGACGACGGAGAGCGGGGTCCGCAGCTCGTGGGTGACGAGCGACAGGAGCTCCGCCCGCGCCTCGTCGAGCTGCTGGAGCGTCTCCAGCTGGCGCTCCTGCTCGCGCTGGAGGTGGCCCTTCTCGACGATCCCGGCCAGGAGCGCCGCGATCGTCACGAGGAGCGTGATCTCGCGCGGGGTGAACCGGCGCGTCTCGACCGTCTGCACGTTGAGCACGCCGACGACCAGGTCGTTCCAGGTGAGGGGCACCGAGAGCATGGAGGTGAGACCGGCCAGGTCAAAGCCCCGGAGGTACTTGAAGCGCGGGTCGAGCCGCACGTCTGGGACCTCGATGGGCCGGCGCGCGGCCGCGGCCGCCCCCGTGATCCCCTCGCCGAGTGCCAGGCTGACCTTCCCGACGTGCTCCTGGTCGAGGCCGTTCGTCGCCGCCAGCGTCAGCCGGTCGGTGCCGTGGTCCAGGAGGTAGAACGAGCAGACCTCCACGTGGAGCGCCTCGCGCGTCCGGTCCACCACCGTCTGCATCAGCTCGTCCCAGTCCCGGGCCTGCGTGGCCAGCTGGGCGAACTCGTGCAGGAACGAGAGCTCGCGGAGCGTGCGCAGCGTGTCGGTCTCGGGCGTGAGGTAGGCGGCCTCCGCCGCGAGGCGCTCCACGCGGTCCTCGGCGGTCAGCGGGGCGACCGGCGCCACCGGCGGCACGGCCGGCGGTCGGGCGCGCGCCGACCGGGGCGGAGGGACGCGACTCAGCTCGGGCACGGCGTGATTGTCGCGCGAACGAGCCGCGGGCGTTCCCGGAGGGGTCAGGAGTCGGATCGGGCGGTCCCGGGGTCCGTGACGGTCGAGGGGAGGTCGGGCAGGAGCGGAAGGGTCCAGGTCCACGCGGCCCCGTGGTGGGCGCCCACGGCCCCGTGGCGCGCCGCCTCGACCCGGAGTGGGAGCCCGAAGATCTCGATGAAGCCCACGGCGCTCGCGTGGTCGAAGGCGTCGCCCTCGTCGTACGTCGCCAGGTTCTTGTCGTACAGGGAGAGCGGGGAGCGCCGCCCGTTGGCCGTGGCGGAACCATGATCGAGGCGGACCCGGACGTCGCCGGAGACCGTCCGGCCGGAGCTCGCCGCGTAGCCCCGCAGGTCCCGGTGGAGAGCGCTGAACCAGAGGCCGTCGTAGGTGAGCTGGGCGATCTCGTGGGCGACGAGTCGGTTGAAGCGGAGCGTGTCCTTGGAAAGGACGAGCCCCTCGAGGGCCTTGTGGGCTGTGTGCAGGATCGTGGCCGCGGGCGTCTCGTAGATCTCGCGGCTCTTGATGCCGACCAGGCGGTCCTCGACGTGGTCGATCCGCCCGACGCCGTGCGCGCCGCCGAGCGCGTTGAGGCGGTCGACGAGGGCCACCGGGTCGAGACGCTCGCCGTCGATGGAGACCGGGATCGCGCCCTCGAACCCGAGGACGATCTCGACGGCCGGGGGCGCGGCGGCCGGATCGACCGTCCAGGCGAAGGCATCGGCCGGCGGGGCGACCCAGGGATCCTCCAGGACGCCCGTCTCGCAGGAGCGGCCCCACATGTTGACGTCGATGGAGTACGGGGAGGCCTTGGTGATCGGGATCTCGATCCCGCGAGCGTTCGCGTAGTCGATCTCCTGGTCGCGGGTCAGGCCCATCCCGACGCGCAGGGGGGCGATGACCTTCAGGCCGGGATCCAGGGCGTGGACGGCCACGTCGAAGCGGACCTGGTCGTTGCCCTTGCCGGTGGAGCCGTGGGCGACGGCGTCGGCGCCCTCCTTCTGGGCGACCTCGACGAGAAGCTGGGCGATGAGCGGCCGGGCGAGAGCCGTGGCGAGGGGGTAGGCGCCCTGGTAGAGGGCGTTCGCCTGCAGGGCGGGCCAGCAGAAGTCCCGGACGAACGTCTCCTTCGCGTCGACGACGTAGGCCCGGCTGGCG
>Ga0315273_10011956_pt1 | contig 11116 bp, 14 predicted proteins | sample YL17G02_0_MG_FD_205753 | JGI IMG/M metagenome (GOLD analysis project Ga0315273, IMG submission 205753) | Sediment microbial communities from Yellowstone Lake, YNP, Wyoming, USA - YL17G02_0 | ecosystem: Environmental > Aquatic > Freshwater > Lake > Sediment | place: USA: Wyoming | collected...
CCGCGGGTGTGCACCGAAGTGCGCCGACATATCCTCATGCACTTCAACCTGCAAGTCGACGCCGAGTGCCCGGAAGGCGCGCACGACGACGTCCGTGCAGACGCCACGCTCCTGCGGCACGTCGCCCCCAGGGTAATCCAGCTTCACATAGGCGGAGTCATACAGCACGGTCTTGCCAACCTGGGACTCCGCGGCACGAGCGAGTCGACGGGCTTGCGACGAAGCGCCATCGCCAAAGGATACTTGATCCGGGAGTGCTGGAAGCGTTGATTCAGTCGAAGGCGGGCCGATGGGCACACGGGTCGCCGAGCAGGCAGCCAGCACCACCGAGGCGAGCACACATGCAATCAAGATCGCCGCACGCACGACCTAGCGGCCCAGCTCGGCGACGGTCGCGCCCGTGACCAGCACGAGATCCTGCGGTGTGACCTGGACCTGCAGACCGCGCCTCCCCGCACTGACATACACCGTCTGGTGACGCTGAGCGGAGGAGTCCACGAACGTACGAAGCCTCTTGCGCTGGCCGAACGGACTGATGCCGCCGGTGACGTACCCTGTGGCTTTCTCGGCGAGAGATGGTTTCGCCATCTCAGCGCTCTTCGCCCCAGCGGCGGCGGCGAGGCGGCGGAGATCGAGGGTGCCGGTCACCGGGACGACTGCCACGACCAGCTCGCCACCGGTGAGCTGCGCGACAAGGGTCTTGAAGACGGTCGCCGATTCAGCACTCATGGCCGCGGCGACGGCTTCACCGTAGGTGCGTTCGTCGCTCTCATCCACCTGGTATCGATGGACGGTGTGAGCGATGCCCTGTTTCTCAAGCGCTTTGATGGCTGGGGTCAACGCCCCTCCCAGGACTGCACCTCGATGATGTTGCCCTCGGGGTCGGTGACGTAGCAGGCGGTGACGCGCGCACCAGTCGCGGTCGTGAGCACCGTGACCTCTCCGACCGCCGACCCGCCGGCCGACACGACCTCACGCACCGCGGCCTCGACCGAATCGACCGCGAACGCGATGTGGGCCAATCCCGGTCGGTTGACGGCGGGGGCATCGCCCGGCGCGACCGGTTCATACTCGAAGACCTCGAGAGTCGGACCGTCTTGACCCGCACCCGGCAACCGAAGGTGGACGCCGCGGAGCGCGGCGTGCGGCACTGCGGTCAGTGCCTCAAGATCGGGACCCGAGTAGTCGCGCTCGGGGGGCACGGGAACGCACCCGAACACCGACTCGTAGAACCCGGCCAAAGCGTGCCAGTCTCGCGCGACGAGATTCGTGTGCGTGTAGCGTACGCCTGCGATCACTCGGGAACCCCCTCATGTCTGAGCCGGCAGGCCGCGTCGGGCGCATGAGCGCGCCAGACTACTCCGGTTGATGCACGAGTCCAAGTTCCGCGGCCAAGTCGAAGTATCGTCGCGCCTCGACACTGTCGCCGACCCGTTCGTACGAGCCGCCGAGACTCACGTAGAGCGACGGCAGGAACTCGCCAGCACGAGCGTCCAGCCGAGCGCGGCGAAGTGCCTCGACATCCTAACCCTCCAACCGAGTGACGACTATCGACTCGGCGGACCTGCTCGCCGGCCCATGGTAGACCGCCTCGATGTTGTTCCCATCAGGATCGAGAACGTACGCCGCATAGTAGCCCGGGTGGTAGGCACGTTCGCCGGGGCCGCCATTGTCCCTGCCGCCCGATACCATGGCTGCCGCGAAGAACCGACCGACTTCGGCTTGGTCTCGGGCTTGAAACGCGAGATGAACCCGAGAGACAGGTCCGTCCGCCATGTCCACCCACAGCTCATCGGCGGAGAAGTGGCCGACACCTTCCGCAATGGCGTCCAGGCGACCCAGCGCGGCAAGCACGGCTTTGTAGAACCGCTTGCTGGCTGCTAGATCCGCCACACGCAGATGTACGTGGTCTATCAGCCTGCCACGATGGAATCCCATGTCGCCTCCGATGTGGTCAACGGGTTTCGGCTTTACTCTTCTTCACCATAAGAACGCAACTCCGCGTTTGCCAAAGATATGGTCATCAAATATAACTGTGGCCTGCTTGTTGGCCATACCGACACACACGTGGAGTGGCAACAAATGCTCTTCGCGAGGGTGACAGTAGCGCGCGGACGGTGCGCTTTCCCACTCGATCAGACGTTGTTCGCGGTCGGATTGAGTTAGCGGGCACGTACATACTTCGATCAGCCAGTCTTGAAAGGCGTCATTGGCTGGATCTGGCGCATTCATCCCGTCTCGAAAGAATGCCGTCATGTTGTGGAACGAAAACCCAGATCCCACCACCAGAATATTCTCGTGCATCAACTCGCGCAACGCTCTTCCAAGAGCCATGTGCGCGATCGGGTCAAGACCACGCACCAACGAAAGTTGAAGCGACGGAATATCCGCTTGTGGGTACATCAGCTTCAGCGGGATGAACAGGCCATGGTCGAATCCCCGCTGAGCATCGATGCGAGCCGGTACATTGTTCCCATTCAACAGTCCGGCGATCCTATGTGCCAGATCGGGGCTACCAGGAGCCGGATAGGTGATTTCATACGCCTGATCAGGGAAACCATAGTAATCGTAGAACATGGACGGCGTGTGTGCGCCCAACAGTGTCGCGTCGCTTTCTTCCCAATGGGCGCTGATGACGAGGATAGCTTCCGGCTTCTTCAACCGAGATGGAAGCTGAAGCATGAAATCCACCATCGCCTTGTGGCCCGGGTCTCCAAGAATCGGCAAGGGACCTCCGCCATGGGAGAAGTAGACGATTTGGGCCACATCTTGAGAGTCGTCTTCGTTCAGCATTGACATCCTTCCAGACGCTTCGGGTTGATGCTCCTGTTGGACAGGTGTCGGTTCGAGTGCCATCAACCAATGCTCGCCGCTCGGCGGGTCGTCGAATCTGCGCAGACGCCGGAATCCGGCCTTCCCGTGGGTTCAAATTGCGGCATCTGCAGCCAGGCGGCCTCAAGGTAGGCGCGGGATTCGAAATCGAAGCGCTCAAGTCGAACCGTCTCGACAGTATCGGGCATGTTCAGCCTCCTTGCCGCTCACTTGCTAGGTGAGCGATCCGCCCGCGGGCTCGAAGACCACGTCGAAGCGTTCACAGACGACCGGCATGTCCGGCGTTGCGACCTGACCCATGCCGGCGAGTTCGCGGACGAAGTACGCCCAGTGGACTTCGCGCCAGTACTCCAAGGAGCGGTCACCCTCGCCCTCGTCGTATGCGAACTGCTCGTCGACCGCATCGAAGGCCACGATGGCAACCGATGTCGTCTGGATGACGCAGCGAGCGACTCCCGAGCCGTCGGTCACGACACTGAAGTCCCCGATGCACGGCACGGCCTCGCCCTCAAGCTCGTAGGCCCACAGCGAGCCGGTGGTCGCGCGCTTGGGACCTGAGAGCACGAGCGCGAGCAGGCGATCGCCCTGCTCCACCCCGTAGCCGAACTGCCAGGACGTGTACGGCGCATCGGCCGCAGACACAGCTGCTTCGCAGCCCGAGACTAGGAACTTGCTCCACAGGCATGCAGACGAATCCCACGGCGCATCCTCGTGGATGCCGATACTCAATCGCAGCACCTCTCACATGCGAACAACCCCGACATCTATTCTACGCCGCCGCGCCGACAACGTCCGCGCGGCTCGGGTTGATTCGCTTGCCCGGCGTGGACCACCAGAACCCAAGGACATCACGCCTGTGACCTCCCATCCCATTCCGACGCCAACACGGCGAAGACGACGTCGTCTGCCCACTCCCCCTTGAAACGGAGGCTCTCGCGGAAGTGGGCCTCCTGCTGCATCCCTACCCGCTGCAAGAGACGCACAGACGACGCATTGCGCGGATCGACCGACGCGAAGACGCGATGCTTGTCCAGCCGCCCGAACAGGTAGCCGAGCAATCCGACTACGGCCTCCGTCCCAAGGCCCTTGCCCTGCGAAGCCGGTTCCAATGTGAAGCCAATCTCCACCTGCCGACCGTCCTCGAGGAAGTGGACGCCGAGATCACCGATGAGCCGATCGGAGTCGCGAAGGCGGACGCCAAGCTGGAACCACGTCCCGGGCGAGTCGAACTCGATGGGCTCGTGATCCTCGATGAAGCGGACAGCATCGTCGATGTGCAACGGTTCCCAACTCTGGTGCCGGCATACCTCCGGCAGCGCGCGGTAAGAGAAGAGTGCCTCCGCGTCGGAGACCAAGAGAGGGGCAAGACTCAGCCTGTCGGTGGCTATCTCCGGTGCTGACACGTTGGTCCTGCCCATCATCGGACCCCCATATACGCCCGGCTAACGCCTGGCGCTTGACTTGCGGGCTTTGCCCGTCGGGTCGACGTGCTTGTTCGGTGCGCGCGGCCTCACAGATCCTCGGGACGCAGTCCCGTGTTCTTTGAAATACGCGCCAGCATGCGAGGGCCGATCTCTTCGCCGTCGTGGAAGGCAAAGACCACATTGGGCCAACCCGATCGAACGAGCACTCGGTGGGAGCCGGTTTGCCGCTCCACCTGCCACCCGATGCGGAGCAGTGCGGCCAGAACGAGCTTGGCGCGCGCGCTCGGCCAGTCGCTCATGCAGCGGCGAAGGTGATGTTCAGAAGCTCGTGATTGGCCTCATCGTGCTCGAGACGGTCGGCAACCACCCGCAAGGCAAGGGCCTGTACCCGGGCGACGGCGTCGTCCTCGGTGATGCCATAAGCGAGTACGCCGGGGAGCTCGACGACCTCAGCAATCCAGCGCCCGTCGGCCTCGAGCTCAAGTTCAATTGTGAAGACCTCCGACACCGCTCCACCTCCCGAGAGACTGTCGCTAGCATACTACGCTCGGATCAGAAACATCGTTCCCCGCTCGCCCTTCATTCTGGCCGATGCACTCTGGCCGACGAACGATGGACACGTCGAACGTCCAGCTTGAGCGGTGCCGCACAGCGCCGTCCGCCGCGTGCTGTTGGCGCCCCTTCACGCGGTCGCCCACTCGCCGGACAGCAGCGCCGCCTGCTCCAACACTGTTTCCGTCGCTTTTTCTTGCTTATCGGGCGGATAACCGTACCGGCGCAGAATCCGCTTCACCCGCACGCGCAGCTGGGCGCGCACGTTCTCGCGGATGGTCCAATCGATGGTGACGTTGGCGCGAACGGTCCTCACCAGTTCCTGCGCGATGGCCCGCAGCGTCTGGTCGCCGAGCACCTTGACGGCGCTGTCGTTGGTCTCGAGGGCGTCGTAGAAGGCAAGCTCGTCCTCCGACAGATCGAGTGCCGCCCCCCGCTCGTTCAGCTCCCGCATCTCTCCGGCCAGCCTGATCAGTTCCTCGATCACCTGGGCGGCTTCGAGCGCCCGGTTCTGATACCGCCGGATCGTCTGCTCCAGCATCTCCGCAAAGGAGCGTGCCATCACGACGTTCTTCCGACCGCGGGCCTTGATCTCTCCCGCCAGTAGCTTGCGCAAGAGCTCCACAGCCAGGTTCCGCTGGGGCATCCCGCGCACTTCGGCCAGGAACTCTTCGGAGAGGATGGAGATGTCGGGCTTCGCCAAACCGGCGGCGGCGAAGATGTCGATGACGCCCTCCGGCGCCACAGCGCGCGCGATGATCTGCCGGACCGCGTGCTCGATGTCCTCCTCCGGCCGGGCGTCGCCGGGTGCCCGCTTAGCCAGCACCGCCTGAACGGCCTGGAAGAAGGCCACGTCGTCGCGGATGCGAAGGGCTTCGGCGTGCGGAACGGCCAGAGCAAATGCCTGAGACAGCTCGCGCACCGCAAGCACATAGCGGTCCTTGCCGTTCTCCTGCGCCAGGATGTGCTCTTGGGCAGCCGGCAGCAGACCGAGTCGCTCCTGCGCCGCACCGCTTGTCCACCGCGACCGGTCGAAGCCGTGGAAGAGGCCGCACGCCACCTCGTACTTCTCGAGCATCAAGGCGACAGCCTCATCCTGGTCCAACGCGGTTCGCCCGGTACCGCCACTCTCAGTGTAGGTGGCGAGCGCCTGCTTCAGCTCCTGCGCCAGGCCCAGATAGTCCACCACCAGCCCGCCGGGCTTGTCACCGAATACCCGGTTCACGCGCGCAATCGCCTGCATCAAGCCATGCCCGCGCATTGGCTTGTCGATGTACATCGTGTGCAGACTTGGGGCATCGAAGCCGGTGAGCCACATATCGCGAACGATGACGAGCCTGAACGGGTCCTTCGGATCGCGGAAGCGGTTGGCCAGCGCCTCGCGCCGTGGCTTGGTACGGATGTGCGCCTGCCAGTCAGCGGGATCGGAGGCGGCCCCGGTCATCACCACCTTGAGCGCGCCGTGCTCGTCGTCGGCGCCGTTCCATTCAGGCCGCAGCTCTGCGATCTCGCGGTACAGCTCCACGCAGATGCGCCGGCTCATGCACACGATCATGGCCTTGCCATCCATCGCCTCGAGTCGCTTCTCGAAGTGGTCGACGATGTCTTTGGCGACCAGCTCCAGCCGCTTCTTCGCCCCCACCACGGCCTCGAGCTGCGCCCACTTGGTCTTGAGCCTCTCCTTGCGCTCGACCTCCTCGCCCTCGGTCGCTTCCTCGAACTCGGGGTCGATGGTCGGCCGCTCAGCCTCGTCCAATGCAAGCTTGGCCAGGCGGCTCTCGTAGTAGATCGGCACCGTGGCGCCGTCCAGCACGGCGCGCTGGATGTCGTAGACGCTGATGTAGTCGCCGAACACCGCTCGCGTGTTGGCGTCCTGCAGCTCGATCGGCGTGCCGGTGAAGCCGATGAACGAGGCGTGCGGCAACGCGTCGCGCATGTGGCGCGCGTAACCGTCGATGAAGTCGTACTGGCTGCGGTGCGCCTCGTCGGCGATGACCACGATGTTGCGGCGCTCGGAGAGGGTGGGGTACCGGTCGCCCTGGATCTCGGGGAAGAACTTGTGGATGGTGGTGAACACCACCCCGCCGGCCGCCACGCTGAGCAGCTCGCGCAGGTGCGCGCGGCTCTCTGCCTGGACCGGTGGCTGACGCAAGAGATCCTGGCAACGCGAGAAGGTGCCGAAGAGCTGATCGTCGAGGTCATTGCGGTCGGTAAGCACGACGACGGTCGGGTTCTCCATCGCCGGCTCGCGGATGATGCGCCCGGCGTAGAAAGCCATGGTCAGGCTCTTGCCCGAGCCCTGCGTGTGCCACACCACGCCCACGCGCCGGTCGCCGGGCCTGCCTCCCGGTTTGCTGCCATTGTCGTAGGGTTCCTGCGCCTCGGCGACGCGATCCGCCCGCGGTAGTTCCGCGGCGCGCAGCGTCTCGGCCACGGCCACCTGCACGGCGTGGAACTGGTGGTAGCCGGCCATCTTCTTGGCGATGCAGCCGCCATCGTCCTCGAACACGATGAAGTCGCGCACCAGGCCGAGGAAGCGCCGTGGCGCGCACAGGCCCTCGATCACCACCTGCAGCTCCGGTAGATGCGCGTCGGCCAACGTCTCGCCCGCGATGGTCCGCCAGGGCTTGAACCACTCGCGCCCGGCGGTGAGCGTACCCACGCGCGCCTCCACCCCGTCGGAGACGACGAGCAGGGCGTTCGGTCCGAACAGCGAGGGCACCTCCACTTTGTATGTCTGGAGCTGCTGGAAGGCGCTCCAGATCGTGGCCCCCTCGTCGGCGGCGTTCTTAAGTTCTACAACCCCAAGCGGGAGGCCGTTGACGAACAGCACCACATCCGGCCGGCGCGAGTGCTTGTTCTCGGCGACGCTGAACTGGTTCACCGCCAGCCAATCGTTGCCCGCCGGGTCGTCGAAGTCGATCACCCGCGCCTGCGCGCCACGGATGTTGCCCTCAGTATCGCGGTACTCGACCGTCACGCCATCGACGAGCAGACGGTGCAGGGCGCGGTTGCGTGCGATGAGCTCGGCGCCTTCCGGCCGGGTCAGCTTGCGGAGGGCATCGTCCAGTGCCTCGGCGGGCAGCGACGCGTTGAGCCGCGCGAGCGCGTCGCGCAGCCGATGGGCCAGGACTACCTGACCATAGTCGTCGCGCTCGGCCGTAGGTTCGCCGGGGGCGATGTCCGCGCCGCTGCGGACCTGCCAGCCGACGCTTTCCAGCCAGGATAGGGCGGCCTGTTCGACGACGGATTCTGTGAAGGCGCTGCTCACTCGATCACCTTCCAGCGTCCGCCTTTGGCGGAGCCGACGCGTAATAGCAGGCCTGAATCACGGAGTTTTCGAATGGCGCGATGGATCGCGCTCTCGGATTTGCCCATGACGGCTGCCAGTTTTGACACCGACAGATATGGCTGGTCCTTGAGGAGCCGCAGGCTCTCGGCCCGGGTCTTCTCCAGCGTTTCCCTGGCGTTTCCCTGGCGTTCCCCCGGCGTCTTCCCCGGCAATATGAACGTCATGATCACCGCCCCCTCGCGCAACGACACCGTCGGCGGGTGAAGGAACTCATCGAAGGGCCGTTTGAAACGAAGCCATGCCACGAGCCGACGGCATGGGCTGGTGCGTTGTCATCGCGACATCGCGGCGCGATTGGTGTCGCGATTCGGCCATAGCGACGATTGACAGCGCGCAACGGGGACACTACTGTGTCCATTGGATTGGGGATTCTCGGTCGGCAACTGACCTCGGCGGAGTCGCCGGGGTCCTTTGCTTTCTTACCGGAACTCCTTGAGACCCCGCCCGGTCGAGTGGACCTTCCTGTCCGTGCAACGCCCTACTCCGCTCACCACCGTGACTGGTGTTCTGGCCGGATACCGGAGAATGTCGGCCAACACTACCTCCGTCCCGCCACGGTGGCCGGTTCCGTGGCCGGATTGCCCAGTACTGGTCGCGGCAGGCCATCTCGACGACCTCGACTGATTGCGGCATGACTTCGATTGCCCTCTGCGCGAACTCACGCGGATCGAGTTTGGCCATCAAACCGCCCTCCCGATGAACCGTTCCGCATCCTTCACCCGCAGCGCGCCGGAGATGAGCTCGGGTAGTAGGGCGTCACGCAGGGCGGCGAGCGCGCGGGACGCTTGCTTGCACGCGATGATGCGCTCATAGCATGGCTGACTATTCTCGTTGAAGGCAGATTGTACGTTGTCGGTTGGAACAACTACCGAGAAGCGATCGATGTCGCCCTTGCCCAGATGGATCACCGTAGTCGCCGTTTCCATCGCCTCGACTTGTGCCAGCGGCTCGATGATGCTGTTCCGCACGAAAGCCGCTGACACGCCTCCCTTCGGAACGAAAACACACACCCGCTGATTCAGCCAAGCCTCGGCGCCGCCCCACAAGTAGGCACGGAACTCGCCATCCATGCCGACAACGACATCACCCGGGCGAACCTTGTAGCCCTTCGCATGCTCCTCGGATGTCCATACCCCAGGACTCTCCTTGGCAAGGTCGCGAATGCGAATCAGTGGCTGACCAAGTTCGTCGGCGTTGAACCGCGACGAAGCGAAGGGAGCACCGTAGATGACATTGGCGATCTTGTAGATCGAGTCCACCTCCCACCCCTCCGGAATCTCGCCGAGTTCGGAGTCGACGAGACGGCCGGGGAAGAGGTCGGCGAGGGCCTTGGGGAGGCCGGGATTGCGGTCTTCGGCCTTGGCGCGGACGGGGTCGAAGTCCACGAACCACGACTTGAAGAGCGCCCGCGCCATCACCTCCAGCGTCTCGTTCATCCGCCGGTTCAGCTCGATCTTGTCGTCCAGCGTGCCAAGGATGTGGGCGATGGCGCGTTGTTCCGCGATGCTTGCCGGCACCTCGATCGGAAAGCTCGGCATGTGTATCAAGGGAATCCTGTCCACGGTGCTTCCGTGGATCGTGTGCGATCGCAGGGTCTCTTGAAACTGTGGTCCAAGGTACGCATAAAGCAGGAAGCGCTTGTCGACCTTACCGGGACGCGCGCGCAGCAAGCCCATTCTGCGGCCGAGACAGCAGCGCAGTCCACTGGGGATGATTGCCGCCTCGCCAAGGCGCGTTTCGTATGAGAAGACCACGTCACCTACTTGCGGCTCCACGCGCCGCGTCCAACGCGTGAAGTCAGCCTCGGACAAGTGCTCTGAGTTCACGAGATCGATGCGCCCCTTGGCAAGGTTCGAGATTCCCAGGAATACCGGACCGTCGCTGGTCTTCGACGGAGTTGCGTGAGGCCCGTCATAGATCTCAGCGAGTTCGCCAATCGGCACTTCCCTCCACTCACCCACCTGCGCCCCCATCCCGCTCGAACAGGACCTTCCCTTCCCGCGCGATGTGATCAAGCAGGGCCTGATCCTCGATGGCATTGTGCAGGAGCAGGTCCACCCGTTGAGGGATGGTCAGTTCCTCCATCCTCGCGGCCAGTCGTGCCTGGTCTGTCAGAGTCAGGGAGTCTCCGTACAGGCAGATGTCCACGTCGGATGCGGGGGTGAAGGTCCCCATGGCGCGCGAGCCGAAGAGAACGGCCCGGTCCACGCCGGGTTGGGCGCGCAGGATGTCCAGGATGGCCCGGCGGTGGCGGTCCTTTAGGCCGTCTTTCACGTCGATGCTTGCTTGTCCCGCAGACGCGTTAGTAGCCCCCGCAACATGGGCGCATAGCGATTCTTGATAAGGGCCACGGCCTCCTTGGCGGTCTTCTCGTCGTAGGTGTGGGTCAGGAGAGTGCGCTTGTCCAGGGCATCCAGGGCGGTCTCGCTGGCGTCCTCCTCCAGATATCCCGCTTCGAAGGCGCGACGCAGCACGTCCCGCGGGGTCTTCTCGTCGTATCCTTCGTAGAAGAGGAGGTCCTTGAGTGTCTTCCAAGCCAGTTCGAAGCAGAACTCGAAGGTCTTTATGACGCCGGCGCGTTCCAAGTCGGAGTACTCGTTCTCCTTGGTTGCCGCATCTAGTTGAGACATGGCCTTGCCGAAGTTCGCCAGGCGCTGTTGCCATCGGATATCGTCGGTGTTACTCATGGGCTATCCCCCATGCGTCGAGCTTCGCGGGCCTCGGTCTTGACACGCGTTTTGATGGTCTTGGGGCCGACTGGAGCCGTCATGGATTTCTCCGTTGTCGGTGCGACATGTGCGCGCGGTAATCCGATAACCGCGCACGGTTATATTACGCGGGGCGCTCATACCATGCTCCCTTCTTGCTGCCATGCCGGGCGAGGCTTCCGCCCTGGCTCAGCCGGATGAGCGGGCGATAACCGCGACTGCGCACGTAACCCGCCTTGTCTCCAAGG
>Ga0315273_10011957_pt1 | contig 11116 bp, 9 predicted proteins | sample YL17G02_0_MG_FD_205753 | JGI IMG/M metagenome (GOLD analysis project Ga0315273, IMG submission 205753) | Sediment microbial communities from Yellowstone Lake, YNP, Wyoming, USA - YL17G02_0 | ecosystem: Environmental > Aquatic > Freshwater > Lake > Sediment | place: USA: Wyoming | collected...
CTGGGGAAGGATCAAGTGGGTGAGTCATTATTTTTCCAACAAGGTGTCGAGACGGAATTTTAACAACATTATTCCTTCTAAAAATAATCTCTGAAAAAAATAAATCATTAAAACAGCTGATTCAAGAACTTCCAGAATATTGTTATATAAAAGAAAAAATAAAAATAAATAATGATTTTTTAAAAATGAGAGATAGCCTTAAAGATTATTATAAAAATAAGGGTTTTAGAATTCAAGAGACAGGAGACGAAACAGGTGGATTAAAAGCATTAAAAGAAAACTCATGGGTTTGGTTCAGACAATCAAAGACAGAAGATAAAATTCTGAGAATCATTGTTGATTCAAGAGACAATGGTGTTGCTGAAAGTTTATTGAAAGAAGCGAAAGAGTTAGTATCTTGATATCTAAGCTGTGTTAATCTTGATAAGAAACAACGTCTCAGGGAATAGGTTTATATCATTATATTGTTCTTCAGCCCAACTTTTTGATATAATCTAATAATAGATCAAATTTCTTGTAACCTGCTGCTTCGTTAAAATGACCTGCTCCTTTGATTAAAGTAATTTTTGTGCCAAGTTTATCAGCTAGATTTTCAGCTTCTTTCAAAGGCACATAAGGGTCGTTATCAGAATGAAAAACATAAAATTTATTGCAGTTGTTTTTTATCTTGCTCCAATCAAATTCTTTATCAATAAATGTTTTGTTTATTTTATCAAATTTTGGATTTCCTAGCTTATTCAGAAATCCAGAAATAAGAAAACAGGCTTTCACTTTTACACTTATGTTTTCTAATATAGATAAAAGAAAAGCAGACCCGATGCTATGCCCGATGAAAATTGTATCTTCGTCAATATCTTTTTCATATTTTTTTAAAACTTTCATCCAATTTTCTAAACTTTGATTTTCTGGGGTTGGAAATTTTGGAACAAAAACACTATGTCCTTGTTCTTCTAGTTCTTTTTTTAACCAAGGAAACCAATTTTCTTCTGGATTGCCATATGCCCCATGAATTATAAAGAACTTGGTCATTTTGTTTTTTAGCTTAGCTTTTTTATCAAATCTCTTTCTCCAAGGAACTCTTCCTTGCCAGATTTCATATCTCTCAACTTAAACTTCTTTTTCTTTATTTCTTCTTCTCCGACAAAAAGAACAAAAGGAATATCTTGAGAGTTTGCATATTCAAGAGCCTTTGAAATCTTTTCTAGAATTATGCACGAAATCTCAGATTTTCTTAAATTTTGTGCGATTTCTACTGACTTTTGTTCTTGATTAATTGAAATTATAGCACACTTTGTTGACTGTGTTTCTGATTTAGCCAAAGGAACAAGCGGGATAAGTCTCTCTAAACTAAATGAAATTCCAGTGCTTTGGTTTCCATTGCAAAGATAAGAACCCCCTCCTGCGATGCTTTCTTTAGCACCCTTGAGTTTTATCTCGAAGACACTTGAGTTGTAATATGATAATCCACGGGCAAGCGTTGGTGAGAATGTGACTTCTACATCGAATAGCTTGCAGAACGTTTTTAATTTTTTAATTTCTTCATACGCCTTGAACTTAGAAAAATAAGATTCTGGTTTTTTGAAAATTGCAATAGTTTTTTCTGCCCCATATCTTTTTAGATTTTCCTTGACTTCTGCTTCTGAAAGTTTGTCTAATTTATCAATTTCTCGAATAATTTGTTCTTTTTCTTTTATTTTTTGTTCATCTAAAACCTCATTAAGCAATTTCCTATTGTTTATTAAGATCTCAACTGGGATTTTCAATCCTTTGAATATATCTGACATTAACTTAAGAATTTCAGCTTCTTCTCTAAAACTTGAACCGATTGTATCAACGTCACATTGTGTAAATTGTCTGAATCTGTTTGCTGAGACAGGCTCATCTCTGAAAACTTCTCCTATTTGATATCTCTTAAAAGGCAACTTTTGATTTTGAGCAATTCTCTTGAGTTGAAATGTGAATTCATATCTTAGGGCAAGGTCACGATTGCCTTTGTCTTTCAATCTGAAAATATCAGATATTGCTTCATCCTGCTGATTATCTCCTTTAACAAATTCTTCAAATTCAATTATAGGTGTTTCTGCTGGGATAAAGCCGTATATTTTGAACTTCTTAATCAAGAGCTGTTTTACGAACTCACGTTTAGATGCTTCTTCTCCTGTGAAGTCGCGGAAGCCCTTGACTGTTTCTTTTACTTGTGTCATATTCCTTTACCTTCTTTATTTCTACAAGCGAAAGGGGGGAATCGAACCCCCGTCTCCCGGGTTCTGCCTTAAGCGTTTTCCGCAGAAAACGCGTCCACAGCCAGGCGCTTTAACCATTGAGCTACAATCGCCACGATTATATTTAGAATAGAGAAGAGAAAGGTTAAAAATGTTTTGAATGAACTCATATTTTAAATTAATAAAACATTCTGTTCTGAGACGTTGTTTTGTGCAAACAAAGAAATCGCTTGTTATTGATAAAACATTAGAATTTGGATTATAAGCAAAGCTAAGAGGATCAATGCGAGTGATGAACACTCCTCGCTAGTTTAGTTTGCTTTTCCATAAATATCATAAGAAAAAATGCTTTTTAAAACTATCTGCTAGTTAATGTTTAATTGACTTTTATCTTCTGAAAAGTCTTGAAAAAAAGTTTCTTGAAACAGGGTCTTCTACCTCTTCACCCATGAGTTTTGCCGCGATTCTGCTATAGCTTCGAGCTGCCTTGCTTCTAGGTTTTGTATGAACAACCGCGTCTCTAACCATTATGCTTTCCCTAACGTGATCGTCTTCTGGAACAATCCCAATGATCGGCTTTTCAAGAAGATTTGCAATATTTTCTATTTTTAGTTCTTTGTTGTCATATCTAACTCGAGTTACTATGACTCCAAGGACATTCTTGTTCATCTGTTCTGCCAGTTTGATTGTTTTAAGAGCATCTGTGACAGCTGGCATTTCTGGGTTTGTGACGATGACGACGTCATCTGCGTTTTCAAGAGAGAGCAAGGCTTCTCTTCCCAATCCTGCAGCAGAATCGATTATGATAATATCAGAGAATCTTTTCAAATCTTTTAGTGCTCTTGGGAGATTTTCTAGGTTTGTATTTTTTAATGCTTTTAGAGAAAGACTGGAAGGAACTATTTTTGTCCCAGAATAATGTTGATACACTGCTTCGTAAATCTTTTTTCTTCCAGCTAAAACATGATTTAATGTCACAGGGACAATTGGAGAGCCAAGACTTAGAGCGACGTTTGGTGTTGTGAAATTGCAATCAACTAGAACTGCATTCTTTTTAGCTTTATTAAGAGAAGCAGCGATGTTAATTGCACTAACTGTTTTGCCCACGCCTCCTTTTCCGGAAATTATTGATATGACTCTTCCCATATATTGTTTAAGAACAACCCATTTTTAAACTTTTTGACCAGTAGATAGTAACAAAAAAGTTTAAAATTAAGACTGTTTAAAATCAAATCTTATAGAATAACTTAATGCACGCATCCAAGTCCTGTATCAATGGCATTGTCAAAGCTACTTGTGGATGTACTAATCTGTATTCTTTATGTTCTTGAGGATTTATCTTGATTTGTGGTCTTTTTTCTAGTTGTGTGTGAAAGATGTGATAAACAAAATCATAAGTTGGGTATCTAACATATACGGCCTGAAAGTATGAAATTTTTTGAGGTTCTATAACTAAACCAGTTTCTTCTCTAATTTCTCTTAAGACTGCTTGTGTTAAATCTTTTTCTTCTAATTTCCCAGCAGAAACCCCCCAAGTATTGCCTTCTGGTTTGTGGTCTTGTCTCAAAAGCAAAACAATCTCTCCAGAAAATTCTACGAAACAACTCACTATCTCAAATTTAGGATTGAAGTCACTGGGTTTTTCTAGGTAAATCATTTTTATCAAATATCTGTATATATAAAAAGATTATTATCCAGAAAGAGTCGAATCAAATTTTTATTTTATCTTCTTGATTTCATTGAAAAAGATATTCATCTTTTCGTTCCATTCTTTTAATTTTTCCATATCAACCTTTATTTCCTTTGTTCCATTCATCGCTATCACTGCTACGTTTTTTCTAAACTCTGATTCTCGTATTTTGTCTAAACCAGGCATCTTCCTGAAAAGGTTGTAGATCTCCATTGTTTCAATGATTATTTTGTTTTTTTTGTAAATGTCTCGAACCAAAAGTTCTTTTGCTTTTGGGGCTTCTGAAACTGTTTTAAACTTTTTTGCTTTTTTTGCTCTTTCTAGAAGGTATTGTATCGATATATCAATCATCGTTTTCCATCGATTAAGAAGGTTAAGAATAACGTCTGTTGTTTTTGTATATTTTAAACTGACATAGAACAGGTGCTCTGCGATTCTTTTCTCTCTCTCAATTTCACTTAACATATTCCTTTTTTAGAATTCGCCTCTGCTTTTCTATTATTCACGCATGTGGTCCAAATATTTAATTTATTAATGCTCAAAAATCAGAAGATTTTTGGCATACCAAAAGCAGAAAATATTAACCAGTATGTATCTATTGAAGATTTCTGCTTTTTAGGATAGCAACAGAAACTATAAATACCTATCGATTTTTGAGTCATCACTTTAAAAGGATTAATTAATAATTGATTATCAGTTAGTTTTATGCAAACCTGTTTTATATTTCTTTTTTCAGATAAGCTTTTGCTTTTTGAATTGTTATTTTTAGGGAGGTTAGATAAAGTTTTAATTGACCCAAGGTTATTGTATCGACTCTCATCCCGTTTGACATTATCACAAGTTTGTCTCCTCTTATAAACTCAAATGAACCTTCTCTTTCTTTTTTTACAAGATCTAAAATCGTAATAAGGGTTTTTGTTTCTTCTTGCGTGAATCCAAATCTTGAAAAATTCTTTTTAAAAAGTTCAAGATTTTGAGCTTTGTCTCTTAAATAAGGGATTCTTTTGTGATTATATTCATTAAGAAGCAAGGAATTTATGACATTAATAGCTGTGGAACGCAGGTCTTCAATTACTTTTTTTATCAATTTTATATCTTTTAACAAGGGATATATTACATAGGCCATATGGTCTGCAGTTCTCAAATTTAAATCTGCCCTGTCTATCAAAGTATTTGCACTAACCCCCAAGCCTTCTTGCACTTCCATATATAGATTATATATTAGAAGTATAAAAAGATTGTTGTACTTTATTTAATCCTCTTATACTTCTAATAACTTATCTCTTATAAAACCCAAAAGAAAAGGAGATATTTTGAGATATTCTAATTATAATATATTGTAATATATAAGACATAACCTGTTTAAATATAAGACATAACCTGTTTAATCTGGTATAATACTAAACATCAGATAGTTTACACTGTTTTCCCAGCAAATATTAGAATTATCTCTGCAACTATTACTACCGTGATTATGATGAGAACATGGACTGGTTTAAGCTGCACCTTGCTTTTGTATTCATCAGAATATCTCACCAAACCCCCTGATCCAGAGGGCATTCTAAACCCTTCGTTTGCCATATATTCAATTATTTATAGTACTATAAAAAGGTTTTGCTCAATTAAATAGTTTAGAAGGTTTGTGATATTCATATTTTTTATCGAGAATAGTACTGTGCATATTGAGGAATATATTGATAAGCATATCGACGATCTTTATGCCTCTCAAGACAATTTTTTGTTCTTTAATAAATAGCAATAAGGTTCTGAACTTAAGTTGTTATTGGTTGAGAACAAAAAATACGGAAAGTATTTAAACACTAAAAATCTTGGTTCTAGACAAAAAGATGGTGGGGAAAAAAGGTTTAGGAATTTTTTTGATGGTATGTGTATCATTTATTTTTTTATTTAGCGTTGCTGATGCTGCAAATAATCTAACTGTCTCTTCAAATGTCTCTAATGGAACAACTTGGCTAAAAGGAGGTTCAATATATGCTTTTAATTTTACTGTTCTAGTTAGTGGAATGAATGCTTCTACGAATATAACCCGAATTAATATTAGTAATGTCAATGTAACTTTGAATAATACCGCTCCTTTAACAAACCAAAGTGGCTGGAGTTGTACTGCATTTAATGCTACTTCAGTTAATTGTTCAGGTGCTGGCGGTTATAGTAATAACTCTCTTGCAATAAATATTATTATATATGCTACAATGTTTTCAAGTTACGAGATGAATCATTCATGGGTGATCATTACTACTGATAATTATTCTGGCTCCAATACAACTACATGGAATACTGCTGTTGATGGTGTTGTTCCAGCAATCACTCATAATTATCCATCGAATAACTCGTATTATAATTATGCACCTTACTTTAATGGAACTTGTGCTGACACTGGGTCTGGTTTAAGCAGTATTTATACCAATTTTACAGAATATGGCACTGTTGATACAACAAGCCCATATAATTTTACTAATTCAAGTAATTTAACTCAAAGCGTTTATGCTGTTTTAGTTTATTGCAATGATACGACAAATAATACTAATTTTTCTATGTTCTATTTCACTTATGATGCAACAAATCCAGCATCAACAATAAATTGGCCAGTTAATATGACTAACACAACAAACAACACACCAAATTTCAACATAACCTTAAGTGATGATATTGGTTCTGCGATAAATTATACTTTTTTTATAAACGATACTGGAAATAAAACAGGTGTTTTGGGAAATTCTTCTGCTACAAATATAACAATGGATGTTCTTCCAGATGGGTTATACAGAATAAAAGTCCAGGCAACTGATAATGCGAGCAATAGGGCAAACTCTTCTGAATATTGGTTTGTAGTCGATACTGTATCTCCAGCATATTCTACAAATTCAACAAATTCGACTTATGCTGGACAGGCAATTAATCATTCTTTATATTGGCAAGACAACTATAGTCTAGTTAGTTATATGTTTAGTTTTGATAATGGAGACGGAACATTTGTAAATGATCCTTGGACAAACATGACTGGAACAGGCAATTGGAGCAATTTTATTCAAGTTGTTAATTCCACTGTTGGTTCAACAATAAGATGGAAAGTGTATGTAAATGATTCTGCTGGAAACTGGAATGTAAGTTTGAGCTATACTTATCTTACTACTGATGGAAATCCTCCAACGTCTTCTTATGATGCAACTGATTCAACTTATGCTGGAGAAGCTGTGTTGCATAGTCTATATTGGCAAGATAACAATGCTTTATTTGCGTATATGTTTAGTTTTGATAATGGAAACGGAACATTTGAGAATGATTCTTGGACAAACATGACTGGAACAGGCAATTGGAGCAACGTGACAAAGACAGTTAATTCAACTGTTGGTTCAACAATAAGATGGAAAGTGTATGCAAATGATTCTGTGGGAAACTGGAATGTAAGTTCTACTTATGATTATACTACTATACCTAGACACACAGGAGGATCTGGCGGAGGCGGATCGATAGTGTCTAAATGGGTAAAAGAGATAAAATTAAACGATTCTGACTTGAATCTTGGACAAACTTTGAAAGGATTAAAAGAAAATTATAGAATCACATTTAATGTTAGAGGAATGGGACATCACATGGATGTAAAGAATATAACTAACACAACTGCTACAATCGAGATTGCAAGCACACCGCAAACTGTAACGCTTGCTGTTGGAGGGACTAAGAAGTTTGATTTTGATGAGGATAATTATTATGATCTCTCTGTTACTTTGGACTCAATTCTAAATAACATGGCAGACATCACTTTGAAGAGAATATCCGAGCCGATAGACCCGAGTGTGAAGGATGTGACTGGTGGTGTGATCGCACCTTCTGAAGAGACAGATCAGGAAAATCAAAACCCTTCAGCTCCGGAGCAAAAACCAATAATCGGATTTAATTATTTCTGGATAATTGTTTCAGCTGCTTTGATAGTTGTTATAGTGCTGATTATTATCTTTTCTAAACTTAAAAAGTCTAGATAGAAAGTCTGAAAGATAAAATTGGTTTAAAGGCTTTTTCTCAAGAATATTCTCCTAAAAAGAGTTATCTTGTTAATTTATCAGTACAAGAAACAAAAAATAAGATTAACTTTATCTTGCCTTATGATCTTGATTTGTAAGAATCTGTAAGAAATAAAATCAAGGAACAAAAACATTTAAACAATTATCTAATTCTTGGATTTATATAATCGTATTAGCAATTGTTTCTTCTAAATCAAGAAATTTTAGGATTAACAGGAAATAAGTTTTTAGTAAGCCGAAGAATAAAAATAGAAAAAGGTGAAGTAGTTGGCATAGGCCACTTTCTGTCATTCGTCATCTCGGAATTTTAAATCTTTGATGAAGCGAATGTGTCAACATCCGACTGAGCGTTCATTTTGAACTTGCACCAGCTGAGGCGCCAATGCCCATTGCTGGACACTATCTGTTCTAACGAACTTCGCCGTGCATAACAATCTTTTCAGATTCTTGGCACGATTTGTCCGTCTCGAACAAATCGTTTCATCATATCCCGTATCTCTTAGATCTGCGCAAGCTTCATATCTCAATACGGGTTGTGTCGTTTCTGTTGCGGAGCTTTCTCTCGCGAAAAGTTGATTTGCATCAACCAGCTTTATAATTGGTGAGTGGACCTTCCTCTGATTTTCAAGAACTCATTGCATGTTTATGCTTAGCTCTTGTCCTTTAGGGAACAAATCAGACAGTTGACTGACCAACTACTTCGAAAATATCAGGTTTTGAAGGTTTAAAAGACTTATGTTTTGTTTCTTTATCGAGAGACTGAAACTTGTTTACATTCATTTTCAATACATCTAATTTTCAAATTCCCGCCAATTCCATTGCAAAAGTCCGGGCATTGTTTTGAAGTATTCACATAATTTATATTTCCAAAAAAGCATTTTCCAGTTTCAACATGTACGCCGCAGGCGCAGTCTTTATTTTCTACACAATATTTTTTATTATCTTGTGGTTTTTCTAAATTTAAAAGAAGTACTGCAAGTACAACTACAATAATAATTGCAATCGCAATAATAACAAAGATTAGATAACTCTTTGGCTTTTTCATAATCTTCTTTGTTTTCTTCATTATTTTAACCCTCTTTATTCTATTTGTTCTAAATTATACCTATTTTAAATAACTTTCTACATGTATTTTTTCATATCTTGTCTATGTTCATTTATTCTTTTGGTTTAACGAATTTAATCAAAAAGATTTTTAAATACTAAAAACCTTAATTATTTAGAAAAAGAGGATGAAATGAATAAGAAAGCAAAATCAGTTTTAGTGATTAGTCTATTATTTATAGTATTTTCTATCTTTATTCTTTCTTTAGTTATAAGCCAGAATTCTGAAAAGAAAGAAATTAAAGAAATTAAAGAAAATACGCGACTTTCTCCAGACTATTCGGACTCTATTCATGAGACAATTTATAATTTTAATGAGAAAAATCAAAATGTAGCTCAGAATGCAGCTGGTGAGGATTATAATGCTTTAAATTTTAAGAAAAGTTCTGTGGCTGAGGGTTTTATTAATGAAAAATCCGAAAAGGGGTTTAATCTGAAAGCAGTTGGTTATGATGAAAACCAGAATAGTAAGATTGAATTTATTTATTATCAACAAGAATATAATGGGGTTCTTGTTTACAATTCTTATTTTAATATTTTTAAGAAGAACAATAAGGTTGTAAAGATGAGTTACAGTCTTTTTGATATTAATGATATTTCTGTTGAACCAAAAATAAGTAATGAAGAAGCGATAGCAATTGTTTCCAGTGATTTGGACACAGAATTTAAGCCAGTAGAAACAAAAGATGGAGGAGTCAAAGATATAGCTGGAGCAGATCTTATGATTTACAATGGGAAATTAGCATGGCAAGTCGTTGTTCCGAGATGGAGGTATTTTATAGATGCTGAAAATTCTGAAATCTTGAAGAAAGAAAGCACGGTCAGATTTGGATATGCTTATGGTGTTGTTAGAGGGCCTTATTATGCGCATGATCCAACACAAACATTACAAAATTCTACTTTTGAAGATGATTATGTTTTTCTTTATAATGGGGCAACAACAGTAAACACAACAACAAATGAATCTGGACTTTATAATGTAACACATTCTGGAACATTCAGCCTTACATCTTATCTATGGGGGCCTTATGCAAAGGTATGGAATAGTATTACCTATCCTTCAGCAGCAACTCATTATGTTTCAAGTATTTCTGGTCAGCATAATTGGAATTGGTCTAGTAATGATACTTCATATAAGTTTGAAGAGTCAAATGTTTATTATCATATAAACAGGATTCACGATTATTTTGGAGATGGAGCCAGCCCTTTTAATGTAAGTCATATTGATTATAGTATTAATGCACTTGTTGAATATCCTGGAGGAGCAGATTATTGTAATGCATTCTATTATGGCAGCGAAGGCATCGGCGAATTATATTTTGGGCATGGAAATGCTTCAATGGATTGTGAAAATCTTGCTCTTGGAAGCGATATAATCTATCATGAATACACGCACATGGTTGTTGATGGAGTTTATGGTGCAACTAGCTTCCCCTATACATTGCAAACAGGAGCTATGAATGAGGGTTGGGCAGATTATTATGCTTGCACTTTGAATGGGGATCCTGCACAGGGGGATAATATACTTCCATCTTTATATGTTAGATATTTGAATAATTCTTTGGTTTATCCAGATGATTTTGATTTTGAAGTTCATGATGATAGCAGAATGATATCTGCTGCAATGTGGGAATTGCATGAAAGTTTAGGAAACGATACCGCAGATGAATTAATTCTTGATGCTATGAAAATGAAACCGATGAGTTTTACAGAGGTTTTAAATGATCTTTTGACAAGTGATGATGATAATGCTAATTTAGCTGATGGGACCCCCAATAGCGCAGATATATGTGATGCTTTCGAAAGTCATGGAATAATCTCAGAATATTGCTATTCTTATGAGGGGATAACATATGCTGACTATACAAATAGCACTTCAGTAGCTGTCCCAGATAATGATGGTTGGGTTAATTCAAAATTAGTTATTTCAGATGTGAGAAATATAACAGATATTCAAGTTTTGGTTAATATAACCCATACTTATACTTCTGATTTAATAGTTAAATTAACAGAACCAAACGGAACCCAACTTATTTTATATGACGGGCCTTCATATT
>Ga0315273_10011958_pt1 | contig 11116 bp, 19 predicted proteins | sample YL17G02_0_MG_FD_205753 | JGI IMG/M metagenome (GOLD analysis project Ga0315273, IMG submission 205753) | Sediment microbial communities from Yellowstone Lake, YNP, Wyoming, USA - YL17G02_0 | ecosystem: Environmental > Aquatic > Freshwater > Lake > Sediment | place: USA: Wyoming | collected...
TAAATTGCTCACTGATTTTTTTAATAACTGCTGCATCTTTCTTACCAACACCCTTTCTAAGGGTATCAGATTGGCCTCTAGTAAATCCAGCGCAAAGCTGCGCAATTTTCATTAGCTGCTCTTGAAAGAGTGGTAATCCTTGAGTTTGTTTACAAATTGTGGCAAGATAATCAAGGTTAAAGAAATCTTTATCAGGATAGTCTAGTCTTGATAGCCAGCAGCAAATGCTTGGTGCAACATCAAGGAATTCTATAAATTTTTCATCTTTTGAAATTGCAGAAGCTTGACGTAAGCTATGTAAATCATCACGATGTAAATCAACTCCAGCAGATAAGATTGCTCTGTAGTGTTCTTTGAGTTCAGAGATGAGATGATTTCTCTCTTCTTCAGTCTCGCAACTATTAAGACGATCTTCTATTTGCTTAGGTAGTGGCTCTATCTTGTAGGTGTACCACTCTTGCTCAGGGATATCACCTCTTTTTCTAGCAATATAAGATTCTGTACTACCAGCCTTTCTTGGACCAGGACGAATTAATGCTAAAATATCTGCGATGTTCCCAATGGAATTAGTTTCAGCCTTTCTAAGTAGCTCTTGAGTTACAGGCTGTTCACACTGAAATATCCCAAGAGTACTTTTTTCTCTAAGATATTTATAGGCTATACTTGCAAGTCTTTTTGCTTCTTCTTGTGAAGCTATTCTTGCATCTGTTCGTTTTAGGTCTTCTTTTGGGGGAATGTCAATCCCCTCTAATTCCATCTTAGGAATTGTACCTCTTAGCCTCTTAATATTAGCCCTACAATCTGCAATAATATCTAAGTTTTTTAATCCTAAAGTATCTAATTTAAGATACCCTAATTGTTCAATAGTTTTGCCGTCATATGCAGTAAGAACTAACCCCTTCTTATCAACAATTAAAGGAATTTCTTGGTTTAGTGGCTCAGCAGAAATCAAGACGCCTGCTGCGTGAGTAGAAACTTGACGAAGTACGTTTTCACAATTCTGAATATGTCTTGCTAAGATCGGATACTGATTCATATAGTCTCTAAAAGCTGTTGAGTCCTTTAGGGCTTCTGAGTATGTTACGTTTTCTTCAGAATCTTCAAGAGTTTTAGATATCTTATCTGCTAATTTAAAGGACTCTCCTGCGTTCCCCATAACGTTTAAGGAGCGAACAATGTCTTTTACAGCGGCCCTGACTTTCATTCTAGAAAAAGTTCCAATAGAGCTTGTCCTGTCTTGGCCATATTTTCGACTCAAGTATTCCTTTGCAAGATGTCTTAGACTTTGGCTGATATCTAAGTCAACGTCTGGCATTGTAACACGTTCAGGATTAATGAATCTTTCAAACAAAAGATCATATTTAATAGGATCAACTTTAGTTATTTTAAGAAGAAATGCCAAGATGGAGCCGGCGGCGCTGCCTCGGCCTGCGCCAGTAGGGATGTTCTGACTTCTACAGTAATCAAGTAAGTCTGCTACAATAAGAAAATAATCTAAGAAATGCATCTTCTTTATAATATTAAATTCATAAATAAGGCGATCTCTATAAACTGCATGAAGCTCTTCAATCGAAGAAATACCCCTATCTGAGGCCCAAGGCGGGATTTCTGATAGGCGTTGCTTAATAAAGCTGTTAAGTGAATTCTCTAAACGGAACCAGATGTAGAGCTCTGTTTCTTGGTTCTTGGTAATGTTTACGGTCATGCTATCTCTTTGGTTGGTAGATCCCATTCTTTTTTATCTGGCGTTCAACATATATTGTCATAAGAAGTAGCGCAGGCCAAGCAAATAGAATTCCAATTGCAAGACTTATACTATTTTTAATTGTTTTTAATAAACGATTCATTCTTTTACATCAAATAGTAGTTGCGAGTCATAGTTAATTGTAAGCTCTTCACCTTTTTTGATATTACGTGAAGCTACATAATCTATAGTATTATTGGTATAATTAGTTGTAAAGTCAACATTAGAATTATATGAGTGATTAAAAATAGAGCCATAACCAAAAGCAATAGCTCCGTCATCCTTCCAACAAAAGTAATACTGTGCAAGAATAGTTTGCTTAATTGCCTCAATCTCTTGCTTATTGAGAATAAGCACTGGAGATTTCTCTATTAGCTCACCTTTGACAATTCTTCTATCTGCAAAAAGACCTAAACCTTTGTTTTTCGTAGGGGCGATGCGAAACATTACTTTCACTCTCCTATTAGTGGACTTACGTCCTTTATTCTTTTGCATTTATAAGGTTTTTCTACTCAGCTAACGCACAAGTATTATTTAACTAGAAAATAAATCATAAGAGCTGAGAAGCCCAAGCTTAGAGGAAGATGTTTATAATTCTTAGCTTGAATATCCCAGTACAGGTTGTGAAGATTAAGACCTAAGCATAGTAACTGTAGTAATAATATCCAATTCATACTTTTCTCCTAAGAAGGTTTTCTTTATTTTGAAACATAAGTTGTGCTAGTTCTCTGTCAGATGAAATGTTGCTAATTCCAAGATTAGCGACTATTGCTGAGAGATGTTCTTCAGTAGGTTGAATTCCCTTAGCATTTGATAAATCGACCTTATGTACAAAAACAGGACCTTTGTCTCTACCTTCACGTATAGAGGTAGCTTGGTCTTTAAGACATTCTATTATTGCTCCTTGTTCAGTTCTTCTAAAGCCAGCAAAACCACGATATCCAACTTCACCATACCATTCGTTCATAAATTCCTCTGCAAGAAGCTTTTCTTGTGGATTTACAAAGTAAATATATTGTGGATTTTTCAGATTTGTACCACACCAAGGACAAAAGTTAAAATCAGAGGCAATGCTGCGGCTTGCAAAAGTACTGCAGCATGGATCCTTAATAAATTGTTGTAGTCGTCCTAATCCGCCAGGCATAAATCTTCCTTACATTTTCGTAATTTCTCACCAAGATATCTATAGTACCACGAAGGATTAGTTAAGTGTAGTGCAGTTACAGTGTCTATATTAAGAAGAATTTCTTGAGCTTTCTTAGCTGAAATTCCTGGGAAAATATCTTTTATCTTTTGGATAGCATCTATCATGCTAATCCTTCCCTTACCCATTCATTGTATTTTTCTACAGCTTCTCTTTCATACCATTTAGGAGAAATTAAAGCATCTACCACTCTAAGGCTTCCTTCTACTATTCTTTCGGTAGCTTCAATAAGTGCATCTTTACAATAACCACAATTTTTACAATCACACTCCCACTTTCTCAATCTTCCTAGTCCACCAGGCATAATATTGGACCTTTCTTTTGGGATTCGTACCACTTCTTACATTCCCTAATATACTCAGATGGAGAAGTTAAGCACATTTCTAGAGGATGGTCTTTGATTAAAGCATTAATTTGCTCACAAAGTGGAGTTGCATGTCCTGCTAGTGGTTTGCCTGACCAGGTCCAGTCCTCAATAGAAAAAGGCTGTTCATAGTCATAATCCAAAGCATGAGGATCTTTATTAGAGCCGTAGTATAACCGGAGGCGATGATAATGGTCGGATCTGATTAGTTGCGTGATTTCTTCTTCAATTAGCATATTAGCCTAAGAATTTATTAATATAACTTGGGTGTTCATTGAATAATGGGATATTCTCATCAACTACAAAACTAGATCTTGTGATTATTTGTTGCTGATTAAACTGAGCAATCCATGACTCGCTTGGACTTGTCCAGTCGATCTTGAGTGGCCCGTAAGCGTCTGCTAGCTGAATTTGTTTTGTTTCCTTAAAAATACAAACGCCACGCTTGTACTTAATAGGATAGTCATTCATATTCATGCCAGTCTCTTGAAAGATCAACTCTTGGCGTTGATTAGTATTCATTCCATTAAGCATTTTTTGAGCTGCCTTACTACCATATTTCTCTTTAAGAGCATACCAAACAACAGTACTTATGCAATTTTTAAACGCATCTTGTTGACGCCATAGAAATGTATTATTAACTTCATTTGGTGGGACGATGAATGCACGAAGATCAAAAACTGCTTCGATAAAGTTATCAGTATTAATATAGCTGACTCCTTCATCGCTTTCATTAGTTTCTACTCTTAATTTATTTAAGTAATTACAAAACGTGACAGAAGCGGTAGATGCAACAAGTGAACAAATCTTTCCAATTCTATTGGCTAGGAATGGATCTGTATCTAAAGTTAAATCATTTCTTAGTAGAACTGTAATTTCGTCAGATTGTACGTAAGCAACTTGGGATCCACTACAGTACTTCAAAACTGCTTTTGCTGCTTCCCACATTGCAGAAGTAAAGACCTCATCAAAGGGTTTCTTGAATGCCATTTGCTTAGTAAATTTAGAAAAAGAATTACCATCAAGCCTTAGGATGACAGGCAACCTATTTGGTAGCTTGTAATCTGAAGCGGCTTCGTAACCCTTCATCCTATCACCGAACGAATCGGTTATTGGCTTACTCATGTATTTGCAATATCCTCTTCGTTACATTCATGATAGCAATTTTGGCATTTATGAGTCTTGTTCTTATCTTTAACTTCGTACTGCTTTTTCATTGATTTAATTGTCAAGAAATATGCGTAACGATCATTAAATTCTTCTACAGTAGAGATCTCATTAAAACGGCAATCAGGACATTGCCTATGGCCTTTAAGTACTAAGCTATACTCTGGAGCATTCCTCCAGGTAGATTTATCTAGGTCTGCAAGGTAGCCAAGTGTCTGGTCTCCGCCGCCATCTAAATAGGCAGCAATCCAGTTTTCTGCATCATCTATAGTTTCAAATTCAAGAGCAACCTTAAACATCTTTATTCTTTCTATGAAAATTCTTATAGTCTTGGACATGAAAATAAGCAATACGAGAACATGCATCTATTGGATCGAGGAACTCCATATACCAATCTAAAAGATCGCCTGTCTCTTCACGAAAAGAGCTATTTTCTACATGAAAAAGAGCAGGAGGACAACAACTATGACATGGATGTACTATCTTAGTGCTCATATTTATGCTTTTCCTAGAATTCCATCAATCTCAGTACCAGATAGAGTCTCTTTTTCAATTAAAGCTAGCCCAAGTACTTCTAGTTCAGAGCGATGATTTGATAGGATCTGTTTGGCGCGTTCATAACTCTTATTGACAATATCCATAATGGCTGCGTCGAGCTTCATAGAAAGATCTTCTGAATGAGAAACTCCCTTTCCATAATCACGGCCTAAGAATGGATCTTCGCCCATTTCTTTGTTGAAGTTAATAGGACCAAGATCACTCATACCCCATTCGCAAACCATTCGTTTAGCAATTTGAGTAGCCTTCTTGATATCATCACTAGCTCCTGTTGTAAAATGCCCAAACATCACTTCTTCTGCCGCTCGGCCGCCCATTGCATAGTCTACCATTGCTTGAGCTTGACCCTTGCTAAGACTTAGCTTATCTTCATTTGGAAGCAGCATTGTGACGCCGAGTGCTCTACCTCTTGGAACAATGGTGATTTTATGCACTGGATCTGCTTCTTCTGTGAATCGAGCAACTAAAGCATGGCCAGCTTCATGAAAGGCGGTAACTTTTTTATCGAGCTCACTAAAGATCATACTCTTTCTAGCGGGGCCCATCATTACCTTATCTTTAGCTAATTCTAGATGATGATTTGTAACTTCTTTTGCTTTTTCCCGAGCGCCAATTAGAGCAGCCTCATTGATTAGATTTTGTAAGTCTGCACCTGAAAAGCCCGAAGTGCCCTTTGCAATCGCTTCAAGATTTACATCAGCTGCAAGTGGTGTCTTCCTGGTGTGTACCTTTAAAACACCTAGTCTGCCTTTCACATCCGGTGAAGGGACAACGACCTGCCTATCAAAACGACCTGGACGTAATAAGGCAGGATCTAAAACATCAGCTCTATTGGTGGCCGCAAGAATAATGATGCCTTTATTCTCCTGGAACCCATCCATTTCTACAAGAAGCTGATTCAATGTCTGTTCGCGCTCGTCATTACCACCGCCGATGCCAGCACCACGATGGCGACCTACGGCATCAATTTCATCAATAAAGATGATGCAAGGTGCTGCTTTTTCGGCTTGCGTAAATAAGTCTCTTACTCGAGATGCACCAACACCTACAAACATCTCTGTAAATTCTGAGCCACTTACGCTAAAGAATGGTACATTTGCTTCACCTGCTACTGCTCGACTTAGAAGTGTCTTCCCATTGCCTGGACTTCCTACTAAGAGAACTCCTTTTGGAATCTTTCCACCAAGTGTAGTAAACTGTTGAGGGTCTTTTAAGAAATCCACGATTTCTTGTAGCTCTTCTTTTGCTTCGTCTACTCCAGCTACATCTGCAAAGGTAGTAGTTTGCTGCTTTGGATCTGCTAGGTTAGCTCTACTTCTACCAAATGAACTAAGTCCGCCACCAGAGCTTTGTGTCTTTCGCATGATCCAAACAAGAATGAACGCGAAAAGAACCATAGGAAGAACAGCCATAAGAATTGAAAAGAAGATGCTTGGTTGAGGTGGAGGATTATAGTTTACACGAACATTATTTTTAACAAGCTCTTTCCTGAGATCTTCTGTGCTAAGACCATAGGTGGTAAACTTAGTTCCATCAACGTAGGTACCACTGAAGGTGTTTTCTTGTATGGTAACCTCTACAACCTTATGAGGATCTGAAGAAGCAAGACTAGCTTGTTCAATAAATGTACTAAACTCAATCTCTTTTGGCTCTGAGCTTTGTTTAGCCATCTGGCTAACGCCTACGAATAGTAGTACTAAGACTAGTATAAATAGTAGTGTTTTATTAAAAGAAGATTTTGGCGTAGGATGTGCGGGATTCATAGAGCTCCTTAGCTTATGTAGATAATTAAACTATAAGTCTTTAAATAAAAAAGTCTACGTCTTTTTCTCGGATAAGGCTCTATAGCTCCCAAACCACCCATTTGATATTTTTGCCACTAAGTTTAAGTTCTCGTTCAAGAACTTCTTCTGTTTCTTTCCACGGAACTGCAAAAAGTCCAGCGTTAATTTTAGGAGAGTGAATCTCATAGCCTTGATCTAGGTATGCATTTACATGCTTTAGTGTCAAAAATTCTCTTAAAGAGGATTGAGTTTGCTTAAGGATTTTTTCAGGAGAGTCTTTTTGAGGACCATATTTGTGGCTTGTAACGAGGCAACCTATCTCTGCTTCAGCTGAGACAAGAAAGCCATACCCAGCTTTATTGCCTTCTGCTAGATTCTTCTGACAAGTATGTGCATAAACTTGATAAGCATTAGGATAACGCTTTGCAAATTCTGCGGCGATTCCTGAGCCCCATTTGCCGACTCCATTACAACTATGTAGCAATATTCGATTTTCTATCGGAAGACTAAATAAATTACCTTTTCTATGTTCAATCATACTTTCTCCAAAAAAAAAATAAACCTCAAGGGGCCTTTTTAGGGGCAAGTCCTTGAGGTGGCAAACTTATGGTAGCGGGACTAGGAGTTGCACCTAGCGCAGGAAGCTTATGAGACTTCAGAACCACTCCGATTCATCCCCACTACAATAAGCATAGTACATCAATACTTGGATGTCACCCCATTAAAACCTTACTCTTGGCCCGGTTCTATTCACTTTTCTCGACATAGCTTACTGGTATATTGAGGCAGCTTAGTTCGATCATTTTATGACATTGAGTACAAAGCCACGTGCGTTTTAGTTCGGTATCAAGTTTCATTACAGCTTTAGTAATTATCTCTGAACTGATCTTAGTTAGATCCATCTTACTATCAACTACTACCCAAGAGTGGGGGCAACAGCAATTGGATTTAATCTTTTTAAGCAACTTATTAAAGATCATATTACTTCTTCTTTTTGAGAAGGAAAGCATTCGCCAATTGGAATAAATAAATCATGTCTATCATCATCTTCTGGATGATTAATATCTTCAGGAAACGTAGATCTAAATTTAGTTCTCATATAGGTGAATTGCTGTTTAGTAGCATTCCACTGAGCTACACTAGCATTCCTACATTGACCATAATAATACTTACCATCTTCTAGATCGGATTTTTTTAACATTCCTAAAGAATAAGCTCTATCCAATTCCTCTCTAGTTAGAGGATTACTAAAAGGCTTTCCTTGTGAAAGGAAGGACATAAGCTTATGTTCTAATTCTTGTCTTGTGTTCATGTTTTTCGATACCAGTTTGGTTTTTGACTTATTCTTAGTGTAATTCTTGCTCTAGCGATATTCATTTCTTCTTCTGAAGGTTCCCAATCTTTATATAGATCTTCTGGAAAACTATCTTTTGGAAAGAGCCTACTTGAATCGGGATTCATTCCTCTCTTCTGCATTTCTTTGATAATTAAATCATATCTCTTTTCTAAGTATAGCCCCTTATCGAAGAAAAAGTAAACATGTCCCTTGTTCAAAGTATATTGAGACCTAATTTTTAGGGGCTGGAATCCTACCTTGCTCTTAAGTAGTCTTCTAAGAGATCCAGGAACCATGAAAATTTCACGATATTCAGCAACAAGATGTTGATCGTAAAGCTCTTCGGGAGGAACTATGTTAATTCGAGTCATATTAGCGCCATACTATATTTTGTAGTACAATCTCGCAACCTTGGATGGTATTGTCTATCTGTACATTATAGGTTTTAGTATTATAATGATAATATATTTGCTTTCCGCGAGGATTTAAAGCTAAATACATAGCTTTATCGAGCTTTATGTGATCAATTGGCCAGTCCTTAAACTTTTCTTCATACTCGTTAATAGTTTTTCTTATAAGAAAACTTACCATGTCCGCAAATGGAGAAAGTTCGTAAGGAGAAGGTCTATTTGACCTAGGAAAGTTTTCAATCTCTTCTTGTGTTAGAGTTGTCATAACTTTGCCTTTTAAAGAAGTGGCGGGAGCGGCCGGATTTGAACCGACATCGAAGATCTTAGAAGGATCTCATTTTTCCAGTTAAACTACGCGCCCTTGTTTTTTATTAAGAATTTCTCACTTTTTAAATCTCTTATTTAAGATCTTAATACATAGTTCTTTGTTTTTTACATCACTTGTCAAGATCAGAGCTGCTAATTTATCTTTACTCCGTCTTCCAAGTCTTCGATCTGCGCATTTAAATATATTTATAAGACCTAGGTTATCATCCTTCAAATCAAGTGTAAGCAACTCGTCCTTTGACGTGTCAACATACTCTCTTATGGTAGATGCAAAGCTTTTTGTAAAATGACCTGGACTATATTGCCAGTACTTAGAAAAACTGCCACTTTCATAAGGATAAAAGTTTTTTTCTGCTACTTCAGGGAAATCCTTTGGATAGTCAAAAATAACCTCTTGAGAATCTCCATACCCTAATGTAATAAAGAATCTAGGCAAATCTTTTGAGCCGTATTGAGACTCCATTCTATGAACACTACAATGAGCTTGTAGCTCGGCATTAGGATCTAAAAGATTATAGAGCTCTTTTTGAATCTTGGACCAAGGTCTAGGTTTCTCTTCTGGTCTTCTTATGCTTGATTTAGAGCCAGGTTGCTTCATAATAGTTTTAGACTCCTAGTGATCTTATCAATCTCATCAGAATCGGCTGGGCCAATTGCAACAACTGTTTTAGTTGGGACTCCATTAAATTCTGTTAAGCCTGCGTCTGTAATTAAGCTACATGGTAGATTAGCTTCTTTAGCTTTGTTGTATACGTCAAGTAGTTCTTGTTCAGAATCTACACTAACACAGACTTTAGTAAAAAGACCATTAACCCATTCATTCATTTCATCTGTAAGTGAAATGAGCATTTTATGTGGACTAGCATCAGTTGCGTAAGGTACGTCTACTTGAAAATGTTCTATCTTTCTATCAAAGAAGACCTTCATACTAGCATGAGCAGCTTGCGCTGCAATTTTGCCTTTGCGCATATTTAGATCTTTCCTGACGATTATGCATTGCTTTATTTTACTCATCTTCGCCTCTTATATAGATCTCATCTAAGTGACGCTCTAGTTTCTCAACTCTTTGTTGAGCTGAGACTACTTGTTCCTTAGCAACCTTAAGCTCGCGAAGCTTATATTTCTTTGCTGCATTTATGACTTTATTTCTTGATTTATAGCAGACATCATTTCTTATCGAACCGTAGTTATGCTCGACCATAAAGTGATCTCTGCCTTCAAAGGTTATTAGACTTGTACAAACGTACTTACTTACCATATATGGTCCTAGGCAAACATAAAAGGTATCGCCTACCTTAATCTCTTTTAACTTAAGTGACATAGAGTCTCCTATCTACAATTTCAGCTAGTTTCCTAACATGCTCTTTATTGCTCGTTAGATAGAACGTTTTATGTCTATAAACTAGGCTGCAAACCTTCTTCCACTTCCTAGTACTATTTATGTAGCTACGATTATGTGCGTGGTCATTGTAGGCAAAGACTTCTTCATTATTAATTAACTTAGGCCAAATCTCTTGCTCGAAGAGGCGGATCTTTTCATTCTTATCAAGAATAAGATCACAAGACATTCCCCAAAAGACTGTTACCTTTACGCTATCAAGGTACTTTTCTAGTCTGTCCTCTAAGTCAATCAATTCACTCTTCATCTTTATGCTCTACAGGGCTTTTAATATACTCTTGTTGATAGATTACTCCACTTGGCCAGTGGATTCCAGTAAGTACTTCGGTCCTTGAAGTATCAATGCAGATTGCAAATTCTTGTCCATCTTTGTCTGTAAATCTCTTTAGACCCCATTGAGAATTGTGGCCGCAGATTTGATACTTATCTTTCATTCTTCTTGGGCCGCCGCGATTCCAGATAATGGAGTCGTCTAAGTGTTGAGTCGTTATGCTGCATGTCAATTCTAATGACCAATCTGGGCGCTTAATGGCATGAGAAATAAACGCACCATCTAGCTCTAGATAGAGTGGTAGCTTCTCTACCCAATCAAGTAGTTCCTTGTTTTCTTGGTAAAGTCTCTCTCTTGCAAGCTGACCGTAGGTTGGGTTTAAGCCACCAACTCCAGGAAAGAAAGATTCTACTGTATGAGCGCCGCCATTCCAGAACCATACACCATCTCTATAGACTGTACCACCATTATTCTTACAGTAATCAACCATCATGTGATCATGATTGCCTAGAACGGCAAGGCCATTTTGTTTAAAGAATTCAAGAACTTCTT
>Ga0315273_10011959_pt1 | contig 11115 bp, 8 predicted proteins | sample YL17G02_0_MG_FD_205753 | JGI IMG/M metagenome (GOLD analysis project Ga0315273, IMG submission 205753) | Sediment microbial communities from Yellowstone Lake, YNP, Wyoming, USA - YL17G02_0 | ecosystem: Environmental > Aquatic > Freshwater > Lake > Sediment | place: USA: Wyoming | collected...
CGACCCGCCGGTACCCGATCAGGTCGGCGACCAGCAGCTCGGCACCCCAGACGGCGCCGTCGTCGCCATATCCGGTGCCGTCGAAGGCGATGCCGATGACCCGGTCGGTCCGGCCGTGCTCGGCGAGTACCGCGGCGACATGGGCGTGGTGGTGCTGGACCGCGATCACCTCGAGCCCGGTCTCCTCCGCGATGCGGGTGGAGAGGTAGCCCGGGTGGAGGTCTCGGGCCACGACCTCAGGCGTCACGTGGAAGAGCCGCTGGTACGCCGCCACCAGGTGACGGAAGTGCTGCAGGCTGGCGAGCGACTCCAGATCGCCCACGTGGGGCGTGATGAACGCGCGGCGTCCCTGGGCCAGCGTTGCCGTGTTCTTGAGGTGGGGCCCCACGGCCAGCAGCGGCCGGGGGGACGCGACCGGCAGCTCGAGGGGCAGCGGGGCATAGCCGCGCGCCCTCCGCATCAGGATCGCCCCCGACTCCGCGACCCGCACCACCGAATCATCGCATCGGGCGATGATCTCGCGGTCGTGCAGCAGGAATCCGTCGGCGATGCCACCGAGCCGCTCGAAGGCCTCGTCAATGCCCGCGGCGATCGGCTCATCGGAGACGTTGCCGCTGGTCATCACCAGCGGACGTTCCAGCGCCTCCAGCAGCAGGTGATGAACCGGGCTGTACGCCAGCATCACGCCGATCCGGTCCAGACCGTGATGCACCGACGGCGCGACGCCACCCTGGCGCGCCCGGACCAGGACGATCGGCCGCTCCGGCGACCGGAGCAGCGCCGACTCGGCGACGCTGAAATCGCCGAGGCGCGAGGCCTCGTCCGGAGTCCGGACCATGACGCCAAGCGGTTTGGCCTCACGGTGCTTTCGCTCGCGGAGCCTGGTGACGGCCACATCATCGGTCGCGTCGACCGCCAGGTGGAACCCTCCCACGCCGCGCAGCGCCAGGATCCCGCCCGAGGACAATAGATCAGCGGCGGCCCGCAATGCGACTTCGTAGCGACGAGGCTGCCCCCCCGCCCGCCCGTCTGACCGTCTGTCCATCTGACCGTCCGTCTGACCGTCCGTCTGCCCGTCCACATACCACAGCCCCGGCCCGCAGGCGGCACAGCTGTTCGTCTCACTGTGATAGCGGCGATCCGCCGGCGTGTCGAATTCCCGCTGGCAGGCCAGGCACTGCCGGAAGGCCCGCATCGAGGTGCGGTCTCGCTGATAGGGGAGCGACTCGATGACCGTGAACCGCGGCCCGCAGTCGGTGCAGGTGATGAAGGGGTAGCGGTGGCGGCGGTTGGCCGGGTCGAGCAGTTCCGCCAGGCAGGCATCGCAGGTCGCCACGTCGGCCGGGATGGCCTGGACAGCCGACGGGTCGACCGCGGACGACTCGAGCACCTGGAACTGCTGGAGGCCGGTCGCGACGACGCTTTGGGACTCGACCCCGTCGATTCGCGCCAGGACCGGAGCTTCCGCCCTGAGTGCCGCGACAAACCCATCGAGCGCGAGCCGAGTCCCTTCGATCCAGACCTGGACCTCGCCCGCGTCGTTCCGGACCCATCCCGCCAGGCCGTGCCGGAGCGCCAGTCGGTGGACAAAGGGCCGGAAGCCGACGCCCTGCACCACCCCGGTGACGCGGAGGTGCAGGGCGTCGGCGGCCGCGTCGCGGCCGGTTACCGGGCGCTCGCCGCCGCGACCTGCTCCCGGAGGAACGCGAACCATGACTCGAGGCCCTCGCCCGTGTGGGCGGAGGTGAAGAAGAACTGGAGGTCGGGATTGACCTGACGGGCAAACGCCACCGCCTTGTCCAGATCGAAAGGGACGTAGGGCAACAGGTCGATCTTGTTAAGCACGGCATAGCGCGCCTCCCGGAACATCCGGGGATACTTGAGCGGCTTGTCCTCGCCCTCGGTGACCGAGAGCACGGCGATCTTGGCCGTCTCCCCCAGGTCCCACGCCGCCGGGCAGACGAGATTGCCGACGTTCTCGATGAACAGCAGTCGGGTGACCCCCAGGTCTATGGCCTCGAGCGCCATCTGCACCTGGCGCGCGTCCAGGTGGCAGGCGCCCCCGGTCACCACGGCCTGGACCAGCCGATCGGTGTGCTGGGCGAGCCGGTCGGCGTCGTTCTGAGTCTGGACGTCGCCGGTGACCACCGCGATGCCCAGTTCCTCGCCCAGCGCGGCCAGGGTCCGTTCCAGCAGGCGCGTCTTTCCCGACCCCGGGGAGGAGACCAGGTTGAACGAGGCCACCTTTGACGCGACGAGCCGGCCTCGCACGTCGGCGGCCAGCTCGTCGTTCTTTGCCATGACCCGCTCCCGCACCTCAATCGTCCGGACTGCCATCCTCCACCTCGAAGAAGCTGATTGACAGATCGGTCCCCGGCGTCCGGGTGATCACCGGCACGGCCCGCCCGAACGGCGATTGGCCCAGCAGCGCCTCAAGGCAGAACTCGAGGCTGGAGGGTTCGACGCCAGCGTCGTCCCCGACGATGACCCCCACCCGCAGCAGCCGGGAATGGTCCACCGAATCCAGCCGGGATTCGGTCAGCCGGCAGATCTCGACGGCCAGACTCATTTCATGCATGTGAGTCGCTAGATCGTGGGCGTGAGAGGCAGGCACTCGTGGCCCATGGCCCGCAATCGTGCGGCGACGGCACCTACCAGGTCGTCCACTCGACCTGCCACCACCGCGGTCAGCTCCGTGCCCATGTGCGCCGCGTCGGCCGGCTCCAGGCCAATCGCCACGATCTCCGGAGGAAGGGTACCGCGAAGCTCCGCCAGCGCAAGCACTTCCTTGAGGTCGATCTGGTGGGGGGAGAGCTTGTGGGAGAAGTAGCGCGGCAGCTGGTCCCGCTCGAGCGTCACCAGCGTTCCCGGGGCGCCACCGGCACGGATCGCGTCGATCAACACCAGCCGGCGGGCGTCCTCGATCATCGGGAGGAGGTTCATCCCCCAGGTACCGCCGTCCACGAGGGTGACGTCGGATCCAAGGGCCCAGCCGGCTCGCAGTCGTTCCAGCGCCACGATCCCGACCCCGTCATCGGTCATCAGCGGATTGCCGAGCCCGATGACGAGGGTGGGCTGGAGCGGGTCAGTCATCCACGAAGTCGACGTCGTTCCGCACGAAGCGGAATCCGCTGACGATCGAGGACACCCGGGCCTCGCGGTGGACCAGGTCGGCCCGCAGGCTCAGGTAGATGTGCACCGGCAGGAAGATGATGTAGTACCAGGCCAGGGCATGATGGACCAGTCGGACGCTCTGGATCCCACCAAAGAAGGGGCCCACCCAGCCAAACACCGAGGCAAAGAAGCCGCCGGGCGCGGCCTGGCTGTAGAGGGCAAACCCGGTGATGACATGCACCGCGGCGACTCCGTAGAGCACCGTGTAGCTGAGCTGCTGCAGCGGGTTGTGGCCCAGCCAGTGGGGCGCCTGCCTGGTGAGCACCAGATACCGGCGGATGATCCGGTACATGTTGGCCCAATCACTGGCCCGGAATGGGAACAGCGCCTCCCAGCGCTCGAAGCGGTTGCCCCGGAACAGCCAGTAGACCCGGATAATGGCGGTGGCCACGAGGATGCCCGCGGCCGCGAAATGAATGAACCGGACCCAGCCCATCAGATAGTGATCACTGGCCTCGCCCGCCGTCATGAAGAAGGGGCGGCCGATGAACAACCCCGTGACGGCCAGCACCGCGAGGCAGCCCCCGGAGAACCAGTGCATGGCCCGGAGGGGCCAGTGCCAGAGGTACACCGACCGATAGCCCACCCGAGCCGGAGGCGGCGGCTTGGGAGGCGTGGCGCCGATCGTCCCGGCCGGCGCGGTCATTGGACCTTCACCTCCGTGACCACGGCGCCGGTGGCGTCCAGGACGTGGACACCGCAGGACATGCAGGGGTCGAAGGAGTGGATCGTCCGCAGGATCTCGAGCGGCTGCTCCGGGTTCACCAGCGGGTGGTTGTCCATCAGGGCGGCCTCGTACGGCCCGGGCACGCCCTTGCCGTCCCGCGGCGAACAGTTCCAGGTGCTCGGCACGACGCACTGGTAGCGGCTGATCTTCTGGTCCTCGATCTGGACCCAGTGCCCCAGGGCGCCACGCGGGGCGTCGAGGAAGCCGTAGCCCTGCGCCTTGGCCGGCCACGACTCCGGCTTCCAGGCATCGGCGACGAAGGTCTGGGTATCGCCGCTGCTGATCCGGCTGACCAGCTTGTCATACCATTCGTTCATCTTGCGGGCCAGCAACACCGTCTCGATGCCACGGGCCGCGGTGCGGCCGAGAGTCGAGAAGAGCGCCGCCGCCGGGACGTCGAGACGGGTGAGCACCTCGGTGACCAGGGCCTTGTAGCCCTCGTGCCCGGAGGCGTAGCCCACCAGGGCGCGGGCCAGCGGGCCCACCTGCATCGGCATGTCGTCATACCGCGGCGACTTCATCCAGCTGTACTTCTTCTCGTCCTGGAGGTAGGTCCACGGGGTCGGCGGACCGCTGTACTTGGCCTTGGTCTCACCCTCATAGGGATGCAGGCCGGCCTCGTCGCCCTTGCCGTACTCGTACCACGAGCTGTTGATGTACTCCTTGACCTTCATCGGGTCGTAGGGGTGCACCGTGCTCAGGTCACCGTTCAGGATGATGCCGCGCGGGAAGTAGAGGCTGTCGAGATCGCGGATGTCGTTTTCCGGGAACTCGCCGCAGGCCAGATAGTTCCGGGTGCCGCCGCCGATCGCGCCCCAGTCCTTGTAGAACGAGGCGATGGCGACGAGATCGGGGAAGTAGACCTGCTCGACGAACGCCTGCGCCCGGGTGATCATCTGCCGGATGTCGGTGAGCCGCTCGGCGTTGATGGTGGCGGTGTCGTTCAGGTTGATGGCCGAGGCCATGCCGCCCACCAGGAAGTTCGGATGCGGGTTCTTGCCGCCGAACACGGTGTGGAGCCGAATCACGTCGCGCTGCCAGTCGAGCGCCTCGAGGTAGTGCGCCACCGCCATGAGGTTGGCTTCGGGCGGCAGCTTGTAGGCGGGGTGACCCCAGTAGCCGTTGGTAAAGATGCCCAGCTGGCCGCTGGCGACGAACTTCTTGACCCGCTCCTGGACGTCCCGGAAATGCGTGGCCGAATTGTTCGGCCACGGCGACAGCGAGGCGGCCAGCTTGGCCGTCCCGGCCGGGTCCGCCTTGAGGGCGCTGACCACGTCCACCCAGTCGAGGGCGTGGAGATGATAGAAGTGAATGACGTGGTCCTGGATGTACTGCATCCCATGGATCAGGTTGCGGATGGTATTGGCGTTGGGCGGGATCTTGATGTTGAGGGCGTCTTCCACGGCGCGGCAGGAAGCCACCGCATGCACCACCGTGCAGACGCCGCAGATCCGCTGGGTGAAGGCCCAGGCGTCGCGCGGGTCGCGCCCCTGCATGATGATCTCGATGCCGCGGAACTGGGTGGACGAGGCCCACGCCTTGCTGATCTTGCCGCCCTCAGCCTGGGCCTCGATCCGGAGATGTCCCTCGATCCGGGTGATCGGGTCGACGACGACTCTGGTGCTAGCCATGGTGGTCCTCCTTCTTGGTCCCGGCCTCTTCGATATTCAGGTCTTTCTTGGCCCGGATATTATGGATGCCCTGCATCGTCGCGTGGGCCACCACACCGGCGGTGGCGCCGATGGCGGCCGCGGCACCGATCAGATCCACCTTGTTCTCGATCCCGAAGCCACCCACGTCGGGAAGCCGATCGTAGAACGGGCTCATGGTGTCCCAGAACATCGGCTCGGTGCAGCCGATGCAGGGGTGGCCGGCGCCGATCGGCCAACTGGTCCGGGTGTTCCACTGGAAGATCGGGCAGGGCGAGTAGGTCGCCGGACCCTTGCAGCCCACCTTATACAGGCACCAGCCCTTGCGGGCCGCCTCATCGTCGAAGGTCTCGACATACTGGCCGGCGTCGAAGTTGGCCCGGCGCGGGCACTGGTCGTGGATCCGGGCGCCATACGCGAACAGCGGCCGGCCCTCGGCGTCCACCTCGGGCAACCGCCCGAAGGTCAGGAAGTGCACCACTGTCGCCGTGACCACGTCCGCGATCGGCGGGCAGCCGGCGATGTTGACCACCGGCTTGTCCTTGATGATGTCGCGCACCCCCACCGCCCCCGTCGGGTTGGGCCGCGCGGCCTGGACGCTGCCGAAGTGGGCACAGGCCCCCAGCGCGATGACTGCCGCGGCGCCCTTGCCGGCCTCCTCGAGGATCTCCTTGGCGGTCCGGCCGCCGATCGTCGTATAGATGCCGTTGTCCGCCAGCGGCACCGACCCGGTGACCAGCAGGATGTATTTCCCACCGTTGGCCTTCATCGAGTCCTGGAGCGCCTTCTCGGCCGCCGTCCCCGATGCCGCCATCAGCGTGTGGGAGTAGTCAAGCGAGATGACGTCGAGCACCAGGTCGCCGATAGTAGGCTCGGCGGTCCGGATCACGCTCTCCACGCAGCCGGTGCATTCCTGCAGCTGGATCCAGATCACGGTCGGGCGTTTCACGACCTCGAGCGCCGCCGCGATCTTCGCCCCGCCCAGGCTGTCCAGGCCCAGGATGGCGGCAAAAGAAGAGCAGAAGGCAACGAAGTCCCGCCGCGACACACCTCGATGCTCCAGGTGTTCGACGAGAGTCTCGTCCTCGGTCCAGGGATGGGACGTTGGGGAGAGCATGCTGCGATCCTCCGGTCCATTGAGGGGGGCGGCAGCGGGCGCCCGCCGCCGAGAAAGGCCGCTCCCGAAAGCTTCCTGGAGGGAACTGCGAGGAATCCAGACGGGATGCGACCGGCAGAGAACGTGGGACATGCACCATGAAGCACATAGGAAGAAAGGATGAAGATATCCTCGGTAAGCTGTTACAAAACAAGTACTTGGATGGTACTAGCGAATCCCGGGCGGTCTTTTAATATTTGTCGCAGTTCCGTAGCATTGCGGTAGTAGGTTTCCCCGACCCTCTCTCAGAGCACTATGCCAAAACTCTCTCTGTCCAAGGTCGCAGGTCTCCTTCCGACTCTGGTTCTGGCCATCCTCGCGGTCGGGTGTACCGACGAGACGATCGTCTACCAGGAGCGGGCCCCATTCAATCCACCGGCCGACGCTGCCAGCGGCTTTGTGGGTTACTACACGGTCTCGCAGAAGCAGACGACCTGCGGCAACTGCCATGCGGACTTCCAGGCCGAGTGGTCGGAGACCCGGCATGCCAGCGCCTACAAGTCGTTGACGGACCTGCCGGCCGGCACCACACAGCCGTACTGCTTCAGTTGCCATGCCGTCACCAACCGGGGCAACAACTCCGCCGGCAAGGCGGCTGGCTACGATGTCGTCGCCGATTCGACCTACCGGGACGTCCAGTGCGAGAGCTGCCATGGCGGAGGCCTGCAGCACATCGAGAGCGTCAACGCGGGCAGCGTGATTCGACCCTTGGCTCACCTCGGGTTGGGAGTGAAAGATCAAGACGGGGTCATCCAGGCAACGGCCGACACGGCGGCCAGTTGCGCCGCCTGTCACACCGGCGTGCACACCCCCTTCGTGGAGCAGTGGCTCCAGTCCCGGCACGCCCTGGTCCGGAAGGACGAAGTCACCCGGGTTGGCGCGACCTGCCAGGGCTGCCACGAGGGACGGGGCGCGGCGGAGCGGCTCACCGGCGACGTGACCTGGGTCGAGGGGAAGTGGTCTGCCACGGACCCGATCGACAAGATGCTGCCCATCACCTGCGGCGTCTGCCACGACCCGCATGGCGGCCCGAACAAGTATCAGCTCCGCTTCCCGATCAATTCGCTCGACGAGAACAACAACCTCTGCATCAAGTGCCACAACAACCGCGCGCAACCGGTTGGCGGCAGCAGCCGCGGCAACCAGCCCCACGGCGCCCAGGGCGGCGTGCTCCTCGGATTCGCCGGTTACAGGCCCCCGAATTTCGTCTATGACACCGCCCGGATCTTCGGTTCACACGCGACCAGCGCCAACCCCGATCTCTGCGCCGGCTGCCATGTCCAGCGGCAGACGATCAACGACCCCAGCGGCAAGTTCCAGTTCCAGAGCGTCGGCCACCTCTTCAAGCCGATCCCCTGCCTGGATGCCAAGGGCAATCCGACCGGCGACGACGACTGCGACGACACCGCCACCGCCCGGTCATGGATCGCCTGCACCAAGAGCGGCTGCCATGCCAACGCCACCGCCGCGGCGAACCTCTTCAACGCTACTGCGACAGAGGTACAGGGGCTGGTCGACTTCCTCTGGAAGGACAAGAACGCCAACCGGGCCCTCGACGCCTATCCGACCGATGACGGGTACCTGGCGCTGATCAAGAAGAACACCACCGACATCAACCCCAGCGACCAGATCATCACCGCGGCGGACGGCTGCCAGTTCAACGTCTACATGACCTCGCCCAACCTGGCGGACCACCCCGACGGCAGCAAAGGCACCCACAACCCCTTCCTGTACCGGGCCCTGCTGACGTCGTGCGCCTCGTACCTGAAGTCGATCTATGCCTTCCTCCCCGCACCGCCGGCCAGCCTCCAGGCCATCATCGACAAGTGGGACGCGCCGGTCCAGGGGAACAAACCGGTGATCGCACGGGTGCCACTGCCCGCGTTCGACCGCTGAACCGCAGATCGGAGTAGCCTGCGTGGAACCGATCCTCGCAGCGCTGGCGGCCGCCGCCGAGTCATGGACTCGGCGGCGGTCCTGCCTTCGGTGAACGGAAGTCTCTGCTGACCAGGAGCCTCTGATGACCACACAGCGTGCGGCGCTTGCCGTGGTGCTGGCGATCTCCGCCCTGGTGGCGGGCCGCCTCGAGGCGCAAGGCTATCGCGTCCGGCTCGACGCCCGCGGCCAGTCGGTGTCCTACCAGGGCGTGGCGGTTGACAGCATCCCCATCGCCCAGGTCGTCACCAAGCCGGATGGGTCGCTCTACTCGCCCGATGGCTACGCCGTGAAATGCTCGAACCTGAGCTACTGCTTCTTCTACCGCGCCGGACCGCTGCTCCACAGCGTCCCGCTCTCCACCACGGCGGACCTGGTCCTGTGGGGCTTCGGGCTCAAGGGCCTGAGCCTGCATGCCTCCGGCCGCTACCTCACCGATGCCGGTTCCGGCAGCACCTGGCCCGGTACCGAGCCCAACGCCCAGCTGCTCGAGGGCTATCTCGAGTACGGCTCCGGTTGGCTGCTGGTCCGCGGAGGTCGGCAATACCAGTCGTCCCGGCTGCTCCCGATCGGCTACGACGGGGCCTGGGCCCGAGGCCGCTGGGACCGCACCAGTCTCGAGCTGACCGGCTACGGCGGCTGGGGCCTGGGGCAGGCCGCCGTGGTGCCCGTCACCAGCCCGGTTCTGACGCCGCTCGACGACTGGCGGCCGGTCAAGCGCCAGATTCTGGCCGGCGGCGAGCTGGCCTGGATGCCCGGGCCGGTGGACCTGCGGGCCGAGTATCGTCGCGAGGTGGACCCGGAGCTCAACTACCTCGTGTCCGAACGCGCGTCCCTGTCACTCAATGCCCGCCCGGCGCGACAGTTCCGGGTGACCGGCGGCGCCGACTGGAATATTGATGAGGGCCAGGTGGGCAGCGCCGACCTGACGGTGACCTATCTGGGCTCGCGCCTGACGGCCTCCGCCGGCGGCAAGCGGTACAAGCCCTATTTCAACCTCTGGACCCTGTGGGGAGCGTTCAGCCCGGTACCGTACAACGGCTTCAATGCCTCGGCCCAGTACCAGGCCACCAACTGGCTCAGCCTTCGCACCCGGGGCGAACGTTACCAGTACGAGGCCGCCGAGGCCTCGAGCGCCCTGGTCCAGACCGTGGACAACGGCTGGCGCTGGAGTATTGGCGGGACCGTGACTCCAAATTCCAAGTGGACGCTGGACGGCGCCTACCTGCTGGAGGATGGCCCGGGAGCGTCCTCGCGGTACTTCGACGGGAGCGTTACCTACCAGCCCTCCGAGCGAATCCAGGTGGCGGCGTACGGAGGCCGGCTCTACCGGCCGCTGGAGCTGCGCTACTACGACGCGACCGGCAACTGGTTCGGTGGGCGGGCTGCCTGGGGCTTTGCCAATCAGATGCGGATCTGGGCCGATGCCCAGTACTTCATGGATAAGCGGGATCGACCCGATGCCGCCAAGACAGACTGGAATCAAGTGCGACTCAGGGGCGGAATCACCGTGACCTTCGGATCCAACGCCGATCGCCGAGCGCCGCTGCCGCCGGCTCGGAGGAGCGTGCCATGAACCGCCTGCTGCGTATAGCGGCGATAGCCGCCCTCGGCATCACCCTGTCTGGCGCCGCCGTCGCTGGCCTGGTCCGGCGAACCGACAGCTTCGATCATGCCAAGCACAAGGGGTTCTTTCCCGACTGCGCCACCTGCCACGCCAGCATGGGCGAGGAGGGCAAGTCCGTCTGGCCGTCCCCGGCCACCTGCGTGGCCTGTCACGATGGCAAGACCCTGAGGCTGGTCGACTGGAAGCCCCGCGAGGGCCCCAGGGCCACCAACCTCAAGTTCACGCACCCGGTGCACGCCTTCGCGCTCGATCAGTGCCGCACCTGTCACGTCGAGAGTGAAGCCGATTCGGCCCGCATGGACGTCCAGCGTGCCGTCGTCTCCCGTTGCTTCACCTGCCACGGCTACGAGGGCACCCACCCGACGTCGCTGCCGGACTCGTCCTGCGGCACCTGTCACATGCCGCTTTCCGAGGCGAAGCTGCTCTCCCGTAGCAGCATCGCCGCCTTCCCCAAGCCGGACTCGCACCAGGCACCGGGATTCGTCCTGGGAGGCCATGGCAAGCTGGCGTCGGTCCCGGCGGAGCAGCCGAATAGGTTCACCATCGCGGCCAGTTGCGCGACCTGCCACGCCCGCAACTCGTGCCTGACCTGTCACGTCAATGCGCCGGAGGTGCAGGCCATCCAGGCCCTGGCGCTGGACGAGCGGCCGACCGCGCTCAAGACCACGCTGCCGGTGCCGGACTCCCACCGGCAGGCCAACTGGGCGCAGACCCACGCTGCCCAGGCGCGGAGCAAGTCGGCCAGCTGCGCCGCCTGTCACACCCAGGAGAGCTGCCGCACCTGTCACTCGGGCGCCGCGCCACAGCGGGTCCAGGATCTCGCCAAGGCCGGACCCGGCCGGGCGCC
>Ga0315273_10011961_pt1 | contig 11115 bp, 12 predicted proteins | sample YL17G02_0_MG_FD_205753 | JGI IMG/M metagenome (GOLD analysis project Ga0315273, IMG submission 205753) | Sediment microbial communities from Yellowstone Lake, YNP, Wyoming, USA - YL17G02_0 | ecosystem: Environmental > Aquatic > Freshwater > Lake > Sediment | place: USA: Wyoming | collected...
GGTATTGCGGACAATCGCCGCCCATCAAACTCCGCGCCAGACATCGAACGAGGGCTATCTTGCCGCTTTTCTCTGGACCGGTCAATATCATCAACGGCCTGGACTTGAGCGCCACGTAAAAATTAACGATGGCGGTTCTATCGGAGTATATTCCAACCTCACTGGTCGCTTCTGTTAGTCGGGCAACCAACTCGCTTTCTTGATCGAGCTGAATGGGCAGGCGGATCTGCAGCAAAGGATTTTCAATCAAGGTCATCATTTTTCACGCTTTTCTTTTTAAAACTATCCTATTGCTCTTTCATTCTGACAATTCAAGTTGCTCCACTCAGTCTGACTTGCGAACAAACCTAATGCCGAGCGCCAGGCTGATGAGAGCGATAATACCGACGCCAATAACCTGGCCGGTTGGTTTTGTGCGGTCGAGTACGTGCTGCTCGCCGCTCGGTTCTTGTACCAGAGCCGGCCCGGCGCTGGCCTGTTCAGAGGGCGAGGTGACCATACTTCCCCAAGTATACGTGGCACCGAACGAAGAGCCAAGCGCCATCTGTCGTATAAAGACACAGGCACTTTTGCTTATAGTCTCAATTAAGAACCATCGTATGCAGGATGGATTAAGGAGATGAAAGGACAGGAGCTCCAAGCTGTTTAAGCTCGGAGATGCCCGGTTCAAATCCAGGGTGATATTTTAAGCTGGCCTGTAAATCTTCAATCGCGCCTTTGACATCCCCCACTGCTTCGCGGGCTAAGCCACGCCAATAGTAACTCTCCTCCAGAATCGGTTCACTCATGTTATCCAACGTTTTGGTAGCCAGGTCGATCACATCCTGGTAGCGGCCGGAGTAGAAATATGCCCAATAGGGTCCGGTCTGGTACCACAGCATCCGCCAGGGACGCTCCTTCTCTGGAATTGACGGATACAGAGTAAAAGCCTGGTCGTAAGCGGCAGCCGCGCCGGCATAGTCTTGCAGTGCAACCAGGCTGGAACCCCGGTTGAACCAGGCAAAATACAGATCACGGCCGGACAGAGCAGTAATTTCGCCAGAGGCCTTCTGAGCCACAAATTGGTCATTATAGGCTTTATCTGCCTGAGGTCCAAGGATGGCCATAGCATCTGGCTCGCGATCTTTTGGATAGGTAACCAGGTAGCTGAAATTGAACGCCCGCCAGTATGCCAGTACGTAATCATAGGGCAGCTTGAGGTTGGGGCCCATATAGGAGTCTTGAGCAGTGAAGCGGCTGATCGTATCATCATAACCTGTAATCAGCTCGTAATGCCCCATCCAGCCATCGAATTTTGGGCCCTCAAAACCCTTTTCGATGATTACTGGGAAGCCAGCGGCTACAAAACGCTTGAGCAAATCCAGCTCTCCGCCGACCCGGCTGATCACTTTAAGATTTGTTTGAGTCGCTACGAAGTCCGCCATTTCGTAAGTCATGACGTTTTTATCGCGTGGGTTGGGCTTGGTAACCGAGGCGATGGCGTATTGGTCTCCCTTCCAGCCCCAATAAGAAAGCGCCATGGAAAGCGTGGCGGGACCGCAGTTGTTCCAGCCCTGGTATTCGTGCCGGAAACCGCTGAGTTGGGTATTTCCAGGGATGGGGGTGGGGGAGAGCGTTGGTATTGGTGACGGAGTAGGCATTTCAGTCGGGCTAACCGGCGATGGAGTGGGAGTGAGGCTGGGCGCAGGCGACGGATCTTGAGGTTTGGACGTACTGGCGCTTTGTGGCACAAATACGACCTGTTCAGGTGGAGAGAAGGCATATTTTACTCGTGCCCGCAATTCATCTACCCGCCAATCTAAACGGCTCTTGACGGGGGGGCAGGTTATACAGGATAACACCGACAATAAATAGCGTAAGAAAAATAAAGAGAAATTGCCACCGGTTATTACGCATATTGGTAGAAGTTCAGTTCACAAGTCAGCTTTCCTCCTTTTTTCGCATGCTATTGACCGTCTGGCCGCTGAGGTAACCGACATAAGCCGGGACCAACGGGAGTACACATGGAGATAAGAATGAAATCAATCCAGCCAGGATCGCGATTAGATAGCTTGGCACGGCAGAGCCGCCAAAGGTAGGGTTGATGTAATAACCATTACGCTGCGCCCAAATCGCAATCAGGGTCATGCGCCCGCTGAGTAGCATCGCCCCAATGCCGATCAGGAAAAATCCACTGAAGATTTGGATGCCGCGCTGGTGGCGGCGCATCCGGTAAACGAAAGTGGACGCACGGTCCATCATTAATCCGATTAGGAGGAATGGAATCGCAAGACCCAAGGCATAACCACTGGAGAGCACCATTGCCTGCGCAACCGTCTGCTGACTGAAGCCAAGGGTGAGGATCGCGCCGAGAGTAGTGCCAATGCAAGGCGTCCAACCGGCAGCGAAAAAGACGCCCATCAGTCCGGCGGAAACCAAACCGTTCCGTTTGTTCGGGTTCCACTCAGGCCGGGTATCGTAATAAAGCCACGGCAGTTTCAGAACCTCCAAGGTGACGAGGCCAAACGCGATAACGACAACGCCGCCGATCTGCCCAATGATCACTTTGTATTGACCGAATAACCGGCCTAAGGTCGTCGCCGCTCCGCCCCAACCCACAATAAAGACCACAGAGAAACCTAAGACAAACAACACAGCGTGGAGAAAGGTTGTGAGACGCCGGCCTAGGGAAGGTGAACTTACGGAAGTGATCGATTGATTCATGCTATTTGGCTAAGCCAGCCTTACCTTTTAATGGGGAGACCAGCTTGCTCCCAACCTACCATCCCACCCGCCAGGTTCCACACGTTCGTGTAACCCTGGCTGACGAGTGTTTTGGCTGCAATACTGCTCATACGCCCGCTGCGGCAGTACAGCACAATCTTGGCGTTTTTATCGGCCGGCAGTTTTTCTAGATTTTGATCAATCTGATCGTATGGGATTGAGAGGTCGGTATTGGCAATATCCCCTTCGAAGGGGATGTGAACGTTGACGAAGGTGAAATCCTTGTTGGCCAGCATGGTTTGCAGCTCGGCCGCTGAGACATCGGTGTAGGTTCCTCCGGGGACTGAAACCTGTTGTCCAACCACTTGAACAGCCGGCGTCGGTGCAGGGGTACTCTTGCAGGCTGCCAGCAGCACGGTAATGAAAACCAGCAATATCCTGTTTGTCTGGGTCATGCGTCTACCTCCAAATTGGAACTTCTAACTCAAACATCTTAATGCGAAAAGGTAAAGATGGTATTTGTACATCTACTTATAGCAGCAAATGGACTGTAATTTTGCTTCCCTGGCCGTTTGTAGATTCAATTTCTAATTTGGCCCCGATCAACTCTGCTCGTTCATGCAATCCTAACAATCCAAAGTGCCCGCTGGGAGAGAATTCGGCCGGGCTTTTGGGGACATCGAAACCTTTGCCATCGTCGGTTACCTGCATCGTGACATCCTGGAGTGTGAATGATATTCTCAGGCAGGCGTGAGAGGCCTGGGCATGCCGGGCGACGTTGGTCAACGCTTCTTGGGCCATGCGATATAATGCCAGTTCCACGTTTGGGTTCAAACGCTTCTCCATTCCCTGGCGTTGGAACTCTATGGGTATGTTTGCCACCTGGCTGGTCTCACGCGCCAGCATTTCCAGCGCGGTAACCAGTCCCAGATCTTCGAGATATATAGGGCGTAAGGCGCGTGTTATCCGGCGCAGGTCCTCGACGGTTTGCTCGGTCAAAGCTGCGATCTCGTTAAGAGAATTGGCTTCCGGGATGTCACGCAGCGCCATTTGGGCAAGCTGCACGCGCTGTTTGAGGGCGATCAAGGCCTGGATGGTGTCGTCGTGTAATTCACGCGCCATGCGAAGACGTTCATCTTCTTGAGCAGCCGTGATAGCGCCGATGTAATCGTGCAGGCCCTGCTGGGCAGCCTGGACCTTGCGGGCCATGTGCACCAGCTCGGCTTGCAAATGGCGGATTTCAGGGATCCCGCCAACCGGCCCTTCGATAGTTTTGAAGTCGCCCCAGGCCAACGTAGCCGCCTTCGATTCCAGAGATCGTAACGGCTGGATGATCTGGCGCAGGCCAAACCACAGTGCGAGCAACGTGAGCAGCAGTACCGGCACCAGCACGAGTGGAGCGATCTGGGTGGTGCGAAGGGTGGGTGTGGCTACCGTTTCCCAGGCTTCTTCCAGGACCAATGCCCAACCGAGAGGTGGAATTGGGGCATAACTCACCACGTGTTCGCTATTATCGACCTGGATGTAGGTGGCGCCGCTCTCGCCACGCAGCGCTTCGGCGATGCCAGGATGGGCAGTGAGGTCGTCTGCATAAGAGAATGTACCCATTTGGTAAAGTAAATTCTTTCCAGCATCAACGATCACTGCAGAGGCCTGGGCGCCGCTGGAGAAGGCATTGGTTAATGTGTGGCTCACCATGTCAACGGCCGAAGAGGCGCCAGCTGCTATCCATTTCTGCCTTGGGGAAACCGCGAGAACCAGGACCATCTTTTCACCGGTCGTCGGGTGGGTAAAATCACTGGTGATGAAGGTAGGATTGCCATTCTTCGCCAGTAGATTGGCTATTACAGGACCTATTCGACTTGCCAGATCCGTCCATAGAACCTGGTCACCGGTTGAGCTCGCTAACGAACCATCTGGACGGAAGAAAGCCAGGCCAGAATTGAAATCAGATAGGAGGTAATCCGACGAAGATAATATTCCAGGGATAGCGTTAGGACCGGCATCCAGAGCGCGTTGAGAGAGGCTGCGAATTGCGCTCTCCCGGTGTTTCAACTGCTCTTCCAAAGCAGCTGCGGCTGTCCGGACAGCTCGTTCGTCACGCTCTCCAACCAGCGCACGCATTGCTTTTTGGTGAACGTTAAGACTGCCAAAGGCGATTACCAGTACAAGCATCGTCAGCGGCAAGATCGTGATTACAAACAATTGCCAGATCAGGCCCCGCCACGGTAAGGAAAATCGCCGATTAGAATGATTACTCGGTTGAGTCATGAATGCATTATTCTTCGGTGATCGTTCCAATATCCTGTGAAATCCAGCCTAGAGAAACCGCTCGCATGACAGCTTCTGTCCGGCTGTTGGCCTGGAGCTTGTTGAAGATATGCGCCAGGTGGCCTTGAACTGTACGGTCACTGATACCCAATTGTGCTCCGATCGCCTTGTTCGTAAAGCCTTTAGCAGTAAGGGACAGCACCTCCAATTCCCGGTCGGTGAGCTCCTCGACTGCTGTGGTTTTAGAGCCACTAAAAAGGTGCGTCATGAGTTTTTTGGCGACAGTTTCATCCAAAACTGATTTCCCCTCGTGGACGTCCCTTACTGCCTGGATAAGCTCCTCCGGAGAGGCGGTCTTGAGCACGTAGCCGTTAGCGCCAGCTTGAAGTACAGCCATCACATAAGGGTCTTCGTTGTAGGCGGTGAGGACGAGCACGCCAACATTTTTCATATTTGCTCGCACCCAGCGAGTAACTTCGATGCCACTGACTTTCGGCATTTGGATGTCAAGGACAGCTACATCGGGATGATGTTGCTGGATCAGGTTTTGGGCTATCTCGCCATCGCCAGCTTCCGCGACGATTTGAATGTCGCTGGCATGTTCCAGGACCTGGCGAATGCCGGCCCTCACGATTTCGTGATCGTCGGCGATCAAAACGCGGATCGGGGCAGAATTGGTGCTCATTATTAAAAATTCTCCCTATTTATATTCTGTGGAGACATTTGCTTTATAGGATTGATCTTGGTTTCCAGAGATCTTTCCGTCTGGGAAAAGGTTTCGTGCAGATAAGGGAAGCTGAACCAGATGATCCCCAGGCCAAACAAAATGCCCGTCAGCAGGCGCATCAAGGAGTTGAACGAACCCCAGGCATCACCTGCGTAAAAGCTGGCTAGAAAGGCGTTGTGGGTGAGCGCGGCTAACCAGATATTCGTGTCACGGAAACCCTGTCCAATACCTGCCAGATCACTGAATAAATGGCTGGTGCCGTCCAAAGTCATAGGAAGTAAGAACAAAACAAGTCCCCACCAGGGCAATGGCCTGAGCCTATGGCGCAACGGCCACCATAACAAGCCAAACAACCAGGCACTAAGAAACATCGAAACCATCCGGTCGGACCAGGCTACTTTCCAGCCCATTCCAGAATTTCCAATGAATTGCCGCAACACGATGGGATCAAGCGTGTTTTTCCAGGCTAATTGGATTTCAGGTAATGAATAGGTTAATTTCGGTCCAAATAGTAAGTACGAGCGTTGCGGAAGCTGGTGGCAGAGGAGGGAATAGATGATATAAATCACCCTGGCCGGGCTATCCCAGCCAAGCTTCATAAAGACGGGAGCGAGAAATGGCAACCCGGCGTACAGACCCAAGATAATGGCAAAGACAATAATCCAGTGGCGGCTGAGAACGTAAATTATCCGTTCAGGGCGCGTGAGGTTAAGGCGGATATTGGGTTTGACTATTGTTGTCGTACTGGACATGGGACGCTCCTCTCAACCAAACAATTGGCAACGACCAAGGAAGTCATCGTTGGTTAACTACTAATAGTACCATTTAAGGGGCATTTGGTTCAGGGGCGCGATTGCGATTGGCCTTCACAAAAGCACGCGCCTGGTTCGGGTCGAATGTCTCAAAGCGCAGCAACTGACCCCAGGAAGTCATTGCTACAGGAACGTTCAGAGATTTCCAGGGAAAGGCGATCAGTTTTACTCCGTCGAAATCATCCATCACCTGTTGGATTTGCTTCTTCAACAACGTACAACTGGCCTCATCCATCACGTCACAGTTGTACCAGATGATCACATAGCCATGCTCCAGGTTGTGCACTAGGTGACCTTCTGGATACTGTGGCGCGGTTTCGAGGTCCGCTACCTGGTAAAACTTGGCTGGAAGTTCACTGTCATAATGCACGCCTCCTGCTGGCGGGTCAGATGGATATGGACCTGGCGGAGTGCCTTCGGCGATATGAGTCTGGTAATTGGCGGGGATAGGCACCACCTCGCCAGAGGACGGTCGGATTACCTGCCAGACTACAAAACTCGCAATTGCGATCGCGCCTATCCCCAGGCCTACCCAAATCAAAATGGAATTTAATCGCTGTTTGCTCTTGCGGACCTGGGTTGCCTGGCGCTTGCTGGTTTTTGGTTTTGACTGATTCTTGCTCATCTATATCTCCGGTCTCAATTCAGGGCGAGGGTTTTATCTAGCCCCACGAAACATTTGGTCAATAAACTTGATAAGGCTACTTGATAATCAGGTCAAGATCCTGTTTGAAATCTAACCCGTCCTTTCGGACCTCTAGAGTAAGCTTCCATTTGCCTGCCATACTGAAATCCGTCTTAATAGCATAGCTTCCGTTGCCCTGGTCGGTAGCTTTGCCGTGCATGATCATACCACTCATCTCAGTATGGTCAGCGATGACATCAAAGTCGGCTCCGGTGACCGGCTGGCCTCTATCGTTCATGACGGTGAACTGTAATTCCACATCTCCAGTCGTTGGAGGATTCGGTTTCGTGGACAGTGTAAGTGTCGCGGGGGCGGGAGCAGCTGAAGACTGGATCGAAGAGTTTGTGCTACTACAAGCAGTAAGGATGATGATAGATAGGCTGGCGGCTAAAACAATAAGAATTAGTGAACGCATGGTTATTAAAGTCTCCCTTGGCGGATTTATTATTCAGTTACGTTGACCACGAGCATCAAGCCGCCCGGCTCAACATTGTCATTTGTGGTGTGGTGCAGAATGTGGCAGTGTAACATCCACTGTCCCGGCTCGGTTGCCACGAATTCGACGTCGTAGCGCTCACCTGGCGCAACACTGACGGTATCTTTTGTCAACTGGGCGGCTACAGGCACCGGATGTCCGTCGGTAGCAACGATCTTAAATGGCATGCCGTGCAAGTGCATGGGGTGGATGAACTGTCCAATGGCGATCAGGCGTAATCGCACGAGCTGCCCCTTCTTTACATTTATCGTTTCAGTAGAGGGAAAGGACTTGCCATTGATGGTAAAGTAATTCGGTTCCATCCCACTCATGGGCATGGCAGCGAAGGTTTGCCCGTTGCGCACCAGCCATTCTGAGATCATTAGAGTCACGTCCACGTCAGGTTGGCCGGTTGGTACTTTAGGGTCGATGATGAGCGGGGCGTATAACCCGGCAGACACCTGCAAGTCGCCTTCGTAGTGTGAATGGTACATGAACGTGCCGGCCGGTTTGGCGGTGAATTCGTACGTGAATGTCTCGCCGGGCTGGATGGGAGCTTGCGTCACCCCGGGAACACCGTCCATGGAATTGGGCACCTCTACCCCGTGCCAGTGGATCGTGGTGGGCTGGTCCAATTCGTTCTTTACAATTACCCGCACCCTGTCTCCTTCGGTAACGCGGATCATCGGACCGGGCACGGTGCCATTGTAGGTCCATGCGGTGACACTGACGCCATCCAAGATCGGCCATTGCACGGCTTTGGTGGTCAGCTCGAATACCTTTACACCGTTCTCTTCACGGTAAGCCAAAAGTTGCCCACCTTTCGTTTCGGTTGCAGGCTGGACGTTTTTGCCGCCGATCGGCTCCATCATGTGCGCCGCTTCTGGGTTGGTGGCTATCATGCTCCCAGGGGTAGCCGTAGCTTCAGCAGAGGGGGCATTTATCCCTATATCCCCAGAACCCATCATGGCCCCTGGTGCAACCGTAGGAGAGGGTCGCTGAACGGAACAGGCAGATAAAATTAAGGTAACAGGAATTAGCACCAGTAAGAAGATTTTTTTCATTAACCCAACTTCCTCATTGGTTAAACAAGATATAGAAGTTTATCCGACTTTTTCGGTGGCTATTAGCGCCATAATGCGCGTTCAAAGATAGGCAATTTGGCCTACTCTTTTCTTATCCCAGTGCTCAAATTAATTCCACCATGTTGATAACCGCTCTGAGATGGCCATGTGCAGACAGTAAACGCTGGATGGTTTCAGCTTGTTGCTCGGGTTGCATGGGATAGATCCACCTGATTCGAGGGGGCAATACTTTGTGTGATCAGCGCTTGTATGATGGCAGTCTCCAGGCGCGGGTCGGCACGCTGTTGCGGGGTATCGACCAGTGAAAACCAGGTTCTTCCATCGAAACTATGGGCAACCATGCTGATAGGCCGGTTATCGCCTCCATAAACTAACAGCACGACCATCTGGCAATCGCACTGCTCGGTCCCGTGGTGAGGGCAGGGACACCCTGCATGGGTATGCCTGGCTGCCTGAAGGTCGAATGTACGCATCACATGTAACCCGACGCTGTTCAGGCGGCTGGTAACCCAGTCAAGGGCCTCGTCATAGCTTTGTACTATGATCAGGAATGGGGAATTATCGCTCATGGTTCTACTCCATTCTTTCATTCATTCAAATATTGCACTCAGTATACAGATTTGCTCCCAAAAATCCTAGCGCCATCTATCGCATTCATCTATAGGCAGTTTTGCTTATACAGATATGGAAAATGCCCGGTCAATCGACCAGGCATTTTCAGTATCACCAGTTATGCGGCAGCTTGTGAATGAGCTGCTGTTATGGCACCCAGTTAGACAACACATTCACTGTCCGGTCTGGCTGGTTTGGGTCATTCGTCGGCAGGTGCACCTGGAAATTGTGCTTGCCGTCCATACCCTCGTGCATCATAAACTGCATGGAAAGGGTCGTGCTTTCGCCAGGTTTAAGCGCCATCGAACCGATGGCTGGAGTGGGTGGTCAGCACCCCTCTACGACTTCAACGTAGGGCTGCTTGCTGAAGCGTACCGTCTGGTCGCCTACATTCGTGAGTTCAAACGACACCTCAACGGTCTTGCCAAGCTTCACATCTCCCAAGTCGACTATCTCTTTATCGACTTTGAGGCTGGGAGAACCCTTGGTCTCAATGGGGGCTGTAGGGGTTGGATTCTTGCGCAACGCAAGGAATGCCAGGCCAATGAGCAAAACACCGCCAGCAATTGCCAGGATCGGCAGCCATTTCGCATTTTGATTTCTCTTCTTCTTCGAATATTTCTTATTTTGACTCATGGTTGATCCTCCAGATCAAATTGGAATGTCTAAATAATTAGCAACATGTGCCCAGGTATTTTTTTAGAAGAAAATCGGACCCCAATTGGGCATCCCGGCTCGATCATTTCAGGCACACTAGATCCAATACAGCCTGATTAGAGAATTGTTAAAGACCGGCGCCTGCCTTCAACGGTTTCCAGAGCTCGACCTTTACCCATGGACTAACCAATCAGCAGCCAAAGCATGGCCAGTGAAAAAACCAGGCAAAACGCCAGGACCGGGAGGCTTTGTCGAAAATCAGGCTTATTCCCATCCCTCGATATCCGCATCGCGACGTTGGCTGACCAGAACAAACCGACCAGCAGGATGCCAACCTGGAGAATGGGGCTGAAACCTGATACATCAGGAGACCAGGCTGTGTTCGCCGTTCCCAGCAAATTCCAACCCCAGCCCAACGGGTCCGAGAGCACAAACAGAATGTAGTTCAGCTTCGGGAAGGCGAAGGATATGGTAAACGCAATCCAGGCAAACAGGCCCAGGGGCAGTAAAACTTGGGCCTGATTGGCAATTGCCCGGCGCAACCGGAACTGTTTACCTGACCATTTTTGCCCCGCCCACACTGCCAGGGTAAAGGAGCCTGGCATCACCACCAGGTTGAGCGCCAGAAAACCCAGGACATACAGCAGCCAGGCGGGCGATCCGATAGTGAAAGCGGCGGATTTCAAGCTGCCCCATGGCCCGGTGAAGACCGCCGAGAATGCCAACGCCGATCCCAGCATCACCAGGGCCAGGAAGGCCTCATCCAGGTGATTGGTCTGGCGTGTTTTTCCCAAGTCGCTGCCGAACGGTCTGAGATTGACGGCGATATTGTCCTTTGGACAGGTGCGCAGGCACTCCATGCACAGGCCGCACTGGGCACTATCACGCAATGCCAGTGGATAAAGACCCCACGGGCAGTTCTGGTAGCAGGTCTTCTCGCTATGCGCTGCACAGATGCCATGCTCGATCACACGCACTTCTACCGGCGCAGTTTTGGCGTAGATTCCGCTGAAGCCGCCGATCGGGCAAACGTAGCTGCAGAAAGCGCGCCTCTCGAAGACCAGGCTCATACCAATCGCCAACCCGAA
>Ga0315273_10011963_pt1 | contig 11114 bp, 8 predicted proteins | sample YL17G02_0_MG_FD_205753 | JGI IMG/M metagenome (GOLD analysis project Ga0315273, IMG submission 205753) | Sediment microbial communities from Yellowstone Lake, YNP, Wyoming, USA - YL17G02_0 | ecosystem: Environmental > Aquatic > Freshwater > Lake > Sediment | place: USA: Wyoming | collected...
GAGATCCTCTGCGCCGAGGCGGGCATCGAGCCCGCCACCCAGATCAGCCAGGTGCCGCGCGCCAGGCGCGCCGCGTTCATCGAGCGGGTCTGCGCCCGCCCCCTCGCCGTCACCGGCACCCTCGGCTACGAGAAGGCCGAGTGCACCGCCGGCGGGGTGCCCTTGTCCGAGGTGGACGCCAGCACGCTGGAATCGCGGCGCTCGGCGGGGCTCTACCTCAGCGGCGAGATCCTCGACGTCGAGGGGCGATTGGGCGGCTTCAATTTCCAGTGGGCGTGGTCGAGCGGGACGGTCGCGGGGAGGGCGGCGGGGCGGAAGGTGCTCGCGGAAACGCCCAAGGTGTCGTGAGTTCCGGTGGCGCGAATCTCGACGCCGGGCAAATCGGCGTGCCGCGCTCAGTCACCGTCCTCGCCCCCACCTGCCCGCAAGCCGCCACGCTCTCCACGCTCGCCTGCCTGCAAGGGCCGCGGGCGCGAGCCTCCCTCGAGGATCCCGGCGTCCGGTCCCGGATACCGTAGCGGCGCCTAGCGCGGCTTACGGGCGACCACGCGCAGCCCAAGCACGAGCCGCGACGGCAAGGACGGGGCGAGCCTCCGCCGCAGCGGTGCCGGCAGCGCGCCCAGGAATCTCTCGCACGCGCGCACCACGAACCCGGGATAGAAGAAATGCACGCCGCTCGCGCCGAGGTAGGGCGTGACCGTGGCGAACCCCACGGCGCGCAGGAGCGCGCTCAGCTCCGCGAAGGTGTACTCCTTCAGGTGGAAGCCGGTGGCCACGTCGCTGAAGTACTTGGAGATGTCGTGCGGCCCGCTGACGCGGTTGGGCGTGACGCACAGGTAGACGCCGCCGGGCCGGAGCGCCCGCGCGATGCCGTCGAGCTGGGCCACTGCATCGTCGGGGTGCAGGTGCTCCATGAGCTGGTTGCTATAGGCCACGTCCACGCTACCGGGAGGCACCGGAATCGACACGCCGTCCGACAGGATGAGCCGGAAGTTGGGCGGCGCCACCGCGCCCGCGGTGATGGCCGCCGAGACGTCCGCCGCGTAGACCTGCCGCGCCACGCCCGCGACCGCGAAGGACAGCGCGCAGTCACCCGGCCCGACCTCGAGAAAGACGGTGTCCGCGCGCAGGAAGGGGCGCACGAGCCCCATCTGGCGCGCGACCGCGGCGGCGGTCTCGGCCGCCGAGGCCTTCTTCCGAAGCTGCGGGTGCCGCGGCGTCCGGCGGTACATCTCGTCGTAGAGCGACGAGTACAGGCGCGCCCGTTCAGCGGCGGCCGCGGCCCTCAGCCGGGCGGCGAGCTCCTTTTCCGTGGAGTAGTCCTCGAACAGCTCTTCGGCCGTTCTCGGCTCGTCCCTGGCGATGGAGCGGAGCAGTGGCATGTGCCTCCCAAAGGAGCCCGCGCGAGGGACCCGTGGAGTGCCATCGGCTGGTTTTCGGCAGGAGAATACGCTGGGTTCTTCCGCGGCTCCACCCGCCACCACGACCGAGCTTGCGCTCGACCCGGTAGCGGCCGGATAAGGCACCCTACAGGCGCTGCGACGGGTCGGACAAGGGCCGTCTCCGGGTCGCTGTGGCAAAGCAGCCTAGCACAAGGACCGGCGGGGGCCGCTGCGATTCATTCAACTTCCAGTGGGCCTGGTCGAGCGGGACGGTGGCCGGATGGGGCGCGGCACGGCGCTGATGCCGCGAACCGCTGCGCGGGGTGATAGACTGCGAGCCGCCCGTGGCGATCCGCGTCTCGAGCCACGGACGACCAGGTGATCGCGCACCCCGTGGGCGGCGCGCCGTAGCGGTGGAGTAGCCAGGATCGTCCCGCCTGGCGAGGCGAGGAGCGCAGAGGCATGAAGAGCGAGGGCACGGAAGGGAGAAGCCCGGGGCGCCCGGCAGCCGGCCCAGATCGCCGCAGCCGGCCGTCCATGGTCTGGCATTTCTACGGCACGACCGCCGCCTGCATGGGACTCGATGAAGAAACGTTCATCGAGGTCAACTCCCGGCCTTCGCACAGCTGGAACGAATGCCTTCGAAGGCTGCGGGCGGAGCACTCCGTGGACAGCCGCATCTTCCTGCTCAGCGAGTCCCGGCGGTGGCGAACCCTCGAGCGCGAGGCGCTGTGCTGGGATCTGGCACCCGCGACGTGGGGTTCTCTCCATGCGAGGCGTCCCTGGAGTCGATGGCTCGGACGCTCCGAGTACCAGTCCTCGATGGCGTTTCTCGGCGAGCTGCGACGCCGGCCTCCGGACCTCTTCGTCTTCTACGGCAACCTTCCGACTCCGTTCGCGCGGTGGACCGCTTCCATCCTCGCCAGGCGGCACATCCCCTACGTGGCGACGCTCCACGGCACTCTGCTCGACCTCCCGCCGCGCGGCTCCCGCCGATCCGGCGGCGAGTCGCCCACCCTGGCAGGCAGGCTGCTGAGGTCCCTGCGGTCCGGCGAGCTGGCGTTCGTCTTCAGGCACGCCGCCGCGGTCCTGCCGCTGACGCGGGCCGACCGGGACCGCATCGTCGCGGCAGGGCTGGCGGACCCGGAGCGGATCCACGTCCTCCCCTCTGGCATCAGTTCCCTCTACTTTCACCGCCGCGAAGCGGAGCCGAAGGACCCCTATCCGGCTCTCTGCTTCGCGGGTCGGCTCTCCGAGGCGAAGGGTCTCCTGGACGCCGTCCGCTGTGTGGAAGCCGTCCGCCGGCGATTCCCGCAGGCGAGGCTCCACGTGGCGGGGCAGTGGCTCGCGGACGGCTACGAGCGTGAGGTCCGGCAATTCATCGCGGGGAAGGGTCTGGAAGACGCCGTGGCGTTCCACGGCTATCTACACCCCGAGGATCTGGGCCGCCTCTTCCGCCGCTGCCACCTCATGCTGTTCCCCACGCGGCACGAGGGCCTCGGCCGCGTGGCGCTCGAGGGGATGCTGTGCGGACTCCCCGTCGCCGCGGTCGCCGGGGCCGGCGGGCCAGACGAACTCATCCGGGACGGTCGCAATGGGCTCCTCACCGCCCGCGAGGAGCTGCCGGACCGGGTCGTCCGGTGCCTGGAAGATCCTGTGGCCCTCCAAGCCATGGCCGAACAGGCCGCCGCAGGGACCGCGAGCGAATACTCCTTCGAGAGGATGTACGCGAAGGTCGAGGAGCTCTACCTGAAGCTGCTCGGATAAGCCGCAGACGACGGGAGCGAGTCCACCACTCCCGGTTCGGGGGCAGGTCCCCGAAGCGGGCCGCCGGCCACTCGAAGCGGAGCTTCCTAGAAGGCAAAGTCGATTCGCGCCGGGACGAACGACTCGGTGGCGTCGTCGGCGGGGCGGACGGTTTGCGAAGCCCCATGAAGAATCTCTCCACTGCCTCAGGGCGCGTGCCCTCCCGATCGAACGCCCTGCAAGGCGCGCCACAGCCGCAGACCCTCCGCGTGGTTGGGACTCCGGCCCAGTGCCGAGTCGAGACAGCCGACTGCCGCTAGCGTGTCTCCCCGCGCCAGCGCCACCGTCACGAGACCCACCCAAGGGTCTGCCGCCTGCGGGTTGCCCGCCGCCGCCCGGGAAAAGCTGGCGCCCGCGGTCTCGGGGTTTCCTGCGGCGAGCTGTGCCAGGCCGAGCTGGTAATACAGCCGTGGGTTCGGTCCGCCGATTTCGATGGCCATTCGAAAGCGCCTGGCTGCTTCCTCCGCTCGGCCGCGTTTGAGAGCGTCCACGCCCCAGAAGTCGTACATCCAAGAGCGCCTCGCCGCGCTCCAGCTCGGGGCGGAGCGGACCAAGGACTCCAGGCGCCTGGAGGACACCGACTCGCTCACGTGCCCGCCCCAGATCGCCACGCAAAGGCACAGCGAGAGCCCAGCCGCCACGCCCTCGGTCCCAGGCGCGGAGCCTCGCCCCCACACGCGGACAAGCGCGTACGCCGCGAGAAAAGCCAGCAGCGTCCCCGCGCCCGTGGCGGTGTCCCAATCCCTCGCCCAGCCGCCGCCCGGCTCGATCACCAGAACGAGCGAGAGATACGTCGCCAGAGCCAGAGCCGTCGGCGGGCCGAGACGGGGTCCCTTGCCCGCTTGCGGCCGCTGGCCCCGCCCACGCTGCTGCAACCCCAGCGCCAGCGCCACCGCCGCGGCGGGCCACAGGGGCACCAGGAACAGAAGCGCGTTCAGCACGTGCAGGGGCTTGAACAGGAGCGACCAAGCCCCCGCCGCGCCGCGCGCCGCGGCGATCGAGCCGGCTGGCAGGTGCTTCACGAGATCGACGTGCTCGAAGACTCCCAGCGCGGTCGGAGCCACCACTACGGCCGCCCCCGCGACCACTGCCGCGGCGCCGATTACTGAGGCCTGCGCGCTTTGCCGCCGCGCCGCCCGCAACGCCTCCACCATCGCCCAAGCCGTCGCGGGGAGGAGGAGCAAGCCCGATCGGTGTGCGAGGACCGCAAGCACGGCCCCCCCCGCCAGAACCCAGACCCCGGCCGCGGCGCGCGCCATGTAGACGGTCCCGAGAGCCGCCAGGGCTAGCCCCACGAGCAGCGGGCCGAACTTGTCGTAGCCTGCGAAGTGCGTGAGCAGCGCCCCGCCGCAGATGACGAGAAGCCCGGCGGGCAGGGCGGCGCCGCGCGCCCCCGTGGCCCGCAGGAAACGGCCAGCGATGAGGACGAAGACAGCCCCGAACACGGCCCCCACAAGTTGGAGTGCCGCCTCGGGGCTCCATCCAGAAGCAACCAAGGCTCGCGGCAGGTGATAGTTCAACGCCGCGTCCAAAGGAAACATCAGTTCGCGCAGTTGGGGCCCAGGATTCTGCATGCCGAGAACCCCGACCCGGACGCCGAAGTCACCCGTGAAGCGTAGGCGATCACGCAGGAGGAACAGCAGCCCTCCCATCGAGGCGGCAACGAGCGCGTCGCCCCGCCAGCCGGCGTTCTGCCAGCGCCGGCCCAGCCAGGCAAGTGCCTGACCGACTCGAGAAGCCGAGGCCGGGAGCAACGCGACTCCACCTAGCCCGATGAGCAGCGCCGCCGGGAGAGGTGGCCAAAAAGCCAGGACGTCGACGCCCCACACCCAATTGGAGGGCAGAAGCATCCCGGCGAGCCACAGGATCCACACGAAGGCCAGCGCGGAAACGAGCACGAGGCGCTCCCGGGATGCCAGTACCTGGCTCTCCCCGGGGGCGGGCGTGGCACCGGCTGCCTTGGCTCTGGTGCGGGAGTTGCGCCCCTTCATGTGCCTCCTCAGCGCGCGCCATGGCTGCGCAGCCGCGATCAGGTCGCATCCGGCGGGGCTGCGGCAGTCGACGGCTGAAGGCCATTCTGACATCTCACGCACTGCGGGGCTACATGCGCTCCCCGCGCCCAGTGAATGCGCGCCCCACCCTCGTTGCGGTCTTGCCGGAAGCGCTGGCAGCGGGCGCCGAGGCTCTACCTATGCGGCGAGATCCTCGACGCCGAGGGGCGCTCACCCGCCACGCCCTGGCCACCGTGCACGGCTGGATCGTCTACGACTGGGAGGTCATGGAGCGCGAGTTCACCCGCGCCCTGGCGCTCAATCCCAACGCGGCCCTGACCCACGTCTATTACGGGCTCACGCTTGCCACCATGGGTCGGGCCGCCGACGCCGAGCACGAGGTGGAGCAGGCGGTGGCCCTCGACCCCATCTCGGTCCTCAACGTTAACCTCGTGAGCCTCGTCTACCTCATCCTCCGGCGGTACGAACGCGGCATCGAGGAGGCGGAGAAGGCCCTCGCGCCCGACCCCGACTTCGCCCCCGCCTCCTGGTCGCTGAGCCTGTCACTCTCGCAGGTCGGCCGGCACGAGGAGGCGATCGCGGCCGCCGAGCGCGCCGTGGCGCTCTCGCACCGCGCGCCCTTCTGCGTCACCAATCTCGGCCGCGCCCTCGGGCTGGGCGGGCGGATCCCCGAGGCCCGCCGGTTGCTCGGCGAGCTGCAGGAGCGCTCCCGGCGCGAGTCCGTCGCTCCGTGGTCGATCGCGCTGCTGCTGGTGGTGACCGGCGAGCTCGACGCCGCTTTCTCGGTGTTCGAGAAGGCCCTGGCGGAAGACTGTGCCGGCCTCGTATTCAACCTGTCCACTCCCGCATGGGATCCCCTGCGCGGCGATCCGCGGTTCACGGCGATCCTGCGGGCGGTGGGATACAAGGGGCAGTACCTGCTCTCCGTCGGGGCGCCGCCGACCCCGGCCTGAAGCCGCGGCCGGCGGGGATCACGAGCCGGTCTCCCGGCACTGCGCTGTCTACATCTTCTCCATCCGGTACTCCCCCGACGGATCGGTCCGCTTGAGGGCGATGACCCGGTCGCCCTCGACCAGGAACTCGATGGTCAGGTCGCCGAACCCCTTCACGCGGAAGACCCGCGGCCGGTGCGGGATGAGCGCGATGCGCGGCGCCCCGGGCGGGCTCAGGTGGAGCGCGCCCTCGCTGAGCACGACCTCGACCACGCTGCCGCCCAGCTTGTACTTGCCCGTGTAGCGCGCGAGGACCTCCGGCCGGGCGAGCTCCGTGTCGGCCCGGCGAGTGAAGGTGGTCTGGGCCTCGTCGAGGGACGTCGTGATGCGGTCGATCTCCCCCTGCGGGTTGGTGCCGAAGTTGAACGAGAAGAGCCCGTCCTGCTCGTCGTCGGGGCTGTCGAAGCGGTCGTAGTGGCAGTGCGAAAGCGGCATGGCGATGTTGTGGAAGCGGAAACGCAGCGCGCCGTCCTGCTCGGCGATCGCGATGACCCCGTAGGCGGGATGCTCGTACTCGCCCGCGTAGTCGGCCAACCTATGCGACGGCTGCGTGCCCGCCACCTTCTGGACGCCGGCCTTCTGGCGCCCTTCCTTGCCCGCCGCCTTGGCCTCGAGGCGGTCCTTGAGCCGGCGCTCGCTCCACGGCGTCGGCTCCATCCCCAGCAGACGCTCGTACACGTTGTAGGTGATCACGTTGTAGAGCGGCGCGGCGTGGTCGCCGATGACGAAGACCACGACGCCGATGCCGTCGTACGGCATGCAGGAGACCTGCGAGTGGAAGCCCGGTAGGTCGCCGCCGTGGTAGGCCAGGTAGTGGCCGCGGTAGGACGCCGACCAGCGCCCCATGCCGTAGACCGGGTTGAGCAGCTCCCCCCAGCCGCGGTTCTCGAGCCCGCTGTTCGGCTGGGCGATGGACGGCTCCAGGGTCGCCCGGATGACCGCCGCGGGCAGGACCTGCTGGCCGTCGAGCTTGCCGCCGTTCATGAGCGTCGTCAGCCAGCGAGTCATGTCCTGCACGTTGGAGATGATCGAGCCCGCCGGCCCGAGCCCCTGCGCCTCTTCGTAGATCGGGATGCGGTACAGCACGGTGGTGTCACGCCTCTCCGTGAAGGGCACGGCGTGGTCGGGCTGGGTTTCCATCTCCTGGGCGGTGAACACCGAGCTGCGCATCCCCAAAGGCGAGAAGATGCGCTCGCGGACGAAGTCCTCCCAGGGCTTGCCGCTCAAGATCTCGACGATCTGCCCGGCCGCCGCGTACATCATGTTGTTGTAGAGGAAGCCCTGGCGCAGCGGCTGGCTCGGCTTTAGGTAGCGCAGCCGGTCGAAGAGCTCCCGGCGCGTGAAGTCGGACTTGTACCAGATGAGGTCGTGCCGCGAGATGCCGGTGCGGTGGGCGAGCATGTCCCGCATGGTCACGGTGTTGTCCAGCTCGGCGGCGAAGAACGTGACCTCGGGGACGAAGGACCGCACCGGGACGTTCCACTCGAGCTTGCCCTCCTCCACCAGCATCCCGACCGCCACCGCCGTGAAGAGCTTGGTGTTCGAGGCGATCTGGAAGAGGGTGTTGGCCGTGACGGGCAGCTTCTTCTCGTAGTCGCGGTAACCGTAGCCCTTGGCCAGGACCACCCGATCCTTGACCACGACGCCGACCGCGACGCCCGGGACGTTCCAGTCCCGGAGCAGCTTCTCCATGTACCCGTCGAAGCCCGCGAGCCGCTGGGGATCCGCGGTGGCCTCGGCGTGCGCGGGCGCGGCGAGCGCGAGCAGCAGGAGAGCGGCGCAGCACCATCGGGGCGCGAACGACATTTCCCACCTCCAGGTCGGGAGACGTCCAGCCGGTGACGAACCTCCTACTTCGACAGAAACAGCGGCGCGATGCCGTTGACGATGGCGTGTGCCAGGATCCCGGGCAGCAGGCTGCCGGTGCGCAGGTAGGGCAGCGCGAAGAGGAATCCCCAGATCGCCAGCAACGGCACGGCGTGCGCGCCCTCGTAGATGTGCAGGGCGCCGAAGAGCGCCGACATGCCCACCGCCGCCGCCCAGCGGTTGGCGCCCGAACGGAGGAGCAGGCCGATCCCGTAGCCGCGCATCACGGACTCTTCGCTGATCCCCGCCGTCCAGGCCAGCCCCCACCACAGGGCCCAGCCCGCCACGCCGCGTGGCGGCTCGGTCAGCGGTGAGATGATCTTCAGATGCTCCCCGAGGAGCAGCGAGGCTGCGACCCACGTGCCCAGGAGCCCGGCGACGGTGATCGCCGTCCATTTCAGGAGCGGCCGCGCCGGGACGCCTACCCAGCCGACGTCGGCGCGCGTCAGTCGGGCCCGCCATACGAGCCCCGCGGCGATGAGGAACGTCAGCCACGAGCCCACGATGGTGGCTGCCACCATGAGGGGGTCGTCGAGCAAGCCGGGACGGAGGAACAGGTCGGGATCGCCACCGAGCGCCCCGAGGAATGGCAGATAGGCCAGCGCGAGGTTGGCCGCGAAGAAGACGATCCAGGCGACAAGGCTGAGCAAGCCGGGGCCGCGCTCGGGCGCGACCGGCGGCGCCGGCTCGGCGCCGGCGGAGGCTTCGGGGCGGTTGTCGGTCAGCACCGGACGATTGTGACCCTGGGCAAGGACTGCCTCCAGGCGCGGCGCGCGGCACCAGCGCGGGGCGCGTTCAGTCGGTTGCGGAAGCGCGGCCGCACAGGCGCGGCCGCGGGCCGGGCGCATTTTGACACTCCGCGAGCCCCGGTGCTAGATTCCTCGTCAGCGTGCCGGAGTGGTGAAACTGGTAGACGCGCCGGACTCAAAATCCGGTGGAGCTCAAACTCCGTGGGGGTTCGAGTCCCCCCTCCGGCATTGCTCTGGCTCCTCTGAGTGGCCCGCGCCGGTGCCGACCTCAGGGCCCCTTCCCTCCCCGGCCCCCATCCAGACGCAATCCAGATTGCCGTGGCATTGACGCGGGAGTATGCTCGCTGACGGGATCCCGGGTCCGGAGGCGCAGCCTCACGGGCGAGGCCCTCAGTCCGCCGGCCGCAGGCGTTGCAGCCTTTCGAGGAGAAGCCCCGTGCGCCAAGCGCTCGTTTTCCTCGCCGCCGGAATGTCCTGCCTCGCGCTGGCCGCCACCGCCACCGCCCAGGACACGCAAGCCACCTACCGCCTCTCCTGGGACGTCTGTGACGGCCCCGGCCAGGTCGTGGAAAAGGTGTGGGCCGGTCCCGGTGTCTACACGCTGGTGCTCTCCGGCCGCGATTTCACGCCGGGCGACGATCTGGACAACAATGTCGGTCACGACTTCAGCATCGATTTCCGTCCCATCGGCGGCCCGCTGCCCGACGCCTGGCGGTTCGACGACATCGGGTGCCAGACCGGCGGTCGGCTCGCTCCAAGCACCGCGGCCTTCTCGAAGACCTGCCCGGCGATGGAGGGGAAGAACGCGATCCCGATCGCGATCTTCGGCGCCGCCACGCCTCCGACCTACGCCCAGCTGCGCCTGACGAGTACCTACGACAAGTTCACTCCCGTTCCGGCCACGCGCTACACGTTCTGGGTGATCGGCTTCAACCACACTTACTCGGTTCTGGATCCAACCACACCCGGGCTGACCTGCGGCGAGGTGGACCGGCAGCTCTGCATCGGCCTGAACTTCGCGATCCTGGCGACGTGGCGCGGCGTGGCGGCCTACCTGATGACCACGGTCGGCGACGATGAGTTCGTGACATGGAACGGCCCGACGTCGAGCTGCGCGATGCCCACCCTGCCCGCGACCTGGGGAAGCGTGAAGAGCCTGTATCGGTAGCCGGCACCCGGATCGGGCGCGAACGGGAGCCGCAGACATTTCCCCTCCCCCGATGCCCGGCCTGCCACCCCTACCCCCGCGACCGCTCCGGCCGCGATATGCCCGAGCGCTCTGCGCGGCCGAACGCGCCTTGGCGAGCAGCGGCCGCGCGTTGTCGACCGGGCGGCCCCACCAGCGCTCGAGGACGGCGGGATGCCGCTCGGCATCCGCGGGTCGTCCCATGCGGGCGAAGAGCAGGACGAGCCGCCAGTGCCCGATTGGCCGGGTGATCCGACACCAGCCGCACCAGATCGCCGGGTCGGCGGTCATCGGCTCCGGGTAGGCGGCAGCCGAGTTCGGCTGGCCGGCTGCCTCGCAGGCGTCGGCGAGACAACAGCGGGCCCACAGGCCCGCGATGGCGTTCGTCGACGTCTCGTTACCTCCGATCTCAAAATCCGGTGGGGCTTACACCCCGTGGGGGTTCGAGTCCCCCCTCCGGCACCAACCTCCCAACAACTTACGCGCTCGGCCCGCTCGGCTCATCATCTCGATCTTCCTCCGATTGTGCTCGAATTGTGCTCATTCTCAACGGCGCGACGCTGGTGACACTCATGCGCGACGCACCCCGGTGTTATCGCCCACCTGCAGGATTGGCGGCCTGCAGCGCGGCCACCTTCCGCACGCCCTCGGCCAGGTCCGCCTCCGACACGATGGCGTAGCGCCGGTAGATGCTCTCGGTCTTGTGCCCCGACAACTTCATGGCCACCGAGCGCGGCACGCCCGCTCGCTCGAAGTTGCGGACCGCCGTGCGACGCAGGTCGTGGACGAGCCGTCCCGGGACGCCCGCACGCTCACAGGCACCCCGCCAGGTCATGTGGAAGTGTAGACTGTGGGGCATCTCTCTTCCTTGCCCAGAACACGACTGCAGACCCGGCGCCTCAACATGGGTACCAGTTATGGGCTACAGCGCACTAACTGACACTGACACCATCAGGCAGTGTACATGAGCGACCCCCGGCGTCCATCGGGCGTCACGGGCTGGCGCCCAGATCATGGCGCACCCAACGCGGACGCGCCCTCGCGCCCCCGCCGAGCGGGCCGGGTTCGCCGCCGCCGACCTGGCCTTCATCGACGACCTGATCATCGAGAACAACTAGTGC
>Ga0315273_10011965_pt1 | contig 11113 bp, 11 predicted proteins | sample YL17G02_0_MG_FD_205753 | JGI IMG/M metagenome (GOLD analysis project Ga0315273, IMG submission 205753) | Sediment microbial communities from Yellowstone Lake, YNP, Wyoming, USA - YL17G02_0 | ecosystem: Environmental > Aquatic > Freshwater > Lake > Sediment | place: USA: Wyoming | collected...
TGTCGATTAGTGACACCTCCTTCCTGTCGGGTGGTTACACTTCGGATGACGCAACCAACGGCAAGGTTGTTGGTGATAATGCGGCCAAATTCATCCAGGAAAACATCAAGGGTGATGTGAATGTCGCCCGCGTCGACTTCGACGATCAACTACTCGATCAGTCCAAAGCGCGCTGGGGTGGGTTCTATGCCGGCTTGGATGCTGCTGGTGTGAAGTACACGGAAGTTGCCAAGTCGAGCGCTCATGCGCAGGATACGGCATTAGCGATGACCACCGATATGCTGACCGCTAATCCTGAAATCAACGTCATCTTTGCCTGCAACGACGGCAGTACGATTGGCGCCGCCATGGCAGTCAAGCAAGCTGGATTAATGGGCAAGGTGTTTGTCTTTGGCTACGATGGCGGAGACCAGCAGACCAGCATGATTCTGAGTGGAGACAATATCCTGATCGCAGTAGTGGCTCAGGATCCCTATGCGCAGGGCTACAAGGCTGTGGAATCGCTGGCCTTGACCCTTCAGGGTAAGTCGAATCCAGACGCGGGCAAGATCACCGTCGTTCCGGGCATGTACCTCGGTGCCACTGATCCGGCTGGTGTCAATGCCTGGCGTAAGGCCAATGGCTTGAGCGAAGTTGCTCCTGCCGCCCCCGCCGCAGAACTAACGATTGCGGGTGTCGTGTTCCAGGATGACCAGTTTATGAAGACCATGGTGGCTGGCTATGAAGACGCCGGCGCCAAATACGGGATCAAGATCCTGACGGCAAACACCAACAACGACCAGGCCAAGGAAACTGAATTGATCCAAACCTACATGGCCCAGGGCGTTTCGGGTATTGCCATTGCGCCTTTGAGCAAGGATGCTTCCATCGTCAACTTGAAGCAAGCCGCTGACAAAGGCATCAAAATTGCCATCACCAATATGTCGATTAGTGACACCTCCTTCCTGTCGGGTGGTTACACTTCGGATGACGCAACCAACGGCAAGGTCGTTGGAGATGCGGCGGCCAAATTCATCCAGGAAAACATCAAGGGTGATGTGAATGTCGCCCGCGTTGACTTCGACGATCAACTACTTGATCAGTCCAAGGCGCGTTGGAGTGGGTTCTATGCCGGCTTGGATGCTGCCGGTGTGAAGTACACGGAAGTTGCCAAGTCGAGCGCCCATGCGCAGGATACGGCACTGGCAATGACCACCGATATGCTGACCGCTCATCCTGAAATCAACGTCATCTTTGCCTGCAACGACGGCAGTACGATTGGCGCCGCCATGGCAGTCAAGCAAGCTGGATTAATGGGCAAGGTGTTTGTCTTCGGTTACGATGGCGGAGACCAACAGACCAGCATGATCCTAAGTGGTGATAATATTCTTCTCGCAGTGGTTGCCCAGGATCCCTATGCCCAGGGCTATAGAGCTGTGGAATCGCTGGCCTTGACCCTTCAGGGCAAGACGAATCCGGATGCGGGCAAGATTACCGTCGTTCCCGGGATGTACCTCGGCGTCTCTGATCTGGAAGCTGTGAAGGCGTGGCGTACAGCGAACGGTCTAAAGTAAATTTTGGTGTAAAATAATGTAAAACATAAGAGAAGGAACAGGGATACTCCTCAGGAATGATTCCTGTTCCTTCCTACTAAAACCAGGTAATTTGAGGTTGGTGAGATGAACGCTTTTCAGATACGAACAGAAAATATCACAAAAGATTATCCGGGTACGCGTGCACTTGACAATATCACCGTTTCTTTTAATAGCGGCCGGGTGCATGCTTTGGTTGGCAAAAATGGATCCGGGAAATCCACCCTCGTAAAAATATTAGCAGGGGCAACAAAACCCACTCAAGGTGATTTTTATCTAAATGCTGAGAAACTCCATTTCAATTTCACCTCTGATGCTTATGATAAAGGTATTGTTACTGTTTATCAGGAGATGAGTCTCGTTCCGGGCTTGTCCGTAGCAGAAAACATTTTTTTAGGGCGTTTGCCTAAAAATAATAATGCCATCGATTGGCAAAAAACCTACCAAATGGCGGGTGAACTGCTCGAAAAGATGAAAGTTGATATCGATCCGCGCGAAAAATTGTCCCGTTTGAGCATGTGGCAATGGCAGGTTGTTGAGATCACGAAAGCCCTCAGTTTTAATCCCAAAGTAATATTGCTGGATGAACCAACATCGGCTCTGGCTCAAAATGAAGTTCAAAATCTTTTTGAAGCGATCCGGGCACTTAAAAATCAAGGGGTGATTGTCATCTACATTTCGCACAAACTGCAGGAACTCCCTCAAATCGCCGATACTGTGACCGTGTTACACGATGGGAAATTGGTCGGAACTGTTGAGATGAGCGAAGTGGAACTCAAAGATATTATTAGCATGATGTTTGGAGACGTAAAGGTTCAAGACCGCCCGAGAGATATTCAAATTCGCGATGAAGTGATTATGGAAGTAATGGGACTCAGCCGGAAAGGCTGGTATCAGGATATTAACTTTAAACTTTATAAGGGCGAGGTTTTGGGAATCGCGGGAATGCTCGGCTCGGGTCGGACAGAATTGCTGCGTGGAATTTTTGGCGCTGATCCGGTTGACAGTGGTGAAGTTGTTGTTGAAGGAAAAACCTATAAAGCTGGGAACCCCATCAAAATGGTAAAGGCTGGCATCGGCCTGACGCCGGAAAATCGAAAAACCCAGGGCTTGATCCTGATCCATTCCATTCGGGACAACCTTTGTTATGCAAGTATGAATATCACCGCGAATGGTTGGATCGAAAATAAAAACAGGCGGAATACATTTGCCGAGAAACAAGTAAAAGAATTGCAAATAGCACTTAACAGTATCGACGCGCCGTGTAGTTCGTTGTCGGGCGGTAACCAGCAAAAAGTCGTCGTTGGGAACTGGCTGAATACCAGCCCCAAAATCATGCTCTATGATGAACCCTCGCGTGGCATTGATGTAAATGCCAAACAACAAGTCTTTGAAATCATGTGGGCAGAGGCGCGCAAAGGCATCTCTTCCATTTTTGTTTCCACCGAATTGGAAGAGCTCCTGGAAGTTTGCCATCGCATCCTGATCATGCGTGAAGGAAAAATCGTTGATGAAGTAAACCCGGACGAACTTAGCACAAATGAATTGTATGAACTATGCATGAGAGGAGATTAATGAGATGAAGAGTGTTACTGCCAACCTGTTGACCTTTGACCGTAAAAAGATCACGCTTTTTTTACTCGACCACATCATTGAGGTCTTCCTGGTTGTTTTGATCATTGGTCTTACCTTCGGTACCAAGGGTTTCATGACCTGGGGAAACTGGATGAACATTTTTCGCGCAAATTCCCTAAAGGGCGTGATCGCGTTCGGTATGACCATGGTCATGATTGCGGGGCTGATCGATCTTTCCATCGGTTCGACCGTAGGCCTGGCCGGTGTGATTGTTGCGCTCTTTTGCCGGGATTTGTCCGGTGTGGGTATCGATATCAACCTAGCCTGCATCATAGGGATGGCCGCGTGTTTAGTATTAGCCATTGTAACTGGCTGGTTGGAAGGATTTTTCCAGCATAAAACGGGTATGCCGCCATTTATCGTCTCATTGGTTTTTTTGGGCTTATTGTATGGTATGGCCGGCCTCCTTTCCGGGGGGTTCCCAATTGCCAATCCATACCCTGACTGGTTTAACCAATTAGGCGGTGGTCGAATTGGTGGACCGAATGGTGTTCCCCTCCCGGCCATTGCCTTGATCATTTGTTTCGTGGTTGTCTGGTTCATTATGGGTTACACCACTACCGGACGGGCGGCTTACGCCGTAGGCGGTAACCCAGAGTCAGCGCGGCTGAGCGGCATTAATGTAGGCAAGACCAAAATCATCGCCTTCATTGTGGTGCAAATTTTGGCGGTCATCTCCGGGTTTATGACTTCCGGTCAGGTGATGTCAGGAACGCATACGTTTGGCAAGGGCTGGGAATTGGATGTCATCAGCATGGTGGTTGTCGGGGGCACCAGCTTCACCGGCGGCGTCGGCACAGTGCGGGGCACATTGCTGGGCGTGATTTTTATCGGAGTGATTGCGAATGGTATGACCCTGCTGAACCTCGATCTCTTTACCCAGAATATTGTTCGGTCCATCGTTATGTTCCTGGCGGTATTGATCAGTTCTTACCGCGCACAGGCCAAGGCATAATAAAATAACAACAGGTGAAATTTAGCTGATCTTTATCGTTTCAGCTCTCTTCGACAGACAGAAACGATTGTAAAGTAGGAGTCCGTCGCTAAGAACTGGCTGCGGCCCCTATTTTTCTTTCTTATTGAGAACTCAGAATGTGATAATAAACCTTGATGTAAGCGTTACACGAAGTATTAGTATTTTGGATATAGAAGAGGCGCAGAATGAAATTATTCGGCGGAATCGAAGCGGGCGGGACCAAGTTCGTTTGCCTGATTGGCAATGGACCAGATCAATTAGTAGAAGAAAAGCGCTTGCCAACTACAAACCCCGATGACACGATCGCGCGAGTGGTTGAGTTTTTTGCGCCGTACGCCAATCGGGGCGAACTGGCCGCAGTAGGTATTGCCTCATTTGGTCCGGTGGATTTGAACCCAGCCTCAAAAACTTATGGATACATTACTACTACTCCGAAACCCGGTTGGGAACAAGTAGACTTATGCGGCAGAATAAAACGAGCCTTAAATGTGACGGTGGCGTTTGATACTGACGTTAATGCAGCAGCTTTTGGCGAGCAGTACTGGACACTGGAAAATCAGGCACTGGACCCCTTTCTTTACATGACTGTTGGAACCGGGATCGGCGTTGGCGTGATCGTCAATGGATTACCTTTACACGGATTGATACATACCGAAGCCGGGCACTTCGCCATTCCTCACAACTTGCAAAGGGATCCATTTCCGGGCGTCTGCCCATATCACGGTGACTGTCTGGAAGGATTGGCGTCTGGACCATCGATGAATAAACGCTGGGGGCAAAACGCCGAAACTCTGCCGGATGCACATCCTGCCTGGGATTTGGAAGCCGAATATATTGCCTTGGCGCTGGTGAATTTAATTTACGCATATTCACCCCTGCGAATTGTTCTAGGTGGCGGGGTGCCGGAGCATCCAGGTCTACACTTGGTTGTGCGTCGCAAAGTTCAGCAGCTAATCAATGGGTATGTCCACTCCCCAATGGTGTTGGAAAAAATCGATTCATATATCCTCCCCCCCACGCTGGGAACCCGCTCCGGAGTTCTGGGCGCAATTGCAATGGCAATTGCTGATCAAAGAGTACAGCCACAATCTTTAGTTGATAATTAAACCCTGCCTTGGTTACTTTTCTCATCCACCAGATTTTTGGGAAGTTTAGATGAGAGAAAATAGCATACTACCCTTCCTTCAATCTGTTTTACCTCACAAATCCGAGTGGATGGCCGCTGACTTTGAGATGATTGATCGTGAAGGACGAAGAAGTACCGCTTCACAATAATAGTACACGGAGGGGCTTGTTTATTGATCAGATAAATTTTAGCATTACTGTTCATCCCATCATCAACTTCGGACGACCGAAGGTGCAACGCCTCCGCCAGATGCACGGATTGAATATTCTCACTCCCTGCCAAATATGGCAAGAAAGCCTGTTTTCGAGCCGTTCTCGGCATTATCCAGCACCATTACCCATCTTGGATGATTCGTCCCTTGAAAAGCCGATACAACATAACCTGCGACCCAATGGCGCAGTTTATCCCCAGGCTTCCAGAAATCGGTCAGGTCGTGCGCTGGCAGAGCATGGATTCAATGCGCGGACTGATCGCCTTCAAACTCGCGATGTATTCGCGTCCGCGATCCCCCGCTTTGTCGTCATCATGCACAACAAAGATTTTCTGGTAGCGCGTGGGCAATGCCAGGTTGAAGCGCGGTTGCATCTAAAATGTTGTGACCTAAAATTCTCTATCTCACCAGATGCGTGTCCAGTTTTTTAGCTAAAAAACTGGACACATTATTCTTTTTGCAATACAATCAAGGCATGAAAACCGCTCAAGTCATCGCATCTTCTGTGGAAAGACTGCCCAAGGGGCGTGTGTTCACATACGCTAATTTTGTCAGTGACCCGAACCAGAAAGAAGCCATCATCAAAGCCCTGAACCGTATGGTCGCAGTGGGAAAAATAACGAAACTCGCCAAAGGGAGATACTACAAACCCGAAGACAGTGCATTTGGCAAGTTGCAACCCAATCAGAATGAAATCGTCAAAGATCTTCTGGAAAAGGATGGCAAGGTCATCGGCTACCTTACGGGCTACAGCATCTACAATCAACTGGGCTTGACCACACAGGTCAGCAACATTATTCAGATCGGCAGGAATGAAGTCCGCCCGATGTTCAAACGGGAACGCTATATCATTTCATTCGTAAAGCAAAAAAACGCCATTACGAAAGAGAATATTCCGCTGCTGCAAATCCTCGATACTGTCCGTTATCTCAAAAAAATACCTGACGCCAGCCCAACATCAGTTTGCAAACGACTACTGGCGATCATTAAGGACCTGACGCAAAAAGAAAAAAAATCCCTGGTGCAACTGGCATTGAAATACCCACCTTCAACGCGCGCATTTTTAGGCGCAGCCTTGGAGGAAACAGGTGATGTTTTATTAACCGAACCTTTAAGAAGATCACTGAACCCCATCAGTGCGTACAAACTACCCGCTACCAAAGGGCTGGCATCCGCTGAAGCATGGAATATCCGATGAACCTTCACACCAACATAAAATTGTTCAGTGAAACCATTCGCGCTGCTTCACAACACATGGAAATCCAAGATGTGTTTGTGGAAAAAGATTATTGGATCACGCTGGTGTTATGCCAGTTCTCAAACAGTAAATATTCAGATCAGATGGTTTTTAAAGGCGGCACTTCATTATCCAAAGGCTATGGATTGATCAACCGCTTTTCGGAAGATGTGGATATTGCGATCATTGATGGGCAAAACAAATCGCGCAATGAGGTAAAGACCATCATCCGCACGGTTGAAAAGGAAATGACCGCTGGATTGAAGGAAAACAAGTTGAGGGAGTTTCGAGCAAGGGTTCAAGGTTTCGAAAGTCCATATTTGAGTATGCAAGTATTGATCCCCGAAACACCTCGAATACGCTAATCGTTGAAATCAATTCGTTCGCCAACCCATTCCCATTTCAACGCCTGACGATCAAAAGTTTTATATACGATTTTTTGGTGCAAACTGAAAACGGAAACATTGTAGCGCAATACAACTTGCACCCCTTTGAGATTAATGTGCTGAATAAAGAGCAAACGCTCATGGAAAAATTGACGTCGCTGATTCGTTTTTCTTTTGACTCCAACGCCAGGGAAAGTATTGCTTCCAAGATCAGGCATTTTTATGATTTATACTATTTGATGAACGACGCAGATTGCGCCGCATTTGTACAGTCCGTGCAGTTCAAAAAGCAATTTGAAGAAATACTCCAGCATGACAGGAAAATATTTGATCTGCCAGTCGGTTGGGCGCAGAGAAACATACGTGAGTCGCCGCTTGTTACAGATTTTGAAAACATCTGGATGCAGTTGAAGGATGTTTACAAGAAAGAACTATCAGCGCTGGCATATATGCCAATCCCTGATGAAAGGCAGATTGCAGAACAGTGTGCAGCCTTGATTAAAAATATCCAATGAAATTTACCCTATTTTGACAATGTCACATTAAATATCTGTTCTATGAATTCGGCTCGGCATCTCTACCGTATGCAGCCTTCCTGCATGAATTTAGGCCATATTACCCAAATATGGTGATGCCAACGATGTGCCATATATGGCGGTATACGGACAAAGTGACCTGCATATACCGAATGTGACATTGTCAAACTATCATCAATTTCGGTCGGTATTGCAACGCCTCTGCCAGATGCGCGGATTGAATATCTTCACTCCCTGCCAAATCCGCGATGGTGCGCGCGAGCTTTAGGATGCGATGACACCTGCACTTGCAGCGCAGGTGCAAGTGTAGGCGCGCGCTGAAAGATTCAACTGTGTCATGGCTGAGCGCATCAAACTTTGACTTTGGTCATCAAGCTGACAGAATTGCCTAATCTCTGCCACGCGCATATCGGCGTTGCTAACGATATTCGCATTTCGAGAATTGGAATTCGCGAAACGGGCAGTCTGACGTTCACGCGCGGCCTGCATGCGTTGGCGGATCGCCTCGCTTGTTTAGCTCAAACGATTCCCGCTGAGTTTTTCATAATCCACTCTTGGAACTTCGATGTGAATGTCAATTCTATCGAGCAGCGGACCTGAGATGCGCTTTTGATATTTTGATATATTTGGTAACGACAGCAGGGGCACACGTGCAGGACTTGACCGAATCACCGTAATATCCATACGGGCAGGGATACGCAAAATCGGATATATTTTTCATGTGCCACAAAGAATAAAAGGATAGTTTAAGTGTTTTTCTAAAGCCCCATCACCAATTGGCGCCTGTATCCTTCATCTATTATTATTTCTGGGGGGTATTAAATTTGCTACGTTTGAAATCTGAAGGATTCCATGTTCACCTCAGGAATGATCCCGCGCTGATATAGATTTCGCGCAGGGATTCGACCTCTTGTATGTTGTCAATATATACACCGTTTTGCCTGCGCGAAGAGTGGATCATCGTCCAGCCGCCGAGGCTGATGCCCACATGTGTTACGCGGCGGTCTTCACCGCCTTCACCGAAGAAGAATAAGTCGCCGATCTCAAATGGCGGCTCGACGGGTTTGGCCGCGCTGTGCTGCATATCGGCATCGCGTGGAATCTCGATCCCAATCCATTTGTGAAGCAGGCGCGCAAGGCCGGAGCAATCAATGCCGTTACCGCTCATGCCACCCCATAAATACGGGACGCCGGTCATGCATGCTGAATCTTTCAGGATCGCGGCGCGGCGTTCTTCGATTGAATGGGGCAGTTCTTTGACTGCGCGTAGCCACGCAGAGGGCATCCAACCCTTTTTGTTTGCCGCGACGCGCGTCCATCTGCCGCGCGTCTCTTCGGCAGTTACGTGTGTGCCGCTGACTATGCGCGTCATAACGGCGCTGTTTGCATCAGGTTCGGCACGCAACTCAATGGAGGGCGCAAGCACAAGGTGAGTGGATTCGGGAGCGCGTCCCTCGGCAAGATAGGGGCGATAAGCCCAGCCGAGATAGCTGTCCGCTTGACACGTGAAGACCCAACGGCCGTCTTCGTCGAGCACTTCGAGAGGCATACCATAGGTCAACTCACTGGCGAGCGGCATCCCAAAGGTCGGCTTTTCATACAGGCCGGTCAGGTTCGTCGCTACGTGCATTAATGGGATAACCCCTGAGCAGAGAATCTTTATCGAAGCGGTATTCAGGCTCAGGTCTGGGAAGCGAAGCGCAAGCGCGTCCTTCAAGGCTGTGAGCTGGGACTCATCGAGCAGGCGTCCACCCAACGAGAGCGATCCGTCCTCGATCCCCATGATCTGAATATCGAAGACGGTTGTGCGATTATCGGCACGGGAGGCAAATTCATCGAGTAGTTTTTGGATGTCTGGTTTCATGATTCAATTTTACCTTGAATTTTGTGCTAAGATTGCAAAACGCCCGGCGTTGAAATCAATCTTTTTTGAAGAGGAAAAATGAAACTCTCATGGGAACCCATCACACTTGACCTAAAGACCACTTTTCGAATTGCGCATGGCTCAAGCGACCAGCGCTTCAATGTTCTCGTCCATCTCGATGACGGGGTGGGGGAGGCGGCGGCTGTGCCGTACTACGGCGAGAGCCAGCAGGGTATTATTGATTATCTAAAGACCGTGCCTGACCTTGGCGATGACCCGTACGATATGGATACGATTCTGGCACGGCGTCCGCCAGGTTCACGGGCGGCGCGTTCCGCGATTGACGAAGCCTTGCATGACCTGTGGGGCAAACGTCTCGGCCAGCCGCTGTATCGCCTGTTTGGCTTGAAGCCAACGAATCTCCCGTTGACTTCATTTACCATCGCAATGGATGAACCTGAAATTATGGCAGAGCGTGCGAAGGGATCCGGCTATCCGGTCATCAAGATCAAATTGGGCAGTGAGCGCGATGAAGAAATGGTCGCCGCCGTCCGTAAGGCTGTGAATGCCAAACTGCGCGTGGATGCAAATGCAGGTTGGAGTCGCGAGCATGCCTTGCAGATCATCCCGCGCTTGGCGGAATATGACCTGGAATTTATTGAACAGCCCTTGGCGGTGGATGATGTAGAAGGTTATTTCTGGCTCAAGGAAAAATTGCGCGCGCAAAGGATAAAGATGCCTATTTTCGCGGATGAATCTGCAAAGAATTCACACGATGTCGCCAAACTGGCCGGCGCGTTGGATGGCGTGGTGGTCAAGCTGATGAAGACCGAGGGCATTCGCGATGCATTGCGGACCATCCACACGGCGCGCGCATATGACATGCAGATCATGTTGAGCTGTATGGTTGAATCATCGGTGGGTGTCACTGCCGCCGCGCACCTGGCTCCGCTGTGTGATTATGCCGACCTTGACGGTCCATTGTTGATCAAGAATGATCCATATACCGGATTGAAATACGATGGCGCGAAAATGACTTTGCCGGAAGGCGCGGGGTTGGGAGTGGTGAGGAATAAGTAGCGATTGATTTTTTTATCGTGAAATGGTGTTCTTTCGTTCGAGAAGCCCTCAAACCTACTTACGGATTCTTCACCATCCATCCGCCTGCGGCCGACTTCACGGTCGTGAAGTGGAACGCGGGGCTGAAAGCTTCGTTTTCACGTTATACTTGTTTTTGAAATAATACCCGTGCTGTGATTTAGGCAGGAGAATACTATGAGCGAAGTTAATAAAGAATTGTTAGCAATTATCAGTGAAGAAATTCCAGAAGAGATATGGGAACTCCCGGATGATATTGATTTTGATAAGGTTTTTTTTCGGGGCTGTATTCGATCTATAAACCAAAAGAGAATTCGCGTTGACTACGCCGACCTGCGAGCGCTTTCTAGTTCATATCCTAAATTTGCGTAACTACTCAGCGGATAATGATGTAAACGCAGGGTAGTAAGGCTGCCCGCAAAAAGCGGAATGCAAAGCCTCCAGGACGCGCTGCTTATTCTTGCGAGCGGTAG
>Ga0315273_10011967_pt1 | contig 11112 bp, 6 predicted proteins | sample YL17G02_0_MG_FD_205753 | JGI IMG/M metagenome (GOLD analysis project Ga0315273, IMG submission 205753) | Sediment microbial communities from Yellowstone Lake, YNP, Wyoming, USA - YL17G02_0 | ecosystem: Environmental > Aquatic > Freshwater > Lake > Sediment | place: USA: Wyoming | collected...
CACGCTCTCACGCTCTCAGGTTCCGACGGTGGGTGTAGCTCAGCTGGTTAGAGCGACAGACTGTGGCTCTGTAGGTCGGGGGTTCGAATCCCCTCACTCACCCCACCCTCAAAAGGCCGATTCACTCGCGTAGATGCGGGCGTTTCGGCCTTTTGCGTTTCATCGCCCTCCCCTTCCGCGCCCCCCTCTTCCGGGTCATTTTGGGCCATTTCAGGCCCTTCCGGGCCTCCCGCTAGTGCAAGAACTGGTGCAAGAACTGGCGGGGCCGGTTCGGGCAACATTCGCGGGGCCGCCAACGGCAGCGCCGGCAGGCTCTCGACGGCTTCCGCCACGGGCAACAGGGTCGCGTCCGTGTAGGTAGTCATCGTCAGGTTGATCGTGCTGTGCCGCATAGCCGCTTGGGCCGTTCGGGGCGCCACGCCCGCCTTGCTCAAGTGCGTGGCGAAGGAATGCCGAAGGGCATGCACGTCAACCGTCGGGCGTCCTTGGGCGTCCTTGCGGGGGATGCCCGCGAAGTCCAGGTCGCGGCGGATAATCTTGTCCAGCGCCGCAGGCACGTTGAACAGCGGGGCGTCGAGGGGGAGTGCCTTCGGAATGGCCTCTCCTGCTTCGTAAGCGGCCCTCTGGCGTGCTTTCAGCCGCTCGGCAAGCCACTGGCCTATCGCGCAGGCAAGGTCGCGTCTCAGGGGCAGAATGGCGGCCTTGCCGTTCTTGGCGTCCGCACCCCGGAGGGAAAGGTACGGCCGCTCGCCGTCGAGGATGCACTGCCCGACCGTCAGGGACACAAGCTCTCCCTTCCTCAAGCCCGTCGCAAACAAGGTCGCGTAGAGAAGCGCCCGCTCGCGGCCCAGGGCATCGAGTCGCTCGTGCGTTGCCTCGCCCACCTCGGCCGTCAGTTCGCCCTTCCGTTTCCCGCGCCGCACCGTGAGAGCATCGGTCAGCGGACGGCGCCGAGCCGCGTCCAGGAGCTTGCCCAGTTCATCAATCGTCAACGCCCGCCTCTGTCGTTTCCGATTGCCCGCTTCGTCGCTCCGTTCCAGCCCCATGAGCGGGTTGGCGGCCAGGCGTCGGGTCTTGACGCACCATTGGGCGAAGGCTAGGACGGCGCTCCGATGGCGGTTCCGTGTCGCGGCGGACATGTTGGCCGCGCGGGCGTCGAGCCACGCCTCGACGGCTTCCCGCCGCACGTCGGCCAGTGTCTGGAAGCCGCAGTCACCCACGACCCGCCGCAGGTTGTGCTCCAGGTTGGCGAAGTGCCGGGGTGACACCTTGCTCTGGCGGTCCCGCAGGAAGTCCTCGACGTGGCCTTCGATGGGCATCTTGGCGGCGGCAGACATGTCCGCTTCGCCCTGCGTCAGGACGCCCCCCTTGACTAATTCCTCTCGCCGCAACCGAGCGGCCAGGAAGGATTCGGCGGCGGACTTGTCGCGGCATCCCGTGGACACCTCGACGAGTCGCCCATCGGCCCGTCGGTATCGGGCCGTGTACGTCTCGGCTTCGATCAAGACGCCGGTTCCGTCAGCCGTCAGGGGGGCAAATCGCTTCCGCTCGTGCCCGTCAACCCAGTGGGCCACGGGGTAGACGCCGCCCTGTCTGTTCTTGCGTTCTGCCATCCGGACCTCGCCCGGCAGTTCCGACAGCGGACGGGTATAGGTCTTCTTGAAGACGCTCGCCATCACGTTACCCTTTCTTGGTGCGGCCCGGCTTCGGGGCCACGGCGCGGATGCCGAAGTGCCGCATCAGGGCTTCGGCGCTCGCCAGCTTCAGGTCTTGATCGCCCCGAAGAAAGCGGATGAGGGAAGGATTCGGGACGCCCGTCGCGGCCTCGATCTCGCGGAATGATCCGGGCCGATTCGCCAGCGCGTCCCGCAGCAACTCGCTCAGGTTTTTCTCAGGCATCTTGCTCATGCTATCCGAGTATAGCATGCCTTCGCGGAATGTCAAGCCCCCGAATCCGGAATTCTGCGCGGCGGTCGTCATGGGTAAGTCAGCGGACAGCCCGTTTCTGCTCCCCCGCGGCCTGGCGCCGGGCAGGGCATCCGGGAAGCCGGCGACTGCGGACTCAGCGGCAACGGTGCTCATCGTCTCCGCCCTCCTTCCACCCGGCAATCCGGGCAACCGCGGGCGATCCACGCCTCAAGCTCTGCCCGCCGCCAGCGGGTCATACGCCCGACGCGGATGGGAGCCGGCATCCGCCCGGCGTCCGCCAAGCGGTATGTCGTCCGCCGACTCCACCCGCAGAAGTCGCTCGTCTCGTCGGCGTCCAGAAGGGCAGCAGGCACGGCGGGGGTGTCATTCGCGGCCATCGGTGTTTCCTCCCTTCTCGGCCAGCATCTTGCGGGCACAGACCAGCGGGTCTGGGGGGCGGAAGGAGAGCAGCCGCCTGCCGCGCGCCCGCAGCAGTGCCTCAAGCTCCGTCGTCACGGTCATTGTGGTCTCCTCCCGGTGGTTTGCTTCGCTCGGTCTGTCCGTCCGGCGCGCGTACTCGACCTCAACGGGCTCGGCGGTCATGGGGTCACTCCTTTCGGGCGGCTGGTTCCGCCAAACGGCTGTCGCTGCTCATCGAGGTGAGCCGGCATACAGATGCTTCAGAGGAACAGGCGCCGGGTAGTAGCTTCTCTGGCTCGACGAACACACCGTGGAGCAGGATTACGGGCAGCTCGTAGTCCTGCCACGCAAGCTGCGCCAGCGCATCGACGCAGTGAGGGTCTTCGCCGCTCAGCACGGCCTCGATTGGCCGGTAGTCAATCCGGCGGCCTGCCAGGCTGACCTTGATGGCGGCGCACCTTGGGCATCCGTTCTTGAACCACACGACGCCTTCGGGCTTCTCGTCCATCGCAGAATCTCCGTCTGCCTAGCCACGCTCGGGGTTCTTCCCCCTGTCCAGAATTTTACGACACTGCTCGACGGGCTCAGTGTCATCGTTCTTCCCTGCTGGCAACGTCTCGCGTGCCAGGGCATGCGCGCACGATGACACGCGGATGGCGAGGGAACGGCGGGAGACGGCAAGCTCAGCCTCTGACCGAGCTGAGCTTGCCTCTTAGAGGCGTGCTCGGAGGTGGCAGATGGCGAGAAGATACGCACGATGCGGGATGTGGCTGGATGAACTGCAGGGAGGATACTGTATCTACTGCCGGCGGAAGGTCAGGGAGGCGCAGGCGGAGCTGGGGGAGTGGGGGGCGGGGAGGGATGACATAACATGAAGGCAATGGAAGGAGAGGCAGGCGTCTGCGGAGGACGTGGGGAGTCGGCCCGCCGCGCCCGGCGGCCTTGCCGTGCTTGTCCTCTGTGGTCGTTAGGTCGGCAAAGGACGAGTACGATTACGAGCAGGAGCCCGCGCATGGCACAAGGCCGCTTGCCCGGATTATGGCCACGCTCGTTACCAGTCGTGTGGATTGCATCGGAGGTCGGTCTGCGTTAGTATGATGGCATCCGGCAGCATAGCCTCGACCCTCGGCCGAGTGGAGCCTTCGGATGACGAGGAAAGTCGCTCTCATCGGCTCACTTCTCCTCCCGATGGCATGCGGCCTCTGCGGCTCTCTTCGAGCCGCTGAGCGCTCGGAAGGAGCGCCGTTTCAGCCGGTCTCGTTCAGCCAGGATCACAGGACGCTGCAACTGGACCGGAGCTTCATCGGCGAGCCGCTGAAGATTGGGTCCCGCGGCTTCGATCGGGGTCTGGGCACTCACGCGAACAGCCACATCATCATCGACCTTGGCCCCGGCTGCTGCAGTTTCTGCGCCGCGGTAGGCGTCGATCTGAACAGCTCAACGCGCGAGGTCGGCGGCTCGGTCGTCTTCGCGGTCAACGTCGATGGCCAAGAGCGTTTCCGGTCCGAGGTCCTCCGGCCCGGGATGGAACCTGTGGATTTGTCGGTCAGCGTGCTGGGGGCGAAGAGGCTGGAACTGATCGCCGAGACGACGGACGACGGCTACCTGGGCGACCACGCGGATTGGGGCGACGCGCGGCTCGTGCTGGCGGACGGTCGGCAGGTGGTTCTCTCGCAGGAGATCCGGCGCCAGGGGCTTCCCCGGCAGAGCGCGCCGCCCGAAGGCGCCCGAGGCCCGCAAGAGCCGCCGACTCGCACGCTCAGCAAGTCGGAAGCCAAGGCGGCCCTGGAACGCGACTGGCTCTTCCAGGCCGAGGGTGCGCCGACGCTCTGGCGGACGCGGCAGGAGATCAAGTGGGCCCGCGAGTTGGCCGCTCGCCTTGCTAAGTGCGCCAATCCTCCCGACCTTTCGCAGGAACTGGCCGAACTGGCGGAGATCGGGAAACGGATCGCCAGCAGCCCCGTACTCTCGTCGCAGCCGATGACCTCGCTGCCGCAGAGGCTGGCCGCCCGCTGGAGCTTCGACGCGCTCGACGGCCGTGAGGCCAACGATGCTTCGGGGAGCGGCTGGCACGCCTCGCTGTCGGGTCAGGCGGAAGGTGTCCCCGGCGTCCACGCAGCCGCGCTGGCATTGACGGGCGACGGGTATCTGGCCACGGACCCGAAACTGGCCGCCGCAACCCAAGGCAGCTATACGGTCTGCGCGTGGGTCAACACGACGGCCGAACTCATGGACGTTTTCGGCACAGGGACCAAGAGCGGCGACTTCCTTCTGGTGGTCAACAGGACGGCCTTGCGGGGCCACCACTGGACCGATTCCAGCGGCAACGTCCTCGACGGGAAGGCGCGGGTGAACGACGGCCGCTGGCACCATGTGGCGCAGGTCGTCGACGATCAGGCGATCTCGATCTTCGTCGACGGCAAGCTCGATGTGACCCAGAAGCTGCAAGGCAGGAGGGTTCCCCCCAGCGACCCGATCCTCCTCGGCGCCCGCTCGGCGTCCCCCGAGGGCTTGCCGTACCGCTATCGCGGCTGCCTGGATGAGGTCTGCCTGTTCGGCCGCGCGCTCTCGCCCCAGGAGCTGAAGGGCATCTGCGACGAAGGCAAGGCCGGGCTCGCCAAGTCCAGCCAGTCCGACCCGGGGCTTTACCTCGCCGTCCGCCGCGTGAAGCGCCGGATGATGTTCAAGGACCCCGTCATCAACTTCTCGCAGGTCGTCTTCGCCGACATCCCGCACAGCTATCCGCACGAGTCCATGCACCGCGTCTTCCCGATGGCCCAGGACAACTCCGGCCGGCTCCTGCTCCTCGACGGGCTCCACCCCGGCGGGAAGCTCCAGAAGCTCGCCGGCCCCGAGCCGGGGATGTTCTGGCGGCCCGATCTCTCCTTCGACGCCCGCAAGGTGCTCTTCTGCTATCGCCCCAAGCAGGACAGAACGTTCCACCTTTACGAAGTTGGGATCGATGGCTCGGGCCTGCGCCAGGTCACACACGGCTCCTACGACGACCTCGATCCGATCTACGCGCCGGATGGGAACATCCTCTTCCTGTCGAACCGCGGCAACAGCTATGCCCGGTGCGCCGTCGGGCATCCGAGCTATGTCCTCTCCCGCTGCGACCCCAACGGCACAAATCTCTACATCATCAGCGCGAGCAACGAGCCTGAGTATACGCCCTCCCTCATGCCCGACGGGCGCGTGATCTACACGCGCTGGGAGTACACCGACAAGGAGTTGATGCGCGTCCAGAGCCTCTGGACGATGAACCCGGACGGCACCGGGGTGAGCGTCTTCTGGGGCAACCAGAGCTTCTGGCCAGATGTGCTGATGGAGGCCCGCCCCATCCCGGGGAGCCACCGCGTGATGTTCGCGGGCCACGGCCACCACGAAGTCTTCCACGGCTGCATCGGCATGCTCGACCGCCGCCTCGGTTTCAACTATCCGGAGGGCCTCACGCGGGTCACCGCCGACGTCGCCTGGCCGGAGGTGGGCAACGGCCCCGCCGAGCGGCTGGAGAATCCGCGCTACCACGCCTCGGGCCGCTTCGCCGGCTACAAGAGCCCCTACCCGCTCAGCGAGGAGGTCTTCCTCGTCTCCGCTCGGACCGAGAGCGACCGCTTCAAGCTCTACCTGATGGACACATCCGGCAACCGCGAGCTGATCTACCAGGGCGCCTACAGCGTCCTCTACGCCCTGCCCGTCCGCCCGCGGCCTGTGCCGCCGATCATCCCCGACACGGTGGCCTGGCCGGGCTCGGAGCGAGAGGGCCGACCGGCCGAGCCGGGCGTGCTCTTCAGCGCGGACGTGTTCGAGGGGCTGCCGCCGATTCTGCGGCAACTGGCCCGCTACGTCCGCGTCATCAACCTCGATTACACCACCTTCACCTTCGGGCTGAAGACACAGGGGCCGCGCTTCTGGGCCTGGCGATTCACCCCGCACATGCACGCGGGGCCTCCCCTCTCGATCACCAACAACGACGGCATCAAACGCATCTTGGGCATCGTGCCCATCGAGGCGGATGGCTCAGTCTGCATCGAGGTCCCGCCGTGTCGGCAGATCCATTTCCAGCTTCTCGACGAGCATTTCCGCGCGCTCCATACGATGCGCTCCTTCGCCAACGTCATGCCGGGCGAACGGCGCGGCTGCGTCGGCTGCCACGAGAGCCACAGCGTCGCCCCGCCGCAGCGGAACGCCATCGCCCTCCAGAAGCCGCCCGTCCGCCCCATCCCGCCTCCCTGGGGCGCCCAGTACAGCCTCGGCTACGAACGCGACATCCAGCCCATCCTCGACAAGCACTGCGGCTCCTGCCACCAGGGCGACGGCAAGGGCCGAGCCAAGCTCGACCTCACGCTCCGCCCAAGCCCCGACGCGGGCATGTTCCCCGAGCCGTACGTCACGCTCACGCTGGGCAAGCGACGGAACTGCTCGGACCACTTCCCGAGCAACGCCGAAGGCGGCATCGCGGGCACCATCCTCGCCATGGTCTACCCCCTCGGGCCGCAGCACGACAAGACCATCCCCCCGATGACGACCCTCTCCTACCGAAGCAAGCTGATCGACATCGCTATGAGCGGAAAGCACAACAACGTCCGGGTCGATGACGTCAGCCTCCAGAAGCTCATCGTCTGGGTCGACACCCTCTGCCCCTACCTGGGCGAGAAGGAGATCCGGGAGATGCCCGACCCCGATCCGACGATCCCCTTCTACGCGAATTCCGACTATCCGCCGCGGACGCCGGGGATCCGTCCTTTCGCCGATTCGCCCTATCCGCCTCGCATGAGGACGGCGCCCATCGTCAACCGCGCCTATTGCCAGGACGATTTCCCGACCCAGGCGGACCGCCTCAGGGGCCCGCAGCAAACGGGGCCAACCTCGAGCCGCTGAACCTTCGCGTTGTATAGGGCGTGCAAACCTGTCCGCCGTTCGGCGGGCGGGCTACCCCGCGAACCAGCAGCAGACGGGGCCGACATGGGGCCACTGAACCTCGCAGTGCCGACGGAGTACGACCCGTATCTGAGAATCAGCACGCGCTCCTGGAAGTGTGACTCCTGGCGCCGGCTGGCCTACCCTCCCGCGCCCGCGCCGATTTCCGCCAACCACTTCGAAGGCAGCGCTCCTCTGACCATCGAGGGGCCGCTGGCCACCTTGGCGGAGAAGGCGAGGCCGTCCCGATGAGTCGATTGCCGTGGCTTCTCGCTGCCGTCCAAGTGGCGGCGCTGTCCGCCGCAGATCCCCTCGACGCCACCCTGGAGAAGCTGATCGCTCTCTCTGGAGATGCCTGCCGGAGCCGGGAAGCACTGGCCAGGAAGCCCATCGAGGAAGCGGAGATTCACCTTGGGGCGTGGCAGTGCATCGGGCCGTTCAAGGACGCCGAGTATGGGCTGTTCTCCCGCGAGTTCGAGACGGTGTTTGGGCCGGAAGCCGACATCGTGCCCAGGGGCGCGGACCCGGCCGACCTGGAGAAAACCTACCAGTCAGTTCCCGTCGTGGGCCATGCAGACGCCTCGCGGCGCTGGGCCACGCACAGAGAATGGGCCGACGGGTACTTCCACCAATTGCCCGTCGGCCCGCCGCCCTCCCGCAATGAAGTCGTCTATCTCTATCGAATCGTGTCAGCGAGGAAGCCCGTGACCGTTCAGGCTCATCTCGTAGCCACGGATGCTGTGAAAGTGTGGCTCAACGGCAAGCTGGTCTGCAACGGCCCGATCCGCGGAGGCGCCGGCCACCGGTTCCTCCATGTCGCGTTCCCGCTCCCGCTTCAAGGCGGCGAGAACCGCCTGCTGGTGAAGATCGTGAGCTGCTACCAGAAGCACGGCTTCTCATTCGCCATCGAGGGCATTCATCCCGTCCACCCGTTCCTGAAAGGCCAGCCGGTGGCCTCGGAGAAACGGGCTTTCAGGCCAGGCTGGGAACCCTATGCTTCCGCGCTCTGGCTGGCCAACGATGCGACGGCCCCCGAAATCCCCTGGTACGTGAAGAAGGAGACGTGGCAGGAGACCCTCCTGGCCTCGCTGGAAGCCAGGACCGCGAGCAAGCCCAAGGGACGAAGCCCCGACCTGCCGTACAAGAGCCCTGTCTTCCGCCTGAAGGACGCCGCCCAGCACGTGCGGCTGAACGTCGCCGGCCTGGATAGGCTCGTCCTGGCCACCACCATCGCCGGCGACAACTACGACTACGACGACAGCATCTGGGCCGACCCGAAGCTGATCGCGAAGGACGGCAAGGAGGTCTGGCTGACCGACCTGAAGCCGACCACAGCTAAGGTCGGCTTCGCCGAGCTGTTCGTGAACAAGAACTGGAAGGGCAAGCCGCTCCAGATCGGGGACAAGGTGTTCCAGCGTGGCTTCTGGGCGCACGCACCAAGCCTCGTCGTCTTCGACCTCGGTGGCAAGTTCGAGTGGTTCGACGCCTGGATCGGCTTGGACAAGCTGGCGTGGGGCCAGGGAACGGCGGAGTTCGTCGTCTCGGAAGATGCGATGGCGGCAACGGCCGGCGACGCGGATCCGTTGCTCCACGCGCGGCTCCAAAGGGACTTTCTGGACAGGCGATCGCACTATGAGATGTCCCGGGAGTTCGCCGACGGCATCTGGGCCGGCATCCAGTCCTCCCAACACGTGCCCCAGCTCTACGTCCGCTACGCGCAGGCTATTCTCCGCACGCTCGCGCTTCCGCCGGAGACCACACGCCTGTTCCCGTGGGAGAGGAATGCACAGGGCATGGCATCCGTCCGCGAGTTCTACCACCGCGTCAAGCGGCTCGATGAATCGCTCGATCGGGTAAGGAAGTTTCGCCTCGACGTCGAGCCGCTGCCGAACTTCGAGCCGCCGCGACTCCGCATGCAGGAGGCGCTGGACAAGGTGGAGTCCACGCCGGGCGGAGCGGAGTATCTCAAACGGCTGGCTCCCGTGAGAGAGGCCGCGGAATCGGCTCTCGCTGCATATGGCGACGGGAACTCCAGAGCGGAGGACGCCGTCGTCCGTGCCGCGGAAGGGATCGGCCAATTCCAGGCGGATCGCATCGGCGCCATCGGCCCGATCGTCTTCGTCCGGCGCCCCTTCCCCGGCCGCATCAACGCGCCGGATCCGTACAATTGGCCGCGAAAGGGGCCGGCCAGCATCGCGGTCTTTGATCCCGCACGTCCTGACGAGCCACCGCGTGTGGTCTACGACGACCCCACAGGCTCCATCTACAACATGAGCCTGTCCTTCGACGCCAACACGCTCTTCTTCTCCGCCTTGCGGCGGGGTGTGCCGGGCGGATGGCAGATCTACGAGGTCGGCGTCGATGGCACCGGCTTCAAGCAGATCACCCGCGAGACCCGCCCCGACTCCGGGAAGCCCCTGCCTTACGGCGGCTTCCACCATCCGAACCCCAACGTGGATAACAACGTCAGTCCGATCCAGCTGCCCAGCGGCGAGTTGATGTTCGTCTCCAGCCGAGCGGGCAACGTCGTGGTCTGCCAGCCGGGGCGAGCGGGGGTGCTCTACGTCTCCAACCGCGATGGCAGCTACGTGCGGCGCGTCTCGGGAAACACGCTCTCGGATCACACCCCGGCGGTCATGGACGACGGCCGTGTCATGTTCACCCGATGGGACTACGGCGTGGACAAGGGAGTCTTCGAGCGGCAGGGCGTCTGGACGGTCAACCCCGATGGCACGCGGCTCCAGCTCTTCTTCGGCAACACCATCGCCGACCCGAACGCTTTCTGGCAGTGCGTGCCCGTGCCCGGTCGCCCCGAGGTGGTCTCGACGTTCGGCGGCCATCACTCCGGCCCCTATGGGGTGATCGGCCTGCTCTGGAACCGTCTTGGCGACGAGGCGCCGCGCGGGGAAGGCTTCCGTTGGCTGACCCAGGAGTACCCCACTTACTTCGATGGCAACTTCGAGGAGGGGTACGTTGACCCGTTCCCGCTCAACGAGCACGAGTTCCTGGCCTCCTACGGCGGTGACGGCGAGCGGCGCAACCGCCTCTATCTCCTCGACGACCGCGGCAACCGCACGTGCATCTGGGAAGAGGCGGAGTTGGGGTGCTACAATCCGATCCCGCTCCGACCCCGGCCGAGGCCGCCCGTTATCGCCCCCACGGCGGAGTCGCCGGACTTCGTCTACGTTGACCCCGCGGCCGCGTCCGTGCGGCCCGATGATCGGCCGCAAGGCATGTTCCTGCTGCTCGACGCCTACCAAGGGCTGTTCCCCTACGTCCGGCGCGGGGAGATCCGCTGGCTGCAGGTTTTCGAGCAAGTGCCCAAGCCACGGCCCCACACGGGCGGCTACGCCTGGAATATCAGCCCGCTCATCGGCCGCGGAACCTTCTACGTTCGCCGCCTGATCGGCATCGTCCCCGTCGAGGAAGATGGCTCGGCCTTCTTCACGGCGCCCGCCCTGAGCGATATCTCGTTCAATGCCCTCGACACCGAGGGCCGCATGCTCCAGAAGATGGGCTCCACCACGCAAAGCATGCCGGGCGAGGTCCAGAGCTGCATCGGCTGCCACGAGCCACGCCGCATGGCGCCACCGAGTCGCGCCGTCCCGCTGGCCGCACGTCGCCCGCCATCCGCGCCGCAGCAGCCGGACTGGGGGACCGACGGCATTGTCGACTACTGCATCGTCGTCCAGCCCGTCTGGGACCGCTACTGCGTGAAGTGCCATAGCGGCCCACAGCCGAAGGGCAACCTCGACCTCAGCGGCGACAAGACCCGCTACTTCAACATGTCCTACAACATGCTGATCGACCGCGGTTTCGTCCACCACACCCCCATGAACGGTGCCGACCACGACCTCACGACGC
>Ga0315273_10011968_pt1 | contig 11112 bp, 11 predicted proteins | sample YL17G02_0_MG_FD_205753 | JGI IMG/M metagenome (GOLD analysis project Ga0315273, IMG submission 205753) | Sediment microbial communities from Yellowstone Lake, YNP, Wyoming, USA - YL17G02_0 | ecosystem: Environmental > Aquatic > Freshwater > Lake > Sediment | place: USA: Wyoming | collected...
TTTTATCAACCAAGCTCAAGCTTTAGTCACCGGATTGAAGATGGCAGGAGTTACAGTAATTCCGGAAACAGCTAATTGTCAGGAAGCTGATATAGTGATAGGGGTAGGGTCATGGAGAGATTATGATTTATTGGTAAAAAAGCCTTTAAATAAGGGAGCTAAGAGGGTTATTCCATGGTTGGTGTCGGATGATAAGGTGGATATGTACGCAGAGCAGTTAAACAGTTTGGAAAGGGTTTTAACTACCAGTGAGTTTTGCAGGAAAGTGATGGTTAGGGATGGAATAAATCCCAAATTGATAGAGGTTTTGCCTGAAGCTGTGGATGACAGTTTTTGGTATCCGTTAGCAAAAGAAAAGCTGGAACTAACGATAAAGCTGTTAACAATGTCCAGTATAGGGGTAGAGATACCAGAGAAGTTGGATCTGGGTAAGCTGAAAACTACGAAGGTGCCAATAATTTTCACCACCGGCGGGGATGCTACCAGTAAAGGGGCATTGGAAGTTATTGAGGCTTTGGGAAAAATATACCGTAAAACAGGAAATAAAAGATGGTTGTATATGTTAAAGACGTGGCCGTACGCGGGAAGTTTGAGAAGATCGGCAGTGGAATTGGAGTTGGCAGAAAATTTGGGAATATGGGAAAACTTAAGATATTTAGTGGGTGAATTTTCTCAGGATTTTTTACGGGATTTAGTTAATATCTGCGATATCTATGCGGCTCCATCCAGGGGAGAAGGATTTGGGTTGCCATTGGTAGAAGCGGCGATGTGCGGAAAACCGGTGGTGACTTGCACAGGAACGGCAGCTGAAGAAACAGTAGTTCAGGGTGAATCTGGATTTATAGCCCGCCGTGATGATATTGATGATTTGGCCGGATATCTGGAAAAGTTGATTGTCGATATATCATTAAGAGAGAAGCTGGGTAAAAGAGGTCGAGAAATAGCGGTGGAGAAGTACTCTCCCGGGGTGGTAGGGCAAAAATTTTTAGATATAATAAATGAATGAAATTAATTAGGGCCGGAAATAGTCCCCTGCTGGAACCAGCTAGCCGGCAATGGGAGAGCAGAGCGGTTTTTAATCCGGCGGTGTTTAAATGGCAGGGGAAAATCCATTTGCTGTATCGGGCGCAGGGAGAGGATGAAGTCTCGCGGCTGGGGATGGTAAGAATGAGAACTCCGACGGAGGTGGAGGAGAGAAAAGCGGAACCGGTTTTTAGTCCGGATCCGGACAGCGAGTATGAGAGTTTAGGTGTAGAAGACCCCAGAGTGACTCAAATCGGAGAAGAATATTTTATGACTTATGTGGCCGCATCTAAATATCCGCCGCTACTAAGAAAACCGCCTCATCCGCGGGAGGAAGACTGGCGAGTGCGGGTCAGCCTGGCGAAAACCAATGATTTTATCAGCTGGTCGCGGTACGGGGTGATTATCAGCCATATAGACAGTAAAGACGCGGCTTTGTTTCCGGAAAAGATTGACGACAGTTTCTGTCTACTGCACCGGGTGATACCGCATATCCGGATTGCCATTTCCAATGAGGGAGGGCGGCGGTATAAAGAGCGGGGGCCGGTGTTCGGGCCGAGAGAAGGAATGTGGGACGGGGAAAGAGTGGGAGTCGGCTCCCCTCCCCTGAAATGTCCATTCGGGTGGATATTGTTTTATCACGGTGTGGATGAGAAAAAAGTTTACCGATTGGGAATTGCCCTATTGGATATGGAAGATCCGAGTTTGGTGATTGCCAGGACGATGGATCCGGTTTTAGAACCGGAAGAAGCTTGGGAAAAAGCCGGGCGGGTAAACAACGTAGTGTTTACCTGCGGAGCAATTGAAGATGGGGGGAAATACTGGGTGTATTACGGCGGAGCAGATACAGTCATCGGGGTGGCGACGATCAGCAAGGATGAAGTTTGTGCGTGGGCAAAGGAGGAGTTGGCTAAATCTAAATACCACGAGTTTGATCAAATCGGCAGGATAACTTCAGAGGAAACAGAAGAAAGAAGGAAGAGAGGAAGTAGCGCTAGATAAAGCCCAAAAGGTAATCAAAGATTCTCGGGTTTCGACCAAGTCGTAAAATCTTTCCCCGTTGGAGTTCAGGAGGTGACCACTCCAAACGGCAAAGTCGTTTTCCAACGTCGCTACTGTGCCATTGTCGAACCCATTGGGAAATTTGAGAAAGACCCTGCCGGCAGCGTCACCGAAATTAAACTAATTGACCCCAAAGATTACAAAAGATACTTCGATTGGGGCGAAATCGGTGACAGAATCATTAATCGTGGATTATGTTTAAAAAATAAACTTTAGTTTGATTAAACCTCGCGGATAACTTCAAAGCCTTTCAGGCTGCCGACCAGGGCAAAACCATAGACTTCTTGGGCGATACCCATATTTTTAAGCTTCTTGGCCGTTTCGTTAAGGGTCGAAGCAGAACCCACCGCGTCGTCGATGAGTAGGACTCTACGATAATGGACCTTGGCGCTATTTACAAAGATAGTTTCCCGGGCATTCTGGATACGTTCTTCCAAGCGCCCCAGCGTTTTTTGGGCAACCCTAATCTCTCCTTGGTAAGCCTTGGTCAGCTCCACCTTAGGCAATAATAGGTTCAAACGGTTGGCAAATTCTTTGAGGAACTGTACTTTCCGCAATATGCTGTGTGGCAAAAAACCGACTGCGTCAATATTGTACTCCCCAATCAGTTGCATCAGCTTGGGATTAGCTTCGTCTGCAAGCTTATAAATCATGTCTTGATTTTCCGACTGTTTAGCGTAAAGGACCGATGTTCCTAAACGAGTTTTACCAAATGTAGGTAAGCTATAAAAATCTAAGTAGAACACTTTGTTCAGGCTCATGTCTTCACTAAAGATATTGCTAATGTTGGCCGTGGCGTCAATCAGACCGGTGGAGTTAAAAAACGAGTTAGCATCTGTTCGATCTTGGGTATACCGGCGCAAAAGACTCTCTTCCTGGTCAACTTTGCTTACGCTTTTTAACCACACCCTAAAGCCCGCCAGGCCGCCAGTGAGATGCCCGGTCGGGTCAACGTATGCAAAATAGTTATCGAGCAGGGCATTGGCTGGTAAACCGGTGTTGGCTACTGTCCGGTTGGCCAATACATAAAAAACCTTGGGTGCAGTACCTACCTTCGCTAACTGGCCAGCTTCAACCAGCTTTTTGAGCTGGCGGTGGATAGCCACGTTACCTAACCCCAAATGACCAGTCAAATCTTTAACCTTGGCTTGGCCATTGGTCTTTATGTATCCTATGATCCGTACTCGGGTATCTGTAAGCATAGCACGTAGTATATAGTTTACTATGTACTATGTCAACGGTGTCAAAGACCACACGATCTCTGAACACCTGCCTACCGGTGATTTCGAAGTGGGCTGTGGTCTAAAAAGTATTTACTTAAACAGATTATTGACAATTGAATCAGTATTGATTTATAAATATGCTGGTGAAGAGAGGGTATAAGATGTTTTTGTTGGTGTTTTTTGTTTTGTTTTCTTTTTTGTCGCCTTCCCGCGTTGATGGGGCGTGTATTGACGAACCTGAATATTGCACCACGCAAAATAAGTGCAGTGATTCTTGTGGTACTCTTTGCGGAATAACCGGGAAGCAAATACTCTGCCCACCGGGTACGAGATGCGTATCACCCAGGTATTCTTGTGAGGATACGGTAACAGGTAAGGAGTGCAAGTACCATTATGAAAATCCTTTGTGCGTTATAAATTCTGAGAGTGGGTATTACTGTGGAGGATTCGGGTTACCTCCGGAAACTTGTCCGTGTGTAATCCCTCCGGCTCCAATTAATATTTCGTTTATTAAAAGTTGCGGGGATAATAATGTGACGGTTAAGTGGGATGCTGTCAATTTTGTTGACAGGTATATTGTATATGTAGATGGTACACCGAGTAATCCTGTCGACGTCCCAGCTTATACTTTTATGGCCCTTTCGGGTCACAATTATAGTATCTGGGTAAAGGCAATCAGCAAAACTCCGTGCAACCAAACGAGTCCGGCTTCTACGGTTGTATCGTACAGTCAGAAACCTATGCCTTTATCTCCAACCAATCTAATATATTCCATAGATAGTAATGTCAGTTGTAGTTCGGGGGTGGTTAAGTGGGATCAAATGGCAGGGGTAGACTCGTATCTTTTGCAAATTGATAATACTTCTAATCCCTGGGTGGGTGATTGCACCAAGACCCAAAACCCCGGTGATATTTGCATAAGCGGATATGCCAGTACGTCCTATTCCCTTAATCCTGCAGTTGATGGAAATACATATAAAATTTCGGTCTATTCAACTAATTCCTGCGGAAATTCTGTACTGCCTGCGAGTCAGACGGTTACTCATTCCTGCGTTCATACAATTACTTCCCTTGAATATAACGGGAGGTCGGCAAAACCAAGTGCATTAGCCTGTGTTATCACCAACCCGATAGATTTTGGATGGACAGCCAGTTACACAGATTATGGGCAGACGGATTCGTTGTTAAGTGGACCCGGTTGTTTACCCGGAACCATTGTTGGGGGAAATAATATTGCAGGGGTGTTGATCAAAGGAGCAGACGCTGAAACATATAGAAAGGCTACATATAAACTACAGGGAGTTGGAGATATTTCTAATAAAAATTTGAGTTGGAGCTGTAACACATATGATAGAGCTCAAATAACTCCGCTGGTTAATTACTGCTATCCTACAGTTAGTGTTCCGGTATACGGTGAGGGTGATACGGTAACTACTAATTTTTCATCGGCAAATTATCTGAAAACTGCCAGGACCGATATTGTTTTTAGCTTATGGGACAAAGCGGCCTGGACTTTCGAGTCTTATCCTACGAGTATTGTATGTGAAAACGGACAGCATGTATCCAAGCCTATGTCTACCAGGATGTTTCATACAATATGGCCGAAAGATGCACCTGCAGCCGGATCCGGCTTAACTTGGGCTTATATCCCCCCGAGTGGTTTTAATACAGATACCAAAAGCGTTACTATTGGTAGAACTTTTAATCCCCAAAAATATAGCGGTGTGTACTTAGGAATGGAATATTTTGATGGGACTAAAGTGACCAGTTTGAAATTACAGGGGGTATCTCCGGGGGATTGGAGAAAAACCGGCAGCGATGAGGTTTGGGATGGTTCTGCGACACCGATAGGTAATTATGGCGGTTCCTTTTTTAATCCTTTAACCCCGATGCTGCACATGTATCAAACAAAGCCTTCAGGGAAATATGAAATAAAGTTTTATGCTCCTGTTGAATTATGTCCGACCCCGCCGATACTGGCATGTTCTGAGATGGGTTTTATTATCAATGGAGTCAAATCTTTTGGTGTTGCTCCGCAAGTAAAAGCGGGCGACAAAATACAATTTGTAACCAGAATAAGTGCTCAGAACATGTCCGATCTTTTTTTTGATAAGGTTAGAGTAACTTTTAATGATAGCCGGAGCAATTCAACTACAGATTTAGGATTGGATAAATCTGTTGTTACCCCATCCGGAATATATGAGACATATCCTTATCCTGCGTCGGGTCCAATTACTTTGACCGAGGGCATGGATTTTACGGTTAAATACACCGGCGTCAAATTATTGCCATGATGAGATTAAAATTAAGTGAAGTAACGGCAAACCAGTGGAAGTATCTGGTTTCTGTTCCGGTGTTGGTTGTAGCTGTAGTTTTGGTCGTGTTTACGGCTAAAATGGTAAGCACTACTGACACGTCTATAAAGAATGTTGCAGCCGCCGGAACATGCGAAGCGGGTATTAGGATATTGGTTCCAACTAATACGCCGACACTCTCCCCTACTCCTACCCCGTCATCGACGGGTTGTACTGTCAGATTCACAATTAGTGATACAGCGTATTGTAGTAAAACTTCCGGACAACTGACCGCTTTTGCTGTGGTTGGTTCAGCTCCTTCGGGAGCCAGTTTGCAGCTAGCCTCGAACATTGTCGAACCGGCAGATAAAGCTACGACTTCTGGTACCTTATACACGAACTATTCGTCTCCAATAACATATGGAAAACAATATCCGGTAATTGTTACTTGGCCTGGTATCAGATGCAGCGGGACAAACCCAACGGATTCGGTTGTTGAGGTCCATTTTGGCGCTCAGGTGTTGAATTCGAGCGGGAATCCTTTCGGATGTACAGCCTCACTTGATTATTACTGGTATCCCTGGGTATGCAAGGCGTGTTCAGGGGAGACAGTTCCTCAACCCATTAATACCACTATCCGGGAAGCCGAGCAGGTAATAGTTGCCAGTGATTCGGCGAATGAGGACGCTACCGGTTATACCTTTGGTAAATCAAGTTTATGGATAGGGAAAGGTAGAGGGACTAGTTATACCGGACTTCGGTTTAATAATGTAAATATTCCCCAAGGGGCAATTATTAAATCGGCGAAATTGGAGGTTCAACCAACGATAACCGCCTTTATTCCTATGGGTATGAATATTTATGCCCAACTTACAGATAACAGTTCAACTTTCAATAGTTCTACTAAACTGTCATCTACATCAAGGGTCTTATCAACTTCTTATGTTTCATATAGTTCTAATGTCAATTGGTTGGCAAATCGATGGTATGTTTTAAATGATATCTCGAAAGTTATCCAAGAAGTTGTTAATCGACCAGGCTGGAAACCCAATAATAGTATGACAATAATTATGAAAGGTACAGGTAGTGATTATGGGAGAAAAGATATTTATGCCCCAGCTGCTAATCCCTCGGCGTCTCCCAGATTGATTGTGACTTATACAAAGTAATATTTCTTTCAAGTCCAGAGCTTCTCTTGCACGCACAAACTCCTCTTGATAGGGATAACAAAGGGTACCCAAATTCTCGACTTGCGAAAGTGCAGAGTTTGCGTTGTATTTAGTTCCAAAAAGCACTCCTCTGGGAAATTATTTCAGAATTGGAACTATTTACTCACTAAGATCTCTGAAGTTTTTGTTGAAAGCTGTTAGTTTCTGGGCCAACAACTTACGAAAAGCCGACAGCTAAACTTCTGCTTTTGATATATAATTTTAAAATGGAAGAAGAGTCTTGGGGAGTTTTAACTAAGGGTCAATTTGACAGTTTCTTGGACCAATTTACCAATTTATCGAGTCGCTCTTTTTAAAAAAATTGCCACATCACCCTCAACGCGACGGCCAGTATTATCAATAGCAAATTCAGAAGTCTTTACGCTTAGGAAGTTTTCTCGCAAGCTTGCAAGATATGCTTCTAGTGTAACCAACTCACTTCCTCCTAAATAAGCACCGCTTTTGGGAAAATTGGTATAAAACTCTTCACCAGTAGAGAGCCGCCTCACAGATTCTGCTGTTTTAGTACTGTTGGGTATATTAATGAGTATGTTTTCTCTTGCTTGACATTACCTGATAACAGACATATCATATGAACATACATTCATATCTATGAAACTAACAACATTTTTCAAACTATTGTCTGACGAGAGTAAATTCAAGATTATTAAGTACCTCATGAAGGGAGAGGTTTGTGTTTGTACTATTGCTGAGGATCTTGGGCTAGAGCAATCATTGGTATCTCATCATTTAAATAAACTTCGAGAGGCAGGTCTTATTAAAGATCGAAAGGTGGGTTCATGGGTTCATTGTTCCATTAATAAAGATGTTTTTGAACAGATTGAGAAAGAATACAAAATTGAATTTGCGTCCACAAATATTATTAATAAGCCATGCACAGAACATGAAATTTGTTGTAAAACATAAAACAATGAAAATGAATAAAAAAATAGTTATTTACGATCCCCCTATGTGTTGCTCATCAGGAGTTTGCGGTCCAAACCCAGACCAAACGTTAATCGAGTTTCAGGAGATGTTTAAGTCACTTAAGCAATCAGGTTATGACATTGAACGTTACATTATCACCCAGAGCCCGGAAAAATTTAAAGAAAATCCACAAATAATTAAGTTAATCCAAGATGAACAATTGAAAGTTCTTCCCGTTACAACCATTGATGGCGTTGTAATAAAAAAAGGAAGTTATCCAACATTGGCTGAACTGGGAATTAAGGATATTCCAGTTAAAATCACTGAAGGGTGTTGTTCCGGAAACGATTGTTGCAACGTAGGCTGTAATCCGGATGATAAAGATTGTTGTTCCGGTGACAAAGGAGGATGTTGTTAATATTTGCGATTTATAAGGTATGAAGACAAAATTTCTATTTTTCTCAGGTAAGGGCGGAGTAGGCAAGACCACCATGTCGTGTGCTACCGCCATTCATTATGCTAATGAAGGTAAGAAGACATTAATTATTACGACTGACCCAGCTTCAAATTTAGCTGATGATTTTGAACAGACAATCGGCCATAAAATTTCCCCGATTAAAAGTGTCAAAAATCTTTCGGCCATGGAACTTGATCCTGATAAAGCAACAAATGAATACAAAGAAAAAACGCTAGCTCCACTCCGAGACCTTATTCCTGTTGAAAGTTTTAGAGTGCTTGAAGAGCAACTGAACTCTCCTTGCACAGCAGAAATGGCCTCGTTCGATCGTTTTACCGATTTTGTCCAAGATGGAAAGTTTGAGGTAGTTATCTTCGATACAGCTCCAACAGGCCACACCTTAAGACTTTTGGAGTTACCTGTTGAGTGGAGTGGTGTGATAGAGAAAGCTGCTAAAGATAATAGTGGTGGTCAGACTTGCATTGGACCTGCTGCCGCGTTAGCTGAGTCGAAGGAAAAATTTGACCGAGCAATTTCAGCAATGCGCGATCCTAACATAACATCTTTTATTTTTGTACTTCGTCCAGAGTCTACCCCCATATATGAAGCAAAACGTTCAATAGAAGAGTTAAGAAAACTGGGAATAAATTCACAGGAAATCATTATTAATGGTGTCTATCCAGAAGAGGCATGTGATAACCCGTTTATGATCGCCAGATTTATGAGACAACAACAGTTTCTTCGAACAATTAAGGACCAGTTTGAAGTACCAGCTAGAGTAATTGAGCTTGGATCTAGTGAAGTAAAGGGTGTTGATCGACTGTCTACAATTTCCAGTCAACTTTTTGAAAAACCAACCCTTTTATCTAAGTATGAATTTAAAAAGATTGCTGGAGGAAAGACCTCAACAATCAGTGGTTATGCTTTGCCTAATGAAAAAATTAAAAAGCTTCTAACACCTCTGAACGGACAAAAAAGATTAATATTCTTTGCCGGTAAGGGTGGTGTCGGCAAAACTTCTGTCTCTGCTGCAACTGCACTATGGACAGCGCAGGAAGGGTATAAAACATTGTTACTTACAACCGATCCGGCTTCACACCTCAAGCAAATTTTTGAACAGGAGGTTTCGGACAAACCCACTCTTGTTAATGGAGAAAAGAATTTGTGGTTTACACATATAGACGCTAAAAAAGCCGTCGAGGAATACAAAGAAAATATTCTAGTTGAAGCAAGAAAGAAGTACGATGAAAATCGAATCATCGCCATTGAAGAAGAACTTAACTCTCCCTGTACCGAGGAGATGGCTACCTTCGAAAAGTTTATTGAATTTGTGACCCGCAAAGACTTTGAGGTGATTGTCTTCGATACAGCTCCAACAGGTCACACATTAAGACTTTTGGAGTTACCTGTCGACTGGAGCAAACAATTGGAGATTAAGACTTTCACCACCACAGGAGAAACCGACGTAGATAAAATAACAAAATCCCGATTCAAAGAAGTTATTGCCTTACTTCAGGATCCTGACAAAACTACCTTCAGTTTTGTAATGTATCCGGAGTCAACACCAATCGAGGAAGCTTCGAGAGCAGTAAATGAACTGTTAACCATCAACGTCCCCACAAGTCTCATTATCGCCAATCAAGTTCTACCTGAAGCAGTCATAACCAATGATTACTTAAGACTGCGAAAGGCTATGCAGGAAAAATATCTGGCAGTTATGGCCGAGCGGTTTACAGCTCCAATTGTAACCCTCTCCTTATTAACAGAAGATTTAATGGGTAAGGAAAAGTTGATGGAAGCGGGATATCTTCTTTACGGAAAGGCTAATTAACAAATATCGTAAATAAAATGAACACAAAAGTAACAGTAAAAGACTTTATCGAAACTATTAAGAAAACCAAAGAATACAAAGAGTATTTCAAGGCTAGAAATATTTTCGAGAAAAACCTTGAAGCAAAAAAGCTATTGGAGGATTTTCAGGAAGCACAGCAAACATATGCCATCTTTCGCCAAGGTAATTTTCCAGGCTTAGAAGATCAAGGAATAAAATTGCAAGAATTGCACAAACAAGTAAAAGAGTGCATCGAGTTTCAAAACTTATTAACCACACAAAACAACTTAAGATCTATGACTGAGGACATGGTCGAAATGATAAGTCAAGGTCTTAGCTTCCCCTTCGCACCCAAACGCGCGAGCGGAGGGTGTTGTGGGTAACCCACATAAGATCTGGGTTCTAATCCATCATAATGGTCACGAGAATTCGTGCCTAAAATTTACTGGGTGGCTGACGGGATGGTTCGACAGGCTCACCATTTTCCTCGTCATCTGTAGATAATATTTCGGGGTTTGCTTAGTTGTTTTAACTTGTCGAAATCTCCACTTATCAATGCTTGTTTCTTTGCGATGGACCATCCTTTGATTTGTTTTTCTCGTCGTTCTGCCAGACCTCTGAGTTTGAATTGCTCAGAAAAGATTAGTTGAATATCAGAAAACTTTTTGGTGGAAAGATTGTATTTTGATTTGTGTTCAGCCATTCGTCTATCCAGGTTGTTTGTTAAACCGACGTAATAAGTTTTCTGATCGCAAAGAAGGATGTAGATATGCCAAGGCATGTGATCAATATTTGGCAAACCCTGAAAAATTATCTATGGGTGGCTGACGGGATTCGAACCCGCAACATCCAGGTCCACAACCTGGCGCTCTAACCGTTGAACTACAGCCACCATGCTGAGCATGGTTTTGAGACGCTAAGCGTCTCACCACGATAGAGATATTTTACAATAAATTGTGCGCCTGGGAGGAATATCGAAGCAACTTGGGGCCCCTACCCCAAAAGCTTCTCTATCCCTCACTACGTTCGTGATTGAACCTAAACCAGTGTGCCCCTGGAGGGAATCGAACCCCCATCAACGATTCCG
>Ga0315273_10011970_pt1 | contig 11111 bp, 8 predicted proteins | sample YL17G02_0_MG_FD_205753 | JGI IMG/M metagenome (GOLD analysis project Ga0315273, IMG submission 205753) | Sediment microbial communities from Yellowstone Lake, YNP, Wyoming, USA - YL17G02_0 | ecosystem: Environmental > Aquatic > Freshwater > Lake > Sediment | place: USA: Wyoming | collected...
GGCGGGTCAAAAGTCAATGTGACATCCACCCGGTCAACGGTTGGCACCAATTGCAACTTGGATCGAACATCGTCCACCAGGATATCCCCCATGCCACATCCCGGTGCCGTCAGGGTGATTTCGACGGTAACCACGCGCTCCCCCTGCTCCTGAACTTCCAGGTTGCAGGTGTATACCAGCCCGAGGTCAACAATGTTTACCGGGATTTCCGGGTCATAACAGGTCTTTAATTGCTTCCACAGCAGCTTTTCGACGTCGTCATTGGTCGCGTTTTCCGGCAGGCTCGGGGGTAACACCGGATCCCGGCCGATCGCGTCGGCATCAATTCCCGCCACGCGAAACAGGTTGCCATCCACGAACACAGTGAAGCTTCCGCCCAGCGCCTGGGTAATGTAAGCGGCTGTGCCTGCAGGCATGTTGACCACGTCACCGGACGGAATCATGACGACTTCACAATCCCTCTCAAAGGTGCACGGTTGGCTGGTTTGGCTGGACATGGGTATTCAGGGTTTGCCTTTGCTCTCAAGGCAGGGATTCTCCGCCAAAGGTTCCAGCAGTGACAGCGCTTTCTTGTAAACCCGCCGTTTGAACGTGATGACGTTATCCACCGGGTACCAGAAGTCTACCCAGCGATAATCGCAGAATTCAGGTTCATCATTGGCGTTAAAGCTGAAGGCAGAATCGTTGCCCAGGAACCGCAACAAGAACCAGACCTGCTTCTGGCCTATGCACAGAGGCTTGCTGAACTGTCGCTGGAATCGCTTGGGCAAGCGGTAACGCAACCAGCCGGGCGTACTGCCCAATAACTCCACGTGCAGAGGCAACAGCCCGGTCTCTTCCTGCAGTTCCCGGTACATGGCCTCCAAAGGAGTTTCGTCTGTATTCATACCGCCCTGCGGGAACTGCCAGCCATCGCTGTTCACCCGCCGCGCCCAAAATACCTGGCGCTGGTGGTTCATGAGTACTATGCCAACGTTGGGGCGATAGCCGTCGGGATCGATCATCAAACTTCTTCCAGTGAATTCTCGCAGCCTTTCCGAGAGGCTTGTTGCCTGCCGGAATGTGTGATGTTACTTTGCTTGGCTTCTACTCAGGAATGTTAATCGTTTCTTTTCCATGATGCCAACAGCGTTAAAACGATGGCTCATCCTGTCATTGCTCCTGGTCTCGGTACTTGCTTTGCTTTTGGCATCCGCAACGGGTTCAGTGTCGATGACCCTGGATCAATGGGCGCAGGCGCTGCTTCACCCCGGCGCAGACCAGGGCGATTTGCTTTGGCGTTTGCGCCTGCCGCGGGCATTATCCGCCTGGACCGTGGGCGCCTTGCTGTCACTATCCGGTTGCCTGATGCAGGTCTTGCTGCGTAACCCCTTGGCCGATCCTTACATCCTGGGTGTTTCGGGTGGTGCTGCATTCGCGTCATTGCTGGGTATGACTGCCGGCGTTGCCAGCGCATTCACTCCACTGCTTGCCTTGTCAGGCTCGCTGGTCTCCATCCTGCTGGTGTTTGGACTGGCCAGGGGAGAAGGCCCCTGGAGTACCACACGGCTTTTGCTCACTGGCGTTGTTACCGCCTCCGGTTGGGCTGCACTGATCAGTTTGGTGCTGTCATTGGGCAACGACAGCAGCTTACGCGGGATGCTTTTCTGGCTGATGGGCGACCTGGGGTATGCCACCACCCCTTCGTGGGCCCTGCTTGTCCTCGCGCTGGTGTTCCTCATTTGCCTGGGCCTGGCGCGAAGCCTGAATGTTCTTGCAATGGGCGAAACAACGGCACGGCTCCTGGGTGAACCAACCCAGCGACTGCTTTGGCTTATTTACCTGCTGGCCTCCGTGCTCACGGCCAGCGCGGTATCCATCGCCGGAAACATTGGTTTTGTCGGCCTGATCGTGCCGCACCTGACCCGCCTTTTGCTTGGGTCTGACCATCGCATGCTGCTACCCGCCGCGACGCTTTTTGGCGGAATTTTCCTGGTAATTTCCGATACGCTGGCCCGCACAGTCATGGCTCCCGAGCAATTGCCGGTTGGCGTAATAACTGCCTTGCTGGGTGTCCCGCTGTTCCTGCTGTTGTTGAATCGGGCAAAACTGAAACTATGAGCCACCTGGCAATGAACCACCTGGCAATGCAATGAACCCCCTGGCAATGAACCACTCGGCAATGAACCGCCTGGCATGTCGAGGCCTTGACCTGAGCATCGGTGGAGTGAGCATCGTCAGGGAGTTCAATTTTACGCTTGAGCCGGGGAGTTTCTGGGGACTGCTCGGCGCCAACGGCAGCGGCAAAACTACCTTGCTAAAATGCCTTGCGGGTCTGCGCGCGCCGGATGTCGGGCAAGTGGTGCTTGATGGTATCAGCATCGACGAACTGCCGCGCCGGGTCTTAGCCCGCCACATTGGCATGCTGCAGCAGCATACCGCGTACGTTTTCGATTCCAGCGTGCTGCAAACCGCATTGACCGGAAGGCACCCGCACCTGGGTTACTGGCAACGGGAGGGCCGGGAAGACATCGGCAAGGCCATTGCGGCTCTGAACGCTGCCGATTTGAGTGGTCTCACTGAACGCAGCGTCACCGGACTATCGGGAGGAGAAGCCCGGCGGGTGGCATTTGCCACACTGCTGGTCCAGGAACCCCGCATCATGTTGCTGGATGAGCCAACGAATCATCTCGACCTGCGTCACCAGGTCTGGATCATGGGAATGATCCGCGCACTCAGCGTGCAAGCAGAAGGCGCCGCGATTGCAGCGCTGCATGATGTCAACCTTGCAGCACGCTACTGCAGCCACGTGCTGATGCTCTTTGGCAACGGTGAGTGGACAGCAGGGACCATCGGAGAGCTGCTAAACGAAACCAGCCTGGAACGTCTGTATGGCTGCGCAGTGAGGAAACTCGAGAGCCCTGACGGGCCCTGTTTCTACCCGCTGACCCATTGATGCACAGCTCAGCAGCGCCGCTGCTGCGAAGAGTCGTCTGCAGCGATGCGCGCACGCAGCCCGGTATAAGCGACGCCCAGCTTCCATGCAGCCCAGGCCCACAGGCCCATGACCGGCAGGTAAGCCCAGGCGACATGGGCCAGCGGGAGTCCGGCGCTCATGAGGCCTTTGAATACCCAACTGGCCACCACATCACTGCCCCGATAGACTGCCGTGTCGATGAAGTTCTTGCTCTTATAGCGTGCCTCGCGGTCGACCACGGTGAACAGCATTTCCTTGGTCGGCCCGAGAATTCCGTAGTTCAGTGACCGCTGCACAACGCCAACGGCAGCAAACAACACCAGGCCCAGGCTGCCGCCGAGAATGACAAACCCGCCCGCCAGCAGCGCGGGCACCAGCATCAATGTCTTCGGCATGCCGAGGCTATTGACCAGTCGCGAAGTAACAAAGAACTGCAAAATGAACGCAATGATCTGGACAATGAAATCAGTCCAGGCAAAAAAGATCGTGCGCTGGTCGAAGCCCGCCACATTCTGATCAACCAATACGGCCAGGCCGTTATAGAGGAAGGTCGATGCCAGGTTGTGCAGCAGCAGCAACAGGCACGCAAGAAGCAGGTAGCGGGATCGAAAAACACGAACTGCTCCTTCCCATACCCCGCCACCGATTGCTTCCGCCCGTGCGTGCGTGACTTTGAGGTCATACCGTCCCAGGCTGATGGCCAGAACAGTAGCCACCACGAGGAAACCCAGGGAAACAAGCATGACCCCGGTCACACCGTTTGCATTCACCAGTCCCACCGTCAGCCTGGGGCCCATCACGGCGCCCAGGCTCCCCCCGGCCATGATGAATCCAAACAACCGCTGGGCCTGTCCCGGACGAAAGATATCGGTCATGAAACTCCAGAATACCGACACGACAAACAGGTTGAACACACTCAGCCAGACGTAGAAAACCTGCTGCACCCAGGCTGGTGGTTCGTCACCGGTGAACGTAAAGAGGAACAACACCAGATTACTGATGAAAAACAGGTAAATGGCGGGGATGAACTGGCTGCGGCGAAAACGGGCTACCAGAAACCCAAACAGGGGTACGATCGCAATCATTGTGAGGAACGTCGCGGTGTAGAGCCAGTGCAAATCGTCGCTGTTGTTGGCGGCAACGGTTCCGCGAATGGGGCGCAACATGAAGTACCCGCCCAGCAGGAAGAAGAAATACAGGAATGCCAGAACGAGACGGGGCCATTCATCGTGCTCAACGGTGACCAGGCGCTCAAGAACGCTCTTTCGTCCCGGTTTTCCAGACTCAACAGGCATTGCCCATTATGACTTGAACGCAGTCTCCCTGCGTTCACAGCTGCGTTCACAGCTTGCGCCTCGGCCTTATTTGGTTATCATGCCCGTGACCTGTCCCCACCAATACGCTAACCAATGGAATACGATTTCATTATCATAGGCGCCGGATCCGCCGGCTGTGTTCTGGCCAACCGCTTGAGCGCCAACCCCAACAACCGTGTTCTCCTGCTCGAGGCAGGCGGGCGCGACTGGCATCCGTTCATCCACATGCCGGCGGGTCTCTCCCGGCTGGTAAAGCTGAAAAGCCTTAATTGGTCGTATGAAACCGAGCCCCAGCCAGAGTTGAATGGCCGCAGGCTTTACTGGCCGCGGGGGCGTGTACTCGGTGGGTCCAGTTCGATTAACGCCATGTGTTACTGTCGCGGCCACCGCCGGGATTACGATGCCTGGGCGGATGCCGGTAACGAAGGCTGGGACTACGAATCTGTCCTGCCCTATTTCATCAGTTCAGAAGACCAGGAAAACGGCCCTTCCAGGTTCCATGGGATTGACGGCCCACTCAGCGTCCAGAACTTGCGCCACAGCAACTCGCTCTCCAAAGTATTTCTCGAAGCTGCACAGCAAGCCGGCCACAGTGAAAACGCCGACTTCAACGGGGAAAATCAGCGCGGCTTTGGCTTCTACCAGGTGACCCAGCGCAATGGCCGTCGGTGCAGTGCGGCGGTCGCCTACCTGAAACCCGCCGCAGGCAGGACTAACCTCACCATCCGCACGGGCGCACTGGCTGAACGGATTGTGCTTGATGGCAGACGGGCAGTTGGTATCGAATACCGCCAGGGCGATGTCCAGGACAGGGATACTGGTGGTCGCATCATTCTTGCCGCTGGCACCATCAATTCTCCTCAGCTGCTGATGCTTTCCGGGATTGGGCCGGCGGCTGAGCTGAAACGGCATGACATCAAGATCCAGCTTGCTTTGGAGGGTGTCGGCAAGAACCTGCAGGATCACCTGGATATTTGTACCCTGGTAAAAAGCCATACGACACTGACCTATGACAAGCTGAATGACTGGGCCGTCGCCTTGCGTTACCTGTTTGACCGCAGGGGTCCCGGCAGCTCCAACATTGCCGAGGCAGGTGGCTTCATCACCAGCAGGCACGCGACCGACAATCGCCCGGACATCCAGATGCACTTCGTGCCGGCCCTGCTGGACGACCATGGCCGAAACAAACTCCCCGGCCACGGCATGACAATACACGCTTGTGCGCTTCAGCCTCAGAGCCGGGGCGAAATTTCCCTGCATTCTGCCAATCCGGCAGATGCTCCCGCACTGCAACCACGTTATCTGGGTACCGGGTACGACCGCACCGTGATGATCGAGTGTGCGCGCTTGTCACGTGAGATTTTTGCCCAGCCTGCATTCAGTGATTCAGTGGGTGATGAAATTTATCCCGGAGCAGCACTGAGGTCCGACGCAGACTTGCTTGATTTTATCCGCAAGAAAGCGGAGTCCATCTATCACCCCATCGGCACCTGCAAGATGGGAATGGATGACCTGGCTGTGGTTGATTCCAGTCTCAATGTGCGGGGGATTGAAGGGCTGTCCGTGGTTGATGCTTCGATCATGCCGAACCTGGTATCCGGGAATACCAATGCGCCCACCATCATGATTGCCGAAAAATTTGCCGCAGAACTGTGAAGCCTTACTCAGGATTCCGGGGATTTTCCACTCAGCATGGGCAAGGGAACATGAACCAGGCCACAAATTACCCTGAGTAGTTCCAGTTCGGCGGGCTCGAACCGGTCGTCGTACATCGTGGTCGACAACAGCGCGCTTACCAGCAGCTGCTTGTCAGCAGCGCGCAACTGGTCCAGCTTCGGCAGGTCCGCATCCAGCGACAGAACCCAGTCAGTGATCGTCGGCATGTCAGCACTGTCCTCAACAGCCAGGCATTTCATGCCGGCCCGATATGCCAGTTCTGCCTCTGCCCTTGCTGCATGACCATGCATCGCGAGTACGGCGAGCACCCGTGAAACCTCTGGCATGCAGCGGGCAAGCGGCAGGCTGCCGGACAGGATAGCCCGGTGCGGGTTTTGTGACTCCCACAGGTGCTGGGTGATGATCCGCGCCAACAGGTATTCAAAGACGTCAACACGGCCATCCACCTGCAGGAGGTCCTGCACCGTGGCCAGAACGCGTGACACAAACTCTGGCGGTCGCCTTTTCAGTGCCGGGAAAGCCAGATCAAGCAAGGGCAAACGCTGTTCGGAAGTGGGCACACCTCCGGCCTTGAGTAAGCCACGAACCTGGTCTTCGCTGTCAGCGCCCATGCGGTGTGCTATTCGCAGCAGTTGCTGCTCCCTGATTTCGGTCTGCGCATCGAGCATGGAATAAAACAGCACCTCGGGCGCCCATTCCGGTGATTGTGCTGCCTGCCTGACGTGGTCGGGGATGGAAGCAACCAATGTTGCAGCCATCAGGATGCGCTCCCAGTCGGGCTGGCCAATCTGCTTGATCAATCCACCGATTTCCATACCGGCCGCACGAGTTGTACCTGCTGTGCCTGTCTTGCCGCCTGCTGCGAGCGCAGCGGGTTCCTGGCGCAGTTCCAGCCCGGACTCGTTGCGGGCCATGCTGGCCGCTAGGCGCTCAAGATCTTCGGCCTGGAAGCGCGGCTCAATGCGGCGGATGCGATCAAGCAATGGCGGATGCGTTGAAAACAGGAACATTTGCCGTCCATCTCCAAACAGCATGTGACTGATTTCCTCTGTATCCGCAGCAAGGTGAGAACCACCACTGACAACGGCAATTTTTTTTAGCGCACCGCAGATGCCATCGGGATTACGGGTGAACTGCACGGCGGAGGCATCTGCCAGGTATTCGCGCTGCCTCGAAATGGCCGCTTTGATCCAGCGGCCAAAAAACTGGCCAAGGTAGCCCACTGCCATCAACCCGAAAGCCATCAGAAAAATAGCGATGACTCCTTTATCCCGCGACCGGCCGAAACGACTGAACATGAGGATGCGCCGGCCTGCGATCGCCAGCAAGAGTATGCCAAACAGGGCTCCCATGAGGCGGATATTGATGCGCATGTCCCCATTGAGGATATGGCTGAATTCATGTGCAACAACGCCCTGTAACTCCTCGCGACTGAGCTTTTCCAGGGTTCCGCGGGTGACGGTTATTGCTGCATCAGCCGGAGTGTAACCGGCAGCAAAGGCATTGATTCCGGCCTCCTGCTCCAGGATGTAAATTTCAGGAACAGGAATGCCGGATGCCAGGGCGATTTCTTCAACTACATTGCGTAAGCGCCGGCGCAGGGGGTCCCGGGGGTCGGACTCAACCAGGGCGGCGCCCAATTCCCGCGCAACCACGCCTCCGCCGGAACGCAGACGGATGGTTTTGAACAGACTGGCAAACACGATCAGCAGTGCGCAAGCAATTCCCCCAAAAATCAGCAGGGCGGCGTTGTTGTGCAAAGACTGGCTGGAAAAGGGCTCCCATTGAGCTGTCGTGCTATCGGAATAACCGGCCACCAGCAGCAACAGCAGGACAACAGCAGCAACAACCGCAAGCACGGCAAGGGTGAACATCAGCACCAACCAGCGTGTCTGCCGCCTGGCCTGTTCCTGGTGTTCAAAAAAGTTCATTGCCCCGCCCTGCCCAAGGCATCGCAATCGCAGGCATCGCAATCGCGCTCATCGCAAGCGCGACCTGGCGGTGAAGTCATATGCATCCGGGGAGCGCAGAGCTCAGAAAGAGACCTTGGGAACTTCGCGCTTTGCCTCATCCACAATCTGCAGTAGTTCCGCAGGCCCAAAACCGAACCAGGCCGTGAAAAAGTTATTGGGAAAAGACTCGCGCATGGTGTTGTATTCCATGACCGAGTCGTTGTATGCCTGGCGTGAAAACGCGACCTTGTTTTCGGTAGTTGTCAGTTCCTCGGAAAGCTGCATCATGTTCTGGTTGGCTTTCAGGTCGGGATACGCCTCGGACAGGGCGAACAAGCGGCCCAAAGCGCCTGACAAACCCTGCTCCGCTTCGGCAAGGCGCTTCATGGCGTCAGGATTGGTTGGATCGCTGGCGGCAGCCTTCAGACCGGAGACCGCCACATTGCGCGCGGTGACGACCGCCTCGAGAGTCTCGCGTTCATGGGCCATGTATCCCTTGGCTGTTTCCACCAGGTTTGGAATCAGGTCATGCCGCCGGGTAAGTTGTACATCGATCTGGGCGAAAGCGTTTTTGTACCGGTTTCTGCCGGCAACCAGGCGGTTGTATATCGAAATCGCAAACAGGATTGCTGCGACGACCAATCCGAGGAAAATCCAACTACCCATGACACACCTCCCACGCTGAAATCAACAGCCACATCTTAGCAAAACCACCTGGCTCCGGAGCGTGCAGCAAGTAATGACTCGCTGCTTATACCCCGCCTCAGTTCCCCTCCTGCTCCGCTTTCGCCCACGAGTCCCGCAAGGCGACAGCGCGGTTGAATACGGGGCGGCCAGGCTTTGAATCCACACTATCGTGCACGAAGTAGCCCATGCGCTCGAACTGATAACAATCGCCCGGCAGGCCTGCTGCCACTGCAGGCTCAACCACGGCATCGGTAATGACATCCAGCGAGTGAGGATTCAGAAATTCCAGGAAATCCCTGGCCTTGTCACCCAAAGGATTCGGCACGGTGAACAGGCGGTCGCACAGGCGGACTTCCGCGCGCACGCCATGCGTGGCAGAGACCCAATGTATGGTGCCTTTCACCTTGCGCGAGGCACCGGGTAAACCGCTGCGCGACTCCGGATCGAATTCGCACACCAGCTCAATAACATCACCTGCTGCGTTTTTGACCACGTCAACGCACTTGATGATGAATGCATTCCTCAGCCGGACTTCTCCACCCGGCTTGAGGCGGAAGAATTTGGCTGGGGGATCCAACATGAAATCGGACCGTTCAATCCAGATTTCCCGGCTGAGTGCTATCTGGCGAACGCCCATGGATTCATCCTGCGGGTGCACGGCAGCTTCCAGCCACTCAGTTACGCCTTCCGGAAAATTCCTCAGCGTGATTTTCAGGGGCTCCAGCACCGCCATGGTTCTCGGGGCATGGACATTCAGGTCGTTGCGTAATTCATTCTCAAGCACGCTCATCGAGATGATGCTTTCGGACTTGGAAATACCCATTTCATTCCAGAATGAACGGATCGCGGCGGGAGTGAACCCGCGCCGGCGCAGGCCAGCCAACGTGGGCATACGCGGGTCGTCCCAGCCGGACACGTGGCCTTCTTCGACCAACTGGCGCAAGCGGCGCTTGCTCATCACCGTGTAGTCGATGTTGCCGCGGGCAAACTCGATTTGCCGGGGACGGGAAGGCGATGGGATGTTTTCCAGGATCCAGTCATACAGGGGACGGTGGTCCTCAAATTCCAGCGTGCACAGCGAGTGCGTGATGCCTTCGATGGCATCGGAAATGCCATGTGCCCAGTCGTACATGGGATAGATGTGCCAGGTGTCACCGGTGCGGTGATGCACTGCATTGCGGATGCGGTAAATCACGGGATCGCGCAAGTTGATATTGCCGGAGGCCATATCAATGCGCGCCCGCAACACGTATTTCCCATCTTCAAATTCGCCCGCCTTCATGCGCGCGAAAAGCTCCAGGCTTTCCCCTGCAGGCCGGTCACGGAAGGGACTATCGCGCCCGGGCTCGGTCAGGGTGCCGCGGAACTCGCGAATTTCTTCAGCCGAAAGCTCTTCCACGTAGGCCAGGCCCTGCTTGATCAGGTGGACTGCATAGTCGTGAAGTTGCTCGAAATAGTCGGAAGCATGGCGTAACTCGCCCCATTCGAATCCCAACCAGCGCACGTCCTCCATGATGGAAAGCGCAAAATCTTCGCTCTCTTTCAGCGGATTGGTGTCATCAAAACGGAGGTTGGTCGAGCCCCCGAATTCATGGGCCAGGCCAAAATTAAGGCAGATCGACTTGGCGTGACCAATATGCAAATGCCCATTGGGCTCGGGTGGAAAACGCGTCAACACGGCCCGATGCTTACCGGACTCGAGGTCGGCTGCAACGATGTTGCGAATAAAGTGGCTGGTCCTGTTGCTTTCTTCTGTGCTCATGTCTGGCTTCGTTTAGTTTGGCAATCTGCCGGCGAAAGCGGTAAATTCTAGCGCATAGTGGTAGCCTGCCACACCCTCAATGGAATTTGCATGGACCCAATGCAGGACCCAAAGCAAGACACTATCACAGCCTTTGTGCTACCAGGAGCTCCGGCGGACGTGGCAGAGCTTATTCGTCCGGCCCGCCCTAAGCGGGAATGGATGGACCGCACGCCGGAAAGCTACGCCTACCGCTGCACACCCCTTTCCGCTGCCAACACCATGGGTTGGGAAATTCTCAATCCGGTTAATTGCGAGTTCCGGTGGAATGGCCTCACCCCGCACACACAAGTTTTCGTATACCGTGAAAAGGAACTGCGGTTTGGTCCCAAGTCACATTTCGGCGCGGGCGTCGTGACCTGGGAATTGCCATTTTTATTCAAAACGCCAGCCCGCTACGGATTGGTGGTTACGGGACCAGCAAACCATGATCGCGCACATATTACCCCCCTCGACGGATTCATTCGCACGGATTGGCTACCTTTTCCATTCACCATGAATTGGCGCATTACTTCGCCTGATGTCACTATCCGCTTTGAAGAAGGTGAACCCATAGCCCGCATTTTCCCTTACCCGTTGGAATTGCTGGATCAAACCCAGGTGGAGTTACATGACTTATCAGAGAACCCGGAGTTTGAGCAGCAGTTCAGACAATGGGGCGAAGAGCGAAAGGGGAATTATCTGGAACGCCAAAAGAAACTCGCATCCACCAAACCGGGCGA
>Ga0315273_10011971_pt1 | contig 11111 bp, 7 predicted proteins | sample YL17G02_0_MG_FD_205753 | JGI IMG/M metagenome (GOLD analysis project Ga0315273, IMG submission 205753) | Sediment microbial communities from Yellowstone Lake, YNP, Wyoming, USA - YL17G02_0 | ecosystem: Environmental > Aquatic > Freshwater > Lake > Sediment | place: USA: Wyoming | collected...
AAGCTGGGCGACCCGGCGCACCTCGACCTCGTCCCGACTGTTCCTGTCGGCGGACAGGCCGAATCGCTTCCGGACGGCGCGCCGGCCCAGTCGGCCCTCGATCCACCTTCTCAGGCCCCGTGAGCCCGGGAAAAAAAGCCTCTCCAGGGTCCCGGGAACAGACAGCGTGTGCCAGTACGCGAGCCGGCGTGTGAGCGCGGTCAGGATCGCGTTCGACCAGTCCTCGAGCAGCAGACACTCCGCCCGTTGAGCGGGCTCTTCAGGCAGCAGCGGCCGCTGCGGATACGTCTCTTCCAGGTAGAGCAGGATCGCCGTGGAGTCCGTGATCGTCCGCCCTCCGTCCACGAGAACCGGCACGAGCCCCTGTCCGGAGGCGGCGAACACGGCGCTGCGATCAACCGGGCTGATGTCCTGAATCTCATGGGCCAGCCCTTTCATTTCGAGGGCGCGGCGCACCTTGATACAGGTATGGCTGAAGGGGATCTGGATCAGTTTCAAGGAGGAAGGATATCGCATCCACCGGCATCGGGACCTTTCCGGGCGGCGCGGCGGGTGGGAGAATGCCCCTGAAGGCATTCGCCGAATCCGCCGACCCGTGGGAGACCATGGCTGATGGCGCCGGAGAAGGAGACCCCATGAACGAGACTCAGCCCGGTGTTCCCCCGCGCAGCCGGTTCGGGAACGTGGTCAACGCCAAGGACGTCCCAATCGAGACCTGGGGGAATGAAAGCGGCCGTGTCGCCGTCGCCGCCCGGGAGATCGCGGTGGCCGTCGGCGCGAAGGATCTCGGCTACTCCGTCACCGCGGTCCAGCCGGGGGCGCGCTCGTGCCCGTATCATTTCCATCACACGGAGGAAGAGGTCTTTTACGTGCTGGAGGGCAGGGGACAGCTCCGGCAGGGAGACGGCAAGGGGGAGGATGAGCTGATCGATCTGGGACCCGGCGACGTCCTCGCCTTTCCGGCCGGGACCGGCATCGCGCACCAGTTCATCAACCCCGGCAGCGTTCCCTTCGTGTACCTCGCGATGAGCAACAGGATCCGATCGGACGTCGCGGAGTATCCCGACTCGGACAAAATCAACATCCGCGCCACGCGAACGATCCTTCGCCGCAGCCCAACCCTGGACTACTTCGACCGGGAGGCCTGAGGTTTCGAATCCGCCCCTCCGGGTGCGGCAGAGGGCCGGTCCTTGACCTTGCGGCCGTTTGGCGTATAATATAAAGCCATATGGCACACAAACGGGTGAATCCCGCCGTGCCCCACGGATCGCCGCGTGCGTCGGCGCACCGGCCGGGCCTCTGGGTGGGCCGGGAGGAAAATCCGTACGGCTACGCGGGATTCGTCGGGCTGAAGACGCGTGATCCGATGGCGCTGCGGGAGCGGGTCGAAGAGGGGCTCTCCTACGCTGCCCTGGTGCGGCTCCAGGAGACCCTCGCGATCCCCGTTCTGGAACTGGCCCGTTTGGTCTCGATCCCCGCGAGAACGCTCACCCGCCGAAAGCACGAGGGGCGGCTGCTCCCGGAAGAATCGGACCGTCTACTCCGGGCGGCCCGGATCTTCTCCCTGGCACTTGAACTGTTCGAAGGGAAAGCGGAGGCAGCCCGGCGCTGGCTGTCGGAGCCGCAGGTGGGGCTGGGGGGATCGAGGCCCTTCGATTTCGTTCGAACCGAAATCGGCGCGCGCGAGGTCGAACGGCTGATCGGCCGGCTCGAGCAGGGCGTGCTCGCCTGATGGCGCGCGCCTGGCGCCTGATCAAGACCCGGTACCTCGGCCAGGCCCTGTCGGGAGATGGAGCGGCCCGAACGGGTGGCCGTTGGAACAGTCCCGGAATCAAGGCCGTCTACGCTTCGGACAGCCTGGCTCTCGCGGCGCTGGAACTGCTCGTCCGGTTGGGAATGGCGGACGCGCCAGTTGGTTATTCCGCCCTGGCCATCGAATTCGATAAAAAACAGGTGACCGAACTGGATCGGGCATCGCTTCCGGATAACTGGCGGCTGAGCCCCCCGCCTGTGGCGACGCAGGCGGTCGGGGACGGCTGGCTTGGATCCCGGAATTCCGTTGCGCTCCGGGTCCCCAGCGTCATCATCCCGGAGGAGTCGAACTATCTGTTCAACCCGGCCCACCCGGCGTTTGCCCACCTTGTCGTCCGCGACACCCGGCCTTTCGAGTTCGATCCGCGGCTGATTCGCTGAAAGGACAGATCTCCCTGCGGCATGGGCTTACCGTCCAATCAGATGTCCGCAGGCGATCCCTTCGCCCGGCCCCGCCCGGTCGAGAGGTTGCGGTCCGCGTAGGCGGCCACCTCGACGAGCTGTTCGAGAGGGCGCTCCAGGCGGGGATCCTGGCTGCTTCGCAGGACAACTTCCTTGGCGAAGAGAGTCGCCAGATAGCGCAGCTTGAGCGCGGGGCGATCGGCGATCGCCCGATAGTCGCGGTGCGCTGTGTTGACCTGCCATCGGCTCTCCACCATGCGTGATCGCCAGGCCGCACCCGGCTCGTGGACCAGCCCGGGTTCGGGAATTCCTTCCTCCGCCGTTCTGGATGCGATCTCGTCGAGGATCTGAACCGGCGCTTCGATGGACGCGTCGCGCTCCTCCGACCGGGCCGTGACGCGCAGCAGGCCCTCGCCCGGCACTTCGGATGCGCGCAGGACAACCCGGTCCCGTCGAGCGGGATCCGGCTCGATCGAACCCACCTGCCCCTCGACGCTCCAGGAATAGAGGACGGGCGCCTCCACGGGCCGGCCCGAGGCGTCGAGAGCCGCGACGCGCACCGCGCGGCTGCCCCGGCATTCGACCCGGATCGCGGAGGGTGAAATGCGAAGGCATGCGAGAGGGCCCGCCGGTAGCAGATCCGGCGCCACAGACGGCGGAAAGTCCGGATCCTCGCCGCTCGCGACGGCAGGCTGTCCCGCTTCGGCGGGTGGAAGTTCCTCCGCGAGCCCTTCATCCGAACCGGATCGAGATCCGGCCCCCGCTCCCGCGGACTTGTCGCCGGTCTGGTCCGAGTGCGGTCTGGCGGAGGAGACGGGAAGCATCGAGTACCGCGGACGCTGCCGGTAGAAGTCGCGAAAAGCCCTCTGAAGGTCGCGGACGAGCGTCCGGTCGAGTTCCTCCGACTTGCGCTTTTCCAGCGCCGCGATGATCCCGGCGATCACGGTTTCGATCGAATCGATCGCCCGGGCGAACGCTCCCGCGGCTTCGTCGGGAACAACCCCTCGCCGGCTGCCGGGGGCGACATGAAAATCGGGGTAATCCACGAGACCGGAGAGGCGCGCGTCCGTCCACGGAGGCCGGTCGAGGCCGAGGGAGGCGAGTTCGTGAAAACTCTCCGCGACGAGGGTCCCGGAAGAATACACTGCGATGCCCCGCGGCTCGTGCTCACCCGGAGAGCCCGCCGACAAATAGATCTCCAGGCGGATCGGCGCGTGTTCCGGCACGGCGATCTCCGAAAGGGCTTCGATCCGCTCGCCCAGAAAGCGGGGAGGGCGGACAGGAACGATTTTTTGGGATCGACCGCGGGACATCCGGTCTTCGACGAGAAGGTCCACCTCCCGCATGAGGAGCTGGCCGCGCAGCTCGGAGGCGAGAAAATCCGCGGCGCGGCGGCCCCCGAGGGCGGGCATCGCCTCCCGGTGCACTCCAGTGACCACCACCTCGGTCCAGCGGCCGTCCAGCGGCAGCCGTCCCCGCAGGGGCTCGATCCGGAAATCCGGCCGGTCCCGGTGGAGAACGAGCCGGAAGGGCTTCTGCCCGGGAAGTGAAGAGCGTATTTCCAGCGTTTCACCGAGGCTCCAGAAGCCCAGAAGGCCGATCCCATACTGCCCCTGTGTCAGGAGTTCCAGGCGCTGCTGCGGCGAAAGAGACCGCTTCCGGCTGTGGCCGATGTGCGTGGCGATGAAGTGGAGCGCGTCGCGGCGAGCCATTTCGGGAATCACGCCGGCGCCATCATCCAGAATACGCAGGCAGGGCACACCCTTTTCGCGCACGCGAATGACCCGCACCTTGCCGGCGCCGGCATCGAGACTGTTCTGAACCAGCTCGGCGAGGGCCTTCCGGGGGTCCGGCTGGCTGAGCGCCAGCCAGCGGATCAGCTCGAAGGGATCGTGCGGGCGGAGCCGTCCCCGCAGTTCTTCCGGCGACGAACGCCGCCGCGGCCGCGGCCGCCGGCCCGTTCCCTCCGGTTCACTTTCGAGCATACGGGCGAACCATACCACACGGGCTGCGGCACCTTTAGAGCCGCCGCGCGAGCCAGTCCAGGATGATCTCGAAGCGCGCCACGCGATGAGCGGGGGAGCCGGAGCGGGTCAGCTCGTGGCTTTCTGCCGGGAAGCGCACCAGTTCGACGTCGCGCTTGAGAACGCGCAGAGTCGTGAAGAGTGCTTCCGCCTGTTCGACGGCGCAGCGCAGGTCGTTTTCCGAGTGGACGATCAGCAGCGGCGTCTTGATGTTCGGCGCGTAGGTGAGGGGAGAGAGCCGGAGATAGGCCTCGGGGTTTTCGAACAAAAAGGCGCCCGTCACGCTTTTGAAGGTCCAGCCGAAATCGCTCGAGCCCCATTCGGAATGGAAGCTGTTGAGGGCCCGCTCCGTGCAGGCGGCCTTGAACCGATCGGTGTGCCCGACCATCCAGGATGTCATGAAGCCGCCATACGAGCCGCCCATGACGCCGACGCGGGCGGGATCGCAGAAATCGAACCGCTTCAGGGCCTCGTCAGTGACGGCGATGAGATCGTCATAGTCCACCGAGCCCCATCCCGGCCCGCCTTCGCCCTGACCCGATCCGGTGCCGCCGGATCCCCGGATGGCGCGACCCCACTCCTCGCTGTAGCCGGACGAACCGCGCGGGTTGGAGTAGAGCACGGCATACCCGGCCCCGGAATAAACTTGGAACTCGTCGAAGAATCTGTTGCCGTACTGGGTGAACGGCCCGCCATGGATGTTGAGCAGCACGGGGTAGCGGCTGCCCGCTTCGCAACCGGCCGGGCGGATGATCCAGGCCTCGACCTCGGTGCCGTCGGGGGAAACCGCTGTAAACCGCTCGGGAGAAGCCAGCTTCCGGCCTTCTTTGAAGGCCCGGCCGACCTCTGTGAGCGGGCGTGAGCCGCGAAACAGTTCCGCGAGGCTCGTGGGAGTTGACGCCGCATGAACGAGGACGCCGCCGGCCGAATCGAACCCCGTCACGCAGGACTCCCCGCCGATGATGCGTTCGGGGCCGCCGCCGCCGTTTGCCGCAACCCGGTACAAATGCACGTTGCCGTGGTCGTCCAGCGGAAAGAGCAGGCGGTCGGCGCTTTCCCAGAGCGGTTCGCGGATTTCCGGGTAGGGGCCGCAGTTCCGGTCGAGAGACCCCGACAGCAGGCGCCTCTCGCGCTTTCCCGCCGGCTCGATGACGGCGATTTGCGTGTGGTGAGGGGAATCGTCGAGCCGGTCGGGAGTGAACTTGTAGGCGAGAAGCCTCCCGTCCGGAGACCAGGACGGAGCCTCGCAGTTGCCGTCCGTGCCGGTCAGCCGCTCGGGCGTGCCGCCCTTCGATGGAACCAGGTAGAGGTCCGTGAAGCAGTCAATGTCCCAGTCGTCATGGCGCGCGCTGACGAACGCGATGCGCGCTCCGTCGGGTGACCAGGCGGGAGCGCCGTTCTCGGAGTCCCCGTGCGTGATCTGTTCCGGCCCCGCGGATCCGTCCGAGGGAACGATAGAAATGTGGCGGCGCCGGTCGGAGATCCAGCCAACGCTGTCGAGCTTGAATTGCAGCCTCGTCAGCCGCCGGGGCGGGCGGCGCCGCTCGTCTTCGATTTCGCCCGAGGCATCCCGCACGCGCGAGGAAAACGCGATCCGGACTCCGTCCGGCGACCAGGCCGGCTGCGTGACATCCTCCTTGAGGTCCGTAAGCCGGCGCGCTTCTCCGCCGTCCGCGGGGATGACGTAGAGCTGCGCGGCGTCGCGTTCGCGGGTCGAGGTGAAGGCGAGGCGCGTTCCGTCCGGAGACCAGCGCGGGGAGCCGTCCCGCTTCTCTCCAGCCGTGAACGGCGCCGGAGGCGCTGAGCCGTCGGCAGGCACGACCCAGATCCGGCTGCGGTACTCGTTGGCCTCCCGGTCGATCCTCCAGACGACGAAGGCCACCCGGCGCCCGTCCGGCGACAGCCGAGGATCGGCCACTCCCGTCAACTCGTGGACATCCTCGGGGATCATGCCTCGCATGGGTCCAACTCCTTTTCTGGTGATCCCATAAGATTACCGGCTCGATCCCCTAGGAGGTCGCCGGCGCCGTTTCGTTCGGCTGATGGTGGTGGTGCCCGGCCGGTGACCCGGTCGGGAAGACAAGCGTCTTTCGGGGAACCTCGACGAACCCCGCGTCCCCCTCGCGGATCTTGACGGTCCTGTCGAAGGGAACATCCGCGATCACCTGCACCGCCCCGGTCACCGGCCAGGTGATCTCGATCCGGCGGATCGCCTTCGCTCGGCCCAGGCCCATTTCCTGCTGGAGTGAGGAAGAGCCGAAACTGCCGCCCGTGCCGACCGTGTCGTAGATCGCGCGTTCGGAGCCGTCCTCTTCTTCCGTCACGATCTTGATACGGGCGCCGACGGCGAAGCGGTTCGACTTCACGCCTTCCAGCTCCAGCGTGGTCCAGTGGTTTGCGTGGCCCGGGTTGAGAAACAGCACGTTTTGATACACGTCGCTCGGCAGAATGCCCCCGAGCGTTTCGTAGATATCCTGGTCCCCGTCGTTGTCGAGGTCGCCCCAGGCGATGCCGTGCCCCTTCTGGAGGTGGCCGAATCCGCCACTGGTCGTCACGTCCTGGAAAAGCTTTCCGCCGGCGTTGCGGAACATGCGGTTCGGGATCAGGGTCCACAAGTGCGGCTTGCCCGTGCCGATATAGAAATCGAGCCAGCCGTCGTTGTCCAGGTCCCCGAAGTTGCCGGCCATGCCGAGGATTTCCCGATCGAGGTGCGCTTCTTGCGTGACGTCGGTGAAGGTTCCGTCATGGTTGTTGTGGTAGAGGCGCGGGGTGTCCATCGTTTTCGGGAGCTTGAGGTAGTCCGCCACGACGCACTCGAGGGAGTCCACCTGGTAGCCCGTGAAGCCGCAGACGAACAGGTCCAGCCAGCCGTCGTTGTCGTAGTCGAAAAACCAGGTCGGAAAGCTCTCCTCCGGCTCTGCCACGCCGGCCTTTCCCGTGGCGTCGGAGAATCGCACCGCCACGCCGCCTGCGGGTCCGTCGTTGTGAAAGAGGACGTTCGGGCCGTGCTGGACGGACAGGTACAGATCCGGCCGCCCGTCGTTGTCGTAGTCCCCCGCGGTGACGCCCTTGACGAAGGCGACCCGGGCGACGCCGGCCTGCTCGGCGATCTCGGTAAAGGTCCCGTCTCGGTTGTTGTGGTACAGCTCGCAGGGATGCCGGTATTCGCGGTACGATTCGGCCCCGATGTAGAGATCCAGCCAGCCGTCATTGTCGAAATCCGCCCAGACCGCGGTCTGGGTGGGATAGAGCGACAGCAGCCCGGCCTCCTCCGTCACGTCCGTGAAGGTGCCGTCTCCGTTGTTCCGTAGCAGGGAATTGGGGTGCTCGCCCCTCCTGCCCATCCAGGCGCCCCGCAGGACGAAAACGTCCGGCCATCCGTCGTTGTTGTAGTCGGCATGGTTGATGTTCAGCCCGCCGAACTCTCCCGTGAGCCCCGCCTGTTCGGTGCGGTCGGCAAAGGTCCCGTCGCCGTTGTTGTGGAAATACCGAAGCTGGTCGCGGATGCCGCAGGAGGAGGTGATCACGTCGAGAAACCCGTCCCGGTCGAAATCCTCCATGATCGAGCCGCCGGAAATGCCGACCTTGTCGAGTCCCACGGCCGAGGCTACTTCCGGAAACCGCCCGATGTCGAATTCGGAGGCGAACGCCTCGGGCGGAATCCGATACGCCTCGGGCACGCCTGCGGGCCAGTCTCCGAACGTCATGTGAGCCAGGTTCAGGAGCCAGCGGGCATTGAGGTCGTTTGGGATCGCCGCGAGGATCGCCGTGTACTGCTCGACGGCTCCGTGGGGGCCGTCGCGAAGGCTGTAGATGCCGCCTCCCTGGATGGGCATAAGGCAGGAATCCGCGCTGTGGTTCTGCAGGCAGTTCTCCTGTTCTCCCAGGCGGAGGTAGGCGACGCCGAGCCATTTCCGCAACTCCAGGAAAGGCTTAGAATCCGGAGTCGTGCCGATGCGCTCGAAGATCGACTGGACCTTCCTGAACTCCTCGATTCCATCGCGGTTCTGGCCGACGGACACCAGATCTCGTCCGAGAAGCACGCGGAGCTCAGTTTCCTTGGGCAGGTCGGTGGGGTTTTGGAGGCGGCGTCGCACCGAGGCGATTTGATCGGGAATTGTGAACCACTGGAAAAGGCCCGGCTTGTCGTCGGCGATCGCTTCCAAGCGGCGAACCATGCTGGCGGTTCCATCGCGATGGAAGAGGAATCGGGGTGCCCGGAACGCGGCAAAAGCGACGATCGCGAGGCAGAAGAACACCGCGAGCCCAAGCAGGTAGATCGGCTTTCTCATGGTCTGTCCGAGGTCAGGCAATCCGCGCGGCACCGGAAGTCCCTCAGCAAGGACCGGTCCAGCCGGCGGCGCGGGGGCCGGGGCACGAAAAACGCCGGAGGCGAGTGCATTTTTTTTGGGAACCCGACCTATCCGGTGCGCGAGTTCCCATGTAGTTTACGAGGAAGCGGCACGCCGGGCGTGTTTATTATGAACAGGCCCCGCCGGGCCGGGGCCGCCGTGGCCAGAATACGCCGACTCACGATGGCACGGAAGTGGCACGTGAATGCTACATGCAAGGGGCCTTCCGCCGCGCGATAACGAGGGTCCAGCAGCACGGGTCCGCGGGGACCGTCCTCCTCCTGTTGACGAGCCTCGGCGTGTCCTTGCTACTCCCGATGGGCTGCGGGGGATGGGGGAATGCTTCGACGGCAGCCTTGGCCAATGGGTCGCGGTTCGGACCCGAGGGGCACGCCCGCATGGTCGCCACGCTGAAGGAAGTCGCCGCGCAGGCGCGTCTGGACAACCCGTTCCTGGGCGAGGGCACCGCGGAGAAGCTGCGCGCCCTCGCGGCGGAGACCGACCGCGTGCCGCCGGTGCGCCGCCCCTGGCTGTACGGGGAGCTGGGAAAAAACGAGTTGCGGCTTGGCAACACCAACGCGGCGGTCAAGGCCTTCTCCACACTTGATGAGATGACCCGCGACCTGCCCGGCCGGACCGGTCCCTCCCCGGCGCTCTTCTACCTGGGGCTCGCCTGGATGCGCTGGGGCGAGACCGAAAACTGCGTCACGAGGCACAACAGCGACAGTTGCCTGTTTCCGATTCACGGTGGGGGAATCCACACGAAGCAGGAGGGATCGCGCCGCGCGATCGAGGTCTTTCGCCGCAGCCTGGAGCAGGGACCCGACATGGCGGTCCGGTGGCTGTTCAATCTGGCGTACATGACGATCGGTGGCTACCCGAACGAGGTGCCGCCGCAGGAGCTCATCCCACCGGAGGTCTTCGCCTCCGACGAAGCGTTCCCCCGTTTCGTGGACGTCGCGCCGAAGCTTGGGCTCAACGCCATCGGCCTGGCGGGAGGAGCGATCACCGACGATTTCGATGGGGACGGGCTGCTCGACATCGTCCAGTCCGACATGAACGTCACAGGCCAGATCCGCTTCTTTCACAACAACGGCGACGGAACCTTCACCGATCGGACGGAGCAGGCCAACCTGACGGGAATCGTCGGAGGCTTGAACATCGTCCACGCCGACTACGACAACGACGGCCATCCCGACATCCTGGTACTCCGCGGCGGATGGATGAGGGAATTCGGGCGTCACCCCAAATCCCTTCTGCACAACAACGGCGACGGGACCTTCACCGACGTGACCTACGACGCCGGCCTCGCGCAGGTGAACTACCCATCTCAAGCCGGTGCCTGGGGCGATTACGATGGGGACGGCGACCTCGATCTCTACGTCGGCAACGAATCCGGCAAGGAGGGCTACCCCAGTCAGCTCTTCCGCAACAACGGGGACGGCACCTTCACCGATGTGGCCGCGCAGGCGGGCGTGGAGAACCTGCGCTTCGCCAAGGGCGCCGTCTGGGGAGACTACGACGGGGACGACCGCCCCGACCTCTACGTGTCCAACATCGGCAAGGAGAACCGCCTGTACCACAACAACGGGGACGGAACTTTCACCGACCTCGCCCCCGCGCTGGGCGTGACGAATCCGATCGACAGCTTCGCTGCCTGGTTCTGGGATTTCGACAACGACGGGGCCCTCGACATCTACGCCACGACCTACTACCAGGCGCCGGGACCAGAGCGCGTGCGGGCGTTCGTGGCAAGCCTGCTGGGCGAACCCACACCGGCCCAGCCGGCTTCACTCTACAAGGGGGACGGACGGGGTCATTTCCGCGACGTCGCGGTCGAACAGAACCTGCGCCACATCGAGTTTCCGATGGGGGCGAACTTCGGCGATCTGGACAACGACGGCTGGCTCGATTTCTACCTCGGCACCGGGTTCCCGGAATACGAAGGGTTGGTGCCGAACGCGATGTATCGCAACCGCGGCGGGACGGGCTTCGCGAACGTCACCACGGCCGGCGGCTTCGGCCACCTGCAGAAGGGCCACGGCGTCGCCTTCGCCGATCTCGACAACGACGGGGACCAGGACGTCTTCGAGCGGATGGGCGGCGCCTACCCCGGCGACGGGTTCGGCAGCGTCCTGTTCGAGAATCCCGGCTTCGGCAACCACTGGATCGCCGTTCAGCTAGTGGGGACGAAGTCGAATCGCTCGGGCATCGGCGCCCGCCTGGCGATCGAGATCGTCGAGAACGGCGCCCGGCGGTCCCTCTACCGGTGGGTGGACAGCGGGGGGAGCTTCGGAGGCAACCCCCTCCGGCAGCAGGTCGGCCTCGGCCGGGCGACGAAGGTCGAAACCCTCGAGATCCACTGGCCGACCTCGAAGATCACGCAGACGTTCCACGATCTGCCGGCGGACCGGTTCATCCGGATCGTCGAGGGGGAAAACGCCGTCGAGCGGGTGGATCTGCCGCAACTCCGCTTTCACTGAATCGATCGGTCCACCGGGCAGAGGCACAGGAACAGCTC
>Ga0315273_10011973_pt1 | contig 11110 bp, 25 predicted proteins | sample YL17G02_0_MG_FD_205753 | JGI IMG/M metagenome (GOLD analysis project Ga0315273, IMG submission 205753) | Sediment microbial communities from Yellowstone Lake, YNP, Wyoming, USA - YL17G02_0 | ecosystem: Environmental > Aquatic > Freshwater > Lake > Sediment | place: USA: Wyoming | collected...
GCGTGGACGATCGTGAGGGGAACCCCGGGGGTGACGGGGTTCATCGGTATGGGTGGCGTCCCGATCCCCCTCAGCATTTCCGAGGTGTTCGACATGTTGAAGTTCCCCGACGTGCGGATCGTTGCCCAGAAACAGTCGAAGAAGCACGGGGAGAAAACTGCGGTGGAATATGTGGTGGGGGATGTGGTGTCCGTGGTCGATGGTCCGTTCGAAACATTGACGGCGACCATCTCGGATGTGAACGGGGAAAGCCAACGGGTAACCGCGATGGTTGAACTGTTCGGCAGGGACACCCCGGTGGAATTACGATTCAACCAGATCAAACATTTATAATAGGTATCGTGGGGTATTTCCATGTACCATCAATCACTCTAGGTGCCGTCCACCCTGACTTCCGCGAAGGCTCCCTGCCTAGAAGGACGGGGAGGAAGTCAAATGTTCTTGATGATATTTTCGGCGGGGAAAACTGATAGCAGATAGTTGGCGTCGGTCCCGGTTTCTTCATGGAAGTACGGTTGCGGGATGGGTGGGACATCGAAGACTGGGGGGTTCTTCGATCTGGAACGCTGGCCCCGCATCTTCGGGATGAGTTTCGGATTCTTTAGTGCCCGTTTCAGTTGGATCGCTGATAGACCACCCCAGATTCCTTTAACAATTTCCCCTTGTTGGATTAGTTGCATAGCGGTGAACAGGCATTCATCGTTCACCGGGCATTTCATGCATATCTGACGTGCCTGTGCCTGATCGTCGAACCATGTATCGGGGGCGGCGTCAGCGTTGTCACGGCATGAAGCGTCCTCGACCCAGGTTCCATAATAGTAAAGCATCGCGACAATTATTAGTACATATAATTTTATAGCGCAACTCCATTCGAATAAATTTTGGAATGTTTTAAATGTTTATCGGGATGTTGGTGTTAGTGGTGCGGGGAGCCCACGTGGATCTTCCATCGGCACGTTGGATAATGACACCCTCCGCGTCGGAGGACGGGGCACCCTCGCGGAAACCTTGGTGGTACTGTTTGCTCTACGGGGACAACAGGAACCCATCAGCAGGGGAAGGTCAAGATCCATGGAGATCCAAGTCGCGCGCGGTGTGTTCGCTGAAGAGATAAGTTGGACATCTCGTGTCATCCCGCAACGTCCCACCAACCCTGTCCTCAACGGACTCCTCATCGAAGCCACCGGCGATGGGTTGATGCGGTTGTCCGCGACTGATCAGTATGCGTCATCATCGACCACTGTCGAGGCGATGGTCAGCAGTCCGGGGCGGGTGGTCATCCCGGGGAAGTTGACGGCTTCGATCGCTGCGAAACTTCCCCAGCAACCTGTTGTTATCACCATGGACGGCAATCGGATGGTTGTGGAGTGTGGGCGGTCGAAGTTCGGTCTGCCGGTGTCCCCGTTGGAGCTGTACCCGGCGTTGCCGCAGCAGCCGGATCAGGTCGGCACCCTCGCGGGTCAAGAATTCTCTGACGCGGTGATGCAGGTCGTGTTCGCGGCGGCGAAAGATGACACCGTCCCCGCGCTCTCTGGTGTCCAGGTGAAATGTTCGGAAACGGAACTGACGTTGATCGCGACGGATCGGTACCGTTTGGCGGTGAAGAAGGTTCCATGGGTGGGCCAGGTCCGTGATCCGTTTCTTCTGCGCGCGCGTTCCCTCGCCGAATTGGCGAAGCCGTCATCCCCGAACGCGGTGATCCTGTCCCTGAACACGGATAACACTTTGTTCGGGATGACGTCCGGGGCGCGGCGTTCCACGATGCCGATGTTGGAAAGTCAGGCGTTCCCAGATGTGGAACGTTTGATCCCGACTGATGGGACCACCGTCGTGGAAGTCGATATCAGCGAACTGGTGGACGCGGTGCAACGTGTGCGCCTGGTCGTGGAACGCGCGTCCCAACCGATAAAGTTGCATTTCTTTGGCGGGGAGGTCATGGTGTCCGCGTCCAGTGGTCCGGATGCGAATGCTTCTGAAGGTGTTCTGGCGAAGATCGAGGGTGATGATATAGAAATCGCGTTCAACCCTGAGTATCTTGTGGAAGGGTTGTCCGCGTTGGCTGGTCAGATGGCGCGGTTCCAGTTCACCAGTTCAGCGAAACCTGTGCTGCTGGATGCCCCAGAAGATGTTTCGTACCGTCACATATTGATGCCGGTGCGTATCTGATCAAGTGTCGCCGAGGGTTGGGTTCCGTCCCGCCGGCCGCGTGGTTTGGGGCGTGGTGTGACGACACCGCCGTTCAGTAACGGCGCACGGCCGTTCCAGTTCCATCTGACCAGTTGGTCGTCGCTGCGGGTGAACAGTTCACTGGCGGGGACGGTGCCTGTGATAACCCGCCATTTGGGACGGTCCCGTGCGAGTTCTGCCGCGTGGCTGGGGGATAGCATGACACTGTCGCCCGGGATGAATTGGTTGATGATCCATGGCACGGGACGGAACATCGTTATCGATACGTCTGGTTTCCCCCGAGCTGTTGTGATGGCTCCCGTGGTTTCCCGGTTCCACTTCACCGCGGTCGGGCGGTGGTCGAGGTATTCCTGCAACCGGTCGTACACATCTATGGGGAATCCTTTGCGATCCACTCGGATGAGGTTGTACAACGGTGCGGGGTGGTAGACGACGGATTTGTATGGCGATGGTGCGTTCATCATTGATTCCGGGCTGTTCCGACGCCGCATCCATTGGCCCATGTTGTTCCGGAGTTGCCGTTTGATTTCCCGTTTCAACGCCACCTCGTCGATGGTGAACACATCGTACGCCCAGGATAGTTGTTCTTTCCAGTCCTCTGGGAGTTGGGACGGATGCGTCGGATCGACCATGGTCCAACCGTATCCGTATCATTCCCTGGTCGCAGCAGGTTTCCATCACCAACATTGTGTGGTAGTGTCGCGGGGTGGTAGACGATTGGTGGGACGGCACAGTCCTCAATAAGTTCAGTTTCCGCGATGCGGTCGCCATCACGGTGATCATGGTGGTCGTTCCCATCCGGGTGGTCTGGATCCGCACGGCAGGTCGGATGTGGGACACGTTGATGTCCCCTCCGTCCTGATGGTGGGCATCGAATTCGTGGTTGTTGATCTTCGGTGGCGGTAATGTGGGATCAGACGGATGATTTGGGAGGTCATGATGGGAACTGAGAATTTGAACAACCGTATCCCTGAGGTGGATGAGGGGACGGACACATATTTGTGGGAGCATAACCGTCCACTCTTCGGTCCTGCCATCAGTGTCACCCACACGAAGGACGCCGAGTCGGTGACCATCGAATTCATGGGCGATGAACTCGATGTCCCGACCATCCAGGTGCTGTGGCTCGCGGAGGTCTTGCTGCAGATCGCCGATTTCTACCGTGTGACGTACACGGGCGGTGGTGGCGATGATTACAACCGTGGCGACGTGAAACCAGGGGATCGGCGGTAGCAAACATTCCAGTAGCGGAATTCTTGTTGATGATCATTGATTTTGTGTTGGTGTTGGTGTGCTTGTTGATGACCGTGGTGGTGGTGTTCTGGGTGACGGAGTTGTTCGGGGAGATGCGGAAGTCGTTACGCAGGCACCACGGTGTTCAACGGTGCGCGTGCGGCAGGTACCGTTTCGGTGGGAACGTTCAGATATCCGTTGATGACGATTCAATTCGTCACGCCCAGGGTTTATGCCAACCGTTGAGGGAAACCATTGCGAATCAATAACATGTTCGAGGGGTGAGTGATGGATTTTTGGATAAATGTTTTCCTGGTCGCGGGTCTTTCATTCTGGTCCACATGGTTACTGGTTGAGGTGTTCCGCGACCCGCGCGTCGAGCATGGCACCCATATGCTCATGATGCTGGGGGAACTGGAAACGAACCCGGAGCGGATGGAATACCTACGGAGCGATGAGCATAGGTGCCATAAGTCGCGGTGCGACTGCGGTGCCCTCGCCCTGCCGTTCCCGAGCACCACCATCATCGAGGACGAAATGACCCACACGAATGGTTTATGCCAACCGACCAGGGAATTCATTAAACATGTGGTTGAGTGAAGAAACTTTGGGGGAGGGCATGATGATGCATGTAGGCGATGTATACCCGTCCTGGAGCAGCGCGGGTGATTTTTATTACAACCCTGTGGCGGCGAAGACATTCGTTTACACGGGCAAGGGATGGGTTCCGCTGTTCGGGGAGGAACTTGGTGTGGTTTCTGCTATTGGTTGGTTGATGTCCGACCTCATGGCCAGTAAAGGTTCCGTTGTTATCGCGGTCACCAACAACAACACCGCCCTCGTCCGTGACACCGATATGGTCGGGCAAACTGGGTGGAAGATGTGGCGTGATGGTTCCTGCGATGTGACGGTGGAAGATGCGACGCAACGGTACGAAGACCAAGGATACGTGTTACTGGTCCAGCCGACGCAGGTGGACCTCGCGCGCGACCCATGGGAATTCGCTGGTGACTTCGCGTCGATGGGGGGGGTTGGACTGGATCAGGGCATCGAGGATTGTATGGGTCCGTTGCTGGGCGCGTTGGTCGTCGCCGCTGCTGGACATCTACTGCCAGCGCTCCCGATGACCATAGACGGTGTCCGTGTTGTTCCGATGGGGGGATTGCATCCTGGGGGCATAGTGGCGGGCGGCGGAAGAGTTCGCTGAAGAATTCATTGGATCGGGGAAGGGATGGGTCGTGGCATTGGATGAACGGGTCGAGGCGGAGATCGCTGGGATCGTGGCGTGGGACGAATGGGGCGGCACCGACGCTTTGACGGAAGCATTCCGTGATTTGTTGGAATCCATCATCACGGGTGGGCAGCCGATGGCGCAGATTACCCCCGCCGGTCCTGGGTTGCTCTCCAGTTGGTTGGTGTACGGTATCTTTGCGAATGCTTTAGTCGCCGATGATGGTTGGTGTTTATGGGTCGATGATGCGGCAGGGAAAGAATTGTTCTTCACTGAGGGCGACGCTGGTACCGGACCAGGCACCCAGGCGGTGGAAGAATTTCAGGGGTTCCTGCGGACCATGGGCGACAGGCTCAAGGATGCGGGATGAGCAGCACACGGGTCATTGGTTGGATGATGGGCGGCGGCGGTTGCAGAATAGGTTACATCATCGTCGCATCAGATGGCACCGTCCTCGAACGGGACGCGAACCCAGTGTGGCGGATCTGGCGAGACAACGGCATGGTTGGTCGGGAAGCTCGAGCTGATACCTTCGCGTTGACTGTCACGGAAACGTACACAGAGGCAGATGGGGACATCCTGGCTGGACCAACCAAATCCGTCCTGCCAATCAAGATCGCGGACAACCCGCAACTAGACGATGATCGATGGATCGAAGACGCGATGCGTCCCCTGCTGGAAACCCTCATCGAAGAAGCCCAATCGAAACTTCCCTAAGGCGGCACAGTGAGTAGCACACAGTTGATGGTGTCGAACGGGGTCATCAACATCAACCATCATGGTGACGACGTGACGTTGGCGATGCTCGATATGGACGATGAGGGAATCCATCTGGCCAGGTTCACCGCTGCGGAGGCCGCGGATGTCGCGTTGGAGTTGATCCGCCGTTCCAATGGTCTGGACGATGAGCAGATGGCGAAGATCCGTATGGTCGTCCCTGTCGCGCGCGCCAAGGACATGGCCGCAGTGGTCGACGAATTGGTTGCAGCGGAGGTGGCTGCGGATCGCCGTGACGCGGTGGAAGAATTGTACGCCCCTCATTGGACGGGCGGTCGGTCCCCGATCTTCGAATGCCACGACGGGTGGTTGAACATCCTCGCGGATCTGATCCCGAAACTAGTCGCAGCGGACCCTGATGTCAGGGTCGGGCAGGTGAAAGAGAAATTCGGGGCGGCCAGGGTGTATGTGGATGTGGAGACGGAACTGGTGACGGAGTTGATCATGGAGGCGGAGAGGGTTTCCATGGGGACATGCGAAGTGTGCGGGGAACCTGGGAGGCTCGGGTCGCACAATAATTGGTGGTCGGCCCGTTGCGGTGCTTGCCAACCCGACGGTTGGGAACCAGGCGTCGTCGAGTTCGAACGCCGTGTGGTAGTTTCTGGTCAACGTAACGTTCCATCGGAAGGAAATCAGTGAAGGTTCTGCATATCGTCGCGTCACCGCGCGGTGACGCTTCTAACACCTTGAGTGTTTCCCAGGAATTCTTGAACGGGTTGATCGCGTCCAGCGACGACCTCACCGTGGAGACAGTCGATCTGTTCACCGATGACCTTCCCATGGTCGCGGGGGACAACATCGAGTCGAAGTACAGCATCATGGTCGGCAGGAAGATCGACCCCGCGCACCAGGAATCATGGAAGCACATCGAAGCGCTGATCGACCATTTCCTCGGCGCGGATCTGATCCTGATCTCCTCCCCGATGTGGAACCTGTCCATCCCCTACGCCCTGAAGTACTACATCGACTGCCTCATCCAGCCCGGGTACACATTCGGGTACAACGAGGCGGGCGTGTACCCGATGGTACTGGGGAAGAAGATGGTCGTGGTCACCACCCGTGGTGGCGACTACTCCCCTGGCACCCCGATGCATGCCTACGACTTCCAGGAGCCGTACATGCGGGCGATCTTCGGATTCATCGGGATCACCGACATCGCATTCATCAATGCGCAACCGATGGACGTGGCGCCAGAGATGCGGGCCGATGCTTTGCTCCAGGCATATGCTGAAGCGAAGCGCCTGGCTGTGGAGTCCGCCACGGTTGGGACGGTCAGTGTCTGATGGTGCGGAGGCGGTCGCGGTGAATGAATCATTGCCGTTCATCACATGGCAAGTAGTCGACCGCCTCCTCCAACTCTTACGGGAATGTGAGAAATGGGACACCCAGAAGCCCCATGTGTATCCGCACAGCGAGGGCGGGCTGCAATTGGAATGGCGCACAGACAGTGGCAGATCGATCGAGGTGGAACTCTTCAACGGCGGCAGGGTGACGTACTTCGACGGCGGACAGGAACCAGTGGAAGTCATCGACGTCCCGTTCCGGCCCGTCGTCATCATCGGTGACGTGGCGAACATCTACGCCATCGAGGGATAGTCGCACAGGATCGTGGTAGGGTTCTGGCAGTCGAACGGAATGGGGAAACATCAAATTGAGTATCAAGCACGCACCATCGTCGAAGTGGTCCGCCGTCATCAACAACACAGGAATCGATGTCGATTGGGACGCGTTGGGCGCGCGGTTGCTGGAAGTGGAACGAACCTCGGACGGCTGGTTGCGGATCAGTCAAGCGACGGTGGAAATGTTCATCCCATCTGTGGTGGTGGGGCAGTTCGTCGATGCGGTGGTTCGTGTCGTTGGGACGCAGGAGGTGCGCGATGGGGAATGGTAGGCGGTACACGCGGGAGGAAGTCATCGACTGGTTGGTGGTGACGTTGAACAAAACGTTCGCGGAGGATTTGTCCGCTGAAGTGTTCGCGGGTCTCCCGAAAGATGCGGATGATCCGTACCGACATTTCGCGGTGACGCTGCAGGAACGGATGCCGGATGGGTCGATGGTGAGGGCGCGGCAGGTGTTCCCCATCCACATCGAGGTGGATGACCCGATCCTGTTCGGCACGGATTTCCTCGCCCCTTCGGTGTCCCGTGGCTGATCCGCAATTCGGGTCGGCGGTGGTCGCTGTCGCTCGGGGGGCGTCGCGGTTGCTGCGGCTGGTGAGGGAGAAAGTAGAAGTGGAACCAGAATACGAAACTCGCGAGCCAGAATACGAAACTCGCGAAGTCGCTGATTTCATCGGGAGGTTGATCGATGGGGAGTACGCGGATCAACTGTCAGCGAAGGTGACCGCGTATGTCGCTGGTGATGAGGTCGCAGTGATGCTGTACCCGCACGATGATCTGTTCGCCAGGACTTCGCCGGTGGGGCAGTTGTTCACGGTGACGGTGGCCCCCGGGCCACGGGTGGAACACGGGGAATCGCCGATTCTAGAAGAAGAATTTTGATGGAAAGCCTTGATGGTGTCGTGGAGGTTGATAGTGAGCGGTGGATGGTGCCCTCCCCTCGGCAGGCTGCGCATGGTTGAGGTGTGCGCGGTGTGCGACAAATTCTTCGCATGGCCCAGCATCACCACTGTTCTGTATCGCGACCACACGCGAACCGTTTGCAACGATTGTTTGAAGGAAGCGGAAGGGGAGCGGTGAAGGGATCAGTGTTCGTTGTCATGTTTGTGCTGTTGCTGTTAACGGCATGCGATTCTGTATCCGGTGGTGTCAAAGACCTGGAAGGCGTCCCCGGGGTGGATCCGGATAAAGCGGAAACCGTGAACAATGTTGATGGTTACCCGAATATCACGTTGCTCTGCACGCATGGTTTAGCGTTCGGGACGACGACACGGGAGGCGCAGGCCGCGGTCTTCCGTGTCCCTGAGCTGGATGTTCCATGGTGCGGAGCGACACCACGATGAATGGTGATCCTATTCAACGGATGACGTTGGCGCAGGACATCGCAGCGGTCCTGAACAAGCATGGTATGGAGAGCATCTCCAACACCTCGGACTGTGTCCTCGCGGATTATTTGGTCGGTTGTTTGATGTCGTTCAACCTCGGCGTCAAGCAGCGCAATAGATGGTACGGGCACGAATGCAGCATTTTCTGCGACCATCTGCGTAGGGAGTGATTGTCGAACCTATGGAAAACACTACTGAAAGAATGATTGTGTGTTTGGAGTGTGGTGCATTGATCGGGGACACCGTGAAGCATGATGAATGGCATGAGAAAGTGGATCCTTGGACGGTTTTGAGATGATCCTGATTCCTGAGCATCCTTTGGTCGAGTACACGGTCACGTTCCGTGTCCCAGAAAGCCATGTGGAACAGGAAGTGGATGAATCTTTGAGGAAAGCAATTCGTCGTGCTGCGACACAGATGTTGCTGCGCCTCACGGATCAGTACGGCTACGACCACCACCACGACAAGGAAGACCAGTACTTGGTGACGATGCGGGTGGAACGGGAGGATGATCCAGGGAAACCGCATGCGGAGGAAAGGATCAACAAAATTTTCACGGTGATGATCAGGATGCTCGCGCAGCGGTGCCTGGACCCTGAGAACGGTGAGGTGTTGGACATCGAACTGCACTCAGACAAAGAAGCATTAGAATTGTTGGCGGCGAACAACCGTATGGGAATGTCTGACCGTGAGGGGAAGATCAAAGGCTTCCTCCAATACTGAGCGGTGAAGGAATCGTATGGCATCCCGGGACTAATCGCATTCCAGTCAGCGGTGTCTTCCGTGAGGGAATCCACGGTCGAGGAGGAAGGATCCGTTAGACTGGTGATCGCTGGATACGCCCAGGATGCGGATGATCTGCGGATGTTGCTGGAAGCGTTCGGGTTGCTGGGAACAGAATGCGAGTGAGGAGAAAAAGGATGAATGGTCTGATCGGTTTGGCGTTGCTCATCATCCTCATTATTGTGATTGTGATGCTTGTGTCCTGATCTGTGCCACCGCTGAATCTTGTGGTATGATTGCCGAAATTGGTTGACTGGGGAGATGTGTGATCACAAATTTAGCTAGCAGGGTGGCGGGTATCAGGAACCGCGAGTTGCGGGACTTGGCTGCGTATGTGTTGGATGAGGTGCATGCGTGGCGGTGCGGCCTGATCGTGGACATGGATGAGTGCCATGAAGTCGCGATGGCGTTCTCTGATTGGGATGATGGCGTGGGTCGGTCGCGGGTGGGGAATTTGTTGCAGCCGTTCAGCGAGTTCAGTGGCTGGTACTTGGTGGGACCGATCCACAGGCGTATCGCGAAGTTGCAGGAATGGGACGATGACGATCTGGATGCCCCGCCGAGGTGGCGGTGGTCGAACGAGTTCATTGAGAACCCGTTGAAGATGTGGCCGGGGTTCCGCAGCCAGTTCAAACTGATCGTCCGGTTCGCTGCCAGGAGCACGTGGTACAGCGCGGATCAGTTCATCGCGGAGTACGTCGCGCAGGTGGTCCCGCGGCTCGTGGCTTCGCATCATGGGTGGCCGATGTTCTTCGCAGGTGCGATAGAGGAGCACGGGGAGGAGTTGGTCACGGCGTGCATGTTGTATTCGTGGGAGGTGCTGGCGGATATGGCGCGCAACGAATTGGAGATGGACGGCGCTGGCCGTGAGGATTGGACGGCCGCGCTCGCGGAAGCTATCAACATCGGACTGTTGTGGGACTGATCGAAAGTTTGAACGACATGGGTCTGGCGTTGTGCGAGAAGGATGAGGATTCGTGAGCGACGGTTGGGTCGGCACCATCCAGATCACCACAGATGAAAACCTGTCACATGAACGCTGAGTTGGTCATGTATAAGGGTCTTCCAGCTTCGGGGAAAAGTACTGCGGCGATCAAGGAGGTGTTGGACGCGCCGGCTGGTGCGGTGGTGCGGATAAACAAGGACACCCTCCGGACGATGCTGCACGCGGATCGTTGGAAGGGGAAGACGGAGAAGCAGATCGTCGCCGCCCGTGATGCCCTGATCGGGGTGTTCCTGGGGCAGGGGCTGCGGGTGCTCGTCGATGACACGAACCTCGCGCCGTTCCACGAACCACGGCTGCGGCAGTTGGCGGCGGAGCATGGCGCGACGTTCACGGTCAAAGATTTCACAGACGTCCCATTGGATGTGTGTTTGGAGCGTGACTGGAAACGGTGCGACTCGGTCGGCCCGAAGGTGATCCACAAAATGTACAAACAATATATATGGGCTGATTCTCCTGCTGTGGTGCATGGTCCTGGGAGGGAAGCGATCATCGTCGACCTCGATGGGACACTGGCCCATATGAATGGGCGTGGGCCGTACGATTACAGCAAGGTCGGGGAAGATACCCTAGACGATGTTGTGGCTGGTCTGATCGAGGAAGCCCTCGCGGATAATTGCCATGTCCTGATCGTGTCTGGGCGGGAAGATGTGTGCCGTGAAGACACAGAGGAATGGTTGAAGCGGCACCACGTCGCCAACAGTGAACTGTGGATGCGCGCCACGGACGACAAACGCCCCGACCGTGAGGTGAAAGAAGAGATCTATGAGCGGAACATCCATGGGCGGTACAACATTCGGTACGTCCTGGATGACCGTGATTCAGTTGTCGTGATGTGGCGCCGGAAAGGGTTGAAAGTGTTGCAGGTCGAGTACGGCGCGTTCTAGGTTC
>Ga0315273_10011974_pt1 | contig 11106 bp, 9 predicted proteins | sample YL17G02_0_MG_FD_205753 | JGI IMG/M metagenome (GOLD analysis project Ga0315273, IMG submission 205753) | Sediment microbial communities from Yellowstone Lake, YNP, Wyoming, USA - YL17G02_0 | ecosystem: Environmental > Aquatic > Freshwater > Lake > Sediment | place: USA: Wyoming | collected...
GCAGGAGAACGTGGCGGATTTCATGTACAAGGCCCACCCCGGGATGGTGGCCCTGACGATTGTCAACAGCTTCGAGGGTTCCACGGTTCCGGGTGTGATCGGCATGTCCCCGCAACACCCCTTGTCGATCCTCGTGTGCGGGTACGATGTCGAGGAGAAGGAGATCAAGAAGAAGATCGTGAGCGAGATCTTGGCGAAACACGAACTCATGGTCATGGATCCGACCATGTTCGGCACGGAGATGGGGGATGCGGCGGGAATGACGGACGCCCTGAAGAGGAGCCTGGGCGTCAGAGACAATTTCGTCGGGGCCTATCAAGGGGCCTTCCAGTGGACCGCCTGCTTCATGAAGCTGGAGAAGATCCCCCAGTACGCTGTCGAATACGAGGCGCTGGTGAAGAAGTACTGGAAGACATCGGACCCGAAGATCTCCGCGGAACACGCCATGACAGGCACGGACATTCAGGGGCCATTGCCCTTCGGCCGGTTCAGCGGTGTGGAGATAGACTTCTGGTGGGATCAGGGGAACCCGGAATCCGTGAAACGTGCCACCGTCATCATGCACAAGGCGCACAAGCTGATGCTGAAACACGGGGGCTTTCTGTATCGGAACATGTTCGGCTCCGGAGAATATCACCTTCCTCTTTGGGGGGAGTACTACGATATCCTGAAGAAGACCAAGCAGGCCTTCGATCCTGCCAACCTGATGCACCCCGATGTCTTGCCGATTACCGATGATTACGTGTAGCGGCAACCGGATCAAGAACATCTGACGGAAGAAACAAACGAGACCCCAGACAGGGAATCGGAAAGGGAATGGTATGAAGCGGGTAAAAATCGTGGGCGCCGGACTGGCCGGCTTGACGGCAGCCATCAATCTGGCCGGGGAGGGCTACGAAGTCGTCGTTTACGAAAAGGAGAAGAAGATCGGAGGGATTCCTTCGGCACGGCCCGACCCTGCGGGCAGCCCCTTCGGTCTCTCGCGTTTGAAGGAGTACATCGGCATCGATATTTCCCCCGCTGTGAAACCAGTCGAGCGGAACTCCCTGATGCTCTGGGGCAGGAAGGTCGAGATGAAGACACGGCCGGGTTTGCCCTTGTACATGGTGGAGAGGGGCTCCCGCAAATCATCTCTCGACTCCTTCCTCTATCGGAAAGCGATGGAAAAGGGGGTCAAAGTCGAGTTCGGCCAGCGCTTCGAGAGCAAGAAGGACTTCGAAGATTTGCCGCCCGGTTCGATCATTGCCACAGGTCTGGAACGAACGACCTTTGAGGTTCTGGGGATTCCGCACAACATCGGGTATGCCATCGTGGCGAAAGGAACGGTGGATTATCAGGCCGCGACGGCAACGGTCTACATGAACGATTACACGGTCAGCTACGGTTTCACGAGTACCATCAACGGCATCTGTTACGCTCAGATATTTCAGGCGGACAAACCCATCGGCAAGGATGACCTGGAGGGATTCGAGAGGGATGTGAGACAGGCCGAATCGTACAAACTCTCCCCATGGAAGGAAGTGGACATTGGAGTCCTTCCGTACCGGTCGTATTCCACTCCACGGCTCTTCTGGGGTGACAAGGTCGTCGCGGGGACGCTGGCCGGGGCCATCGACCCGCTGTTGGGCTTCGGGATGCTCGGCGCCATGCTTTCCGGGAAAATTGCGGCCATGGCACAGGAGGACCGCCGCACCGCTTTGAAGGAATTCCGCCGTCTGAATGTCCTGTATGCCCCGGAGCTTCTTGCGAGGAAACTCCTGAACGCATCCCCGGGATTTGCTCGCCGTGGCCTGGCCCGGCTGAATGCGGCGCTCTTCAATGCGCTGCCTGATCCAGTGGCCGATCTTTCATACCGTTTTGTTCCGGGATACGGCAGGATGGGCTGAGTCGCTTTGCCACGGCTCGAGGCTTTGCCGTTCGGCAGGATTCAGTGGCTTTGTCTCCCCGCTACAATTCGACGGGGTAGCGACGGTGGAGCAGGTGATGGATCATGTTCTGTTTCAAGACTTTCCCCATGCCTGATTCCTTGAGCCCAATGTCCTGCGCTACGAAGGCCTTCAGGTCCTTGTACATGAGGAGGATCGTTTTCAGGGTCAGCTTGTCCTTGAACGCCTTGCCGTCAATGACCATGGGCGCGTTCTTGGACATGCGCAGGGGATTGAGCTGATCCAGGCAGCGATTCACTTCTGATCCAACACAGCGGCGATAGAGGCCCAAGGCCTCGCTGCCGGTCTCGTTGGCCTGCAGGATGGCCTGCGCCGCCAGATCGCCGCTCACCAGGGCCGCTGAGATGCCTTCCGCACCGTGTATGAACCCGGCCGCATCGCCGGCCGCCAGGAAGTTCCCCCGGCCGAGCACGAAATGATTGAGATAGGCCATCATGTACCCGGCCATGGCCTCTTCGCGCAGCAGCTCCTTGATCTTGAAGCCGAAACGCTCCTTGAGAAGCGAGACGAGGTTGTCGAAATAGCGAATCGCTTTTCGGTGCTCGAGTCCGGAAACACCGACAACGACCCTCTCCCCCTTCATGTTCACCCAGGGGAAGAACCCCACACCCGGATGAAAGAGCAGATGAAAATAGTTCGGGTCGAGATCGATCTCGGCCCGATAGAACTTCTGGATGGCCGTTGTCACCGGCATGCCGCGCTGGGCCTCGGGCATCACGCACCTCACGGCGCGCGAGTTCATGCCGTCCGCGGCGACCGCATACCTGGCACGGAAGGTGACCCCGGTGGTCTTGCCGTCCTTGCGCGAACGCGTGCACAGGATCTTGAACCCGTCTTTCTCCGGTTCGACCCCGGTCAACCGCACCCCGTCCTTGATCTCGGCACCGCTTTTTCTTGCGAGGAAAAAGTCGAACTGGTCTCTCCTTACATACGGAATCGGGTTCTTGGTGGGAGCCAGGACCGTCTCGGAAAGGGAGGGGAAATTGAAACCTAATCCCTTGAGGAAGGGGGTCTCCGTGTACACGGTCTCAGGGATCGGTCCAAAGTTCCGGTGGACGAAGTCCACGGTCCAGCGCGACAGCATTCCGGAGCACATCTTCCGGCGAGGCAGTTTGTACTTCTCGATCAGAAGGGTCTTCATCCCGCCTTGGATCAGCCGTCGGCTCGCCGCTGCGCCGGCAGGACCTGCGCCGATGACGATCGCGTCATATGACTTAACAGCCATGGTCGCTCCCTCTAGAACAGGTCGTTTTCTTTTGGCTTCCTTCATTTGTCCCTGGCCAGGATGGTGTCGCCAACCGCATTTCCGCCCATCAACACCGCGGACTGGCCTCCCCCATACATGCCCCCCCAGGCCCCGGCAAGGTACAGATTCCTGATGGGGGTCTTCTGTGGCAACCGCTTCATCATGGTTTGTTCCATGGAGAACTCCCATCCGAAGATCGAGCCCCTGGGGTTGAGCGTGTAGTGCTCCATGGTGCGGGGAGAGCCCACTTCCATGACCTCGATGTGTTCGCTCAGGCCGGGGATCAGGGCCTCGGCCCTCTTGAGGTAGATCCGGGCCACCTCTTCCTTCAAGGCCGTGTACTTCTCATAGCTCTCGCCCTCGTACCAGTCCCCCTTGTAGTCATAGGGCATGATGGAAACGACGGAGATGACGTTCTTTCCCTTGGGGGCATCGGTGGGGTCTGCCATCGTGTAGTTGATCAGGCCGAACATGGCCTTCTCGGGATTGCCCTCACGGAAATACTTGAAGGTCTCGTTCTGGTCGTAACCCGGGTTGAAGAAGTACGAATGGATCCCGGGTGGAAAGGCCTTGGTAAAGTCGTGATCCACACCCAGGTAGACGGCAAAGGCAGGAAGTCCGATGACCATTTCTTCGAGTTTCTTGGCGTAATCCTGCGGCAGGTGTTCCCGGCCGATCATCTTGAAGAAGGTGTCCAGGGCATTGGCGTTGGATACAACATACCGGCACTTGAACTCCTTGCCGTCCTTGGTCTGAACGGCGACTGCCGCACCGTTTTCGATCACGATCTTGGTGGCCAGGGTGTTGAGTAGGATCTCGCCACCGTTCTCCTTGACGACCTCGGCGAGTGCGTTGGTGACGGCCTGCGATCCTCCCTCGAAGTAGCAGAACCCTACGTGATGGTAGCTGACCCACATCATGGCGAAGAACATTCCCGAGACCTCGTCCGCACTCGTGCCCGTGTAGGCCATGAGCTGTAGGAACAAGGCGATGAGCTTTTCGTCGTGGATGTAGTCGGCCAGCATTTCCGAACAGGTCTTGTCCCAGTACTTGATCACCGGCCAGAACATGATCGGCTTCTTCAGGATCTTCCAGATCGTTGCGCCCGTGTCCTTCTTGTCCTGAAGGTTCATCAAAGACCGCATGGCTTCGTAGATGAGCTCCAGGTCATCGAAGAGTTTGTCGATGCCCTTGGCCTCGTGGGGGAATTTCTCCTTGAGGCTCTTTCGGTAGAGTTTGACGTCCCCAGGCACGTCGAAGGTGAAGTCCGGAAAGATCGATCGGTAGGCACGTTCGAGCTTGACCACCTTGACCTTGTCCTCGATGCCGAGCTTCGGGAACAGCTCTCGACCCATTCCGTCCATGGCGTGGAGGGAAACCTCGAATCGATAGTCGCCGCGCTCAAAGGCGGTCATGTATCCGCCCACCTTGTCGTGCTGTTCGATGACGAGAACCTTCATCCCCCCCATCGCAAGCTTTGCGGCCGCGGAGATTCCGCCTCCTCCCGCTCCGATGACGACCACGTCATAGGCTCCGGGCCCCAGTTGATCGAGAGGTGGAGGAGGGGGCCCTTCCCCCTCGCAGGAAGGAAGCACGACGAGGAAGCATGCAAGCAACAGGACCAGGGCAACGGGTTTTCCCAAGAGGTTTGTTCTCATTTCGTCTCCTTTGCGTGATCAACCGACAGGAATTCACTTCTGGACGGACGCAGGATAGGGGAAGGCATTTGCCTTTGTCAACTCTGTTTTCCTTGTCATTTGCCTTCTTCTGATCTGACCTGTTTACGCTGCCGGCTGCGAGTGAGAGTGCCCGGGCGAGGGAGACAGAAACAGAGAGGAGGCGGGAAGATTGCCGTCCTGTAAGGTGCATCGAGCGGTGTCGGCCGTTCCCTGGCCCTTGAGCCGGCAAGGCAGGGAACCGTCTATTTCCCGGCGCGACGTTTTTCGCGGAACTGCCGCACGGTTTTGCCGATGAGTCTGTCCATGAGAGCGGGTGCAAGCCGGTACAGCCTCCAGGACATCCGCGAATCGAACGGACATACGATGATCGCTTGATTCCGTGCAACCCCCCGCAACAGTGCCCGAACGGCGTCGTTCACATCCATTGTTTTCATGGGAGACAGGGAGAGTATTTCCTCCATGCTGGAATTCACTACCATGGATTTTTCGATCAGGGGCGTTCGAACAACCCCTGGACAGAAGACGCTCACCTTGACGCCCAGCCCGGCGCCCTCGGCCCTGAGGGAGGTCGAGAGCCCTACCACGGCATGTTTGGCCGTGGCGTAGGGTACCTGGAGCGGGATGGGCATGATTCCACACAAAGAAGCGGTGTTGACGATATGGCCATAGCCCTGCCTGACCATCAGGGCGTAAGCGGCCCTTGTCCCGTAGACGACCCCCATGAGGTTGACATCGAACACGCGGGCCCAGTGCTCGGGGAGGAGATCCCTCGCCTCGCCGCCGATGTCAATGCCCGCGTTGTTGAACATATAATCCAGTCGACCGTGGTCCGCAACCGTCTGATCGATGAGCTTCCTGATCTCCTCATCTCTTCTCACGTCCAACCGGGCTGCCCATGCCCTTCCGCCATTCCCGGAAATGGTTTTTGTAACCTCCCGAGCTCCCTCCCAATCGATGTCCGCAACGATTGTTGCGGTTCCATACCTGCCCAACGCCTCGCACACTGTCCGTCCGATGCCTGAGGCTCCACCGGTTACGATCGCGACTTTTTCCCTGAAGCAGTCCATGGTCTCTCACCTTTCATGGCTTGAAATCATGCTTTCTATACCATCACTACCTCCTAAAAGCCACTGATCCCGTGCTTCCGGCAAGAAGCTAATTTGGGGCAGGAAGTGGCCTCTAAGGCCACTCTTGATTTCACCCCTTGCATTCCTGCCCGGACGGGGAGGGTATGTCCCGGTAGGTATCGGAAATCATATTCTGTCTGTTAGGATTCTACTGAAATGCAGATTGTGCTGTCAAAACAAGAATGTTGTTTGTTTTGGAACTTGCTCTGAGCCTCCTTGTAGAATAGGATACGGAAACACAAAGTGCGGGACTGTAAGGGGGGCAAGGCCCTGGAAAAGGGGGACAAAGCGCCATGGACGATTTCAAGGACAAGGTAGCGATCGTCACCGGTGGAGCCTCAGGCATCGGTCGGGAGCTGTGCCGGCAACTGGGCGGACACGGGGCCACGGTCATCGTGGCCGACATCAACCGGGAAGGCGCCGAAGAGGTGGCGTCCATGATTGCCGACTCGGGGGGGCGGGCCAGGGCGGCCCTTCTGGATGTGACGGATGCCGAGGAGATGCGCAAGCTGATCCAGGACACGGCGGCCGAGTTTGGACGACTCCACTACATGTTCAACAACGCCGGTGTCGCCATCGGCGGTGAAGCACGGGACATGGACTGGGGACACTGGCGCCGGACACTGGATATCAACCTGATGGGTGTCATCCACGGTTCCCGGGCCGCGTATTCGTTGATGGTAGCACAGGGCTTCGGCCACATCGTCAACACCGCCTCCGGGGCCGGGCTCTTTCCCATCGCCAACAGTACACCCTACGTCATGACAAAGCATGGAGTGGTTGGATTGTCCCGCTCGCTCAGGGCGGAGGGCGCAGACCTGGGCGTCAAGGTGAGTGTGGTCTGTCCTGCCATGGTGGATACCCCGATCTTTGAGGCAGCCACGTATCCCAACATGGACGGGAAGAAATTCCTGGCCAGCCTTCCGAGATTCGTAATGAACGACGTAGAGCACGCGGTGAGGGCGATACTGCGGGGCGTATCCCGTAACCGGGGGATCATCATTGACTCCTGGTACGGTCGGTTCATGTGGTGGACCTATCGGTATCTTCCGGCCGTCACCCATCTGGGCAATCGTTTGTTGGTCAAGGACACGCGCAAGAGATTTCGCCTGAACCGTCGGGATCACAAGGAGGAGGCGGAAACAGGCTGACAAGAAAGGGGGGAGAATCATGGCAAAGCTTGATGGTGGACAGCTGGTCGTCAAGGCCCTGCAGAGGGAAGGCGTCAAGTACATCTTCAGCCTGAGCGGTGGGCATTTGCTCCGCATCTACAACGCCACGATCGATGCAGGAATCAGGATCATCGACACGCGCCACGAGCAGGCCGCCGGGCACATGGCGGAGGGGTGGTCCCTCTCCACGGGTGAGATGGGGGTTTGCGCGGTGACTGCCGGGCCCGGCCTACCTGGAACTTCCCTTTGATATTCTCTCCCAGCAAGTAGAGGAATCAGAGGTTGTCTTTCCCGAGAATTACCGTCCCAAGTACCGAGCGGCCGGGCAGCCTGCTCGCCACCGGCCTGGCCTTTGGATGTCTGGGAGTCGGCTTGCCCTTCGCGCTCGCCGCGAAGCTGGCCAATCCGGATCGAACCGTCATCCTGCTTTCCGGGGATGGGACCTTTGGTTTGAACGGCATGGAGTTCGACACGGCTGTGCGACATGGGATACCGGTTGTGTGCGTCATCGGTAACGATCAGGCCTGCCCTGGAAAGGGCGATCGAATCGGGCAAACCGGCCTGTGTGAACGTCTTGACCGATCCGACGATACCGCATCCGGTTTCCAAGATGGCGGCCGAAATGTTCGGTGTGTATTGATCGGCTTCTCGGCAGAGAAAAGGGGAGGCAGCTCCATGGAGTATTTCAAGGACAAGATCGCGCTCGTAACAGGCGGGGCTTCCGGGATGGGGCGGGCCGTGTGTGAACAGATGGGACGGCATGGTGCGACGCTGGTGGTGGCGGACATCAATCATGAGGGAGCACAGGAGGTTGCCGGGTCGATCCTTGCCGCCGGCGGGCAGGCGCGGGCCGCCAACCTGGACGTGACCCGACGGGAGGACGTCCACGACCTGGTCAACCAGACCGCCCATGAACACGGCCGGCTCGACCTGATCTTCAACAACGCCGGTATCGGTATCCTGGGCGATGAGCGGGACAAGACCCTGGATCACTGGAAGAAGATCATCGACGTCAATCTCCTCGGCGTGCTCCACGGTACCACCGCGGCCTATCCGCTGATGGTCGAACAGGGCTTCGGCCAAATCGTCAACATGGCCTCCATGGCGGGTTATATTCCCTCCCCCATGGACGCCGCTTACGGTACGACCAAACACGCCGTCGTCGGGCTCTCGGTCTCACTGCGGGACGAGGCGGCGGATCTGGGCGTGAAGGTGAATGCCGTCTGCCCGGGCTTCATCAAGACGCCTATCATCTTCAACACACCGATCCTCAACGTGAACTTCTCCCGGGAGGAGATGGAGGAAAACCTGCCGGAGTTCCTGTTCATGGACGTGAACAAGGCCGGCACAGCGATCCTCAAGGGCATTGCCCGCAACCGGGCCATGATCGTCTTTCCCCTTCACGCACGGCTCGCCTGGTGGCTGATGCGGCTCTACCCGCCCCTGTTCGACCGGATCGGCCGGCTCCAGATCAAGAGTTTTCGAAAGCACCGCATCCAGGGCGGCGTGGACTGATTGTGTGGAATCGGGGGAGGCTTATTTCTTCTTCCCGCAGTCGCTCGGGGAGCGGGGACGGCAGTGACGACGAATATGCGTTCATCGACACCCTCTCAAGGGAGAGGGAACGTAGGTATGTCCCTTCTCTCTACCTGGGCTTGAGCTTCAGGATCTCTCTTGCCTCAGCGGGAGAGGCCACCTCCCGGCTCGCGAGCTTACAGATCTGCACCGCATACTCGACCTGCTGCCAGCTCCCTTTTGCGAGAGCCTTGTCGAGATCGCGAACGTTGTCTTCCAACCCCACCCGGATGTGGCCGCCCGTGATGGCCGACATCATGGCCGCAGGCAATTGATTCGGCGGTCCCACGCCGCATGTGGACCAGGTTGCGCCTGCCGGAAGGACCGATTTCATGTCGAGATACGTCAAGGGAGTGAACGAAAGGCCACCGAAGACTCCGAAGACAAACTGGAAGTGCAAAGGCTCCTCCCATACATCAAAATCCCGGAAGAAATTGACGTTGTAGATGCCTCCCAGATCATAGGCCTCGAACTCCGGCTTTGTGCCCACCTCCTTCATCTTCTTTCCGAAATCCGTGAGAATCGAAAAGGTGTTCTCGAAGATCCCGTCGAGGAGGATCTTCTTGGCCCGGTGGTCCACGATGCCAAAATTCATCGAATTGGTATTCAAAGAAGCCATGTCCGGTTTCAGCTCGATCACAGGAGCAATTCTTCGTTCAGTGGTCACCCCGGGACCGATGGCCGTGCTGATGTTGATGATGATCTCCGGCGTCTTTGCCCGGATTGCGTCCAGGGTCTCCTTCATGCGGGGAATGTGGCCCGTGGGCTTGCCCTGATCGTCACGACAGTGAATGTGGACGATCGAGCAGCCTGAATTCCAGCAGTTGTGGACCTCTACCGCGAACTCCTCGGGTGTGTAGGGGATGTTCGGATTGGCCTCTTTGCCGTGGACGCCTCCGGTCAAGGCTGCTGTAATGATGCATTTTTCCATTGGACCCTCCCCGATTCGTTTAGGATCGTACGATAGACAGAAGGGATCGTAATGCGGCGAGCCGTCTGTGTCAATCGGTCTGACCTGAATATAATCAAACAAAGAGGGGACTGGTCGAAGGCAGGGTGGTTACAAAAGCGAGAATCATCAACTAGATGAGGTGCCGGCAGGAACGGAGGGCCTGGGCGCAATCATCCTGTCGTCTTTCGAACAAAGGCTGGAACGAACGACCCGCGAACGGCTATTTCGACGCCTCAGTGGTCTTCTGGATCGATTCCATGATGGCCGCTTCGAGTGCCTTGTGGTCCCACGGCGGGGCAGGCGCGTCTTCCCGGCGCTCCATCGAGAGGGCCTCGGACGGGCAGGCCGAGTTGCAGAGCCCGCATCCGATGCAGCGTCGGAGGTCCACGCGCACGACCTCCTCTTCAACGACGAGGGCGTTCGTCGGGCACCGTTCCACGCAATCCTCACACCCGATACAGGCCTCTTCGTCGATCTTCAGGCGGAAACTGGACACCGCCCCCAGGGACGGCAAATCCATTTCGAGGAAACTCTTCACGATCCCGCAGTGGCAAGGGCAGCAGTTGCAGATGAAGTCGATGTACTTGGACGTGTTGGAAGACATGTGAACGAGACCCGCCTTCTCCGCATCGTCCAGGATCTGCAGCGCCTCCTCCTTGGAAACCAGTCGCCCGTAGCCCCTCTCTTTGGCAAACTTGGCGTTGGGTCCGAAGGCCATGCAGTTCTGTTTCGGCTTGTCGCAAGGATCTCCGAGCAACTCTCCATAGTGACGGCAATAGCAGGTGGAAACGGATATGTACTCCGAGTGCCGGATGTACTCGGATACGGCTTCGTAAGGCTGAATCTCGCTTCCTCCGGCGACCTCCTTCTCAACCGGTATCACCCTGGAGAAGGGGGTGATCTTTCGCAGAAGTTCCAGGTTTGCACCTGCGGTCAATTCTGCCATCTTCTCGAAGTAATCCTTGAACAGGCGGGCCATCGTACGATCGTGTTCGGTGGTCCCGCCCTTCATGAACTGGAACTCGAAGAAGCCGGGCAGGACAGCCATCAACTTGTAGTGGGGCTTCTCGTTTCGCACCTGGTGAAAGACCAGCCCCTTGTCCGCCATGCTTTCCAACAAGGGCACAATCGTATCGACCGGTCGATCAACGTGTCCGCTGATGGCCTCTACGGGTTGCATGCCCACGGGCATTGCGGCGGCCAGGTCTGCTTCTTGAGGATTGAAGAGTGCCCGGATCAGTGCTGTGAACTCTTCGCACTTGTAAATCGGAACAGCCCCGCTGATCCGCATGAGGTTATCGATGAGTCCATCATACACTTCGTCGCTCATGGCCTTCTCCTTACTTGAATCCCAATCGTTGGCTTCTTACAACAGGCTCACAATGCCCCGGATCGAGTGTCAAGGAGAC
>Ga0315273_10011975_pt1 | contig 11106 bp, 12 predicted proteins | sample YL17G02_0_MG_FD_205753 | JGI IMG/M metagenome (GOLD analysis project Ga0315273, IMG submission 205753) | Sediment microbial communities from Yellowstone Lake, YNP, Wyoming, USA - YL17G02_0 | ecosystem: Environmental > Aquatic > Freshwater > Lake > Sediment | place: USA: Wyoming | collected...
AATGGAGATCGGCATACCGCCAATCATTCCATCTGCAAAGCGCAGGGTTACGTATGATGCGAAGTCATCGTCGTTCTCGATCAGTCGTCCGCGCAGGGACAACGCCAGTCGGGCAAAGACATCGTTGTTCTTGCCCCATACCGAACCGATCACTCCGCTGATAACGACCAGGTTGAGATCGTATTGCTCTTTGGCTTGCGGAAGAGGGCGGGCGGGATGGTTTCTCTTCGGGGCAGGCGGCAGTATCAATTGATGTATGACAGGCAGCGCCGCTTCTTGTTCAACTGGCTTTTCTTCGGCAGGCGTCAGTTGTTGCATGACGGATTGGGTAATCGCTTCCTGTTCAACTTGCTCAACAACATCTTCAAATGTTTCAATTTCAACATCTTCAAATGTTTCAATCTCAACTTCATCGATGACAGGTTTTTCTTCTGCGGTCTTTTTGACTGCCGCAGTTTTTTTGACGGGTGTTTTTTTAGTGGGCATGTTTTTTCTCCTGATAATGTGGGACGCAGATTTTCTCTTTTTTTCAGCGTAATCAGCGCCATCAGCGTCCAATGAATTTATTAGAACAAGGCAGGGGAACAGCGTCCACGTCCCCTGCCAGGGTTGGATTCCAAATAGAACTAACAGACTAACGTCTGTCGTATAAAACTCGTTTATAGATTATTAAAGTGCGGCAACAGTAACAGGACAATTGCCCTGAAAACTTGCAAAGCTGGGAGGCGGCAAAGCCTCCCAGGGAAAAGCAGAACCTTCGGAAAGAGCCGTTGGACTAAGCAGCGACAGGCTCAGGCTTGTGTCCGTTGGGGCGGGCGACCAGGAGCGAACGAGCCGCGTTCTGCAAACTTGCCTGCTGATCGCTGCTGGCTTTCATCGAGTTCGCATACCACTCAATGACCTTGTGTTCCTGATCGCCGAGCTTCTGCCCGGCGCGCTGTCCAACCTGGATCACGAAACTGGCGGGATCGCTTTCAGCGGGAACAACAGGCGCATGCGTTTCCGATTTTGCGGCAGGTTTGGAAACCTTCGATGCGGGAACAGCGGCAGGCTTTGAAGCGGGAGTAGCAGCCTTCGCCGCGGACGCGGGAGCAGTCGTCTTGCCAACCGTCTTGTGCGAACGCTTGCCCAGGTAAACTGATTCCTGAAAGCCGATGTTCGACGAAGCATGTCCGAGCGCGTTGGTGATCGAGCCCTTCATGGCGTAGGCTTCAACATCGTTGTCGCTTCCGCCGGATGCGTCAATCTCGCAGGTCACGACATTGCCATCCGGGTCGCTGAGCTTGTACCAGAAGGTCAGGCGTCTGAGCGTTGCCACATACACGCGGCGCACGCCTCCGGTTGAACGCTTGCGCTCCTCGATCTCGGTGTGCATATCGGCGGAGTCATACTTGTAACCCCAGCCGATGCCGCACAAGCCAAAGACCTCGTTCAGGATCTTGCGCATGTAGTTGGGATCAATGTCGGTCAGGTCAGCCGCGCCAGGCACAGCTTTGTAGGCGTCCTTCGGCAGTTCAGCGTCGAGCTTCGCCGCCACGTTTTCCAGCAGCATGCCGGTCAGCGTCTTGTGGTTCTTGATATCCATGGAATACCTCCGTGAGAAAAATGCGCGCCCTGGCAAACACCAGGACGCAAAGTCTGGGTGAATGTTTTGGTACGCGCGGACGAAGGCTTCCGTCCGGCGCTTTTCAATTGATAAGGTTCTGTCAGGCGAGTAGCCTGCGGCAAAGCATCTGTGTCAGATGATCTCCCGCAGAATATTCTCCATTATGTTTGCGTCACATCCTCCATTCTCCATTCTCCATTTTCCATTATCCATTTCCCTCACTTCCAACTCATCAGCCAGAGCGGTGACGCTGAGTTGATAAGTTTGAACTTGCTGCTGACCAGCGTTTCCAGATCGGTTGCCATGCCCGGCAGTTTGCCGAGTTTGCAAGCGTCAGCTAGATGGGCGCGTGACTTCGGGGTCGCGGCGCACAATGCTGTGCATCCGCCGTTGAGCGCGGACTGACCGCGCCACTTGGACACGAGTTCCTTCTCGCCCAGTTCGACCTCAACGTAAAGTTTCTCATCGCCGCGCATGACCCAGGCGTCAGACTTCAAGCCTTTAGCTTCGGGCAGTACCTGCGTCGCCCAGCCGCGCTTGCGCGCGTGCATCGTGAAGGCGATCACCGCCAATGTATGGTCCGGGTCGTGCAGGCGGAGCAGGCGCGCCCAATCATTCTCATAAGGTCGTGATTGAAAGAGAGCTTGATACAGCTTCTCGCCCTCGGGTGAAAAACGATGCAGCTTCAAGGCAGTGCGCGGCGACTTGAGTTCGATGACCTCGGATACCAGCACGTTGGCTTTCTCCAAATCCTCGATCACGCGATGCATTGAGCCGGAGCCAGCCGATACGCCCACTGTTTGTGCCAGGACTTCTTCCATCTCCATCGAAGCCGCCAGCCGCCAGTGTCCGATCAGGTACAGGATCACCCAATAGCGTTGAAAGACGCGCGGCAGGTCGCCGCCGGTTCGCTCGCCGCCATCCAATATGCCTGAGAATGCCGCAGGAGTTTCCAGGGGAAATGCTGCAAACATCTTTTTGGTATCCTCGATAATGATGGTCAGGGCGGGCGTCGCGTCGGATGGAATGTTTGCGGACGCATCAGCAATGGCAACCACCTGATCTGCCTCCGCTATTGCCAGCGCTGTTTCCTTTGGTGTCGAAGAAACAGCAGTAACAATCCTTGCCCGTTCTTCTTTGAGATCGAGTCCAGCTTGATGTAATGCGGATTGCAAATCAACGATCTGTTTTTGTAGTTTGAGCTGTGACTGCGTATCAGGCACAACTGTTGTGTTGACCCAGCCTTGCGAGGGCGCAGAGACTTCGTCAAAAAAATTTTTCCAATCCAGCGCTTCCCAACTGGCCGGGATGGATGGGTCGCCGCGCCGCAGGGATTCCAATCGTTTTCCATCGAAGCGGTTGGCGGTATCAACCAACACCTGGCGCATGGCGCGGATGGAGTCTTCGCTCTTGCGGCGCAGGTCACGTTCAGCCTGCAACAGATCACTTACGGCGCGTTGATGTGAATCGTTCAAGGTTGTCATGATTATTGTTGTAGAAGATTGATCGCATCCTGAACGGACAGGATGGCGGTATCACGATCCAATGTTCCAGTGGACCAATCGCGCACATTTAGCGCGGCGTTTTCCAAAGCCAGGCGCGCACTGGACAGGGACGGATCGCCTTCTTTTGTGTGCTGCGCGATCTGCTTGATCAGGAACTGTGTTGTCACTGGATTAGGTTTCATATCCAATGTCTGTGACAACTGCATGGCGTCTGTGCGTAAGATCGAAATCTCTTTTGTGTATGCGCGTTGCGCTTGAAGCAAGCGCCAGTCAGACCATTCCAGCAGGCGCGGTTCGCCTGTATCCATCGGAGTGACATCCTGCCCGATCTGCGCCATGCCCACCAGCGCGGCAATCACCAGAACCGCAAAGGCGATCAGCCAAAGCGCGTCTTCGTTCTTGCGAAAATTGAACTCGATTTCAAAGGGCACGGAAACCTCAGGGCGAAGGATGAAGGATAAAGGATGAATGATGAATGAAAGAAAAAAGTGAGAAGGAATATCTTTTGCCCTTTGCACTTTTTCATCCTTCATCCTTCATAATTCATCCTTGCACTTCCGCTTCTCATCGAATTGTCACCGCGCGCATCTCGGAAGTGGTTTCAACGACCACGCGCATATTCGGGGTCAGCGGAATGATGTGTTCGACATGCACGGTCGCAACGCAATGAGCGAAGGTGGGCGCAGGGAAATCAATCGCAAGTCCTTCGATGATGTAGCGGATCTTGCCCGCATCGCGCAGGCTCGCCGAAAACTCACGCGCCGCCTGCCTGCGAGCCAGCCCAGGCTCGATGCGCTTCTGACTCGTGGTGATGAACAATGGGGCATCCAGCGCGTCTGCCGCCGATTGACAGGCCGCATCGTTTGCGGTTTGCAGGTGGCCTCGGACGTACATCATGCGCGTCACGTCAATGCTCAGCGACGAGAGCGGGATGAAGACGAACACCAGCAAGACCGCGAACCAGGCGTAGGCGTCACCCCGGCGCGACCTCAGCAAACGCATCACCAGCCCTCCTGTCGAAAGACAGACATGGCCGCGCCTTTGATATCGGAGTCGGAGCTGTCTCCGCCGATGAAAGCCAGCAGGCCGCTCATCAGGTTGGGGACGCTCCAATCCACCTGGACATTGATCTGCGCGCCGGGGAATCCGCCGCCCGATACCGAGACGGAGTAATCGCCCACGCTGGCATACGCGATGGATTGCTGCGCGGCGTTGTATGCCGCGCCTGCCGGACCTTGCTGGTGAACGCTCCCGACCCGCGCGCCGTAATTGGCGGCGTTGTTGGCGTTGACGCTGGCAAACCCGGCCATGGTGAGATTCATCAATGCGATCGTGACCAGCACGATCAGCGGCATGGCGATGGCGGTCTCGGCGAACTCGTCGCCGCGCCGTGAGAAAAGCAGGCGCAGGAAACGCATGTTAGATTCCGCTGGTGGCTTGACCGATCAAGTCCACGATCCTGCTGCCGAAGGCGGCAAAGGCAGCCACGCCGCCCAGCACGACCAGCACCAGGATGACAGCTTTTTCGCCGTAATCATCGCCGCGCCGATCGAAGACCAGACTGCATAAACGAGGATAGAGATTGGTTTGAATTGTTGAAAACATGAGACTTCTCCTTGTAACTTAAAAATTGGCAACAAAAAAAGGCGCGACTTTCCCGTGGGAAAATCACACCTCAATTCAAAGGCATTGTATAAGCCTTCATCAAAAAAGTCAAGCAGGCTCCGAAAGCGAAGGCGGTCACGCCGGGAAAATGCGCGTTGCGATTGCCGGTCAACAGCATGGCAAGCCCGCCCCATATCCCAGCGATCACCAGAGCTGTGAAGCCTGCGGGCGGCCACAGACCGAAAAGACCAATCAGGATCTTCCAGTCCGCGCCGCCCATCCAGCCATTGAGCGCCGCCAGTGTGATCACTGCCATCACGAAAAGGGACAGGCCGGTGAGCACATCATTCAAAAAAAGCACGCGCATGATGACCGCGATCACGCCCATGACAAAGAGCGGTACGCTGATCCAGTTGCTGATTTCTCCCGTGCGCCAGTCCTGCGCGCCGCCGATGGCGATGAGAGCAGTCAATATCCCGTACCCAAGCAGGATATTATTTGACGACATAAAACCACAAGCGCGAAGGCTTGTCCCATTTCACGCCGAGCCGTTCGGCCACCGCGCCCGCTTCAACGTCAAAGAATTCGTTCGCCTGCGACATGACGCGTTCAACGCTCTGCACGCCCCATCCCCAGCGTGATTTTCCGAGCAACGGACGTGAAGCATACGAAGCCACGCGTTCCGCCGCATTTTTCGTTCGACCTGCGGCGCGCAAGCGGCGGTCAAAGCGCATGAGGTCCGCTTTGGGCGAAGTGGACACGATCACGCGCAGTCCGTTGGAGGCGCGCAATTCCACAGCCCGGATATCATGCACGACGCGCATGACTTCGCTGATGGTGAGCGGCGTATCCAGTTCCGAGCTGGCTTGGCGCGCGAGCCACTCCAGCGGATCAATGCGATCGGCCAGCCCTTCGATGTGCCGCGTGCGGCGGTCGCGGATTTGCATGGCAACGAAGTCCTGCACCAGGCGTTCCACGCCGCGCAATGCGGAAGCCTGGCGTTGGTTATAGACAGCCAGGATGATGGTCAGAAGAAAGACCAGAAAAACGGTTGAAAGTTCGAGAGACATTTTGTTACTCCTTGGGGTTAGAGATTAGATGAGCAGAGAGCAGAGAATAGAGAGTAGATGATTAGGGATTCAGTGCATCAGCGATTTGACGCGTCAGAGACCGCCATGCGGACGGGCGCGGATCAAGCACAAGCAAAAGCGCGAACGCCAGCAGGAACGCGCTGATGACGATTGTGATCCAAGCCTGGGATGGGACGAGCTGTACCTCCGCAGGAATGGGAACCACAACAACAGGAAGGACGATCGGCAATTCAGGCGCGGGCGCAGGAGGTTGCGTGAAAAAAGGAATGGGCGGAATCCATTCCGGGATTTTGATCTCAGGCAATTGAAATGGAATCAGCGCCGGTTCGACAGGAATCACGACCGTGCCGCTGTCTTTTGAACACAAGCCATAAATGTCGCAGGCTTCCACCAATACAGTGTATGAACCGGGCGGCGCGCTGGCGGGTCCGATCACGCGATCCCAGGCGACTGCGGTTGGCGCAGGCAGGGCATAAAAAATAACTTCATCCGGGTAGCGTTGCAACGGATCGTGGACTGTGATCTTGACGCTCTTGAGCGGGATGACATTTTTCTGAACGGACAGCGAGCCGCTTTCCCAGATATTCCAGGTCTCCGCCAGCTTCACATACGGAGGGACATTGTCGAGGATGACTCGCACGCTGATGGGTTGTCCGGCGTTTCCAGCCCGGTCATCGGCGCGCAGGAATAGCTCACGCTCGCCGTTATCAAATACAGCAGAGTCCCAATCGAAACTCCATTGCGCGCCCGCGAAAGATGCGGCAATCCATGTAATTCCGTCTGAGGAAAATTCCACGTCATGCAAGCCGGAAGTTCCATCCGCAACCGTTCCGCCCAGGCTGACTGTATCCGCAAGCACAGAACCGTTCAGCGCGGCATCGAAGTTGTATGCAGGCGGCGTGGTATCAATCTGTATCGTTTCACTTTGTGCAGAGACGTTGCCCGCTTGATCGAAGACCCGATATTCAACCGTATGTATTCCATCGCCGGATACCGCGAACATCATGCCCACCTTCCATATCCCGCCGTCAATGCGATATTCTCCGTATTGCGGTCCGGAGGTCGCATCGGTCGCGGTGATCTGAAAATCAACAGTGGATGTGTACCAGCCGTCCTTGCCGGATGTCCCATTTCTGGATGCGTTCATGATGGGCGCAGTCGTGTCCACAGAAATTGTCAGCGTTTTTGACGATGTATTGCCTGCGATATCAATCGCGGTTGCGGTGACGGAATGAACGCCGTCGGTGAGGACTGAGGATCCGACTGCCGCGCCGCCGTCCACCGAAAGTGTTGCGCTTGCCAATCCTGAGATTGAATCCGAGCCGCTTGCCGAGGTATTCACATTTGAGACATACCAGCCGTTCGATCCGTTCGCGCCGGTAACAACTGCGGCGATGACCGGTGCGGTCGTATCGATTCGAAGTATCTGCGCAGTTGTCGTCGTGACGTTGCCCGCATTGTCGGACGCCCGAAACTGCACCGTGTGCAGGCCATTCCCCAAAACGATTGGACTGGTATAAGTACTCCATACCCCGTCAATGTTGAGCATGAGCCAGGCGAGTCCAGAGGCCGCATCCGAGGCACTTGCGCTCACCTGCACCGGGGAGATATACCAGCCGTTTGAGCCTGGCGTACCGGTTGCATGGCTGACGACTTGCGGCGGCGTGGTATCCACTTTCACCGTGAGGCTGGTCGTGGCGGAGTTGCCTGCATGGTCGGTGGCGGTTTCGTTCAGTGAGTGAACGCCGTCCGCGCTGATGATTGTCGAAGAAAACATTGCCCCGCCGTCCACTGAAAGCGCGGCGCTTGCCAGGCCGGAGATCGCATCCCAGGCATTTGCAACTACGCTGACGTCTGAGACATACCAACCGTTCAAGCCGCTTGTGCCGCTCAGGTTGATCCCCGGGATGGGAGGCTGTGGATCGTAATACCAGGCTGTCGCTCCCGATACGGTCATATCGGATGTGGCGGATGTGGCGGTGTAGGTCGCGGTACCGATGCCCGGCGGAAGACTGACCGCACATGACGCTCCGCAAGAGAAGGCAGTTCCTGCTGTGCCTGAAATTGATACTGCGTATCCCTGCGGGTCGCTGGCGGACAACGAAAGGCGTGCGTTGTTCCTGCACCAGCCGCCAGATCCCCATTGATCGCATACCACGCTCTCGCTGACCGATGGCGGCTGATCAGGATTAGGATCTGGGCATTCCCACCAACATATTATCTTGCTCCGCGCGCATTGACCCTCCGCATCCCATATGTAACAATCTTCGTCACATTCCCGCGTGCAGCCTGGGTGACCAGCAAAGGCGATTGGCATTCCATTGCAGGCTGGTGCAAATAATTGTGGGAAGAGATAGATGATTGATGCGGATGCGAGCGCGGTTAGGATAATAAAAGAGCGGCGTGAGGCGCGGCGCAGCAGCGCAAAACTTAATAACGCGAGTATGCCAAAGCATATCCAGGCCAGCGCGCGATATAGTTGTGATGTGATGTCAAACCACAACGCCAGGGCCAGCAGGCTGCCAGATGCAAGCCCAACCAGCAGGATCAGCGCGCTAAACTTTATTTTCATCGTCGATGATGATTGCATGAGAGCTCCTTTCAGTATCCCGTCCGCCGCCTGCTTCCCGTTCGTTCAGCATCGCTGCCAGGGCAGCCTCTGCCAGGTCGCGCCACCAGATCATTTCACTGATGACCCGATCATATTCCTGGCATGCCTCTGTTTCCGATAAAGTCCCGAACCAGGCTGCCAAGGCATCGCGCAGATGATAGGGTTCAGTCCCTTGAATACACTGGCCGCTGTGCGCGCCCAGCCATTCCATGAATAACTTGCGCCGGTCGGGTTTCAAAAAATAATATGTCAGCACGGTTATATAATCCGCGGTAAGAACAGTTAAGAGACGATCAGCATTCATTGAATAACTCCATCAAAACAACCTGGGAATAAAACGCCAGCGGACGATTGCCGCGTAGATACGATAGTTGTCGCCGAGCAGGGATTCTTCTGCCGCGACGCGCTTGAACACTGCGAACGCAAACACGATCAACACCAGCCAGTTCCAGGCAAGTGGATTCGCAAGACACAAGCCCAGCAGGGACAGCAGTTCGCCCGCGTACATCGGATGGCGAATCCAGCGATACGGTCCGCGCACAACCAGCACGCGGTCTTCGGGCGCGATCGAGAACGAGAAGCCCAGCGCGATCAGCGACCACAATGCCAACAGCAAGCCAGGCAGTGAATACATGACATTCGCGTCTTCAACATTGAACGCCAGCGGAAGCAGGGCGCAGCCCCATGCGATCGCAGACGTCAGCGGGTGACTGATCCGCTTCGCAGGTTCGCGCATCACAAGAAAGAACGCCGCCAGCGCAGATTGCAACGCCAGCAGGATGGCAACAAGATTCCCGCTTGAAAATTGCATCACGCGCACGATGAAAAGAAAGACAAAGAAGACAGCGCCGAGGAAGTTGGTGAGTATCATGTTAAATTCTGAATTCTGAATTATGAATTCTGAATTGTTCTTAGAACGCCTCGAATACGCTGACCATCAGCGGCACAAAGATAGCCAGCATGAACGGCACGAAGATATACAGCGAGATCGGGAACAACAGTTTGTTGCTCAACTGCTCCGCGGAGCGCGCCACGTCCGAACGGTATTCACGCGCCAGTCCGCGCGCGACCTCGCCCATCTGACGCGGACCTTCTGCGCCTTTGGTGGCCACCAGGTCAATCTGACGCGCAAAGGCTTCAAGATGCGGCATCCGATATTTGGTGAACTCTTCGACCAGCGCGCCGTCGAGCAGGTCGCGTGAGAAGATCAAGCGTCCAGCTTGCTGTGCGCTTTGAGTCACAATTCGCAGCAGGTTGCCGAGCGCGCCGGGCAATGACGCCGCGCGCCCGACCGCTGTCTCCGCAGAACTGCCCGCGCTCATCTCCGCCGCGATCAACGCCGCCGCTTCGGGCAGTCCGCGCTTGACCGCTTCGCGCACATCGTTGGCGCGTCCGCGCAGTTGCAGATACGGATAATAGGCTGCCACCGCCACGCCGATCACAAAGGCAGGACTGAGGGCATTGAAGATCAGCAGATAGGCGATCCCGACCGAGCCGAAAAGAACCGACTTGCCTAGCACACTGCCCACCGTGCGTCCTTCGTACAGTCCGCCCAACTGCGCCCACATCAGTTCATGCTTCCAGGCATCGAAGCTGAAACCGAGTTTGTCCACGATGGAATCTCCGAGGCGGTCGGTGACGCCGCGCCGATCGGTGGATGCGAAACGTTCGAGCCGCGCAGTCGCCGAACTTCCGAAGATGAAATCAAAGCCGCGCATAAATTGAAAGAAGAGCAGTCCGATCAGACCTGCCGCGAGAAAGGGAATAATGGTTGTCATGGTTACCTCAGTAGAAGAGAAAAGAGAAAAGAGAGAAGTGAGAAGTGAACAGTAATCAGTGAACAGTGGATGGTTGACAGTAGACGGTGGACGGTGGGCTTTACCATTATCTATTATCTATTCTCTATTCTCTATCTTTGCATTTACACCGCATTATCAATAATGGAACTGACCTGACTGTGACCGTACACGATCACCAGGCAGATCAACGCGTACAGAACTTGAACGAGCGGCGACTGGACGATATCCGACATGGCGCCGGAGCGGCTCATGAAGGCGATCATCACAAAGGTCATCACGGTCAGGATATTGACCGTCCCCTGCGCGCTGCCGCCTTTGGCTCTCGCAAGTACTCTTGCATCCAGCACCGATTCAAGATTGTCCGCGGCTGTTCCAAACGCTTTGGCATACCCCTCGCCGCCGGTCGTCCACATGCGCCCGATCAAATCCGCCGCAATCGAAAGCGAAGTGGAGATTCCAGCCGCGCTCTCGCGGATCGCCTCGACCGCGCCGTGTCCTTCAGTGTGCATCCTTGCCGCAGTATCCAGTGTCCAGGCGCGCAACGGTCCGTCCGAACGCAGGGTCTTTGCGACCGTCTCCAATGCGGATGGCACGTTGGGCGCGGCTTGAATGGTCGCGTTCAAACGCAACAACAGTGATGGCAGTTCGGCTTCCATATCGGTGCGGGTCTTGTTCCAGGCGCGCATCACCCAGCCGTTGACAAAAATGTACCCGGCGATGATCCCGATCAGGCTGGTGAAGAACGGCAGTCCGACGATGATCAGAATCAATGTCATGCCTGCACCCGCCACAATGCGCGCCATCATCATGTAGTACTCTTCGTTTTCCACCGCATCGATGCCGATCTTTGCGAAGGCAATGCATACGCGATGCTCGAAACTGCCCACCG
>Ga0315273_10011976_pt1 | contig 11106 bp, 9 predicted proteins | sample YL17G02_0_MG_FD_205753 | JGI IMG/M metagenome (GOLD analysis project Ga0315273, IMG submission 205753) | Sediment microbial communities from Yellowstone Lake, YNP, Wyoming, USA - YL17G02_0 | ecosystem: Environmental > Aquatic > Freshwater > Lake > Sediment | place: USA: Wyoming | collected...
AGGTACGAAACCATGAGATATGCATTGTCGGTTGTCCTGGCGGCGGTATTCGCGGCCGGGTGTACCAAGCATGACCCCGTGCAAAGGTTCGGGTGGGTGACCGGCGTAAGGCCCGAAAAGGTCGGGTATTACAAGAAATTACACGCCAGCCCCTGGCCGGCCGTCACCGGGATGATCAAGAAATGCCACATCCGGAACTACTCCATCTACCTGGCCGAGCTGGAACCGGGCAAGTATTACCTGTTCAGCTACCTCGAATATACGGGTAGCGACTTCGCGGCGGACATGAAACTGATGGCGGCTGATCCCGAGACGAGGCGCTGGTGGAAGGAGACCGATCCCTGCCAGAAGCCGCCGGCCACGAAGAAGGGCGCCGGGATCTGGATGGACATGGAAAGGGTGTTTTTCCTCGAATGAGGATCCACTGGGTGGATCTCGCGATAGTGCTGGCGTATCTCGCCGGCATCACGGCGATCGGGATCCTGTCCGCGCGCCGGCAGGCGCGGACGAGCGCCGGGTACTTCCTGGCCGGCCGTTCCCTCGGCTGGGTTCCGATCGGACTGGCCCTGTTCGCCACTAACATCTCGACCGTCCACCTGATCGGGCTGGCCTCCTCCGGGTACAGCGAGGGACTCGTGGTGGGCAACTTCGAGTGGATGGCGCCGTTCATGCTGATCCTGCTCGGGCTGGTCTTCGCCCCGTTCTACTTCCGGACCCGGATCGCGACCCTGCCCGAGTTCCTGGAGGGACGGTACGGCCCCGGGTCCCGGACCTTCCTGGCCTTCATGGCCGTAGTGGGGGCGCTGTTCATCCACATCGGGGTCACCCTCTATGCCGGGGCGATCCTGTTCCGCGGTTTCGTGGACATCGACATCCGGTGGTCCATCCTGGCGGTCTCCGGGCTGACCGTGCTTTACACCGCGCTGGGCGGGCTGAAGGGGGTCGTGGTCACGGAGTCCATCCAGGCGGTCATCCTGCTGGCCGGGGCGGTCGCGGTTACGGGATACGGGCTCTCCGCGCTGGGCGACGCCGGGATCGGGTCGTTGGAGGAACTGCGGAAGGCCGTGAAGCCCGGCCAGCTCAGCATGATCCGGACCGACGGCCCGTTCTGCTGGTGGGCCATGCTCCTGGGCTACCCCGTGCTCGGGATATGGTACTGGTGCGCGGACCAGACGATCGTCCAGCGGGTGCTGGGCGCCCGATCGGAGCGCGACGCCCGGCTGGGGCCGATCCTGTGCGGGTTCATCAAGGTTCTTCCCGTTTTCGTGATGGTTCTGCCCGGCGTCCTGGGCTACGTCCTCCTGCGCGACAAGATCGGGAACAACCCCGACGCGACGCTGGTCGAGCTGATGAACGCCCTGCTCCCGACGGGGCTCAAGGGGCTGGTCCTGGCCGGCCTGCTCGCGGCGCTGATGAGCACGGTCGCCGGGGCGCTCAATTCCTCCGCCACGCTGGTCACGCTGGACATCGTGAAACGGATCAGACCGCGAACCCGTGAGCGGACCCTGGTCTCGATCGGAAGGATAACGGTAGTCATCGTCATGGTCTGCGCCACTGTCTGGTCCATGTTCGGCGATCGGTTCGGCGGCATATTCAGCGGGATCAACCAGATGATCTCGGTCCTGGCCCCGCCGATCAGCGCGGTATTCATCTGGGGGGTGTTTTGGCGGCGCGGGACTGCCGCGGGCGCGCTGACCACCTTGGTCGTCGGGTTCCTGCTTGGCGCGGTAGTTTTCATAGCGGACTTTCCCGCGTTCGGCCACGAGATCCTGAGCAAACAATGGGGGATTCCCTTCATGTTACAGGCGTTCCTGCTGTTCGCGATCTGCAGTGTGATCCTGGTCGTGACAAGCCTCCTGACCCCTGCGCCGGACCCCGCCCGGGTGCGCAAGTACTGCTGGAAGAATCCACTGGCCGCGGTGACCGAAGGCCCGGTGTCCGGGGTTTCCGATCCACGGGTCCTGTCCGGCCTGCTGGTCGCGACGATGGGCGTTCTCTACTGGATATTCGCCTGACCGGACCGGTCCGGTGACCCCGCGCGAGCGGGTCCTCGCCGCGATCGAACACCGGGAGCCGGACCGGGTTCCCGTGGACCTGGGGTCCACCCCGAGCTCCGGGATCTCGGCGGTCGCCTACGGCCGGCTGAAGGAACACCTGGGCGTCAATTCCGGCCATACGCGTATCTACGATGTGGTCCAGCAGTTGGCCCAGCCTGAGGAGGGAATCCTGGACCGGTTCGGGGTGGATGCGTTCGACATCGGCCGTAGTTTCAACGAGCAGGACGCGGACTGGCGGGACGTCCGTACGACTGACGGCCGGCCGGCGCAGTATCCGGCGTGGTTTAACCCGGAGCGAAGGGCGGACGGTTCCATGGCGGCCCGGGCGCCGGACGGGGAGGTGATCGCGGTCATGCCCGCGGACGGCGCCTTTTTCGACCAGGCATTTTTCCCGTGGGTGGACGGTTACCCGGAAGGACTGGACGGATTGGACCGGGCGATGGGGAAGGTAATCTGGGCCGCGCTCGCGCACAGCCCATGGGACCACGCCGGTGAGGCTGGATTCTGGGCCGACCTGCGCGCGAGGGCGGTCGCGTTGCGCGCGTCGTCCGACCGGGCCCTCGTGATCTCGTGCGGATGCAACCTGTTCGAATGGGGGACCTTCCTGCGCCGGATCGACAACTTCCTGGTGGACCTGGCGGAGGACGAGGCGAATGTCGAGCGCCTCCTCGACGCGCTCGTGGAGCGGCACCTGGCGACGCTGGAGAAGGTCTGCCGGGCGGTCGGCGACATCGCGGACGTCATCCGGTTCGGGGATGACCTGGGCATGGACAGCGGGCCCTTCATGTCACCGGAGACTTACCGGCGTCTGTTCAAGCCCCGGCACGCCCGGCTCTGCGCCTATGCGCACGCGCACAGCGGGATGAAGACCTTCCTGCACTCGTGCGGGTCGATTTACCGGCTAATGCCCGACCTGATCGCGGTCGGGTACGATGTCATCAACCCGGTCCAGACCTCGTGCAAGGACATGGAGCCGGAAAGGCTCAAGCGCGAGTTCGGCCAGGACATCTGCTTCTGGGGAGGCGGGTGCGACACCCGTATGGTGCTCAACCGGGCGTCGCCGGCGGAGGTGAAAAAGCACGTGCTGGAAAGGATGGAGACACTGGCGCCGGGAGGGGGATTCGTCTTCGCGGCTGTCCACAATATCCTGCCGGAGGTGCCGCCCGCCAACGTTGTGGCGATGTTCGAAGCGGTGGGAGGGACCGGCTAGCCCGGATGGCAGCTCCCCGCACGGGGCGAATCCCAAACTGGTAAAGTACTGCGGGAACGGAATGATTGCATCGAGAAGGTTAGTCGGGACAACCATCGTGGCGCTGTCCGCGGCGGTCCTGGCCGGGTGCGCGGGCGGCCGCATTGAAACCAACAAGGGAGGATCGAACGGAATGACCGACATCGCCGAGGGGCCTTTCAAGGCAAGCATGGATTCGCTCGCGAAATACGAGTGTCCGGACTGGTTCCGGGACGCCAAGTTCGGGATCTGGGCGCACTGGGGCCCCCAGGCCGTACCACAAGCCGGAGATTGGTACGCCCGGCGGATGTACCAGCCGGGCAACGACGGCTACAAGTGGCACGTCGAGCACTACGGCCACCCGTCCGAGTTCGGGTTCAAGGACATCATCCCGCTCTGGAAGGCGGAAAAGTTCGATCCCGACCGGCTCATGGGGCTCTACAAGCGCGCCGGGGCCCGGTACTTCGTGAGCATGGGCGTCCACCACGACAACTTCGACCTGTGGGACTCGGCGCACAACGGGTGGAACGCGGTGAAGATGGGGCCCAAGCGCGACATCGTCAAGGCGTGGCAGGACGCCGCGCGGAAGCAGGGCTTGAGGTTCGGCGTCTCCGAGCACCTGGGCGCCAGCTTCACCTGGTTCCAGGACAGCCATAAGGCGGACAAGGAAGGCCCGAAGGCCGGGGTTCCCTACGACGGGGCGAATCCCGAGTGGCAGGACCTGTACCATTTTCCCGCCGAGGCCGGGGACACGGAGTGGTATAGCAAGAATCCCAAGTGGCACCGGGAGTGGTACGGGCGCATCAAGGACCTGGTGGACAAGTACCACCCCGACCTGCTTTACACCGACGGCGGGGTGCCGTTCGGGAATGAGACCGGGATGGCGATGATCGCCTACCTTTACAACACCGACGCCGTCCGGCACGGAGGGAAGGCGGAGGCGATATACACCTGCAAGCAGGACGGGGAGAACCGGTGGATCGAGGACATGGAACGCGGGGTGTTGAAGGGGATAAAACGCCACGTGTGGCAGACCGACACCTCGATCGGCGACTGGTACTACAACAGGAACTGGAAGTTCCGGCCGGTTTCCTGGGTTATCCACATGCTTGCCGACATCGTGAGCAAGAACGGGAACCTGCTTCTGAACGTGGTCCAAAAGCCGGACGGCTCGCTGGATTCCGAGGTCGAGGCCATGCTTGGGGGATTGGGGACGTGGATGGACTTGAACGGCGAGGCGATTTACGGCACCCGTCCGTGGCTTGTTTATGGGGAGGGTTCAATAAGGGCGAAGGGCGGGGCGTTCAAGGAGGACTTTGCCTACACGGCCAGGGACATCCGGTTTACGACCAAGGCCGGGGCCCTGTATGCCATCGTCATGGGGTGGCCCGCGGACGGCCAGGTGACCATCCGGTCGCTGGCGGAAATTCCGGAGGGAGGGAAGGTAACCGGGGTATCCCTCCTGGGAAGCCCGGAGAGGATCGAGTGGAAGAGGGACGGCTCCGGGCTGACCGTAACTCTACCCGCGAAAAGGTTGTCCGAGATAGCCATCGTTCTCCGGATCACCGGGACGGGCTTGAAGCCGGCCCCGGTGGACGACTCGCCGGAGCCGGTTAAGGCCGGCGGGGACGGGGTTTTCGTGCTGGCCGCGGACGAGGCGGAGCTGCACGGCGACGGAATCAAGATTGAAAACCGCGGGGGCAAGCCGAACATCGGGTTCTGGGACAATCCGGCAGACTGGGTTTCCTGGACGACCGCCGTAGAAAAACCGGGAAAATACCGCATCGAGATCGAAGCCGGCGGGCCCAACTCCACGGTGATCTCGGTTGAGGCGTGCGGAAGGGAGTTGACCGCCACGGTTCCGGCCACCGGGTCCTGGGACAATCCCGGGCCGGTCAAGGCCGGCGAGGTCGAGATCGCGAAGGCCGGTCCCTGTGCGGTGAAAATCCGGGCGAAGGACGCTTCCAGCTGGAAACCGGTCAATCTCTGGCTCGTGCGGCTGGTGCTGGCGGGAAAATAGCGGTCCGGGAAGGCCATCCGGGACCCGTCCGGGACGGACCTGGGCCGGGCCCGCAGTGGTGCGGATTCCGGCGAAGAGCGACTAAGTTGACGGGGACAGGCTACAGCGCATTTCAAAACTGGTTTATCATCCACTGCTGAGAGGCCGTTAAGGGGTTTTGTAACGGCCTCTAGTGCTTGTCTATGCAGACGGTCACGGAGCCATACGGGTCCGTCGTGGTGTGTTCGTCCACGACGACGTCTTCTCCCGTGAAGAGGACAAGATGGTGCCGGACGATGATCCTTGCCGTCAGCTCGCCGCCTTCCGTCTTCTTGACGACCGTTGGACACGCGGGCAGGTCGTCCGTGAAATCGATTTCCTGGTCGCGGTAACCGTCCACCGTCCGATCCTTGATATGGGCGGTCCATCCCGTGTTGCTCTCGACCGACAGGTAGAAAGTCGAGGAGCAGCCGCAGAGCGGCATCATCCCGGTCAACGTCAGGAAGGCGACCGTCGCGAATTTAACGCGCCTTCCCCTGGGCGATCCTGCATCTCCCCGGACCATGTTTTCATGACTATCATACCGCAATGAAATCAACGCTATCGATCCGCATTCGCCGGGGCAGGGCGGATAAGCCTTCGCTGTTGCGAAGGTACCCGCGACCGGCTCCGGTCCGGCCCGGGGCGTTCCGGACGGCGGGCGTTCCGATACTTCAGGTGGATGGACCGGATCATGCGTTCCGGCTTCAAAGACCGGCCGGCGGATGTAGAATAGCGGCGGTCATGAAGCGAACCCGAATGATTGCTGCGATCTCCGCGTTCGCACTGATTGCAGCCGTCGCCCCGGCGGCGGCCGGGACGTCTCCGTCGAAGGAGGATGGCAGGAAAATGGAAGGTGACGAGCTGAAGTCGCTCCAGAAGAGCAGTGCCGTATTCAAAAGCATGGACGGGGTGAAGGCCGACGATCTCAGGCTGTCCGATCGGGACATGGGCTGGTGGAAGGACGCCAAGTTCGGGATGTTCATCCACTGGGGGCTTTACGCCATTCCCGCCCGGGGCGAGTGGGTCATGTTCCAGGAAAAGATCCCGGCGGAGGAGTATGCCAGGCTGGCGCAACAGTTCAACCCGAAAAAGTTCGACGCCGGAGGCTGGGCCAAGGCGGCCAAGGACGCGGGGATGAAGTACATGGTCATGGTCGCCCGGCATCACGACGGGTTCGCGCTCTGGGACTCGCCCGGGAGCTACCGGGACTTCACCTCGGTCAAAACGGCGGCGAAGCGCGACTTCGTGAAGGAGTATGTGGAGGCTTGCCGGAAGGCCGACCTGCGCGTGGGACTTTACTACTCACCGCTGGATTGGCGGTTCCCGGGTTACTTCAAGCCCCGGGAGCTGGCTGACAACGCCGCCCTGCTGAAGAAACAGGGATACGCCCAGGTTGAGGAATTGATGAAGAACTACGGGAAGATAGACATCCTGTGGTACGACGGCGGATGGCTGGCGCACTCTGGCACGGACGCCGACGCCGCCTGGTTCTGGGAGCCGGTGAAGCTCAACGCAAAAGTCCGACGACTCCAGCCCAAGGCCGTGATCAATCCCCGGTCGGGATGGATCGGGGACTTCCAGTGCGACGAGGGAAGCCATGAGATCAAGGGGCCGATCATCCCCCGGCCGTGGGAAAAGTGCCTGAACCTGAACGACACCGCGTGGGGATTCACCGAACGGCAGAATCTGTTGACCTTCGATTACGTCGTCACGACCCTGGTGAATGTCGTTTGCCGGGGCGGGAACGTCCTGCTGAACGTGGGCCCGGACCGCGACGGGGTCATCCCGGTCGCGCACGCCGCCCGGTTGCGCGAGATCGGGAAATGGCTCGAGGCCAACGGGGAGGCGATATACGGGACCCGGGCCGGGCCGTACGAACCGGTGGACGGGGTTTACGGGAGCACGCACCGGGGGAACCGGGTGTATCTTTTTGTAATGCGCTGGCCGGAATCCGGCCCAATCATGCTCCCACCCCTGCCGTCCCGGAAACCGTTGTCCTGCCGGACGCTTTCGGGCGTCGCGGGGACATGCGCGCAAAACGCCGATGGGCTGGCTATTTCGGTTCCCGAATCCGGCCGGTCGAATCCGGTTACAATCGTTTCAATCGAATTGGACGGGGTAGCTCCGGGCCCGCTTTCGTCCCGGTGAAGGAGACATGTCATGAGGTCAATATGGATGGCGGTAATGGGTCTTTTAACGATCGCCGGGACGGCGGTGGGTAAGCCGTACCCCGACCGGCTGGTCTGGGTGTTCGGGTTCGACCTGGAAAACGAAAAGGACCTAGCCGAGGTCGAGACCATGCTGGATACCGGGGCGAAACACGGGCTGAATGGCGCGGTCCTGTCCGCGGGGCTCGACCGGCTGGCCAAGCAGTCGCCCGAATACATGAAGGGACTGGAACGGGTCCGGAAGGCGTGCGATCGGAACAAGATGGAACTCATCCCGGCGATCTTCTCGTTCGGATACGGCGGGGTGTTCCTTTCGCAAAACCGGCACCTGGCCGAGGGCCTGCCGGTCAGGGACGCGCTGTTTGTGGCCGGCGCCGACGGGCAGGCGAACCTCGTCCCCGATCCGGCGGTGGCGATAAGGAACGGCGGGTTCGAGGATTACGAGGGAAATAATTTCAAGGGATACGGGTTCCACGACGCGCCGGGAACGATCAGCTTCGTTGACACTCAGGTGTTCCACGGCGGGAAGGCGTCGATCCGGCTCGAGAACTTCACGAGCGACAAGTATGGGCACGGCCGGGCCAGCCAGAAGATCGTGGTCAAGCCCTACCGGTCGTACCGGGTCACCCTCTGGGTCAAGACCGAGGGATTGAAACCGAAGTCAGCCTTCAACCTGTTTGCGCTGGCGCCGAAGGAGCCAGAGACCAGCCTGTCCCAGCGGACTTACGAATTACCGGCGACCGCGGACTGGCAGAAGCTGACCTATATATTCAATTCGCGCGAGTATGACGCGGTCACGATGTATGCCGGGGTCTGGGAAGGGAAGGAAGGCAAGCTGTGGCTGGACGACTTCGAGATTTCGGAGCTGGGTCCGATGAACGTCCTCCGGCGGCCGGGTACTCCGGTGACCGTGAAGAGCGACGACGGAAAGACGACCTTCGTCGAGGGGAAGGACTTCGCCCGGCTGGAGGACCCGGAATTCAGCCCATACAACCAGGACCACGCCTCACCGGTGATCAAGCTGGTCGCCGGGGGGCGGATCAAGGCCGGGGACCGGCTTAGGGTGAGCTGGTACCACCCGATGATCACGTACCGCGAGCAGGTGGGGGTGTGCATGGCCGAGCCCCAGATCTACGAGATAGCGGAGGAATCCGTGAAGAAGCTGGTGGAGACGCTTCACCCGAACCGGGTCAACCTGGACTTGGACGAGATCCGGATGGGCGGCACCTGCCAGGCGTGTGCGGGACGGAACATGGGGGAGTTGCTGGGTGAATCAACCACCAAGCTCGTGAAAATCCTCCGCAAGTACAACCCCAAGATGCAGATCTCGGTCTGGTCGGATATGTTCGATCCCAACCACAACGCCCACGGCAACTACTATTACGTTCAGGGCGATTACACGGGATCGTGGAACCACGTTCCCAAGGACCTGATCATGTCGATCTGGGGGTCGGAACCCAATCCCAAGAGCCTAAAATTCTTCGCCGACCACGGGTTCCAGACGATCGGGTCGTGCTACTACGACGCCGACGACCTTTCCCAGGTGAAGGAGTGGGTTGCGGCGACGAAGGGGATGAAGAACGTCCGCGGGTTCATGTATACCCCGTGGGAGCGCAAATACGCCCTGCTGGGGGAGTTCGGCGACCTGATCGGGGGGAAGTAAACCCGGAAGGCCGGACCGGCCGTGCCTTTACTGAAGCGGCTGGCCCTGGTCCTGACCACCGGTTACATTTTCCTCTTCACTTCCGAGCTCGTCTTCTGGTCGGCGCACGGGGACAAGCTGCTGACGACGGGCGAGTTCTGTGCAACCTGGCTGGCGTATTCCGGGCTGGCCTACGCCGTCCTGATCCTGGTCCACGACTTCCGGGTTCGAAGCCCGTGGGCGGTCTTCCTGTGCGGCGCGGTCCTGGGCTGGCTGGCCGAGGGCGTGATCGTTCACACCATGTATGAGAGCCTGCCGTTATCGATCGCGTGGACCGGCCTTGCTTGGCACGCCCTGCTTACGGTGGGATTCGGCTGGTACGGCGTCCGGCAGATTCTCGCGAAGAACCGGCCGGCGCTGACCGCAGCCGTCGCCGTCAGTTCCGGGCTGTGCTGGGGGTACTGGGCCATATTCTGGTGGACCGAGCGCGCCGTGCCGGTCCCGCCCCCGCGGTTCGCCCGGTACGCGTTCGCCGCCTCGCTGGCTTTTGCCGGTTGCCAGCTGTTTTACGGGCTCCTTCGCCGTTTCCGGTTCGATCCGACGCCGGTGGAAAGATGGATCATCGGCTCGATCGCGGCGATCCTATACGTCATGTCGATGGACTGGTCCCGGCCCGCCGTTTTCGCGATCCTGCCGGTTCTGCTCGGGCTGACCTTCCTTGCATTGAGAAAGAACCGGATGCGGGAAAAACGCGAGGACTTTCTGCAACACACGCTGAAAGCCCGCATTGGGACCGGGAACGTCCTGCTCCTCCTTCTGGCCCCGGCGACGGCTTCCGCCTTCTATTGGCTGGCCTGGGAGGCCGAGCTGAGGTGGCAAACTTCCTGGGTGGTATATCTAGCGACCGTTTCGGCCGGTTTATTCACGTACGTTTATGCCGTGGTCAGCATGCTTTTCCTCGGCCCCGGCGAAAACGGTCGCTGTCCCTGTTTTTTTAAGGCGAGGAGGGCGGGAGCGTCTCCGTGATGATCTGCTTGATCAGGCCGAAATGCCGGTCGGCCGTCAGGACGGTCAGCCCGTGTTGCATCGCGCTCGCGGCGATCCAGATGTCGTTGGTCGGTACGGGTGTCCCCGCTTTCCGGAGAGAATCATGGATCGCCGCGTAATGGCGACCCGTTTCCTCGTTCATTTCTACCACCCGGACCCGGGGAGCGGATAGAAACTCGCGCAGGTCCGCCTCGTACCGTCCTCCGCGCTTCATCCAGCCGGCCAGCACCTCCCCGATCACGACCGGATTGAGGCAGACTTCCGAAGCATGGCGCATGGCTTCCAGGGCTTCCGGACGACCTTGAAATATCGCCGACAGGCCGGACGTGTCGAGAAGCAGGCGGGTCATCGCCAGAGTTCCGGGTCGATATGCCGCTGTCCGGCCAGATCCCGGTTGAAAGCGTCGGCCTCCTTCTTCGTCCATCTTCCGGCGAAATGGTCGAGGTCGTGGTGAACCGCCGGCCGGTCGCCGGACCCGGCCAGCCCGAGCCCTTCCTCCAGGATACCCGCCACCACCTTGTTGATGCTCGTCTTTCGTTCCGCCGCCCGCTTCCGGATGATCCGGACCACTTCGGGGGACAGGTTCCGCAGGGTTACCGCGCTCATTGACGCCCTCCTTTATGCATCATTCCACGATGCATAATGATTCATATATAGCATCACTATTTCCATGCCGTCAATGAAATCGCGTCATCAGCTCATATGAGAGAAAAGAGACATAAATCCGGCTGGAACATCATGATTTTCGAAGACAACGGAATGAATGGCACGGGTTGTTCCGGCTCCGCTGGGGGAGAATCCTGTGCGGGAGTAGTTATCTTGGGCTGTCTTGCGTAAAATATATGCAAGAGCAGGCGGGCCCCGGTGGTATCAGGGGTGGCCAGCCGGGTCGCGTAAAGAGCGCGGCAGCGGGGTGTCGATAG
>Ga0315273_10011977_pt1 | contig 11105 bp, 9 predicted proteins | sample YL17G02_0_MG_FD_205753 | JGI IMG/M metagenome (GOLD analysis project Ga0315273, IMG submission 205753) | Sediment microbial communities from Yellowstone Lake, YNP, Wyoming, USA - YL17G02_0 | ecosystem: Environmental > Aquatic > Freshwater > Lake > Sediment | place: USA: Wyoming | collected...
GGCCCGCCGCTCTGCAGGGATCGAGGATGTCCTTGATGCGTGCATGGTGAAAGTCGGTATACGACACGACACGCCCGACCGGCCGCTCCAGCCAGCGCCGGTACCTGACCAGCGCGGAGAGCGCGTGGGAGGCGTCTTCGGGAAACGTGTAGACCGGCAGGCTCGCCAGCTTCAGCAGATCGACCGCTTCCCTGGCGCCGGCCTTGCCCATGAACACCACGAGGACGGGCTTGTCGGTGCCCTCGAGGCCCTTCAGGATGCTCCTCGCGACGCCGACATTGTCGAACATCTCGAGCGACGTAAAGATGGTGATGATGGCGTCGACATTCTCGTCAGCAACCAGTGCGCGGAGGCAGGCTTCATAACTCGGGCCGGTGGCGCTGGCGATCATGTCAACCGGGTTGGCGACGCTGGCCTCGGGAGCGAGCACCCGGCGCATCGCCTCCTGCGTCTCAGGCGCGAGCGTCGTCATCCGAAGGCCGAGCTGCACGCAGGCATCGGTGGCGAGGATGCCGGGGCCGCCCGAATTGGTGAGGATCGCGACGCGGTCGCCCCTGGGCACGGGCTGCGTGGCGAACGCCGACGCAAAGACGAACAACTCCTTGATCGATGCAGCGCGGATCACGCCGCACTGCGCGAGCAGCGACTCGACGGCGATGTCGGCGCCGGCGAGCGATCCGGTGTGCGACGCGGCCGCCCTGGCGCCGGCGGCCGTCCGCCCTGACTTCACGGCGAGGATGGGCTTGGTCGCGGTCACCCGCCGCGCGATCTCGACGAAGCGGCTCGGATTCCCGAAGCTCTCCAGGTACATCAGGATCACTTTGGTCCGCGGATCGTGCTCCCAGTATTCGATCATGTCGTTGCCCGACACATCGGCCTTGTTGCCGAGGGAGACGAACATCGACAGGCCAAGCCCGAGGTCCCGCATCGAAGCGAGCACGGCTTCGCCGAGCGCGCCCGACTGCGACGAGAACGCGATGTTGCCCGGCAGCGGCTCGGTCGCCGAGAACGTCGCTTGCAGCCGCACCAGCGGATCGGTGTTGATGACGCCCATGCAGTTCGGGCCGACCACCCGCATGCCGTACTTCCTGGCGACCGCCATCAGTTGATGCTCGAGTTGCGCGCCCGCCTCGCCGACTTCCTTGAAGCCGGCCGTGATCACGATGACGCCCTTCACGCCCTTGCGGCCACACGACTCCATCGCCTCGAGGGCAAGGCGGCTCGGCACCGCGAGGATGGCCAGGTCAACGGGCCCGGGAATCTGCTCGACCGAGGTGTGGCACCGCAGGCTGTGCACGACCGGCGTGGCCGGATTGACGGGTGCGACCTCGCCCTGAAACTCGCAGAGGAGCAGGTTGTGCAGGATCTCCCATCCGATGGAGTGCTTCTGGCGTGATGCGCCGACCACGGCAATCGACTTCGGACGGAAAATCGGATCGACCGAACTGGCGGCCATCAGGTCTTGAGGCGGCATGAGTTCCTCACATCTTTCCGGGGGAACACTCGCTGGCCATTCGCGCCTGCCCTGAGCGAAGGTCATTGTTGCCGGCCGAAGTCGAAGTCCGTCCTTCGGCAAGCTCAGGGCGTGGTGAGCGAAGCCGAACCACGAAGGGCGGATGATTCCGGCCTGCGGGAATCATCCGGGCTAGTGAATACCTGAACTGGTCTGGAGCGCCGCCGGATCAACGCCGAGCCGTCGAATCGCGGCTTCCCACATCTCGGCGGGACTGGTGTCGAAGACGATGTCGCGCGCGACATCGCTGATGAGCCACGACGACTCGGTCAGTTCGCGGTCAAGCTGCAGCGGCCCCCATCCGGCGTAGCCCATCAGCAGCCGCGCGTTGGCCACCGGCGGCCCTTCGATCAGCGCTCGCAGCAGCTCGGTCGACGATGACACGAAGACGCCAGTGCTGACCTCGAACACGTCCCCGCCCGGAGGCTCTTCGGGGAGCAGGAGCGCGCCGCGCTGCGGCTCCACGGGGCCGCCCAGCCAGACCTCGATGCCACTGTCGCCCGCGAGTGGTGGCGTGAAGTCGACCACGCTTGCCGCCGTCTTGCCGGTGGGGCGGTTGAGCACGAGCCCCCACGCGCCATCCTCACTGTGCTCGCACAACAGGATGACGGTGCGGCGGAAATTCGGCTCAACCAGCTGCGGCATCGACAACAGCAGCTTCGGCGCCAGCTTCGGCGATGGCGGTCGGTCGTCGTCCATGAGTGAATGATACGACGTTACACATCCGTCGGCGAATAGCCGTCGGCCGAGGGGTTCGTCAGGTAGCGGTCGATCGCCCGCGCCGCCCTGCGCCCCGCACCCATCGCCGAGATCACGGTCGCGCCGCCGGTGACGATATCGCCGCCGGCGAAGACGCCGGGCTTCTGCGTCGCCCCCGTCGCGTCGTCAGCGAGGATGTTGCCCCACTTGTTCATCGGCAGGTCCGGCGTGGTGTTGCGGATGAGCGGGTTGGCGCCCTGGCCAATCGCAAACACCACCGTGTCGACGTCGATATCGAATTCCGAGCCCTTTTGCGGCACGGGGCTCCGGCGCCCGGAGGAGTCCGGTTCGCCCAGCTCCATCCGGATGCAGCGCATCGCCCGGACCCGCGAACGCTCGTCGGCGAGAATCGCCGTGGGCGCAGCGAGCATCATGATCTTCACGCCCTCTTCCTCGGCGTGCTCGACTTCCTCGAGGCGGGCAGGCATTTCCTTGCGGGTTCGGCGATACACGAGGTACGCGTTCTCCGCGCCCAGGCGCAGGGCCGTGCGCACGGCATCCATGGCCGTGTTGCCGCCGCCAATCACCGCCACGTTCTTTCCACGAATCGTCGGGGTGTCGGACACGGGAAACAGATACGCCTTCATCAGATTCGATCGTGTGAGGTACTCGTTGGCCGAGTACACGCCAATCAGATTGATGCCTGGAATCTTCGGGAATGTCGGCAGGCCCGCACCGGTCGCGATAAAGACGGCCTCGTAGCCCAGTTCGGTGAACAATTCGTCAACCGTGAAGGTCTGGCCGATGACGTGGTTCACCTTGATCTCGACGCCGATGCGCTTCAATCCTTCAATCTCGCCGGCGACGATCGCCTTCGGCAGCCGGAATTCGGGAATGCCGTAGACCAGCACCCCGCCTGCTTTGTGCAGTGCCTCGAAAATCGTGACGCCGTGGCCCATCTTCGCGAGGTCGGCGGCAACGGTGAGGCCAGCCGGCCCGGAGCCGACCACGGCGACCTTGTGGCCGGTTGGCGGAGCCGGAGGCGTGTCATCGGTAAACTTCACGAGCGACGCATAGTCGGCCACGAACCGCTCGATCCGGCCGATGGCGACCGGTTCGAACTTTACGCCCAGCGTGCACTTGACCTCGCACTGTTCTTCCTGCGGGCAGACGCGGCCGCAGATCGCCGGCAGCACGTTGCGATCCATGAGCGTCTTGAACGCGCCCTCGAAATCGCGTTCAGCGACCTGCAGGATGAACTTGGGGATGTCAATCTCGACCGGGCAGCCGGCGACGCACGGGTAGTTCTTGCACTGGATGCAGCGCTGTGCCTCGAGCACCGCCAGGTCGACGGGGTAGCCGAGGGCGACCTCCTCGAAATTGTGGGCGCGCGCGACCGCGTCCTGCAGCGGCATCGCGTTCTTCGTCTTCTGCGTGATCTTCTTGGCCATGAAACAGCAGCGCTCGTCAAAGAGGCCGGCGGGGCCCCGGGGTCAGGTCGTGATGGCCTGGCAGGCCACGCGTTGATTGTAGATTCTGAGCGATTCAGCTTCCTGCTCGCCGTACGCCCGCAGCCGTGCGGCCAGTTCGTCGAAGTCCACCAGCTGGCCGTCGAATTCCGGCCCGTCGACGCAGACGAATTTCTGTTCTCCGCCGACCGATACGCGGCAGCCGCCGCACATGCCCGTGCCATCGACCATCAGGGGGTTCAGGCTCACCGTGGTCTTGATGCCGAGCGGCCTGGTGACGGCGACGACGGCCTTCATCATCGGCAGGGGACCCACCGCGACGACCTCGTCGAAGGTCTGGCCTTCGGCGAGCAGCGCCTGCAACGCGTCGGTCACGAGGCCCTTGGTGCCGGCAGATCCATCGTCGGTCGTGACGATCACCCGATCGACGACCGCGAGGAGTTCCTTCTCGAGGATGATGAAATCCTTCGTGCGGCCGCCGACGATGGCCACCACCTGGCCGTGCAGCGCTTTGGCCCCGCACGCGATGGGATAGACGACCGCGGTGCCGATGCCGCCGCCGATGCAGCACACTCTGGCGTTGGGGTGAATCTCGGTGGCCCTGCCGAGCGGGCCGGCCAGGTCGAGAATGGCATCGCCGACGTTCAGCTCGTTCAGCCGTTTGGTCGACGTGCCCACGCCCTGGACGATGATGGAAATCGCTCCGCGCTGCTTGTCAACGTCCGCGATGGTGAGCGGGATTCGCTCGCCCTCTTCGGATGTCCTGATAATGACGAACTGCCCGGGCTTCCTCTTGCGGGCAATGTGGGCGCCCTCGATCCAGAATCGCACCACATCGGGGGCCAGAACTTCCTTGTTCAAGATTCGGTGCACGGGCAAAGCTCCGCAGAAATCGGACGGTTAGGGGGCCAGCGCTGCCGACAAGCTGGCGGTCCAGCCGGACCTGCTGCCTATAGAGCAAAGACGATACCATGTGGCGGGTGCCCGGATCGAGTCGCAAGTGACGGATTTCCGTCAGGCTCGTACTCTGGACCTGAAGTAAGATGCCCGCGGCGTGCCGGTTGGCGCGCCCCGGTGGCCCACAATGATGCTTGTTGCGTGGATTCGCTCCGCCGCCTCCTACTTGTTCCTCTGTGTGTTTGTGGCGCTGTTGGGTCCGCCAGCGCTGCTGTTCGCCTTTCTGACCGGGCGAGCGCGTCCTCTGTTCGTGCTTGGACGGTTTGGCGCGATGACGGCCCGGCAGATCTTTGGTATCCGCGTGACCATTGAGGGTCTCGACCACGTGCGTGCCGATCGGCCCACCGTGTATTGCATCAACCACCGCAGTAACGTTGATGTGATTGTTTTCGAGCTGATTTTGCCGAGATGCCCGAACCTTCGCGCCCTCTACAAGGCAGAACTCGACAAGATCCCGATCCTCGGGATGGTGCTTCGGACGGCCGGCTTCGTACCGGTCGAACGGACAAAGCGCCACCGCGCCATTGAGGCGGTCGACCTTGCGGTCGAGCATCTCAAGGCAGGGGATTCGTTTCTGCTGGCTCCCGAAGGGACGCGCAGCCGGACCGATCAGATGCTGCCGTTCAAGAAGGGCGGCTTCGTCATGGCGATCAAGGCCCAGGTGCCAGTGGTGCCGATTGCCATTCTCGGGTCGGACCATGCCATGCCGCGCGGACGGTTCTATGCGACGCCGTGCCGGGTCCTTGTCAGGATCGGCGAACCCGTGCCGACCACGGGTCTCGGCTTCGAGGATCGCGACACGCTGGCGGCGGAGGTTCGCCGGCGGATGGAACGGCTGCTCGAAGGGCCGGAAAAGGGGTCGGACCTATTTTCTGGAACTGCCACGCAGTAGGACAGCTGGCGAACCAGAAAACAGGTCCGAGCCCATTTCACCGGTTGCCGAAGTTGTCGTCATCGGGATCGAGTGCCGATCCCGCTGGCATCTGGCCATCCGGGAGGAAGACGAGCGACTGATGTGTGGGGACCTCGAACCGGCGCCGGCACGTGCTGCACACAATCAGATCGTCGGTGCGAATCATGTAGCTCCGCAGCTTGGGGAACATCGCACGGTCGCGCTCGTCGGCGCCCGGGGGCAGTCGGTCCTTCTTGGTCCGCCGGGTCCACCGCAACTGGTATTCGTTTCGCCGCTTGCAGTGGGGGCACGTGTAGGTGGCCGGTTTGGTCTCGGGCTTCTCGATGTAGAAGTCCCGCTCGTTGAGCGCCATGCTCGTATCATAGCAGGAGCGTCGTGTCCCGAATCCGAAGATCGCTGACAACATCTTGTCACGGGTCGTTGGGCTGGGGACGCGACGATGGAACGCCGCGCGCGGAGGGACTCCGCGCCTATGGCAGGGAGGACGCATGATTCGCCTTGGCGTCGACATGGGGGGAACCAAGATCGAGGGGATTGCGCTCAGCCCGGACGGCAACGTCCTGGCTCGCCGTCGGGTTCCCACGCCTCGGGGCGACTACGGCGGGACGCTGGACGCGATTGCGCTTCTGGTGTCCGGGCTCGAAGGGGAGGCCGGCTCATCCGGCCCGGTCGGAGTCGGGATTCCGGGCACGATTTCGCCGGCGACTGGGTTGGTCAAGAACGCCAATTCGACGTGGTTGATCGGCCGGCCCTTCGAGAAGGATCTGGCCGCGCGGTTGGAGCGTCCCGTTCGGCTGGCCAACGACGCGAACTGTTTTGCGCTGTCGGAAGCCTCCGACGGGGCAGGCGCCGGGGCCCCGGTCGTCTTCGGCGTGATCGTGGGCACCGGGACAGGCGGCGGCATCGTGGTGCACGGGCACCTCGTCACGGGCCCGAATGCCGTGACGGGCGAATGGGGCCACAATCCGATGCCGTGGCCTGAGCCGGACGAGTGGCCTGGGCCGCCGTGCTACTGCGGACGCCACGGGTGCATTGAGAGCTTTCTGTCCGGGCCCGGGTTGGCCCGGGATCACGAAAGCTACACCGGCGAGCGGCTGTCGAGCGAGGCGATTGTCGAGCGGGCTGCGCGGTCGGATGCGGCCGCCGAGGCCACGCTGCAGCGGTACGAGGAACGGATGGCGCGGGCCCTCTCGTCGGTGATCAACCTGCTGGATCCGGATGTCATCGTACTCGGCGGGGGACTGTCGAAACTCGACCGCCTCTACGCACATGTGCCTCCGTTGCTGGGGAGGTGGGTGTTCACTGACCGCGTCGACACGAAACTGCTGCCGCCGGCCCACGGCGATGCGAGCGGCGTTCGCGGTGCCGCCTGGCTGTGGCAGCCGGGGGAATCAGGGATTGGGGACCAGCCATCCAATCCCTAACCCCTGACGCTGATGCACGAGGGCGCACGTCAGATTTGTGAGATGACGCGACGTAGACATTCCCTGCTATGCTGTAAAGAATTGCGCGTGTCGGCCCATCCGGGGTTGTCCACGGCAGTTGCTGCAGGTTCGGCGTGCATTCCCCCAGGCGTCCAGCTTCGCGGCTCGACGGAACCATCTTCGATTCCAGGACTCCTATGAACACGGATCTCGTAATTGGCATGGCCGGCTCCGGCGGAGACGGCATCGTGTCGGCCGGCGAATCGCTCCTGACGGCCGCGGCTATTGAGGGGTATCACGGCGTCCTCACCAAGAGTTTCGGTCCCCAGATCCGCGGCGGCGAGTCGAGCTTCCGCCTGCGGCTGTCGACCAACAAGGTGTTGAACACGGGCGGCACGCTCGATATCGCGGTGGCGCTCAACTGGGACGATTTCCTCCGTTTCGGCGGGGAACTGCCTGTCAGCGGCCACACCACGGTGGTCTACGACAGCATCACGAAGGTGCCGACCGACAAGATCCCCCTGGTTGGTGTCCAGCCGGCCGAGGTGATCGCCGTGCCGATCGAACAGATGGCACGTGAGACGGGCGGCAGCGAGCGGGCGAAGAACACGGTCGTGCTCGGATTGATGGCCGGGTGGCTTGGCATCGCGCGCGAGCCGATGATGGCGGGCATCCGCAAGCGTCTGGCGAAGAAGGAGGCCGAGATCATCGACAAGGCGGTCAAGGCGTTTCACGCCGGCTTCGAGTACGCCGAGGCGCATCCGCTGACCTCGGATCGGAAAATGGCGCCGCCAGCCGAGAGCGGCTCGAAATTTGTCGTGGACGGCAACGACCTGTGCGCGGCGGCGGCCATCGTGGCTGGATGCGACTTCTTCGCCGGGTACCCGATCACCCCCTCGACCGAGATCATGCAATTTCTCACCCGCGAGATCTGGAAGTACGGCGGGACGGTGCTGCAGGCCGAAGACGAGATCGCGGGCATCGGCGCGGTCGTTGGCGCCTCGTTCGCGGGCAAGAAAGCCATGACCGCCACCTCGGGACCGGGCATGTCGCTCAAGACCGAAATTCTGGGCCTGGCCAGCATTGCCGAGCTGCCGCTGGTGTGTGTCAATGTGCAGCGTGGCGGTCCATCCACCGGCATTCCCACGAAGTCGGAGCAGTCCGATCTGCTTCAGGCCGCGTTCTCCGCGCATGGCGACGTCATTCGTCCGGTGCTGGCGCCAGTCAGCGCCGAAGACATGTACGGCATCACGATCGAGGCCTTCAACATCGCGGAGCAGTACCAGAGCCCGGTCATCATCCTGTCGGACCAGGAAGTGGGACAGCGCAAGGAAACCGCCGATCCGATAGACGCGAGCACCCAACAGGTGATCGATCGTCGCCGCCCCGGAGCCCAGGAACTCGAGAAGTACGTGCGCTTCCGGTTTACCGAATCGGGCATCAGTCCCATCAGCCATCCCGGCATGGCGCGCGGCAACTACCTCGCGTCGGGCATCGAGCACAACGAAGCCGGAGCGCCGACCGCCAACGGCGAAATGCACGCCCGGATGAACGAGAAGCGCCTCCGGAAGTTCCGGCCGCTCCTGGATCGCCGGGATCTGTTCATCATCGACGGCCCGCCGGATGCGCCGATTGCGCTCATCAGCTGGGGCAGTGTCGCGGGCGTCGCCATCGAGGCGCTGCACATCGCGCAGCGGCAGGGGCTGAAAGTCAAGCTGCTGGTGCCGAAGCTGATGTTCCCGGTGTCGGAAGCCATCTACGCGGACTTCTTCCTGTCGGTCAAGCGCGGCCTGGTCGTGGAGCAGAACCACCAGGCGCAGCTGTTCCGCCTGATGCGGATGTATGTCGACGTGCCGCACGGGATTCAGACGCTGGCCAAGAGCGGGTCGAATCCGATCACGCCATTGGAAGTGGTCGACCGCCTCAGGCAAATCACGCTGGCGCTCCAGCAGGGTAAGGACCGCGAGCCGTCAGAAGTATAGCGATGCGGGCAGGACGTTCGAAGAGAGGACACGGGGTATGAGCACGCTGGCGACGAAACCGATTCAGGACTATACGGCCAGGGATTACCGGAGCGACCTGAAACCCATCTGGTGCCCGGGCTGCGGCGACTTCGGCGTGGTGCAGGCCATCTACCGCGCGCTGGCGAATATCGGCCGGCCGCCGCACGAGATCGCGTTCGTGTCGGGCATCGGGTGTTCGAGCCGGATTCCCGGCTACACCACGGCGTACGGCTTCAACAGCGTCCACGGCCGGGCCCTGCCGATTGCGCAGGGCATCAAGCTGGCCAATCCCAATCTGCTCGTCCTGGTGGCGGGAGGCGACGGCGACGGCTTCTCGATCGGGGGCGGGCACGTCGCGCATGCGATTCGCCGCAATATCGATCTCACCTACATCGTGATGGACAACCAGATCTACGGCCTCACCAAGGGGCAGTTGTCGCCGACCTCGCGGCGGGGCCTGATCTCGGTGACGTCGGCTCACGGTTCGATGGAAGCGCCGGTCAACCCGCTGCTGTACGTGCTTGGCTACGGCGCGGAATTCGTGGCGCAGGGCACGCCGGCCGACATGAGCGGCCTGGCGAAGGTCATCGAAGAGGGGATTCGCTTCCCGGGATTTGCGTTTATCAACGTGCAGTCGCCGTGTGTGACCTACGGGCTGGAGGATCAGCAGCTCAAGGCGCAGAAGGCGCTGATGCAGCCGCTGGAATCGCTGAATCACGATTCGTCCAGCAGCCTGGCCGCCATGGAACTGGCGCAGCAATACGGCGAGAAGCTCTACACCGGCGTCCTCTACCGGCAAGGCACGCCGAGCCCGACCTTCGAGGGGTCCGCGAGGGCCCGTCACCAGGCGCTCGGCGCAGGCACCCGGCCGCGCGCGCAGGTGATGGATCTGTTCAAACTGAAGAAGTAGGCTCGGTCATCACGCGCTTGAAGACGACCGAATAGTGCCGGATCGTCCGTGGCGCGTGTGAGCCGATCGAGGCGAGCGCCACCACGGCGAGCAGGATGGCCACCCGGTAGTCCCACAGCCACGGGATCAGGCAGACCAGCCCGAGTTTGACGTAGAGAATCAGCGCACACCCCTGATGCGCCCAGTGAACCGATGCGTACATTTCGAGAAAGATAAGCGCCGCGCCGCTGGCGATGGCCACCCACAACGCGGTGTACAGGTTGTCGGCCGGCACGTGGAAGACGTGGCCCCCGACCAGCGTGCCGGTGGCGGCGAGATGAACGGTGCGCGCGGCGATGTTCCAGGCCCGCGCGCAGGGCATCCTCCGACGCGGCGTGATCGCCTGACCGGCGACTTGTGGCAGACTGCTCATCAACCGACCTCCGGGCACGCATGCGTGGCGGGCCGCCAGACGGCGATGCGCGTGCCCCGGCGTGTTGCCTTGCCGATTATAGTCGGGAGCAACGATGGACGAGATCTCGATCAGACAGGCGCGGCATGGTGACCGTCGGCGGGCTGCCCGCGTGACGGCAGGCAGGACGTGGAGATCACGCCGGTGAAGCCACCATGTGCCGTGATTCTGGCGCGCGGCCTCGGGACGCGGATGCGCCGGCCCGATCCAGCCGAGGGAGTGGGCGACGATCAGTCGCGCGTCGCCGACACGGGCGTCAAGGCGATGATCCCGATCGGCCGGCCGTTCCTGGACTTCGTCCTGAGCGCATTGGCCGATGCCGGGGTGCGGGACGTCTGTCTTGTCGTCGGCCCGGAGCACGACTCCGTGCGGCGCTACTACACCGAGACGGTCGTGCCGACGCGCGTCCGGATGAGCTTCGCCATTCAAGAGAGACCGCTCGGGACGGCCGACGCGGTGACGGCAGCGGCGCCGATTGTCGGACGCGACGACTTCCTCGTGCTCAATTCGGACAACTACTATCCCGTTGCCGCGTTTCGCGCGCTGGTCGGCATGCAGGGGGCAGGGCTGGTGGCGTTCGAACGCGATGCCATGGTACGCGAGAGCAACGTCGAGGCCGACCGCATCCGGCAGTTCGCCCTCGTGCGCATTGCGCCAGACGACTCGCTGGTGGACGTCATCGAGAAGCCAGACGAGGCGACGCTGGCGTCGGCTGGCGACGAGGTATTCCTGAGCATGAACTGCTGGCGGTTTACCCGCGACGTGC
>Ga0315273_10011981_pt1 | contig 11104 bp, 12 predicted proteins | sample YL17G02_0_MG_FD_205753 | JGI IMG/M metagenome (GOLD analysis project Ga0315273, IMG submission 205753) | Sediment microbial communities from Yellowstone Lake, YNP, Wyoming, USA - YL17G02_0 | ecosystem: Environmental > Aquatic > Freshwater > Lake > Sediment | place: USA: Wyoming | collected...
CACCTTTGTCGGCTGTAAACTCCCCTTTTTGCACGCATAGCGTGCCTGTATGGGCGATTAGCTCAGCTGGTAGAGCAGCTGACTCTTAATCAGCGGGTCGCAGGTTCGATTCCTGCATCGCCCACTAATGCTTCGCACTGTCTCGCAGTGTCTCGTTTCTGCTCGAATTTCGCAGATTCCCGGAGTGCGTGCGATGCTGTGCGACACAATTCGTGCGCCTGCTGCGCCGCATTTTGCACATCTTTTTCCGTGCCTGCCGGTGCTGGTGTTGCCGCCTGCTCAAAGTGTTCTTCTGTCACCTGTAGATAGTGTTTCCTTGCCACTGGTCGGGAATTTCCCATCCACGCACAGACAACGTGCTCCGGCTAGCGCTCCGTCAACTCGGTCTCGCGCGTGCTGCGAAGGTTCTGAAACAGCTTCGGCCAAGCCTTGAGCCCGGCTTTGGCAATGATGCGCAGAAGCTGCGTTCGCAGGTTGCAATTGGCTTGACGATAGCGCGTGATAACGTACTCAGTCCCCGGCTTGGCTTCCTCAAAGACTTCCCGCAAATATGGCAGTAGCTCAGGAAACAACGGCACAAACCGCGAATCGTGCCCGACGTGGTGCGCGGTCTTTGGACTTCTTACGAGCATCCGCCCCTTCTCCCAGTTAATGTCACGCAACGTCAAGCCCAAGTGCTCGGACGGACAGCGAAGCCCGCCGTATCGGCTCAAGGCAAAGAGCAGGCGCCACTGTGCATCGGGACATGCTTCGAGAACCTTCTGCGCCTCCGCCTGCGTCACAAAGTAGAAACGCTGGGGATTGCCTTGTGTCGCCGATTTGAGGTCTTCAAAGGGATTACAAGATACCAGTTTTCGCCTCAGCGCCACGCGAAAAAACTGCTTCGCAACGCCGCATCGCCGCCGCACTGTGTTGTCTGATAACCCTTGCCCGACAAGGTAAAGCCGCCACTGGTCTGCTTCGCCCGGCGTAATGTCACGCAACAGCTTGTCTTCACCAAAGAAGCTCACAAGCGTTCTCCGCGTGTGACGGTAGAACGTTGTGGTATTCGGCTTGACATCGCAGCGCTCTGCGATATACGCAGCCAGAAACGGCCCCAACTGTGCGCTTGACCGCTCGGCCACAAGCCGGGCAGCCGCAAGCCTGCCGTACATCGTCTCGTCCAGCCCGGCCAGCCATCGCACGGTATCCTCATCGACCACGCCGGAAGCTCCGGTTGCCGCCAAGACGAGCTGCTCGATGCGCACCTTGAAGCCTTCGGCTTGCCGTATCGTAGCCTTGCCCAACCTGATTGTCTTACGGCTTCTATCGCCAGCTATAAACTGAATCCGTTTTCGTCCGTTCGGATCACTTATCACACTTGCCATGTTTCACCATCCTTTACTTTTACCGGAATCACTCTTGATTGCCCTGCGAATATTATCAAGCATCCGGTTCATATTGTTTCTCATAACATCTATCTCTTGAAGGCGCAAGTCCTATTCTGAGATTTTTTCATCTCTGTTTACTGCCGATTGGGCTTGCTGTCTTAGCCAATCCCGCAGAGAATCGACTGGATAGAGTATCACTTTGCCAAGCCTTACGTGCGGCACCAAGCCCTTATTAGTCCACCCCCACAGCAGACGTTCACTAATGCCCAGGGCTTTCGCCGCCTCGCGTGGCCTCATCGCCAAACACGGCGTTTCCGGTTCAGTTCCAGTCGATAATTTCGCAGCGTCAATGCCGATCACGATCGCTTATCCTTCCCACAACCACTCTACGTAGCCTGTTCGTTCCCGCTCCACGATTCACTACTTCTCCTGAACGAATGACGCCGAATGTGCCTTTGTTCCTGATGGGGCTCTATTCTTCGGCCTTCCAGGAGGCTTTGACTTCGTTGACGATTGTCCGGGTCCTCTTCCTGACACTTCATTTTCTGTTTCACGCGATGGCGATGCTGCAAACACAAGTAGCTCCAGCAGGATTATCACCGCCCCGATAAATACGCCCGGCAGCAACGAATAGTTGACCGCCACCCTTCGTGCACCCTCAGGTACTGTGACACTATCCATGAGCAGCACAAGTACAGTTCCAACAGTCGCAAACACTGAAATCAGGCTCGCCATGATTACACGAGACTTGCCTTTTAAGAGCGTCACGCGATTGATTATCTCGGCGGTTATCAGGAACGTAATGCCAAAGACCGATGCCAACATCAGCAGCAGCATAAGTTCCGGAAGTATTGAGATTAGCTCTTTCATTTCGTGTCCCTTTCATCAAATGAACGTATTCTATTTTTTCAATCCATGTCCAACCAAATCGCGCCATTGTCGTCCTGGAAGCGGGCCATATCATCAGGCACGAGCTCTCTCAGATATAACAAAAGATTCAGCCTGCCGATGTCTTTTCATCCGAAGGTCGATTGGCAGCATCCCAGTCACGAGACGACAGCCTCAAGCGCTTACAAGCCATTATGCACAGAAGCGAGACACACAGGGTCACAACCGCGGATATTTTCCCCTTAAGAAGCCATGCCTGTTTGAGAGCCGGAGATATAGTGGTGCAAAGGATAACAAAAATGGCACAAACAGCGATAAGTAACATGAATCCTGATAAAGGTAAAACATCCTTCATTTTGGAACCTCATTTCTGTCTTTTTGCTTTCCTTTTGGCTTTAGTTGGGTTAACCAAACCACATGTCTTACAGCCACGTCTCAACTTAGAAGACACACATTTGACATTCTCGATGAATCCATCGTCGCCCATCTCAGAGCAAAACTGAGCGCAATTAATAATTGTTGGTATATAGACTGTATGGCCGTTAGCTTTTTTGATTTTGAAGCTCATATTATGCAACTACTACCATTCAAAATAGACTCGGCTGTTCAGCTTTGTTAAGACCGAAGTCAATACTACTACCATGAGCAAAGCCCGTTTATCCCGAAAAAGGCTCATTTGCTCGAATACGTTCTGGAGTGTAAGGCAGAGAATTGCAAACATCGCCCCAAGCAACACCGACAGCAAGATTTCCGGCAGATTTGAAGTTAGTGTTTCCGTCGCAACAGCTCCTTTCATTTCCGTTTTATATTGTGTATTTCTTTCCAACCTGAAAGCTGTCTGCCGTGGCGCTGCATGCGATATGCAGTCCTGTCACCTTCGCAGCCCTTTCCTTTTGAAAAAGTTGAATTTGTAAGAGCTGAAGGCAAGCCACCTTTCAAATTGCTCTTCATTACCGCACAGCGCGGTTAAGAGACAGCCAACATAGGTGACATCGCATCCATCTAATTCCTGGCGAAATACGTTTCGAACTTCTTCATTTCCATCTCTGAACAGGCGAAGCTCTAACTCTAAAAGCAATAGAATAAGTTTTGCCTTCTCTGCCCTTTCGCGGACTTGCCCGATCAGTATTGGCTCCACGTTTCTTCTTTTAGACATAGCTGTTTCCCTTCAAAAGTTTCCAAAAAAAGTACTTAGCTTCACGAAAACAACCTTGCCAGAATCCAGCAGCTCGGTTCCAAATCTTCTGGCAATCTCGCTCTTTATCCATACTTATCATAGCAGTTACAACTTACATGTGATTTCAACCACACAGTCTCGTCACTGGCTTTAAAATCATCTCTAAGACTAAAATCACCCGGTATTAACCACATTTGGCATAGCAGCAGTTGTCATACACATTGCGTCCGGTTTTTCTTTTTAGGCGATATATATTTCTGCCACGGAAAGATCTGAACAACATAGTTAGATTGGTACTGATTCTTCAAAGTCGTTGCTTTCTTTGAGAGCGATAAACTCGAAGGCCTTATTGGCGACAAGGATTAATCTGGGCAGGTCATCACGGAAGTAATATTCTGTGTTTTCGTAATCACCATCTTTGTTCCGGTATCGCTTTTGAATTCGCACTGAATGCCGGAACACCGTCTGTCCGCTCTTATCCATTTCATTCTTCCACACCGATGCCTGAATGTTACCAGCGCGGAAATCTTTAATCGGTTTTTGCTTTTCTCTGTCTTGCATTTTCGTGTCTCCTTAACTTTGATTACGTTGTTGATGCCGCGTGACTATCTATTGTTGGCGAAGAGAGGCGGCTGTTCGTATTCTTTAAGAAGCTCTGCCATGAAACACCCGCCTGCGGGGCAGAACTGCCGCAGAAGATGATGTTGACATCCTGCAAACCACGGATTCTCGACAGCGAAGGTGATGATCGCATCTATCTTCGGGTAGTCTCGGAGGGGATTTCGTCGGTCCACGGCGTGAATTATTTGCCGGATCTCTGACGGCCCCGCCTTGATCCAGGCGAAAAGCTGTGATATTACGCGATACGCCTCCAATCGGTTGTGATCGTAGAGGCAGAGCTGCATCATACGACGTATGCATTGTGGTACTTCCCAGCCGTTGTCGAACACAGTTTTCCGCAGATCATCTTGCCGGTGCTGTTCTTTTTCGAATTCAGCGAGCGTTTCGGCGTACCACTCGACCGCCTCCGGCGCCGGCGTCGGCATTATCAGCGAGTTCTCGGGCTTGGGCTTTTTGGCAAGCCCAGCAACGGCTTTTCCGTCCAGATAAAGCAGTTCCTTCATCGGCAACGGAATCACGAACCTGCCAGCGGCGGTGTTGATGGAATTTGGCAAAGGAACAAAATGGTCTCGCTGATACACATCGATGTCGATATTGGTGATGCCGTCGTCAAGCATTTGGCGGGCAAGATGGTAGTTCATGCATGGCATTAGAGGTGTGGGTCGTCCGCAGAAGACAACCGGTGAGATTGATATTATGATTACAGCAGCAGTGGCGCCCTCCTTGGCGTTTCCACTGCTGCGCTGGCCGCCTGCGTGGGACGAGGAGGCGGCCGGACTGTGCTGTTTGGCGGCATCGGTCGGGACGGTATTGCCGACATTTCCACCAACATCATCATTATCGCCGCCCCCGACGCCGGTATCGAAGTTGTTATAATCGGGCAGGTCATCGGCTTGACCGGTGATACGTACATCATCGTCGGCCTTTTCAGCAAACTCATCGTTATCGCCGGCGGCAATATTCCCGACCTTACCGCCGCCGTCATACACGATGTCTAAGTCGTCTTCAGGTATGCTGAATTCCTCGACGATATATTGGGCAGCTTGAAGGGCCCTGACGCGGACGGTCTCCACATCCGGGGCGATGATATGGAAGCGAAGGTCGTGGTTGCGTGGAGCTGACGGATCTGGAGCCAGCGAGGACCATGTTGATACAAAAAGGTCCTGGTTTACATAGCGGTCTCGGACCACCTCAGTGGCAGCAGTATCCACCATGTTGACGAACACTGCCTTACTGTCCTTGAGGGCTTTGATGAGCCTGCATTCGGCTGTGATGTTGGCGTCTGTCGTCATTTTTCCAGTTTCGCCCATTATTGTTTGCCTACTTTCTATAATCCTCACGTTCGACTGGCATTCGTCGCACGTAGGGCAGCAATGCCTCTGCAACGTTCAAGGCATCTTGAAACGGCTTAGGCCCGAGTTCGCCGATCAGGCCGTTTGTGCCCGGCGGGACATTCGCCGTGAACTTGTGCATAGAACTTATGACTTCAGCCTCGTTCTTGGCCAAGGCCACGGCAAACCTGCTGTGAATATGGATGGTGCTGCGATATTCACGAGCAAGATGCTCGGTTACCTCTGCGAGATTGCCGCCCAGAACAGCTGGCTCTTCCGCTGGCCTCGTTAGCTTGTAGCTGCCGTTGTTGCCAACAATCGCTTTTGAAGCCAATCCCTCGGCAATAATTTTGTGGATCTCGCCGGCAGAGCAACCAGGTAGCGGCGCGACCGACACAATTGGGTTCTCACCGATTTTGACCAGTTCCTTGGGGTCAGCAGGTGGTGTCCAGAGCTTCTCTGTGTCCTTGATTTGCTGGAGCAAGGAGATTTTTGCCCGATACTGTAGGAAGATGAAGCCTGTGAGGTCTTCGCAGACAATGCCCCTCCAATCACCGCCATGCCGGTCGAGGTTATTGGCGATGTCTATAGCCCAGTTAACACTACGCTGGTCACGGGCACATATGTACTTTGACTTCGGTATTTCCTCGCAGCCTTCTCCCGATACCTTGACTCTTCCATCGCTCTGCCCAATTGCGTGGCTGATGAGTTGATATTGTTGTTGTTGACTCGGATAGGTGCTTTTTAGCACATCCAGGACATTCAATTGGGACAGGTGGCCGGCGGCGATGGCCTTACAATAGGCGACGAGGAACTCCTGAATACTGTCTAGGTTTTCGGCGTCAAAGACAACGAGGCTGCCGTGCCGGCTGCAAAAGCTCTCAAAGGCCTTTTTGACGAATTCAGTCCTGCCACCTTCCTTTTCAATAACCTCTTCGAACTTCTCCTCCACAAACTTGCTGTTAGCCAGTTCGCGTCCGACAGGCAGATAGAAATCATCCGGGAGGTTCTGCAATCGGTTGCCCGAAGAACTCTGGCGTCAGGCCGCAGCCCTGGCCCGTGAGCACGGGCTCAACAAGACCTCCCGCGCCTTAGGCTTGAAGTATTACTCACTCAAGAAGCACCTTGATGAGATGACCACTGAGCAAGTGATCCCTGCCAAAGCCGAGCCTGACTTCATCGAGCTTGTGCCAGGCGTGATGACGCCCGGTATCTGGAAACCCACGGTAGACTCCGTCGCCGTCGGCTGCGGAGCAAAATGCGCCTGCAAGGAGATCACTCGTTTATATGAACCACGTGCTGAGAGCATGTTTTTGTGCAGGCAAATAGAAATTCTTGATCTGGGCCGCATTTTGGGCCTTATGAGATGACCTGTGCTCACTCAGGTCATACCCGACTGCAGAATCGGAGGGTAAGAGACGTGTTTACTACGAGGCAGGATGAGTATGGCTGCAAAGACCGAACCGATGCCTGGTACGAGCCGAGCGGGAGAAAGCCGCACTTATGGCTCTCTTATGCGTCCAACCTGAGCTACTGCCGCAACAAATCAAGGAGGTTCTCTTTTGTCAGTAGCACAATATCTTCGGGGCGCTCAAGGAAAGGCTCGACATCCCGAACGATCTGCTTCCATTGAAACTTCTCAACTCGTTGGCAGACAAGTTCCCGCCAATTCGGGAGGGTGACTTCTGGACCGTCCCACCCGGTCTGTCTGAGAGCATTGTTCAGAAACTTGATGTTTGGTCCAGGCCAAGTCCTATCCGAAAGATACCAGATGAGGTCGTAGATGTCTCGGCCTTTAGTATAGCGGCGTGTCAGGACGGCGTGCAACTTGCCTGCAAGCAGAGACGCCTTATCATGGTGCCTGAGATTGAGAGTGACGTGTCGCCTTACAATAGTGGAAGCAACTCCTGCCCCAGATGGTGGATTCGTATCGACCTCCACCTTGATGGACAAGGTCTCAGACTCATGAGGAGACAGACCGAACTCAAACAGAAGACCTCTGAAACGAATGAAGGCAGATTTGACGGTCTTCGTGTCTTTAATCCGAACGCTGATGTCGTAATTCTCGGCCCCAAAGGCTTTTCCGGCATGAGCCAGATGCTCCCGGAAATTACCTTCGATACCGGGCTCGACTAAGGCAAAATCCAGGTCCTCAGAGAATCGCGGCATACCGTATAAGAAGCGCAATGCGGTTCCACCTTGAAATACCCAAGTGTTGAAAACCGCATGATCCTGAAAGGCCTGCAGCAGGCGGGCCTGAAGGTACTCTCTCATGACGCATCGGCCCAAGACCTGATTGGCAACGCCATCAAGAATCTGTCTCAAAAACGCCTTCATAACTCCTCCTGCTGCTTTTCCAGCTCGACCAGTTCGGCGATGTGTCGCACAGCCCGAAGCAGTTTCTTACTATTACTCATCTCTGCAAGTTCTCGAAGCACACTGAGGTCGAGCTTCTCCAGACTCTGAAGTCGAAGCTCGGCCAGAAAGTCATAACTGTCCGCACCCGGGGTAAGATAAACAAGGTCCAATAGGGCTTTTTCGGGTGTCGCTACAAACGCACTTTGGCCTGAGACGAGATCAACCCGCTGGTAACCGCAAAACCAATTCTTCTTAATACACCTGAATACGAATTGGCCCAGTGCCGTTTCAACTCGTTCGGGCCTCTGCGTGGTGACGCTTGTCACCATAGGAACATGCTCCGGGATCATCCCGAATTGCCCAAGCGCCGAGTGCAAGCTTACGTACGAGGCCTTCTTCATGGCATTTGCAATGACAAAAGGATGCGGATTCACCTTGCGGTAGGGCTCAGCCAGACTATACAGCCCTTTCTTAAGTTGGACCAGTCTTCCGGCCTTGACCCAGCGGCTGAGTTGCAGGCGCAACGCGGGCAAATCCTCGCCGCTCGCGGCCAAGAAGCCTGTTCGAAAGACTGGTTCGTCGGCTACCTTCAGTAGCAGTTTCTCAAATCTCATTGCATTACATTATCATAAATGTCAATCCAATGCAATATACATCGGCATTTTTATCCTGGTTCGCCAAGAAGCGAGGTTTTTTGCTCTCCTAATCTCTGCAGCAATCGTCCCATAATCAGTTGACTTGCCATACTCGCGCGAGACCCACGGAGTTCGAATCCATGGGTCATGACTCGCAGTGATGAGCAAAGGACTGATTGTCCACATGTTTAATCCTTTCAGATCAGCACAACCCCAACCATATCATCGCTGTAGCAACAGTCCGTACCGAAGCGGCTGGCAGGAGGAAGGCGGGCATGATCACCAGACGCCCGACTTGACTCGGCCTGATCATCACCTGATGCGGCCGGGAATCGATAAGGGCCAACTGGAGGCCCTGAAATGACTGATGCGCGAGGCGAGAAAGGACAACACTATCGTTTCCCTCCACATCAACATTCAACAGGCGGCGAGGGGCTGTTGAAAGACCCCGCAATAGTCTGCAATTCTCTTGATTGACTACCCGGCCCCGTTCCCTAAAAAGTCTTTTTTCTGATTTCGACAACAGCCTCCATCGCCCATATCGCCCCCACATTCTCCAATACACATTCACCCCCGCAGTTCTATTCCGGGCTTCTCTCCGCATCGCTTAGCCCCGCCACCTGTGGGCGGGGCTGTTTAGCCGCCGTCGGCACGACGGCGTATGCTTAGTCCCGACAGACATTGCCACTTTTCACTTGACTTGCCTACAAGGATAGACTGAGATTATGACAAGGAATTTAGGCGGCAGCCGATTGACAAGAAACCGAGTTTTAAGAAGGCGGAAAAATGTCACGCTTTAGGGTATTTCCGGTATTGTGTTTGGCTGCGGGGTTGTTGTGTGTGCAGCCACGGACAAGTGAAGCAACGATATATCTGACGGTAAACGGCGAAGATAGGGATTCGGTGGAATTGAACCTAGGATCACCGCCGTGCACCATCGAGATACAGTCAACTGACAATAACGCATATGCCGCGTTTGTAGGTTTCGAGTGGGACCCTCTCGGGCAATTTGGCTATACAGAGACTCGGCCGGAAGCTGGAACAGACTCGTGGGTTGAGCCATGGGTTGAGTCGCCGTTGTCATATGGCTTTTTAGTCGCGGCGGGGGGGGCGCCATCGCCGGGAGTGCATTTTGTTTTCTGGTATATGCCGGAACAGCATGGTCAGGTAATGCTCGGCCTTTGGGACTCGGATTTGAATTTGGTGGATGCGGTCTGGATAGCAGTGTTGTATCCGCCCGACTTTGGGGCCTGCTGCGACAAGACGACCGGCTACTGCAATATGTCGTATCCGTGGGAATGTTGGTACACTTGGCTGGGCCAAGGGAGCGATTGTTCTATGTGCCAACCACAGCAAGAGTTTGGGGCCTGCTGTGATGAGATGAGCGGCTACTGCTATATGTCGCATCCATGGGAATGTTCGTACAAGTGGCTGGGCCCAGGCAGCGATTGTTCTATGTGCCAACCACCGCCTCAGCAAGGGGGTTGCTGTGATCAGACGACTGGCTATTGCCAAATGTCGTATCAAATGAACTGCCCATACAACTGGCTGGGCCCAGGCAGCGATTGTGGTATGTGCCAACCACCGCTTCAGCCAGGGGCCTGCTGTGACAAGTGTACAGGCAACTGTTATGTTTCGGAAATATGGGACTGCATATACGACTGGCTGGGCCCTGGCACCGATTGTAGTCTGTGCGTGGGGCCGCCGGAGATAAAAGTCGAGATTCATACAGTGAAAGGTTCAGGTATTACCGAGGGGCAAATAAGAGAATGGATAGATAAAGCCAACCAAATCGATTGTCCTGATGTCAGGTTTGTTGTGGATAGCAACCACGTGTACGAGCCCAACACGCCTTATGACCCGAACAAAAACGAAAGATGCAAGATAAACATCTGGGGTTTACGTAAATGCGTAGCGACAGCAGACGGAACCGACCTTGACTACGTTTCGGGAAGAAAGGGCAAAGTAGTGGAATTAGTTCCTGGTAAAACAGACCCCTGCGACCCGAACGGCTTAAATGTCTACATAAAGGATTCTACCCTTGCACACGAGCTAAATCACATATTCTTAGGGCCTCAACACTCAACCGATCCCAATAATAAGATGTATGCGGATAATCGCAGAAACGAAAGAGGGAAATTCCGCTCGTGTAATAGAAAGGGGGCAGATCTGACATCTGACCAGCGAAAGAAACTCAAAGAAGGTGTGGTAGAATTCGGGAAAGCGAGAGATGCGACAATCGGTGAATATGGTGATGAAACATACGATGACGTAGGAGACGTGAGTTTCGAATATATCGACCTGGATTGGACGCAAGGCTGGATAGAATCGATACAGAATATGTACCTGTTTCATCTCACCGTTCAAGTGAAAACGCTTTCTTTCGGAACATATTCTGAACTCGGATTCTATATTGAATCCGATAATTGTCAGTCCACCGGCCAACCACCGGAAGGATTAGACTATTACATGGCCCTTCAACCTGCAGATGGGCAAATCATCTTTATGATATACGAGACACAGTGGATGCCTTTGGACCCTACAGGAATACTCTACGAATACACCTATATCGACAAGGACGCAAACGTTCCGCCAATCCCAGCCGGTGTAAGGTTCGTGTCCTTTCGGCAAGGGTGCATGAAATGATTCATTTTCGGTGGTATCGTCAGTTGTGGCCGGCAAGTTCCGCTTGATCGGCGGCTCATGGAACGGGTCGTCGGGCGG
>Ga0315273_10011982_pt1 | contig 11104 bp, 10 predicted proteins | sample YL17G02_0_MG_FD_205753 | JGI IMG/M metagenome (GOLD analysis project Ga0315273, IMG submission 205753) | Sediment microbial communities from Yellowstone Lake, YNP, Wyoming, USA - YL17G02_0 | ecosystem: Environmental > Aquatic > Freshwater > Lake > Sediment | place: USA: Wyoming | collected...
AAGAAGAAGCCGTGGTCCTCCATCGGCGCGTTGATGGCGCGGCGCACGAAGCTGTTGGCTCCGTCGCACCCCACCAGGTAGCGCGCCCGCAGGATCGTGCCCTCGACCGCGTTGCCTTCGGTCGAGGTCGCCGGGTCCGCGGTGAGGAGGACCTCGGGGCCGAGATCATCGACGGCGACCGCCTCGAGCCCGCGCCGCAGGTCGATGTGCGGGTGTCGATCGACGACGGCCTGCAGCTCTGCTTCGAGGTCGGGCTGGTTGAACATGTTGGCGCTGGGCCAACCCGACCGACCGGCCCCGCTCGTGCCGAGGCGCAGCAACGGGACCCCTTCGGCGTTCTGCCACTCGTAGATGTCGGCCGGTTCGGAGAGCGAGGGGAGTACCGGGCCAAGACCGCACGCCTGCAGGATCCGGGCGGTCTCGTCGTCGAAGTGCACGGCACGCGGCAGGGGGTAGGGCTCTGGCCATCGCTCGACGAGCACGACCTGGCGGCCACGGTCGGCGAGCAGCAGGGCCAGGGCACAGCCGACCGGGCCGGCGCCGACGACGGCCACGTCGAACAGACGCGGGCTCTCGGGCTCGGCGCCGGTCATGGCCGTTGCACCGGTTGATGGCCCCATGAACTGATGCGGTCGTAGCGTCGGTTCTCGGACCAGTCGTCGGTGATCGTGCGGGCGCCGTAGCCGATCTCGACCTGGAAGCCACCGGGCGACACGACGTAGAAGCTGAACATCTCGTCGTTGTCGTGGCGGCCGAGCCCGTTGGCGATCGGTAGCCCCGAGTTCCAGGCCCGGTCGAAGGCCAGGCCGACGTCGTCGCGTTCGTTGGTCTCGAACATGATGTGGTGGAGCAGTTGCGGCATCTCGAACGGTGCCCGGGCCAGCGCCACGGTGTGGTGCCGGGGGTTGCAGTGGTAGAAGCGCACCTCGAGGTCGACGCCTTCCATGATCTCGGTCTCGATCCAGTCCGACTGGCCCATCCCGAGCCCGTCGATCAGGAAGCGGTGAGCCTCCTCGAACGGCAGAGCGGCGAACACCACGTGGCCGAACCCGACCCCCTCGGTGAAGAAGCCGCCCTCGACGAGCGGAGCGTGGAACGGCCTGTCGGTGCGTTCGAGCCCGGTGACCAGTTCGATGCGCGTGCCCCACGGCGCCGCCACATGACCGAGCTGCTCGACCCGTTTGGCCGTCACCTCCTTCTCGGTGCCCGGTGTCAGTTCGAACCCGGCTGCCGCGAGGCGGGAGCTGATGGTATCGAAGGCCTCGTCGTCGGCGGCCTCGAAGCCGACGTAGGCCGCGTCGTTGGCGGGACCCTGTTCGAGGATGACACGATGCGCAGCCGCGTCGTTGGTCCAGCTCAGTGCAGCGCTGCTCGTGGGCGGGCCCGGCACGAGACCGACGACGTGGCTGAAGAAGTCGGTGTACGAAGCGGGGTCGTCCACCTCGATTCCGATGTAGCTGACCTCGAGGTCACGGTTCATGATCGGTGCTCCCAGTGCTCGTCGATGTGCGGAGAATCGTTCGGGTTCAGTGCCCGTTCGGGGCGACGCAGGTGTTGCGGATAGAGCCGATCCCTTCGACCCAGCTCGTGAGGATGTCTCCCGCGCCGAGGAACCGTGGCGGTTGGTGGCCGATGCCGACGCCTGCCGGTGTGCCCGTGAAGATCACGTCACCGGGCAGCAGCGGCAGGACCGACGACAGATCGGCGATCAGCCCGGGGATGGTGAACACGAGGTCACTGGTGCGACCGAGCTGGACCGTCTCGCCGTTCACCGAGCACCCGAGCTCGAGGTCGTCGGGATCGTCGAACTCGTCGGGCGTCACCAGCCACGGACCGATGGGTCCATACCCCAGCCGAGACTTGCCGAGCGAGAACTGGGCGCCGGCGGCGAACTGCAGCGCGCGGTCCGAGATGTCCTGGCCGACCGTCAGCCCTGCGACGTGTGACCACGCATCGGATTCGTCGACATGGTGGGCCCGCATGCCGATGACGGCCACGAGCTCGACCTCCCAGTCGACCATGTCGAACGCGATCTCGATGTCGTCGAAGGGGCCCGACAGGCTCGCCGGAAACTTGGTGAAGGTCGCCGGGAAGGAGGGCAGGTCCATGCCCGATTCCTCGGCGTGCGAGCGGTAGTTCAGGCCGATGGCGAAGACCTGGCGCGGGGCCGGTACCGGAGAACCGAGCCGAGCCTCGTCGATGACACCGCCGCCTTCGGTCGTGAGGTGCGGCGCGACGGCGAGGAACTCGGCCCACTGGTCATAGAGCGACTGGACGCCAGGCCCGAAGCGACCCTCGGACGCGATCGCGATGTCGATCCCTGTCTCGCCCCGGACGATGGTCGCGCGGCCGTCAACGTTTGCGAGCTTCATTCCCCACTCCTCTGTTAGCGGTCGATAATACCCTAGACTCCGGGTCGTGACCCAAGCAGAAGTCGGATCCGACCGTCCGGCACCGCCCCGCACCCGTCGCGACCGCGACAACATCCGCGAGTTGCTGCTCGAGTCGGCCATCATCGAGTTCGGCGAGAAGGGATTCGAAGGCGCCTCGACGCGATCGATCGCCGAGCGGGTCGATGCCCACCAGCCGCAGATCAACTACCACTTCGCCACGAAGGCCGAGTTGTGGCGGGCCGCCGTCGACCACCTCTTCGCCCAACTCTCGAAGGCGCTCGGTGATCTCGAACCGGGCGCCGACGTCGCCGAGACGTTCGCCAACGTCGTTCGGCGTCTCGTCGAGTTCTCGGCGGCCCGACCTCAGCTCCACCAGATCATGACCCACGAGTCGGGGTCGCCGAGCGAGCGGCTCACGTGGCTCACCGACACTCACGTCCGGCCCCGCTACCTCGAGCTCCGCACGATCTGGACGCAGTTGCAGGACGCCGGTATTGCCGCGCCGATCGACCCTTCGTTGATCCACTACGTGCTCATCGGCGCAGCGTCGCTGCCCTACCTGAACATCGCCGAGGCCCGCCTGCTGCTCGAGGCCGACCCGGCGTCAGCCGCTGTCATCGACCGTCACGTGGATGGCCTCATCGCCACCCTGCTGCCCGGACGCACCGACCCCATCAGAAAGTGAGCACCCGTGCAGATCCTTCCCCTGGCTGACCCCTTCATCGCCCCCACCGACCGGGACATGCGGCCGTCCGAGCGACGGACGTTCGTGCGCACCCATCGGACGTGCGTGCTCGGTTATGGCCGTCGCGCCGACGGGCCGGCCATGTCGATCGTCTACTACGTGCCGACCGATGACGACGAACTGCTGGTCGCCACCATGGGCGGCCGGGCCAAGGCCAAGGCCGTCGCCCGCAACGGCAAGGTCAGCCTCTGCGTGCTCGACGAGACCTGGCCGTTCACCTACCTGCAGGTGTACTGCGATGCCGTCGTCGAGACCGACGCGACTGTCGTCGTCGACGTGATGATGGCTGTCGCCGGGCGCATGTCGGGTGAGTCGCTGGGCGAGGACGCCCGTCCGTTCGTGGCCGCCATGGCCGAGGAGGAGAACCGTGTGGTCTTGCGCTGCCGCCCCTATGAGACGTTCGCCACGCCGCCTCGACATCTCCACCAAAACGATCAGGACGAACTCATCAGCCACTGGATGTCGGGCAGTGTGCCATGGGACGCGCCCGACGAGCCCGACTGACCGCATGTCGACCGGCGTCGGACACATCAAGCATCACGCCAGTGGCTCACCTCGCGGTGGATCCAAACTCCACCGCGCCGAGCGACTCGCCCGACTGTGGGCTTTCAGGGGAGCAATGTCCGTCGGGTGCCCTTCCGGAGCCAGTCGGTCTGCTCCGACGACCGGCAGGTGACGCCGTCGAGGCGGTAGGTCTGGGCGAGGGCCCGGGGTGGCTGGTAGCGGTTCACTCGGCGAACTGCGAGGGCCGACAGATGAGCTGTCGCAGACCGGTGAGGTCTTTCGCGGGACGGCGTTGATCCGCTCCTACGCCGCTTCTGCGTCAGGCGGGAGGGTGAAGAGGTGTGCCTTCCCCTGCGTACGGCCAGTGTCCGGCCAGTGTCCCGTGTAGGGCAACCATGGGAGTTGCGGGATCGCGTGCCGGCCCGGCCTTTGAGCTCAGTCCATCCGCATCGCCGGTTCTTCCGAAAGCCCGCTCGGACTCCCCGGTTAGGGTGAGGCTTTCGCCGCCAAGGGGAGTGACCGTGGAGTTGGACGAGGTTGATCTGCTGGATCTGGATCGGTTCCAGCGTCAGGAGCACCACGACATGTTCACGCTGCTCCGCGCCGAGGACCCGGTCCACTGGACGCCCGAGCCCGATGGCCCGGGCTTCTGGTCGATCACCAAGCACGCCGATCTGCAGCACGTCAACCGTGACACCGAGGGGTTCAGTGCCGAGCTCGGTGGCATCACGCTGTTGGAGTCGTCCACCCTCGAAGACGGCATGGACATGCGCGGCAAGATCATGGTGATGACCGACCCGCCGAGGCACACCCGCTATCGGTTGCTGGTGAACAAGGGGTTCACACCCAGGATGATCGGCTTGATCGAGGCGCATCTCGGGTATCGGGCCGAGCTCATCGTCGACCAGGTCATCGAGCGAGGTGCGTGCGAGTTCGTGACGGAGCTGGCGGCGGAACTGCCGTTGCAGGCGATCGCCGAGATCATGGGTGTGCCGCAGGAGGAGCGCCATCTGCTCTTCGACTGGTCGAACCGGCTCGTCGGCGCGGACGACCCCGAGTACAACAAGGATCCTGACGACAAGGCCGACGCCACGATGGCCGCGGCCGAGCTGTACATGTTCGCCAGTGCGCTCGGCGAGGCCCGGCGCAGCGACCCTCGCGACGATGTCGTGACCAAGTTGATCAACGCCGAGATCGATGGCGACAAGTTGACGTCCGAGGAATTCGAGCTCTTCATCCTGCTGCTCGCGGTGGCCGGCAACGAGACGACCCGCAACGCCACGGCTCACGGCATGCACGCGTTCATGACCTATCCCGACGAGTTCGCCAAGTTGCGTGACCATCCTGAGCTCATGGCCTCCGCGGTCGAGGAGGTGCTGCGTTGGTCGTCGCCGGTGCTCTACTTCCGCCGTCAGGCCACCGGCGATGTCGAGCTCCGCGGCAAGCAGATCAAGGCCGGCGACAAGATCGCGATGTGGCACGTCTCGGGCAACCGGGACGAGGACGTCTTCGAGGATCCATTCCGCTTCGACATCGAACGCACGCCGAACGATCACGTGGCGTTCGGCGGTGGCGGTGCCCACTTCTGCCTCGGTGCCAACCTGGCCCGGCTCGAGTTGCGACTGTTGTTCGAGCAGCTCGTCACCCGTACCCATGACATGCACCTGGTCGGCGAAGTCGAGCGGCTGCGATCGAACTTCATCGGTGGCATCAAGCACCTCCCCGTCGAGTTCACGCCCGGCCTGCGCCTGCATCCCGCCGGCACCTGAATCGCCCGAACGGGCCCGGTTCGGTGACGACCATCGATCAGTTGTTCAGCGAGGCACAGGCCCACGTCGACGCCGGCCGTGTGCCGGCCTGTCAGGTCGCCGTCGGTCTGGGTGGTCGGGTCGCCGCCTTCGCAACGTTCGGGGCCGCGACCGACGAGACGCGGTTCTGTATCTTCTCCGCGACCAAGCCGATGGTGGCCTCGGTGGTCTGGCTGCTGCTCGGCGACGGGCTCGTAGATCCGTACGACCCCATCAGCTGGTATGTCCCCGAGCTCGCGACTGCCGGCCTCGGTGAGGTGACCCTCGAACAGGTCCTGCTGCATACCGGCGGATTCCCCAATGCGCCGATGACCGATGCCGAGGGCGCCGACCCGACCCGACGGCGCGCCCGCTTCGCGACATGGTCCCCGGAATGGGAGGCTGGAACCCGATTCGTGTACCACGCCGGGAGCGCGCACTGGGTGCTCGCCGACCTGATCGATCGACTCAGCGGTCGTGACTATCGCGACGTGCTCGAGGAGCGTGTCTGCCGGCCGCTGGGTCTTCCCCGGGTACTCGGTCTCGCCGCTGACTCGCAGCAAGACATCGCCACCCTCACACAACTCGATGCGCGCGCGGATCCCGACGAGACCCTGCGCTTCAACGATGTCGCGGTTCGGATGGCCGGCAATCCCGGCGGCGGAGCCTTCATGACCGCGGCCGATCTCGCCCTCTTCTATCAAGGCGTGCTGCACAACCCTGGCGGGCTGTGGGACGAGACTGTGCTGCACGACGTGACCACCCACGTCCGCTGCACCTGCGAAGACCCGATGCTGGGTGTCGGGGTCAACCGCACCCGCGGCCTGGTGCTCGCCGGCGACGACGGAAACCACGAGATGCGCTACGCGATCTTCGGGCGAGGCTGTTCGCCGGGTGCCTTCGGCCACGCCGGTGCGCACGCCCAGGTCGCCTGGGCCGATCCGGCCACCGGCATCTCGTTCACCTATCTGGCCAACGCCATCGACGCCGACCCGATGAGGTCGGGCATCCGGGCCAACCGCCTTGCCACCATCGCGGCCGACCTGTCGATGTGACTCGGGCCGGCGGCTCGGTTGGGTCGAGGCGGACGTGACTCAATAGCGAAGGCTGCGCCGGCGCAAATTGGTCGCTACGTAACCAGGCGCTGCTCGAATGCGTATGCGGTTGCCGCCGATCGTGATGCCACGTTGATCTTGATGAAGATGTTGGACAGGTGGCGAGACACGGTCTTCTCACTGAGGAACAGGTCTGCGGCGATCTGCTTGTTGGTCATTCCCGCGGCAACGAGTCGCAGGACCTCGGCCTCGCGTGGGCTGAGTCCGGCGGGCAGGTCGGGTGTCGTGTTCGTGATGTCTCGCAGGTTGCGAAGGTCGACGGCCGCGCCGAGCTGTTCGAAAAGCGCTCGGGCCGCCTCGAACGACGCCGCGGCACCGTCGAGGTCGCCGGCCTCGCGGCACGCCGCGCCCTGCAGCATGCGAGCCGTCGCCACCTCGTGAGGGACGCCAAGGTCCTGCCAGTGGCCGGACGCGTTTCGGAGCGTCCCGCACGCCGACGGGTCGCCCGTTGCGAGCTCGACCCGGCCCCGCGTCGACAACGCCGCCGCGAGCAACACCGGGCTCGCGTACTCGGCCGCGATGACGGCGAGTTCGTCGAGAGCGGCTGTCGCCTGAGGGAGATTGCCGGCGGCGATGGCGATCTGAGCCTGAGCAGGCAGGAGCCGGGCTCGACCGAGGCGGTCCCAGGTGATCTCGTCGAGGGCCCGGGTGATGATGGCTACGGCGGCGTCGATGTTTCCTTGCGCGAGTCGCAGGAGCGCGAGCCCCGGCTGGGGCTGGCCGCTCAGCTCCTCGGCCTGGCGGAAGGCGTCTTCGGCGCCGGTGAGGTCGCCGATCCGGCGCCGGATCTCGCCGATCTCCGCGTAGCCGGCGGCGGCGTTCGACACGTTGAGCGTGGCGAGCTCGGTGCAGGCCCGTAGCGCCTGCACCTCGGCGTCGTCCCACTCGCCGCGCGCCCGCATCGACGATGCCAGATGCACACGGCACAGCCCGGGAAACACCGCGAGCGGATGTTGCTGCGCCCAGCGAGCGGTCGCGTCGCTCCATTCGGCGGCGCGGCGAAGGTCGCCGAGGGCCTCGCAGGCACTGATGAGGCTGCAGTACACCTTGCCGGTGGAGTAGGGGCGAAGGCGGCCCTCGACGGCGAAGAGCATGGCCTCATCGAGGGTTGCCAACCCTTCGGCCGGGTCGCCCTCGTCGATCAGGACCCGTCCCAGGGTCTGGAGCGCCTCGGCCTCGAGATCAGGCGATCGCAGGCGCCGACCGAGCTCGACGACCGCTCGCGCCGCCTCGGCACTTTCGCGAAGGTCCCCGCGGCCGTGTGCCATCTCGGCCTCACGCAAGCGCAGCGCCCCGTACTCCACCGAGTCCGGATCGTTTTCGAGGGCATGGCGGGCTCGGCGCAGCCAACCCCCGGCGATGGCCGGGCACGCTTTGAAGCAGTAGTGCTCGTAGAGCCACACGGCGCACTGGCCGGCCCGCAACTGATCGCCGAGATCGTCGAAGGCGACGTAGGCACGTTCGCGAGCGTCGACGCACCCGTCGAGTCGACCTAACCACCAGGCCGCGTCGGCCAGCACATCGAGCCGATCCGCCTCGGCGGTCGGATCGGCCGGTGATTCGGGCGTGATCGAGGCGGAGTCGTATGCCGCCTGCCAGTCGCAGCGGGCCAGCGCGAGACGCGCCTCGGCCAGTGGGTCGCCCTCGCTCACGGCGTCCCCGCTGGCTTCCTGCATGACGACCGAGGGTAGCGGCAACGCACCAGAGCAGCCGCCCGTGTGTTCACCCGGCGGCCGACATCTGGCTCGCGAGATGCTCGAGTACAGGGCCGATCGCCTCGGTCGGGCTGAACTCGATGAAGGTGACGCCCTCGTCGGTCCAGCCGGTGTGTCCGCCCGGCCAGTAGTAGAGCTCGCCGGAGCGGGTCGTCTCTTCGGTGTCGTCGGCGTAGCGGACGGTGATCGAGCCCTTCGTCACGTAGCCCCAGTGCGCGCACTGGCACAGGTCATCGGGCAAGCCCTTGAAGAGGGGAGTGAAGTCGACGCCGGCGGGCAGGTCGATGTGGCGAACCGTCACGTCGCCCCAGATGACTCCCCGCGTCTCGATGCCGTCGACCTTCATCTCCTCGGGAACCTCGGTGATCTCTGCGTGCATGTGCTCAGCCTCCAGTTCGGGTCCGGAGGATTCCGGACGCTCCCCATCATCGGGGGCACCCCGGATCTGCGCATCGGGCGAACGACGTAACCCGCCGCGACGCCGGGCCCGACCCATGGGGCGAATCACCCACGAGTGGCCATGGACGAATGCGTGATTCGCCCGATGCCGTCAGGATGGCGGGCAGACAGAATGACGAGGTGGAACAGGGCCAGCCCGCTGAAGGCGAATGGGCACGGGAGGTGCAGCAGTTGCTGTTGCATGGCCGTGACCTCGAAGCCGCCGAGTTGGCGACCAGGCATCTGGTCCACGATCAGTCCGGTACGAAACCACCGACACGAGGAGACATCACCATGGGACCGCTCGAACAGATTGACGAGCTCGAACCACTGCTCGGCACGATCGCCGCGGGGATCACGCCCGACGAGCTCGACGCGCCTACGCCGTGTGCCGACTTCGCCGTCCGTGACGTCTTGGGTCACATGATCGGCGGCGCCACCCAGTTCGCCGCCGCGTTCCGGGGCGAGCCCCAGCCCGATGTCCCCTCGGATGTCGCCGACGGCGCTGATGTGGTGGCCCGGGCCGGCAATGCCCTGGGCGGGCTGATGGCCGCTCTACGTGCACCCGGAGCGCTCGACCAGATGGTCGAATCGCCCTTCGGCCAGTTGCCGGGTGATGCGTTCGCCCGTTTCGTGGTGCTCGACGGGCTCGTGCACGGTTGGGATCTCGCCAGGGCGACGCATCAGGCATACGAACCGTCTGACGAGCTCGTGGCCGCCGTCGATGGCTTCGCCCGCCAGGCGATCACACCGGAGATGCGTGACGGCGACACCTTCGCGGCCCCGGTCGAACTCCCGGCCGGAGCCACCCCCATCGATCGTCTCGCCGCGTTCACCGGCCGGTCGACCTGAAACTCGCAACCAACAAGGAGACGCTTCCGATGAATCCGAACAAGGCGCTCTGGGAAAAGGGTGACTTCACCCGCATCGCGTCGACCATGAGACACAGTGGCGAAGCGCTGGTCGATCGGATCGGCGTCGAGAAGGGGATCAAGGTGTTGGATCTCGGCTGTGGCGACGGCACGACGGCGGTTCCGGCCGCCCGACTCGGCGCCGAGGTGTTGGGCGTCGATATCGCGACGAACCTCGTCGAGGCGGGAAACCGGCGGGCCGAGCAGGAGGGTCTGGCGAACCTGACCTTTCAGGAGGGCGACGCGTCGGATCTGAACGGGCTGAACGACGACGCGTTCGATCTCGTCGTCAGCATCTTCGGCGCCATGTTCGCCCCGCGGCCGTTCGACGTGGCCAAGGAGATGGTGCGGGTGACGCGTCCCGGAGGTCGGATCGTCATGGGCAACTGGATACCCGGCGACCCGACGTTGGTCGCGCAGATCTTGAGGATCAGCTCGTCGTACTCGCCGCCGCCACCCGACGGGTTCGTCAGCCCGATGACGTGGGGCATCGAGGACCAGGTGATCGAGCGTCTGGTCGCGGCCGGGGTCCCCGAGGCCAAGATCTCGTTCGAGCGCGACACGTTCGTCTTCAACGCGCCGGTGGCGCCAACGGAGTTCCTCAACTCCTTCCGCAGCTACTACGGCCCCACGATGAATGCATTCGACGCGGCCCACGCGAACGGTCGCACCGACGATCTGCACCGTGATCTCGCCGATCTGTTCAACGAGCAGAACCAGAGCCCGACCAACGACGTGACGTCGATCCCGGCGACCTTCCTGCGGGTGACCGCCGAACCGTGAGTTCGAGCGGTCGCTACTCGTAGAGGGGGGTCGCCCGGGGCGGGGTGAATCTCGCCAGCACCATCGTCTCGGGCCGGGCGTCACCGTCCCAGTCCCACGCCGCGATCTGTTCATAGGAGCGGCGGCCGACGCTCGCCCGCACGATCTCGAACCTGCTCGTGTGCAGCGTTGCCGTGGACTCGGCCGAGCCCACGACCGTCTCACCGGCTTCGTGAAGGATGCGCAACGCGCCCATGTTGCCCTGCTGGGCGCCGATGGCTCCGGAGACCCCGCGGAAGGCGTAGGCGACGGCATCGGTATCTCGCTCGCCCGGCATGGCGAGGGCGCCGCGCAGGTCGTGTTCGTGGGTGACGGCGTCGGTGAGCAGCATTGCCCGCATCAGCGGATCGAAGCCCCGGATCATCGGCTCGACGTTCGTAGCGCAGCGTGCCCACTCGTCGAGCACCTCGCCGATCGGCGTGTCACGACGGGCCTCTACCTGGACCTGGGTCCAATCGTCGCTCGCGACGCCGTCGAGGTTGCCGGAGACGATGTCGGCGGTGCCACCCGCGAGATGGGCGACGACGTCTCGTACGCGCCATTCGGGAGTGGCCGGCGCGATGCGGTTGAGCACCTCGTCCGGAAGGTCGCGCACGAGGCCGGTGATGCGCAGACGCACGCCCCGATAGATGGCGCCGTGATCGATGTCACTCATGTCGGTGACCCTACCGACC
>Ga0315273_10011984_pt1 | contig 11102 bp, 10 predicted proteins | sample YL17G02_0_MG_FD_205753 | JGI IMG/M metagenome (GOLD analysis project Ga0315273, IMG submission 205753) | Sediment microbial communities from Yellowstone Lake, YNP, Wyoming, USA - YL17G02_0 | ecosystem: Environmental > Aquatic > Freshwater > Lake > Sediment | place: USA: Wyoming | collected...
TGTTGTTTTATGTCGTGAAGGATTAGTAAGACATTACAGAAGTGATCAAATAAAAATACACCATAACGAAACATTAGGTTTAAAAAAATGAACCAAGACTTAAAAATAGGAGATAGACTTTTAATAATTAATAATAAATTAGGTGACAGAACTTTTGGTACAATAAACGTAGGAGAGATAATTATAATAACAGGATTTCCAGAAAATAAAAAATTTTTATACCATCATGGTTCACTTGCTTTACAAATAATTGATGGTATATACATAAAACTAAATGACGATGATAAGACTATTTGATATAAGTAATGGTAAGGTGATACCTTCAGAACATTGTCACACTCTTAAATTTCTTAAGGATGTTATGGATGAATATCCAGATGAACATCTTAAAGTGTACACTTATTTATTTTATATGACTTGTCCCAATCCAGATATGAATCCTTTCTTTGATATTCCTGAAACAGATAAAGAAGAAATTATTGTTAAGGAGGTGGATGGAGAGTTTAGTGTAGAAGATGAAACTATTATATATGCTTTAAAGATGTGTGAGAAGATGTATCAAACTCCTACATATAGAGCATATCAAGGTATAAAAATATTCTTAGATAATATGGCTAAGAGTATGGCTACAGAATCTCTTACATTTGGTAGAGATGGTTCTTCTGCAGCTCTTCTTAGAATGGCTGAGAAGTATGATGCTGTTAGACAATCTTTCAAAGGTGTGTATAGAGACCTTATGGAAGAACAACAATCTTCTGTGCGTGGTGGGCAGAATTTGGCTTACGATCAATAATTTAAAACCCCTTATAAAACAATGAAAAAGATTTTATTTATTCTTAAAGAAAAAGAAGATTACGGTGTTGACATTAACACTGGACAAGTAAATTTTGCTACAGGACTTCTTAATTCTACACAGTATGTAGTAGATATGCTAAACAAAAATAACATAGAAGCTAAACTAGTTATTGTAAAAGATAATAATAGTATAGACAAAGAAGTGACAGAATATCAACCAACAGATGTTGTTATTGAAGCCATCTGGGTAGTACCTAGTAAGTTTGATGTTTTAAGTAGACTACATCCTAATGTTAAATGGTATATTCATTTACATAGTGATCTTCCGTTTATTGCAAATGAAGGCACTGCTTTAGAATGGATAGCTGCTTACATTAGTAAACCTAATATAATAGTTATTGCAAACTCTAAAAGATTATTTAGAGAACTTATATTTGTGTTAAGGCATAAAGAAAATATTGAAAATGACATAGTGGATGAAAACTTAGTGTACCTTCCAAACTACTATCCTGTTACCACTCTTCCTAAAAAAGATTATTCTTATAAAGGAGATGAAATTAATATAGGATGCTTTGGTGCAATTAGACCATTAAAGAACCAACTTATTCAAGCTGTAGCTTCTGTAATGTTTGCAGAGAAGGTAGGAAAAAAAGTTGTGTTTCATATTAATAGTTCAAGAGTAGAACAAAGAGGGGAAGCTGTTCTTAGAAATATTCAAAACTTCTTTGAAGAACTAAAACATAAAGGACACAAACTTGTAGAACATGGTTGGTATACAAGAGATGAGTTTGTTAGTCTTTGCAGTACTATGGATATGGGAATGCAATGTTCTTTCTCTGAAACATTTAATATAGTGTGTGCTGATTTAGTAAGTCAAGGTATACCAACAATAGGCACTTCAGAAATACAATGGTTAAGCCCTGTATTTTATGCTGATCCTAACGATACCTTAGATATTACAGATAAGCTTTACAAAACTTACAAAACAGGAAAGAAAAATTCAGAAGCTAATTTTAAAGGGTTATTACAACATTCTAAAAAAGCAGAATCTATTTGGGTGGAGTATTTTTCTTAATAATAAAATAAAACATTATTGAATCAGAATAATTTCATAGAAGTTTCTACATACGAGAATGGTCTTTGGACTATCACCGAGTTTCAAACAAGGGAAGAGTTCAGAGACTTTCTATTATTTATATTTAAAGAACCAGGAGAGTATGAGTTTGATGAATCTTCTTTAATGTTTAATGCTGAAGCTAGAAAGTTTCAGAAGCAAAAGTTTTATTGTTCTGCTCCTATAAAAACTAAAGACTTTATAACTTATTGGGATGACCAAAAAGCTAAGTGTAGAAGTGGAGTGATAATTAAAAATAATGGCAAGACATGGTATCTCTCTAGAGACTATTACATGTGGCTTAACTTTCTTCCCATCTATGATAAAGAAGAAAAACGTTTTGACTTTGCTAAGGTGAGAGATGCACAATATCACATGGCTCTATATGAACACTTAGCTGAACTACACTATAAGCATGCTGTTATTTTAAAAAAACGTCAGATAGCCAGTTCTTATTTTCATATGGCTAAGTTTATTAACCAATGGTATTTTGAAGAAGGAGCCGTATTAAAGATAGGAGCTAGTCTAAAAGATTATATAAATGAGAAGGGGTCATGGAAGTTTCTTAATGAATATAAGAACTTCTTAAATGAACACACTGCATGGTATAGACCAGCTGAACCAGATAAGGTGGGAGCATGGCAACAGCAGATTAAAGTGAGGATTAACAATAGGGATACATACAAAGGATTAAAGGGTACTATTAACTCTTATTCATTTGAGAAAGATCCCACCAATGGTGTGGGTGGACCTGTCACCTACTTCTTTCATGAGGAAGCAGGTATTGCTCCTAAGATGAATGACACTTATGGTTTCATGAAGCCAGCTCTTAAATCAGGTCATATTATCACAGGGCAGTTTATAGCTGCTGGATCAGTGGGTGATCTAGATCAATGTGAACCTTTAAAAGAATACATTTTACAGCCAGAAGAAAATGGTTTCTATGGAGTGCCTTCTACATTAATAGATAAGGATGGTACAGTGGGGATTACAGGATTATTTATTCCAGAACAATGGAGCATGCCTCCATATATAGACAACTATGGTAATTCTAAAGTGGAAGAAGCTTTAGATGCTCTTGATTTAGAGTTTGAGAAAGCTAAAAAGAATATGGATCCAGCTGCCTATCAGCTAACCATATCTCAGCATCCCCGTACAATAGAAGAAGCTTTTGCTACACGTAAGGTGAGTGTGTTTCCGAGTCATTTGGTTTCCAAACAGATGCAACGAATAGCTGAGAAAGAATATCCAGTGGAATATTTAGAGCTTAGTAGAAATGCTGAGGGTAAGATAATAGACACCCCTTCTAGAAAAATTCCTATCACTGAGTTTCCCATATCTAAGAAAACAGAAGATAAAGAAGGTGTTATATGTATTTATGAACGTCCTCATAAAGATCCTACATTTGGAATGTATTATGGCTCTGTGGATCCAGTAGGGGAGGGGAAGACCACTACATCAGAATCATTATGTTCTATATACATATATAAAAACCCAGTGGAGATTATACAAGATGATGGAGATGGAAAGGTGAAGAACACTATAGAACGTGATGCTATAGTGGCTAGCTGGTGTGGTAGGTTTGATGATATTAATAAAACCCATGAGAGATTAGAACTTCTTATAGAATGGTATAATGCATGGACTATAGTGGAGAATAACGTAGCTTTGTTTATACAGTATATGATATCTAGAAAGAGACAAAAATATCTAGTACCTAAAGATATGATATTGTTTCTTAAGGACATAGGAGCAAACAGAAATGTATTCCAACAGTATGGGTGGAAGAATGTAGGGGTGATATTTAAAGGTACTATTCTAAGCTATGGTATAGAATTTCTACAAGAAGAGCTTGACACTGAAACTTTACCAGATGGCACTATAGTTAAAACTATATATGGAGTGCAGCGTATACCTGATATTATGTTACTTAAAGAAATGCAAGCATATAGAGATGGGCTAAACGTGGATAGACTTGTAGCCTTTTGTTCTCTTATAGCATTTGCTAAAGTGCAACAATCTAATAGAGGATTGGCTAAACGTATAGAAGTTAAGAAGGATAATTTGGCTAACTCCCAAAAATTTAGTAAATTAAACTATAGTCCTTTTAGGCATATTGGTGGTTCTACCAAAAATAATGGTCTGTTAAGACCTTCTCGTAACGCATTTAAAAACATGAGATAATGACACAAACAATTACAATTTCAGACTTAAATGCTGGTACATATGTGTGTATTAATACAACAGGACCAGCTGATGTAACCTATGTTATATCTGAAAATATCACACTAACTAATTCATAATCATGCAGATATATAACGCCCTACAACTTAAGAAAGGAGCTAAGGTGGAGTACAATAAGATGGGTACTCTTATTCAGCCTTTTCAGTTTGTATCAGAAAAAGAAAAAGATGAAGAGTGGAGAGCATGGAATCTTGACTGGTTAGAGTTTCAGGGTATGAAACAGCTCAGACGTAATGCTAGACGTTTAATGAAAAACTATAAACTAGCTAAAGGTATTATAGATAAGCAAGATTACATTGTAGAAGAAGATAATGAAATGGCTGATCTTATAGACACTCTCACTAAAGAAGATGTATCTGCATTTGAACTTAAGTTCTACCCTATTATTCCTAATGTAATTAATGTTCTTACCAATGAGTTTTCTAAACGTAGCTCTAAAATTATGTTTAGAGCTATTGATGATATTTCATATAATGAAATGTTGGAAGAGAAACGTTCAATGATTGAAGAAGTTTTATTAGGGGAAGCTAAGCAAAAACAACTTATAAAAATGCTAGAGATGGGCATGGATCCTGGTAGTGAAGAAGCTCAGCAGGAAATGAGTCCTGATAAACTTAAAAGTCTTCCTGAAATAGAACAGTTTTTTAAGAAAGACTATAGGTCTATGATTGAAGAGTGGGCTACACATCAGATGAAAGTGGATGAAGAAAGGTTTAAAATGCAAGAGTTAGAAGAACGTGCGTTTAGAGATATGCTTATTACAGATAGAGAGTTCTGGCATTTTGATATGAAAGAAGATGATTATGAAATGGAATTATGGAATCCTCTTCTTACATTTTACCATAAAAGTCCTGATGTACGTTATGTATCTCAAGGTAACTGGGTTGGTAAACTAGATATGATGTCTATATCAGATGTTATAGATAAGTTTGGTTGGATGATGACACAAGATCAGTTAGAAGCTTTAGAAGCTATTTATCCAGCTAGATCTGCAGGTTATGCTATACAAGGATACCAAAATGATGGTACATACTATGACCCTACAAGATCTCACGAGTGGAATACACAAATGCCTTCTTTGGCTTATAGACAGTTTACTAGTCTTTATGATGCTGGATCTCAGTTTGGAGATATTGTACAGTGGATACTATCAGACTCTGAAGACTTACAAGACTTTGGTAAGTCTTATATGCTTAGAGTTTCTACAATCTATTGGAAAAGTCAAAGAAAAGTGGGCCATCTCACTAAGATTAATAATAATGGTGAAGTTATACAAGATATTATTTCTGAAGAATATAAAATAACAGATAAACCAGAATATAATACAGCAGTTTATAAAATGAAAACTAAAGACAATTTAGTTTTTGGTGAGCATATAGATTGGATATGGATTAATGAAGTTTGGGGTGGTATTAAGATTGGTCCTAACAGACCTGCATTCTGGGGGATGAATAATCCAGGTGGTATCAATCCTATATATTTAGGACTTAATGGAGGCAGACCAGGACGTGTTCCTTTTCAGTTTAAAGGAGATGCCACTATATATGGTTGTAAACTTCCTGTAGAAGGAGCTGTGTTTGGAGATAGAAATACTAGATCAGTAAGTCTTGTTGATATTATGAAACCTTTTCAGATTGGTTATAATATAGTAAATAATCAAATAGCTGATATCTTAGTAGATGAACTTGGTACTGTTATTATGCTTGATCAGAATGCTCTACCACGTCACTCTTTGGGAGAAGACTGGGGGAAGAACAATCTATCTAAGGCTTATGTAGCTATGAAGAACTTTCAGATGCTACCATTAGATACGTCTATAACTAACACTGAGAATGCTCTTAACTTTCAACACTATCAGGTTTTAAACTTAGAACAAACTCAACGTTTACTATCTAGAATACAATTAGCTAACTATTTTAAGAATGAAGCTTTTGCTGTAATAGGACTTAATCAGCAACGTATGGGTGCTCAGATAGCTCAACAACAAACTGCCACAGCTGTAGAACAAGCTATGAATGCTTCTTATGCACAAACAGAACAATACTTTATACAACATAGTGATAACCTTATGCCTAGGGTACATCAGATGAGAACTGACTTAGCTCAGTATTATCATTCTAAGAAACCTAGTATACGTCTTCAGTATATTACAGGAACAGATGAAAAGGTTAACTTTCAAATGAATGGTGCAGATTTTCTTATGAGAGATCTTAATATATTTTGCACTACTAAAACTAACTCTCGTAATATAATGGAGCAGCTTAAACAACTAGCTATTAGTAATAATACAATGGGTGCTTCTATATATGATTTAGGAAATGTTATTAAATCTGAATCTATAGCTGAACTTACTGGTGTTCTTAAATCAGCTGAAGAAAAAGTACAGGCTCAGAAACAAGCTGAAATGCAGCAGCAGCAGCAAATGCAACAAGAACAGATACAAGCTCAGCAGCAGCAGTTACAAACAAAAATGCAGTTTGATGCTGAGGAAGCTGAAAAAAATAGACAAGTACAGGTTACTATTGCTGAAATTAGAGCTGCTGGTATGGGAGCTATGACTGATATTAATAAAAATCAGCAGTCTGATTACCAAGATGCTATGGTTAAAATTCAGAAAGAACAGAATTATCAAGAAACTATGAACTTTAAACGTGAGCAGGAAGTTGGTAAAAATAATCAGGCTACAGAAAAACATAATATAGAAAGAGAGAAATTACAAACGCAAAAAGAAATAGCTGATAGACAGCTTCAAATTGCTAGAGAAAACAAAAATAAGTATGATGTTAAGAGTTCTTCTGAAAAGAAAAAATAATTATAGCTCTATAATCCGTAGGTTCGGTATTTCAAAGAAATAATTTTAAATTTTTATAGTTTAAATTAGTATATTTTTACTGTAGAGATAATAACAAAAAACCAAATATTTATGATTGACAATCAAACATCTGTACAACAGGTAGATCTTGACATTGATAGTTTATTTTCTGGAGCTCCTGGAGCAGAAAGTGTAGTGACTCCAACAGCTGGTTCTGAACCAACAGAAATTAAACCAAACATTTTTAGTAAGAAGACAGCTGATCTTTCTTTTTTAGATGCTGATGGTTCTGAGAAAGTGGGAGAAGAAAAAGAAAAAAATGTTTCACGTGAAACAGCAAAAGAAGTTCTTAGTGATATTTTAGATGAAGGGGTGGCTCCAGAATCTTTTGATGATGAGCCAAAAGGAAAAGGTGGTAGACCAAAGACTGAAAAGTCTGGATTGGTAGAGTTTTTAAAAAAACGGATAGAGTCTAAAGAGATGTTTGCGTTTGATGATTATGATGAAAATAAACAATCATTAGATGAGTATCTTGGTAATCTTGGAGAAAAAGATGTAGAAGAACTTTGGCAAGCTAATGTTTCTAATTTAAAACAAGAAGTAGCTGCTAACACTCCAGCTGAGTTTTTTGAAAGTTTACCTGAAGAACTTCAATATGCTGCTAAGTATGTAGCAGATGGAGGACAAGATCTTAAAGGTTTGTTTCAAGTTTTAGCTCAAGTGGAACAAGTTAAAGGAATGGATCCTAAAGATGAAAATGATCAGGAAGGTATTGTAAGACAATATTTACAAGCCACTAACTTTGGATCAGCTGATGAGATTGAAGAAGAAGTAACTACATGGAAAGATCTTGGCACTCTTGAAAAGAAAGCTAAACAATTTAAACCTAAACTTGATCAGATGCATGAACAAATTGTTCAGTCTCAGTTACAAGAACAAGAATATAGGAAACAACAACAAGAACAAGCTGCTGATGCATATGTCCAGAATGTTTTTGAAGCTCTTAGACCTGCGGAAATTAATGGACTGAAGTTAGATAAGAAAACTCAAGCTCAGTTGTATAGTGGACTGGTTCAACCACAGTACCCTTCTATATCAGGTAAACCTACTAATTTGTTAGGACACCTTTTAGAGAAGTATCAGTTTGTAGAACCTAACTACTCATTGATTGCAGAGGCTCTTTGGTTACTGTCAGATCCAGACTCTTATAGAGGAGAGTTAAAAAAACAAGGTAAGAATGCAGCTGTAGAGCAAACTGTTAGACAATTAAAAACAGAACAGTCTCGTAAGAATGCTTCCACCTATGAAGAAGAAGATGATCAACCAAGGTCTAGAAAAATAGCAAGACCACAAAATATTTTTAAAAGATAATTTATTATTAACCCTTAAATTTTAAGCCCTATGGCAACCCCAGTTTTAAACAATGGTATATTCCTGCGTGATAACCACTATCAAACAAGTTCACACGTAGACTCTTACCACCTTTCTAACCTGCTTAAATCAGCAGAACCTACGGATTTAGGTCCAGTAGATCTGTGGGCTATGGCACAAAAAGTAGAAATGCCTTTGTACCAAATGTCTAGTTTTGGTGGTAAGAACGTTATCATGGTAGATAACGCCCGTGGAGAGTACAAATGGCAGATTCCTGTAGCTCAGGATCTTCCTTATTTCTTAGAAGATATTGAGTCAGGCAATGCTACAAAAGGTATTGACGGACAGACTTTTAAGATTAAAATTAACAAACGTTATTTTGGTCATGGTGATATCATCACTTATGACAAGTACAATGGTGTGGAAATGTACATTACTGCTGATGATGTAATCCCAGCTGGTGATGGTTTCATTTACACTGTACAGTTGGTGAACAATGATAACAACAAATTCTTGGATAACAAGTATATTACTACTGGTACCAAGTTGTTCCGTAAAGGTTCGGCTCGTGGTGAATATGGAGAAAGATTCTCTGATATCGGTAATGTATCTGCTGGTTTCCGTGAGTTCTACAACTATGTAGGTGGTGCAGAAGCACACGTACACTATTCTATTTCTAGTCGTGCAGACTTGATGATGAAGGGTGGTATGAAAGCTGATGGTACTATTCCTGTAGTAGAGATGTGGAGAAACTTTGACAAAACTCTTGATCCATCAATCACCAACTTGGAAACAATGGCTGAGAAAATGGGTAAAGACTATGTTAAGAAAGCTTATGCTAATGGTCAGTTGTCACGTTCATTCTTGACTACTCTAGAAGCAGCTCACTTAACTAAGATTGCTAATGACATTGAGACTTACTTAATGTGGGGTCAAGGTGGTAAAGTTAAGCAAGATGGTCCAGATGATATCCGTTTGTCTGTAGGTCTTTGGAAGCAGTTGGATAATTCTTACAAAAGAATTTACAACCGTGGTTCATTTAACTTAGACTTGTTTAAATCTGAAATCTTTAACTTCTTCAATGGTCGTGTGGAATTTCAAGGACCAGAGCCTAACCGTTCTCTGATTGTTCAGACAGGTATGGGTGGTATGAAGCTTGTTAATGAAGCTATTAAGCGTGAAGCAGTTAACTCTGGTTTAGTGTTAAATGCTCATGAGCTTGGAGCTGTAACTGGTAAAGGCATGGATCTAAACTTTGGATTTGCATACACTAGCTACGTTATTCCATTTTTGGCTAACGTTAAGTTTGTGTTGAACCCAGCGTTTGATAACATCCACACTAATGATATTGAAAACCCAATCATTGATGGTTTCCCATTAAGTTCATACAACTTTATTATCTTTGATATCACTGATAACACAAATGATAATATCTTCTTGTTGAAATTATCTTGGGACAATCAATTGAAGTGGTTCTATCAAAATGGTACTATGGACTATATGGGTAGAACACAAGGGTTCCAGTCTTCTGGAAACTTCAATGGTTACAGAGTGTTTATGACTCAAACTATGCCAGCTATCTGGGTTAAAGATCCAACCAAAGTGTTGAAGATCGTTATGAGAAACCCAATTACTGGAGGATCATTCTAATTATAACAGTACCTGCTAGCATACCATAAGAACTGCTAGCAGGTCATTATATAGTTTAATCACACTTTAAATAAAAAAACATGGCTGGTAATTCTAAAACTTCAAAGTCTGTAGCTCCTAAAACTGCTCAAATGAAACCTGGCTCTAAAGGCGTAATGGTTGGTAAAAATGCAGGTAAAGGTGTAGTAATGTCTACAGCTGTTGGAATGAAAAAGAAAAAATAACCCCCTCTAAAGATAGCATCTTTAGACCACCTATAGTATGCACACCACCCTGATCAGGTGAAGGACTTGCAATCCTTATTAGGTTCAAATAAAAACTATGTCAAGACTTAGACCATTTGATATTAAACCAGGTTCTCCTGATGCTGCCATTAAAGCTGGTGGATATGAGGAAGCCACATTAGCTAGAATAGCCCATCTTAATAGGTTTTCTAGAGATGTTAATAATATTAAATTTTATCAGCTTGATATAGCAACTGCACAGGTTCTTAAAATTACATCTAAGAAAGGCATTGTAGAAGTATTAAATGCAAATAGTGCAGTTACAACTCTTGATATTGGATTACAACATCCTGATATAGTGGCAGAACATGATAAGTTTTATATTCAACTTTCTGTATATTCAAATAGTTATGCTATAACACCCATCATAATTGGTAGAGGTTTTAGTGTAGATACATTTGGACTACAGATTAAAAATTTAGAAGTGGCAGCTGATTGGGGCATGTTGTATTTTTATTATGAGATTGTAAGAATAGACTAGTTTTATCGGAATATTTCCGATGAAGTATATAAAATAAACCAAAAAAACCAAACATGAGCAGTATTACAATGGTGGAAAAGTATCCGCAAAACAAACGTTCTAGTGTAGCTATTCGTCCTTATTTTGATCCAGTGGTTGAAAATATGGGACTTCAGAAGTATGGGTTAAGTCTTTTTGACGGAGCCTTTCATGAAGAGTCAATAGCTTGTTTAGAAATAAACGGTATCAAAAGATTTTTAACTGGACTAAACGAGTTTGCTCCAGAAGTTAAAAGTCTTCCTCTTGAAGAACAAGAAGCTAAGATTAAACAAATTCGTAGTGTTGTAGCTCAGCTTGAAAAGGAATTAGCTG
>Ga0315273_10011985_pt1 | contig 11100 bp, 10 predicted proteins | sample YL17G02_0_MG_FD_205753 | JGI IMG/M metagenome (GOLD analysis project Ga0315273, IMG submission 205753) | Sediment microbial communities from Yellowstone Lake, YNP, Wyoming, USA - YL17G02_0 | ecosystem: Environmental > Aquatic > Freshwater > Lake > Sediment | place: USA: Wyoming | collected...
GACGAATGACGGCATCCCGCTGTACGTCGAACTTCCCGCGTCTGTGGAGCTCGAGATCACCTACACCGAGCCAGGTTTGCAGGGCGATCGCTCCACCGGTGGGACGAAGCCCGCCACCCTGGAGACTGGCGTGGAGATCGCAGTGCCGCTGTTCCTCACGACGGGGGAGCGGATCAAGGTCGACACTCGGGACGGCAGCTACCTCGGTCGAGTCAACTAGTTCCTCACGTTCGGGCGGGTCGGTTTCTGATGTCAGCACGCGGCAAGGCACGAAAGCGGGCGCTAGACGTCCTTTTCGAGGCCGAACAGCGCGGAGTATCGGCGCTGGACCTTCTCGCTGCTCGCAGCGCCGAGCAAGCGCCGCCCGTCAATCCGTACACGTCTGACTTGGTCCAGGGAGTCGTCGAGCACAGTGAGCGAATCGATGAGCTGCTCTCGACGTACGCCCAGGGATGGACCTTGGACCGGATGCCGGCGGTCGACCGCAATCTTCTACGCATTGGTGTCTACGAGTTGCTCTGGTCCGACGAGGTCCCTGACGCGGTCGCAATCTCCGAAGCGGTCGTTCTCGCCCGCAGTCTGTCGACGGACGAATCGCCAGCTTTCGTGAACGGATTGCTCGCCCGGATCCTGGATCTCAAGCCGTTGCTGACTTTGTAGATCACACTGACAGGCGAGGGGTTAGTCGACCGGTGTGATGGTGCCCTCGGTGGGAGTCGAACCCACATGGCCTCTCGACCAGCCGGGTTTGAGCCGGCCCCGTATACCGTTCCAGCACGAGGGCGTGCAGGTCGCAGAATAGTCCTCCGGATCTTCGACAAGGACGTTTGGGTCCGTAGGGTGGCGCGGGTGAATGCGGAGACGCCGGCATCGTCCCGTCGGGTCGTCGTGGCGGAGGATGAAGCGCTCATTCGGCTCGACCTGGTGGAGATGCTCACCGAAGAGGGCTACGAGGTCATCGGGCAAGCGGCGGACGGGGCCGAAGCCGTTCGTCTCGCCGTTGAGCTTCGTCCCGACGTTGTCGTTCTTGACGTGAAGATGCCCGTGCTCGACGGGATCACCGCAGCCGAGCGGATCGTTGATGGCCAGACCTGCGCCGTGGTTCTGCTCACCGCGTTCTCCCAGCGCGAGCTGGTCGAACGCGCCCGCGATGCCGGAGTCATGTCGTACGTCGTGAAGCCCTTCACCCGCTCTGACCTGATCCCGGCTCTCGAAATGGCGATATCCCGTCACGCCCAGATCAAGACCCTCGAGGCCGAGGTGGCGACCCTGTCGCAACGACTCGAGACCCGAACATTGCTTGATCGAGCGAAGGCCCGCCTCCAGGAGCGATTCCAGATGACCGAGGCCGACGCCTTCCGTTGGCTTCAGAAGACCGCCATGGATCGGCGGCTTCCGGTGCGCACCGTGGCCGAGGCGGTTCTGGCCGAGGAGCCTTAGGTCACGAAAAGGCCACGAGGGCGACACACAGTGACCCCGTCCCGTGCGCGAGCTCCGTACATTCGCTAGGTTCGCCGCGCAGCAATATTGCCCGCGTTCCGCGGGCCAATCCCATGTTGAATGGAGACGTTCATGACCCGACCCGCCCTTGTGCGGTCGCTGGCTGTCGTCGGCGTCGCGAGCCTCGCGCTCGCGGCCTGCAGCAGCAGCAACACATCATCGAGCCCCTCGGGCTCAGCCAGCGGGGGATCCACTGGCGGCCCCCTTGTCGTTCAGACCGTTCTCCCGGCGACGGGGTCACTTGCGTTCCTCGGCCCACCGGAATTCGCGGGCGTCAAGTTGGCAATCCAACAGATCAATGCGGCAGGTGGAGTCTTGGGCCAGCCGGTCAGCGAACTTGTCGGCGACTCGGGTGATGCTTCGACGAATACAGCGTCGACCACTGTCGACAGCGGCCTGGCGAAGGGTGCCACGGTGTTCATCGGTGCTGCGTCCTCGTCGGTGACGCGCGCGATCTACAAGAAGATCACCGGAGCGGGCGCTGTGCAGATCTCGCCCGCCAACACGGCGATCGACCTTTCCAGCATCAACGACAATGGTCTCTATTTCCGGACCGCCCCACCGGACGTCTTGCAGGGTGCCGTCATCGGTGGCGTGGCCAGCAAGGATGGTCGCAAGAACGTCGCCGTGCTGGCTCTCTCGGACATCTACGGTGACGGACTGGGCAAGGCGTTCCAGGACAACTTCGTCGCGGACGGCGGAAAGATCGCCGGCGGCAAGGTCCTCTCGTACGACCCGAAGGCCTCCGAGTACTCCGCCGAAGTCGGCCAGGTCAAGGCCACGAACCCGGATGCGATTCTGCTCATCGGGTTCGACGAGTCCAAGAAGATCCTGCAGGAGATGGTCAAGCAGGGTGTTGGCCCGAACAAGGTTCCCCTGTACTTGGTCGACGGCAACTTGTCGAACACCATCGCAGCAGGTCTGCCGGTCGGAATCATGGACGGCACCAAGGGAACCACCCCTGGTGCTCAGTCGAGCGCGACGTTCAAGCAGCAGATGCTGGGCGTCGACTCGGCCCTGAAGGACTTCTCGTACGGTGCTGAGGCATATGACGCGGTGAACTTGGCCGCGTTGGCTGCGGTAGCGGGGAAGAGTGTCGCGGGCAAGGACATCGCGGCCAACCTGCAGGCGGTCTCTGCGGGCGGCGAGGCGTGCAACAGCTTCTCAGAGTGCCTCAACCTGCTGAACTCCGGCAAGGACATCGACTACCAGGGACAGTCCGGCCCCATCGACTTCACTGAAGTCGGTGACCCGTCCGCTGCCACCATGGGCGTCTACGAATTCGGACCCGACAACAAGTACGTTCCGTTGTCGTTCATCTCCGGTGTGGTTCCGCCAGTGCCGAGTGTGAAGCCAACGAGCTGACCCCCGGCTCCAGCGACGTAGGCCCGACCCCGAACGGGGTCGGGCCTACGTGCGTCTTGACCGACGGTCGACGTCAGGCCTTTGCGAGCGTGCCGAGATAGAGCTCGATCACCTTGGGGTCATCGGCCAGGGCTCTGCCCGTGCCGGTGTACGCGTTGCGGCCCTGGTCCAGCACGTAGCCCCGGTCGCAGATCTGCAGGCAGCGGCGCGCGTTCTGCTCGACCATGATGACCGTGACGCCGGTCTTGTTGATCTCCCGCGTGCGGATGAACACCTCGTCCTGAAGGACGGGGGACAGGCCTGCGGATGGCTCGTCGAGGAGGAGCACGGACGGATTCATCATCAACGCACGCCCCATCGCGACCATCTGGCGCTCGCCACCAGAGAGTGAGCCGGCCCGTTGCTTGCGGCGATCGCCGAGTGTGGGGAACAGGTCCGTGACGAACGCGAAACGCTCGGTGAAGTTCTTGGGAGCCTGATAGGACCCCATCTGGAGGTTCTCCTCGATTGTGAGCGAGGGGAACACATTGTTGTTCTGCGGCACGAAACCGATCCCCTTGCGCACGAGCTGGTCGGCGCGTTCATTGGTGATTTCCTCGCCGCGCAAGGTCACCGTGCCGCTGTTGATCCGAACAAGTCCGAACAACGCTTTGAGCAGCGTGGACTTACCGGCCCCGTTCGGACCGATGATGCCTACCAGTTCACCTTCCTGGGCGTACAGGTCGGATCCGTTGAGGATGTTCACTCCGGGGATGTAGCCGGCAATGACGTTGTCCACGCGTACCAACGCACCCTCGGCCGCGCCGAGGTGCGCACTGCGATCCACGTCCGACGGCGCGTGCTGTGTGACGTGCGTGGGAGCGGATGCGTCGATCGAGAGCTCCCGTTGGAACTCTTCGCGATTGTCGGGGCCGATGCTCATGACGGGCCCTCCGGGATGACGTTGGGTTCGGCGATGGACTCGTCGTGATGGGTGCCCAGATAGGCGTCGATGACCTCTTGGTTGGCCATCACCGAGTCGGGGGGCCCCTCGGCGATGATTCGTCCCTGTCCCATCACGATCACCCAGTCGGAGATGTCACGCACCATGTCCATGTCGTGCTCAACGAATACCACGGTCATGCCCTGTTCACGTAGGTCCTTGATGTGCCCGAGCAGCGATTGGGTCAAGGCAGGATTCACCCCGGCCATCGGTTCATCGAGCATGATCAACTCGGGCCCCACCATGAGAGCCCGGGCCATCTCGAGCAACTTGCGCTGGCCTCCGGAAAGGCTGCCGGCGAAGTCTGCCTTCTTCGCATCGAGCTTGAAGCGAGCCAGTAATTCGTCGGCGCGGCCGGTGATGGAGCGTTCTTGGGTTCGCCAGAACGCGGGAACCAGTGCGCGCAAGAAGTTCTCGCCACTCTGTTTGGTGGCGCCAAGGCGCATGTTGTCCATCACGGTCATCCTGGACAGGGCCTTGGTCAGTTGAAACGTCCGGACCATTCCGAGTCGGGCGACGCGATAGGAGGGTATTCCGGAGAGGTTCTTCTCGTTGAACCGCCAGGATCCCTCGTTGGGTTGGTCGAAACCGGTCAACAGATTGAAGAACGTCGTCTTTCCCGCCCCATTGGGACCGATCAGCGCGGTGATTGCGCCCCGCTGGATCTCCACGTGCTCGACATCGACAGCGGTGAGACCACCAAAGCGCCGGACCACACCGTCGGCGATCAGAATCGGGTCGGGCTTAGCAGCGCCCGGAGTCCGATCGACAGCCGCAAGCGCAGCCTTCGCTCGTTCGCGACCGCTCGGTCCGACCGGCGTCGCGACCGTGGTCACTTCAGTCATGTCATCGGGCATCGAGTGCGATCTCCCTCTTGTCCCCGAGAATCCCTTGCGGACGGAAGATCATCAAGAACATCAGGCTCAGGCCGAGCAGCAACTGGCCGACGATGGCCGCCTGATTCGCCGAAATGATCGTGAGACTGCCGGCGCGAACGGCTTCTTCGAGTCCACGGTTGACGAAGATGAGGATGAACCAGAAGATGACCGAACCCACGACGGGGCCGAACACCCGCGCGGCCCCACCCAGGATGAGCACGGCGTAGGCGTAGAAAGTGATGTCGGTGGAGAACTTGTCCGGCTGTACGGATTGAGTCGCGAGTGCCTGGATGAAGCCACCCAGGCAGCCTAGGACACCACCCAGGATGAGCGCCTGCATCTTGTAGGACACGACGTTCTTGCCGAGGCTGCGGACCGCGTCCTCGTCCTCGCGAATCCCCCGGAGGACTCGGCCCCAAGGTGATCGCATGGACAGCCACACGATGAGGCAACAGAACGCCACTAGTCCCCAACCCGCCACTGCGACCCACAAGTCGTAAACCGAGAGATCCAGAGGCCCCCACTTGAGGGGCCCACGGAAGGGGTTGAGGTCTTTGAAGGTTTGGTTGAAATCGCTCAGACCGTCCGAGCCGCCGAAGTACCTCTTGTACTCGATGGAGCGCAGAGTCAGCCGGATGATCTCGGAAGCGGCGATTGTGACGATTGCCAGGTAGTCGGCCCTCAGCCGGAGGGTGGGGATACCCAACAGGAGCGCGAGCAGAACTGCACCGAGCAGACCCGCGGCAATCGACACCCAGAACGACCAGTGGAAGTAGGTCACTCCCACGGCCAACGAGTAGCCCGCGACGGCGAGGAACCCGGCTTGACCGAAGTTGAGCAGGCCCGTGTAGCCGAACTGGACGTTCAGGCCGATCGCAGCCAATGCGAACACCACGGCGTAGACCCCGATGCTCTGGGTCACGGCCTGGCTGAAGACGCCTCCCCAATCCATCTCTGTTCCCCTCTCAGCCAACCCGCTCGCGGCGGCCCAGAAGCCCTTGAGGTCGTACCAGCAGGGTCACGATCATGATCGCCAGGACCCCGACGCTCTTCAGTTCGGTGGGGATGAACAGGGTCGACAGGTTGATCGCCAGACCCACGACGAGCGAGCCGACCAAGGCGCCAAAGGCTGTCCCTAGGCCGCCGAGGGTCACCGCCGCGAAGATCAGCAGCAGGATGTTGAAGCCCTCCAGGAACGCCACACCATTGCTCATCGAGTAGAGCACGCCCCCGTACGCCGCCAGACCGGCGCCGAGGATCCAAATGGCGTTGATGACCCGTTCGACATCGATCCCGGATGCGGACGCCAAGGCGGGGTTGTCGGCAACGGCGCGGCTCGCTTTGCCCATGCGAGTGCGTAGCAACCAGTAGGCGGTCGCGAGCAGAAGAACAATCGCGATCGCCGTGCCTATCAGGGCCTTCGGGGTGATCGAGACCGGGCCGATGTCCAAACCAGCCTGGCCGCCGTACTCGGCGAAGATCTGGGTGTCACCTCCCGCGATGAACAGGAACAGGTTGCGCAAGAAGATGCCCAGTCCGATCGAGATGACCAGCATCGCCACCAAGCCCGTCCCGCGCTTGCGCAGGGGACGCCACAGGATGCGGTCTTGGACGCCGCCCAAGGCTCCGCACACAATCACCGCGAGAACGACTGAAATGACGAAGGGGATTCCGCGGCCGTTGGTGAACCACAGTGCGAACATCGCACCCATGGTCACCAGTTCGCCGTGGCTGAAGTTCGTGAGACCGGTCGTCCCATAGATCAATGAGAGTCCCACCGCCGCAAGGGCGATCACAAAACCCAGGAGTAGGCCGTCAACCGACAACTGGAGAACCTGCGACAACTTGGACTCGGTGACAGTGGTGTCCACGCCGGTGTTGAACGCGACTTCTTTATTGCCGAGGCCGGCGAACACATTGACGGTTCGGCTGGTGCCGTTGGTGATCTGCACCCCATCGGGCAAAGTGCTTTCGTCCACGGCCACGACGTATTGACCGCCGGTTGGCACTACGACGTCCCACCTGCCAACAGCGTTGGTCGTGCCCTCGCCTTTGAAGTCCTTGCCTGTGACGCCGACCTTGACCCCCGAGACAGGCTTTTGGTCGGTGTTCTTGATCGTTCCGAAGATGGTGATCGAGTCGGTGCTGGTAGCTGCGGACGCCGACGGTGATGCGAAGACTGCCATGACCAGGGCGCCGATGATCGCGGCGAGTACCGCGATTGCACGATTGCGCACCAAGAGCTCCTTGCGGTGTGACTCGCCCGAATCCAGATACGTCTTGCGTTGCTCGTCGTCGTCTTGCGGGAATCCCGGAGAGGGATGTGCTGCGGCGGGAGCATAGTCCCGGTACACGCCCGGTGGAGTGAATTCAGAAATGCCGAGCAACACCGGCCGGGGGCGGTACGGCTAGTGAAAGGCGATGGCAACGGCCGTCAACAACGGTGCCACGATCAAAGCCGGCAATAGGTCGGCTACTGGTACGGGTCGGACGCGCAACAGGCGTAGCCCGATCCCGACCAGGAGCAGCCCCCCGGTCGCTGTCAGTGCTGCGACCTGGGCGCTGTTCAGCACGCTGCCGAGCGTGTGTCCCAACAAGGTGAGCAACCCCTGGTAGACCCCCACCACAAGCGCCGAGGCGGCCACCCCCCAGCCCATGGCCGCCGCGAAGGCGATCGCCGCGAACCCGTCCAGCGCCGCCTTGAGAGCCAGCTGATCGACACCGAGGCCGAGTCCGTCGGACAGCGACCCCAGGATCGCCAGCGGCCCCACGCAGAACACCAATGACGCGGTGACGAATCCGTCGACGAACCCGCGGGACTCCTGGAGCTCGACCTCCGGTTCCTCATAGTGGGCTCCGCGGCGTCGGTGCCAACTCAGGCGGATCCACTCGCCGAGTTGCTCGAGTCGGGCCTCGAACCGCAGGAGGGATCCGATGATTCCTCCGATCAGCAGTGAACCGAGCACGATCAGTACCGGGATTCCGCGGCCTACTGCGTCCACCAGGGCGGAATCGGTCACCGCGACCGCGGAAAGCGCGGCCACCAGCAGGGTGACCAATCCCAATCCATCGGTGACGACGTCACGCGTTCGCTCGGGAAGCCGGTGACCCAACGCCACTCCGAGAGCTGACCCGACCAGGATGGTGACCACGTTGAGCACCGTGCCCGCGCCGATGAACATCAGCCACCCGTTTCGGGCGAGGAGGGCGCGTCCCGCAGGATGCAGGTCAACCGGGCCGTCGCCGTACGCCGTCCTTCGTCATCGGTGACGACGATCTCGTAGCAGGCAATCGTTCGCCCTCGTGAAATGGCCGTAGCGACACCCGTGACCCAGCCCGAGGTTGCTCCGCGATGGTGAGTCGCGCTGATATCGACTCCGACGGCGATCCGGTCCGGACTGGCGTGAATGGCCGCCCCGAGGGACCCGAGGCCCTCTGCGAGCACCACCGTCGCGCCCCCGTGGAGCAACCCGTACGGCTGACGATTGCCCTCGACGGGCATGCGTCCTACGACGCGCTCGGCGGTGGCCTCGACGATCTCGATACCCATGCGCAGATGCAGTTCGCTGTTGTTGAGGAAGTCGAGAGGTACCGCTGGGTTCTCGTCCGGGTTCTCAGTCACCACGCCACCCTAGGATCGCCGACGTGACGGATGACGCAGGGTCGGGCAGTTCGAGCGGCACCGAGCGATTGCTGCTTCTGGACGGGCACTCCCTGGCGTACCGCGCCTTTTACGCTCTTCCGGTCGAGAACTTTTCGACGACCACGGGTCAGCCCACCAACGCGGTGTACGGCTTCACGTCGATGCTGATCAACGCGCTTCGGGATGAGAGCCCCACCCACGTTGCCGTCGCCTTCGATCTGAGTCGCCAGACCTTCCGGACGACCGAGTTTCCGGAGTACAAAGCGACCCGAGCGGCGAGTCCCGCGGAGTTCTCCGGTCAGATCCCCTTGATCAGGGACGTCCTGAGCGCGATGTCGATTCCGGCCCTGGACGCGGAGGGTTTCGAGGCCGATGACGTCATCGCCACCCTGACCACGCAGGCGACCGCGGAGGGCTTCGACGTCGCCATCATCACGGGGGACCGAGATGCGTTCCAGCTTGTGGGCGAGCACGTCACGGTCCTGTACCCGAAGAAGGGTGTCTCGGACCTGGCCCGGATGACTCCTGCTGCCGTGGAGGAGAAGTACGGCCTCACACCAAGCCAGTACCCCGACTATGCCGCGCTGCGTGGGGACCCGAGCGACAACTTGCCCAACATCCCGGGCGTCGGTGAGAAGACAGCAGCGAAGTGGATTCGCGAATTCGGTTCGTTGCACGAGTTGGTGGCGCGAGTTGATGAGGTGCCTGGGAAGGCAGGCGCGTCGTTGCGTGAACACCTCGACCAGGTGATCACAAATCGTCGGCTGACCGAACTCGTACGTACGGTCCCGCTCGACTCCTCTCCGCACGACTTGGTCCGAGCCGGGATGGATCGAACGACCGTGCACGAGGTCTTCGACTCGCTGCAGTTCCGGGTGTTGCGCGAACGCCTGTTCGCCACTCTCGGGGCAGACGTTGCGACGGTCGGGAACGCCGAGTCCCCGCCTGGTGCCGAGATGTCTGTAACGGGCGATCTCCGCTCGTGGCTTGCCCAACGTGATCCGGCCGAGCGACTTGGTGTCGAGGTGGCCGGGCACTGGGGTGCCGGAACCGGCGACATCTCGTTGTTGGCCGTGGCCGGTTCCGATGGATCCGGCGCTTGGTGTGTTCCGTCGGCGTTGTCGCCTGACGCTGAATCCGCTGTCGTCGAGTGGCTGATGAACCCTGATCGCCCGAAGGCCCTGCATGACGCGAAGGGTCCGTTGCTCGCCATGTCGGCGCGAGGGTGGAGCGTGAAGGGACTCACCGCGGACACCGCTCTGTCGGCGTATGTGCTGCTCCCGGGGCAACGCTCCTTCGATCTCGGCGACTTGGTGGCCAGATTCCTCGGCCGAGAACTCATCGCACCCGCGACCGACGACGGTCAGCTGACACTCGACGGTGATGACGACGAGGGACGTGCCCGTGACCTCGTGTCCCGTGCCGATGCCGTACGCGAACTCGCCGACGCGTTGGACACCGAACTCACCAAGCGAGGTGGAAGCGACCTCGTTCGTGCTGTCGAATTGCCGCTCGAGCATGTGCTGATGCGGATGGAACGCGTGGGGATCGCGGTGGACGCCGACTATCTGCGTCAACTCGAAGACGAATTCGCGCGCACGGCGAGGTCCGCCGAAGAGGAAGCAGTGGCACTCGTCGGTCGCCCGTTCAATCTCGGGTCACCTAAACAGTTGCAGGAGATCCTGTTCGGCGAGCGTCAATTGCCCAAGACCAAGCGCATCAAGACCGGCTACACCACCGATGCAGAGGCGTTGGCGTGGCTGGGCGAGACAACCGAAGATCCGCTGCCGGTCGTTCTGCTGCGGTGGCGCGATGTGTCGAAGTTGCGCCAAACGGTTGCGGGTTTGCTGCCCTTGATCGACGCCGACGGCCGAATCCACACGACGTACAACCAACTCGTGGCCGCGACGGGTCGATTGTCCAGCCAGGATCCGAACCTGCAGAACATCCCGATCCGTTCCGAGGACGGGGCGCGCATCCGACACGGCTTCGTCGCGGGTTCGGGTTACGAGTCGCTGCTGACCGCGGACTACAGCCAGATCGAGATGCGGATCATGGCGCACTTGTCCGAGGATGAGGAACTCATCGCTGCGTTCAAGAGCGGTGAGGATCTGCATACCACCGTGGGATCCCAGGTCTTCGGCGTCGCGCCCGAGGATGTGACTGCGGAGATGCGCCGACGGATCAAGGCGATGTCGTACGGCCTTGTCTATGGCCTGTCCGCCTTCGGCTTGTCGCAGCAATTGGGCATCGACACCGACGAAGCCCGTCGGTTGATGGACGAGTACTTCGCGCGATTCGGTGGCGTACGCGACTACCTCGCGACCAGTGTCGAGCAGGCCCGAGTGACGGGTTACACGCAGACCCTGCTCGGGCGACGTCGTTATCTTCCGGATCTGACGTCCGACGTGCGGCCTCGACGTGAGATGGCCGAACGGATGGCCCTGAACGCTCCCATCCAGGGTTCGGCGGCCGACGTCATCAAGGTGGCCATGCTGCGTGTCAGTGCCGCACTCGATGCCTCAGCACTGCGGTCCCGCTTGCTCCTTCAGGTCCATGACGAGTTGGTTCTCGAGGTCGCGCCGGGGGAGCACGATGCGGTCGAGACACTCGTTCGCGAGCAGATGGGCGCCGCCTACCCGCTCTCGGTGCCGTTGGTCGTTTCTGTCGGGGTGGGTCGGTCCTGGCAGGAAGCGGGTCACTGACCAGGATCGTGTCGCATTTCTGCGACC
>Ga0315273_10011988_pt1 | contig 11098 bp, 8 predicted proteins | sample YL17G02_0_MG_FD_205753 | JGI IMG/M metagenome (GOLD analysis project Ga0315273, IMG submission 205753) | Sediment microbial communities from Yellowstone Lake, YNP, Wyoming, USA - YL17G02_0 | ecosystem: Environmental > Aquatic > Freshwater > Lake > Sediment | place: USA: Wyoming | collected...
AGCGGGAATAGACGTCGGCTCAAGGGCCGTCAAAATAGTCCTAATCAGGCAGGGCGATGAAACTATAGTTGCACAGGCCGTAACGGATCAGCGGCCCGACCAGAAGAAGACTATTGACAGACTTTTCAGGAAGGTCCTTTCTGATTCGGCTCTTAAACGAAAAGACGTTGTTCGTACCATTTCGACTGGTTACGGAAGGGAGTTGGTAACATTTGCGGATGCGGCCGTCACTGAAATAACCAGTCAGGCCGCGGGGATTCGCCGTTTACTTCCTGCCGCCAGAACTATAATTGATATCGGAGGTCAGGATACCAAGGTAATTTTTCTCGATTCCCGCGGCGGCGTACGGGACTTCGCAACGAATGACCGTTGCGCAGCGGGCACGGGGCGATTCTTTGAGCTGTTGGCCGAGCGGCTTAATGTTGGTATTGATTCATTGGGACGGCTGGCAAAAAAAAGCCGGAGGAACGTTACTATAAACAATACGTGCGCTGTTTTCGCGGAAAGCGAAATCATCGGTTTACTGGCTGAAGGAACGCCAAAATATGATATTGCGGCGGGTGTTCAAAATTCTATCGCCGTAAGAATTGCCTGTCTTGCCGGCAGGGACGTTGAGATGCCCCTGTGTTTTACGGGAGGCGTGGCGTGCATTTCCACAATGAGCGGTTTTATCGCCAATGCCCTTGATTGTGAGGTTTTAATTGCACCGCAGCCGCAGTTTAGCTGTGCATTAGGTGCCGCCATTCTCGCCGGAAGGCAATGTGCCAAATCTTGAGGATATTTGATTATGAAGGACTTAGAAAAAAGAAGACGGATTATGAACCGTTCCATTAAGCTCGGTCACTGTATATGCAATCCGAAACAACCCTGCCCCTGCGACCTGCTCAAACAACAGGACGTCTGCCTTTGTGCGGGCGAGCGCATCGAAAATAAGCAGCCGGCAAAGCGCGTCAAGCTGATGCAGCTTGTTACCAATCCCGGCTGCGCATCCAAAATAGACCAGGGTTTCCTCAAGAGGGTCCTGCGAAACCTTCCTGTTTTTGATGACCCCCGCATCCTCGTTGGCTTCCCGGCAGGCGACGACGCCGGCGTCTATGATATCGGCAATGGCCAGGCCCTCGTCCAGACCGTCGATGTCTTCACGCCGTCCGTTGACGACCCCTACACCTTCGGCCAAATCGCCGCCGCAAATTCCCTGTCAGATATTTACGCTATGGGAGGCGTTCCTATCACGGCGCTGTCGGTCCTCGGTTTTCCCGCCCGGTTGCTGGCGGATTCTGTTTTGCACGAAATACTCAAAGGCGGCTGCGACACTATGAAACGGGCCTCTGTCGCGGTCATCGGCGGCCACAGTATCAACGACCCGGAAATCAAGGCGGGTTTCGCTGTCACGGGCCTCATCGATAAAAACAAAATCGTCACCAACGCCGCCCTCAGGCCGGGCGACATCCTGATTCTTACCAAACCCGTCGGCACAGGTATCGTCGCCTTCGCCTCACAAATAGGCCGCGCTAACTCGAAAATCACACAACACGCCGTAAAATCTATGACGCAGCTCAACAAAAAAGCCGCCGAACTTATGGTCAGGTTCAACGCGCACGCCTGCACCGATGTTACCGGTTTTGGGCTTATGGGACATTTGACCGAAATGGCCAGGCAAAGCAAAATAGATGTTGAAATCGTCTGGGATGATATCCCGCTGCTGCCTGGGGTGCTTCAGCTTGCCGCCAATTCAATCTTGCCGGGCGCCATCGAGCGAAACAAAGAATCCTGCGCCGACCGCGTTACAATTGCCGGCTCTTTGCCGGGGCAAATGGTTGATATTTGCTACGATGCCCAGACCTCTGGCGGGTTGCTTATAGCCGTCGCCCCGAAAGACGCCGCCGGTTTTCTAAAGGCGCTGCATAAATCCGACGTTTCCGCCGCCAGCGTCATAGGTAAAGCCCTCAGGAAGAGTTCCGGCCGCGTTTTCATCAGGTCAACGGGTATGCGAGCAGTCCCTTCGCCTGGCCGCTTTCCTGTTCGCCGCCGATGAGTTATACTATTAGTGCGCGATACATGAATTGGTTATCGCGGAGGTGAATGGCGCCTGGTGGCGCTCCTGGTCTTCAAAACCAGCGTAGGGCTTTGCGGCCTTGGGTGGGTTCGATTCCCATTCGCCTCCGCCATTTGAGTAACTTTCTTCGACGCGGACCGATGCCGCCGAGGATTTCGCCTATGACGACAAAAAAACGACAATTCGCTCTCTGGTGCATCCTGCCGATTCTCGCGTTTGCTTTTCTGCTCTATGGCGCCGCCTTTAACTTTCAACCCGTCTATCCAAAAGACAAGGTCCTGTCCAGCCCCGAATCGGAACTGACTTTGATACAGGAAGTTACCGTCGGCGGCGTTGAACTCGACGCGCTTGGTCAGCTTAGAAAAACATATACCGGTAAACCACTCGATTTTTGCCCCACCTGAATAAGATAATTTTATGCCGTGGTGTCCATGGTTGCAGATAAAATCAATGCGTTGTTTATAAAGCTTCTTCCTCACCGGCTCTATGTCCAGGCCTCCTTTTTACTGCTCTGGCTCGACCCCATCGACATTCGATTGCACAATATATGTGCGCCGGTCTTTCACTGCTATTCCTGTCCTCTTGCGTTATTTGCCTGTCCCATCGGAGTCATCGCCAACTTCAGCGCCCTGCATATATTTCCATTTGTCGCCGTCGGCCTCCTGATTCTCGTTGCGGCGATTGTCGGCTCGCTTTTCTGCGGCTGGGCCTGTCCCTTCGGCCTGCTACAGGACCTCGCCGCAAGAATTTCTCCCCCGAGATTTAACCTACCTCAATGGTCATCTTATTTTCGCTATGTTGTTCTCGCCGCGGCGGTCGTCTCAATCCCGTTCTTTTTTGGAACCGACAGCAGCTTGTTCATTTGCAGATTTTGTCCCGCAGGCGCCATCGAAAGCGCGATACCTCATATCGTTCAGCAATCGCTCACAGGCGTCGGGTTTGTCTGGATGAGTCCCCTCAAGACCGCGGTTCTGTTCGCGTTTCTTGTTTCCATATTCTTTGTCAAAAGACCCTGGTGCCGGCTGTTGTGTCCGCTCGGTGCAATCCTGTCGTTTTTCAATCGACTGTCCTTCCTAGGTCTTGCGGTTGACAGGCAAAGTTGCAGCGTCTGTGGCCGATGCCATTCCCTCTGCGACTTCGCCATCGACCCCGACTCCAGCCCCAACCATCTCGCCTGCATTCGCTGCCTCGAATGCGCCAAATGCCCGACAAACGCCATCTTCCTCCGAACGCATCTCGATAAATAAACCTATTTATCAAGCCCCTCCAGCTTTTCAGTTATCTCCGCGACAACGAAACCGCTCGCTTTAACGATATGCTGTTTATTAGTTAAAACAAGCCACGGCAGACCATCTATCCCCCATTGGAACTTGACTTTTTCTTCATTAGCCCCAATCATTCCCACGGCAAACGTAACTTTCGCCTTTTTTAGCTGCTCATCAAGCTCTTCCTGTCCAATCGGTGAGCTTTGCACACCCAAAATTGTTATTCCTTTTTCTTTAAGTCCGGTCGATATACCCGTCAGCTCTTTCAGCGCGTGCCGCGAAGGTCTTTGCTGAACGTCAAAGAAACATATCAGAAGCGGCTTATCATTGATGTCCTCGATAGCGGGCCTGATGCCGAAACCATCCATTGCCGGTATCGCCTTGCCTGTTATAGACGGCGATTTTTTCGGGATTGACCTGCTGCCGGTCCCTTGTTCCGAGATAATAATCTTCACGTCCGTCGCCCCGCCCTCCGTCCGCACCTGCCCGTAACGGTATGGCTCGCCCGAAGTATTGGCGCTTATCTGCAAACTGCCCTCGCACACTTTGTCTATCGTAAATCGGCCGTTGGCGTCTGCGATAACATCTGACCTGTCCGGCTGCCTCTGCCCATAGCAAAACAGTCGCACGTTGGCCATAGGCACATCGTTGACATCCACAACTATTCCCGCTACCGTCAGTGGCGCCTCTTTCAACTGAAACATTCCCAGGTCAGCTCGTCCATCTTCGATGTTATCCGTCTCAGCTTCAACCTGCTCTTTGCTGTAACCGCTCGCCTGCGCGCTGACGCTGCAGTTCAGCCCTTCCGGGATATATTTCAGCTGGAACCTGCCTTCATTGTCGCTGGTTATCTTTTCATCGCTTATCGATGAACCATAGTTTCCGAATATCGCCATCAGTGTAATTTTAGCTCCCGCAATCGCCGCTCCATTTGAGTCAACAACCTTTCCCGTATATGTTATCGCCGGCGCCAGCTTTATCTCCATCTGGTTGACCTCTTCTTCGACGGGCCCCGCCCAGGCAAGGTTTTCCTTTTTTGCCAGCACAACCACATAAAACGTGATATTCTGACTGCCCCACGACTGCTTGCTAAATGCCATTTCAAATCGACCGTTGGCGTCTGTTTTTACGCTGGTGTCCATCATTGGTATGCGGCACTCCGCACCTTCCACCGGCTTTCCTGAACTGTCCCGCACAACCCCCCGAATCTTCGGCATCGGGTTCATCTCAATGTTGGTCTTTGCTGTTTTGCCTTCTTCGATGGTTATCGTCAAAGGTGTTCCCTCCCGCGAATAGTCCTGGTGATACACGCCAATCATATATTCGCCGGGGGATAGCCGGATTTTCGCTAAGCCGTTCGAATCCGACTGTGCGCCAAAATACTGGCGTTCGCCGCTTCCCCGCACAGTTATTTGCCCCCCTATTATCACCTTTTTGCTTCCTGCCTCTGTTACGACAACTTCCAGCAATCCTCCCTTGCTCACTTTAATCTCAATCCCACTAACGGTCTTCCCCTCCTCTGTCATAACCTCGACCGGCTCAGCCACCCATTCCGCCGGCTTATCTGCTAAACCTCCTACCCGCAGCTTTAACTTGCCTGCAGGAATCCCTTCTATCCGAAACGCGCCATTGTCGCCCGATACAACCGGCTTAAGCTGCATATCCGACATCACACGGACATCGGCCACGCCTTTTTGCGTCTCTTTCTCCACAACCCTGCCTTCGATTACCGATTCAACCGGCATCACTATCTTTATGTCCGTCTGGCCCGTTACAAATTTGGCCTGGTCATAATTTCCTCCGCGAGACGTCGTTGTTGTTGCCCTGCCTGACTTTTTGACCACAAACTCGGCCCTCGCACCGCTGGGGATTCTCTTGAAAATAAATCTTCCTGACTCATCTGTTTTCGTCTTCAGAAAATTCGGCCCGTATGTGCTGCTGAAGAAGCTCCTTTTCTCTCCGCGGCTCCAGATAAGCGATAATACACCAACTTCCACATCGGCGATTGCCTGTCCGTTTGTATCCACAACCGTTCCCGCCAGTTCGTTCGGCTCGCCCAATATTATCGTTGCTTCCCGGTTCTCTCTCGGTGATAACAAATCCCATCCGAAGGCAAATCCCTCCTTTTCGGCAATAAGCGTTTTCATCTTCCTTGCCGTAGTTTCTTTGACCAAACTGAAACTAAAGGTGCCATCTTCTTTTGTTTTCTGTTCCTCGCCTATCTCAGGTGTTTGCCCCTGTTCAAGTTTGCTGTATTCCTGTTCATACAGCCGAACCGTCGCACCCGCCGCCGGCTGGCCGTTTATGTCCACCACCTTGCCCTTGAACGTTAGCTTCTCGGCTTCTTCCCCAGGCGCCGCCCCGCACCACAACCCCGCCGCCAGAATCACAAAAACTAATCTCGCCCACATAATTATCTTCCTTCGCAAGCCCCGGTTCCGGTCATCTGTTTTAAGACGCCTTCTTCTTCGCGGTCCTGCTTATGATTATTACGACCACTACAACCGCCGCTACAATCGCAACCGGTATAAACGCGGAACCGTGCTTTGCCTTCTCAGTGACAACCGCCTTTTCTCTTGCGGCCGACCCTAATGGCTCCAGAAATTTTATTGCAACCTTCGTCTCTGCCGGTGTTTCCGGTTGACCGCCTTGGTAAATCGCTTCAATATCTTTCCTCGGTAACGCATAATTATAAACGCGAACATCGTCGATAAGACCGTGCCAGCAGCGCCCCGGCAGCTCGGCGTTCCCGCCGATACATACGGGGAAGTCGTTGGTCCCGATATCGCCTTCATATGGTCTTGTCGCATCCGGTTTGCCGTCCACGTATGTGCTCATTTTTCGTCCGTCATAAACGCACAAGATGTGGTGCCACTGGCCCGAACTGACAGAGGTCCTGCCGTTGAGATAATCGTTGCCGGTAACGCCGAAATGAAACACGTTGTTGGCAAAATCCGTTGAAAGCCGCCAGGCCGTATCGCCCTTGGTGACAATGCCGATCCACTCCTGCGGGACTGAAGCGATATTGACACATGCCGAGATTGTTATCTGGTCCGTGATGTCGAAAGCGGACTCGTTGGCGATTTTGACGTAATCGCCCTTGCCGCTAAGCTCAATTGCACCACCGATTTTGCCGCCCTGAGGCCGCCAGACGGGACTGCCCTGTAGCGTTCCGTTATTGCCGTTTCCTGAACTGTCTGTGGCGGTTGTGCCTTCGGTTTCATCGAATTTCCACCACCCGACCAGTCCCGCGCTCGCAAAGCTCCACATCTTGCCTATTGTCTCATTTCCCTCCGCGTCCACCTCATTCACCCGCCAGAAATACTTGGTATTCCTGGCAAGAGCCGACAATTCAGCCCTCATATAGCCGATGCCGGCCTTGTCGCCCATAAGCTCCATGTCCCCTGCGTCTGTTCCCAGGTAAACCTTATGTGTTTTTGCCCGGGCTCCCGGCATCCACGCCAGTGTTACCTTTTTGTCGCTGCACCTGGCGCCGTTCGCCGGAACAGGACGCACCGCCTGCTCCCCGGCGACCTCGTAAAAACGAACCTTGCTTAAACCCACGTGGTTTACGTCGTCAAAGTTCTTTATATTATCGAGTCGAACCTTCGCGGTCGTTACCCCGCCCATATTAACAAATGTCGGGTCGTCATATTCGCCGCCGGCCGTCGCCCGCTCGAACTCGAAGTTTTTCCTGATTTTGTTCCAGCCCCTCTCTTTGGTCCATATCGAAATATCCGCCCTTTGGATTCCTCGCCTTCTGCCGTCCTGCTCGTTGTAGTTCCACACGTTTATGCCGTCCAGTTTGCGGGGCACGCCGAAGTCAAATTCCACCCACCCACGCACCTGTCCTTTTGCCGAAAGCCACATATCTTTTGTGTTTGTCCCGTGTTCTTCCAGACCGTCCCTGTTCAAGTGCAGACCGCTACCATCAACAATTCTCGACACGGGATGCTCAGGGTCGCTGCTCGACGCGCTTGCCGTCACTTCGCTGATGACCTCGCCAGTCAGAACGGGACCACCTTGCCCCGGCTTTATTACATAAGCGCCAAACTGGTCGTCTATCTTGAATGGGCCTGCAATCTCCACCGACGCTGTCAGTGGCTGATTGATGTCTTTGGGCTCTCGCCACGAGAGCGAACAGGTTCCGCCTCAGCCATACTCAAAATTGTAGCTGCGGTCAAAGGTCCCGTTTTTGCTGACAACACGCAGTTTCGGCGCCGGCGTCCTTTCATTGTTCTTCAGCAGTGTCGCCCGCTCTCCCATTCGGCCGGTTAAGCTGTGACTGAACGCGTATTTGCCTCGCTTCACCTGCACGTCCATCTTCGACGTTATCGGCTCACCCACTGCAAGATACGCCGTGTCGCCTTTTTTTACCTCAAAGTCGCCTGACTCCCTGAAATCCTCCCCCGCCAGCTTCCAGTTGTTGCCTTTTCCGTCGTTTCTTTCTATCATCCATTGGTATATTCGGTATTTGCCTTCCGGGATGCTCCCTGTTCCGTTTTTCGGCAGGACTTTCAAAAGACCGTTTTCGCCCGCCGCGGTCAATTCGTTTATTTCAGACGGCATCTTTATCACGCCCAGGACCGCGTCGTCCGCCGAACCTGTTTTTATATATGCCCCGTCCCTTGCGACCTCAAGCCGGTAAAGCTTGCCGGATACCTGTAAGAACTTGCCCACCAGGGCTGTTATCTCATTCGGCCCTTCGCCTATAACAATCCTGTCCGCCTCGTAATAATTCCTGGATGTATTGTTGAACGTCCCGTTGGCGCCTGCGTCGTTCAGCACGCAGCGCTTCTTTTCTCCTCCCACGGTAATTTTCCCTTCGTACCAGCAAGCCGACGATACATAAAGCTGCTGCGTCCCGGCTTCATATTTGTAAAGCATAAAATTCAGATGATACGCGGTCGGGCCGTCGTCGCCTTCCAACAGCACTTTAACGGGTCCAAAGGTATTGTAATACTCGTCTTTGCTGTTTGCCTTTACAGCCGTCTCGTCCTTCAAGCTGCCGTCGCAGTCCGAATCGATATACAACAGGTTAAAGCTCTTCTCTTTCCCGCTGCGGTCCAGCGCTATATGCACCTTCCCGCCTTTTGCCATCGGGCTTTTCCATACCGCGAACAGCGGCTGTGGGTCATTAAACTCAGGCAGTGCCACGCCTGAGGGTCTTTCTTTGGTTACCATTAAAGAACGCTGTGATACTCCCACCTGACTTGACTCCGGCCCATAGTTATACCTCAGCCACTGTTCACCCTCCGCGGACGCCTGTGAAGCAAAAAGAATCCCTCCCAGCCCCCATATTAAAAACGCGATTGTGCTCCTGTTCATCGTCGTCACCTTTGGCTCCTTTTAGGTTTCACCTAATTTACTCCTGTGTCTGTATTGAATCAACACAAATATTGGTAAAAAAGACCTTAAGAAGCCGGCGTATTTTTTGCCGTTTCCGCGATATTGGAAGGTTCGGGCCTGGCCGCCTGCGACCACGCCCAAAAACGCTCCCGCCAAAAACGATTTCGCTGCAAAAGTATCAAAAACGGCAAACTCACTCCATATACAACCGCTCCCAAAAGGGTCGCACCAACTGCCACGCCTGCCAAAACTGCGAACACTTGCAGAATATTATCTCTGCTTGTTGCTATCATAACTACTACGAATATGCCGTAAGCCGCTATTGGAACTGCGATTAGCACTGTCTCCCAAAGAGCCGTCCACAGCGAATATCTCACACCGCCGTATTTTTTCCGGCACATAAGCCCCGCGAGTCCCTGCCCGCAAACTATCGCCAGCGACAATATAACCATCACCACACAGGCCGCCATCCCCTCTGCGGAAAACTCAAACCCAAGAGACGATGCAACCGCTGCGGCCCCCACGGCAATCATCACAATCAGTGACACAAAACAGTTAACAAATCGGCTCTTTCTGCTGATTCTCTCCGCAAGCAGCCACATTATCGCCTGGCCGAAAACAAGCCCGTCAATAATAATGTCGAAGAGTTGAGTCCACGTGGAATTTGCGCCAACGACCTTCTTAAATATCGTCCACGCCAAGAACACAACCAGCACCGGCACAAAAACAAGCCACGCCTGAGGGTTGCGGTTAGATTTTAATACGACCAGAACAAAGATTGTCGCTATCCACAGTATTACGCCTAATGCACTGTAATACCACTTCCAGTCGTAAAATAGCGTCCCCTCGGCAGGCCCAACCTCGCCGATATCACACGTAATCACTATGCGTAATTTCCCGACAGCAGTTATTGGTGCTCGCCACGAGCACGAACAGTTCCCGCCTCAGCCAAACTTGAACGTGCCGGACCCGATTTCCTTGTCCCCTTTGAACACCGCAAATTTCGGTGCGTTTTCGGCATTTCTGTTTCTCGACGTATATTCTTTTTCGTCTGCCCCCACCAGCTTGTAGCTGAACTGTAAAACCCGGCCGATGTGCTTCACCTTAACGCTATTATTAAGCGGCCCGCCGGCCTTCAAGGTTAAGGTCTCGTTTTTCCTCACATCGAGTTGCTCATATGAATACGTGTTTCTCTCAAATAATCCCGCCTTGCCACCGTCCAGAAATATCTGCCCTAACGTTTGTTTTCCCGCGGGCGCCACAACCTCTCCCTCGATATTCTCAAACACCGTGATAGACCGGCCGTTCTTCAGCGTCAGGTACCGGATAAACTTGCCCTCTATCAGGACCTTGCCCGTTTCTCTGGGGGTCTCTTTGAATCTCGCCCGCACGCAGGCCTGCCCATCAACTGTCATAAACTCGTATGATACCGCCCAGTTCTTCCCGTCCAGAAACACGTCGTTCGGCGCGTAAATGCCCGGCTCATCCGCAGGCGGTCTGAAATTCGAATCAGCCGAGGTAATCGCAAAATAATCCCCCGTGCCCGCAATTCCATTCATATTGTCCGCGAATGAAATCCGCCGGCGTTTGCTCCCCAATTCCGCCTCGCCTTCAAAGCCGCTGAGCACTGTAAATTGATAATAATCGCTCGAGTAAAATAAATATGCCCTAATCACGTAAGGCACCCGCGTCTCGCCAAATTGTCTCTCGACCTGCATTTTATCGAATTTGCCTGGTCCGCTCGAAAAAACTCCGTTAACGTCATCTGTCAGGTCCAGGTTATTATTGAGGTCAAGATAAAGGTTGCCCTTTGACTTGTCCCACACAAACAACATCGGTTTGGCGTTCGGCTCCCTGCTTTGAATTACCCCCCGGCTTACCTTCCTTCCTTCAAAATTTGGCCCGTTCGTTTCCTTTATCGACGCATCTGCTTTGGCCGTCAAACCCAGATTGAATCCGCTCGGCTTGAATCGCAGGTCGCAGACAACCTCCCTGTCCGGCGTAGCAGAAGCGAAGACGGAATTGGCAGCATTTGCATCCTCTCCCTTTGCCTGAGGCAGTCCCGCGGCACACAATAAAATCATTACGCCTGCCAAAACTCCCATCGACCGCATATATGCTCTCTTTCCTCTACTGATAGTTACAGGTAGAATAGGCCTCTAATTAAGGATAACCCTTCTGAATCTGTATGTCAATCGACTAAGGTAACATTACCCTTCTCGTACTATAAAAAAACTCATACGACGTTAAGTTTTTGGGAATGCCGATCTTAATCGTACTGAGTTGGAAGACGATTATGTGTCTGAGGTCAGCGAAAGTGGCACAGGTCAAGGATTAGGGCCCGCCATTGTAGCGTTTATTGCATACAACTGTACTGATATGGAACGACCTGTGTCAAGCCGCAATATTCGATTATTTTTTTAGTTTT
>Ga0315273_10011989_pt1 | contig 11098 bp, 7 predicted proteins | sample YL17G02_0_MG_FD_205753 | JGI IMG/M metagenome (GOLD analysis project Ga0315273, IMG submission 205753) | Sediment microbial communities from Yellowstone Lake, YNP, Wyoming, USA - YL17G02_0 | ecosystem: Environmental > Aquatic > Freshwater > Lake > Sediment | place: USA: Wyoming | collected...
TTTTTCGATTGAGACGAATTCAAAGGTGATCGGAAGATGAGATGCCAAATGGGCAAGTTATTGTTGGACGGGTCCTAAGATCGCTAGAGTTTCAAAATGTTCCGTCTGAGGGAAGAAATCATAGGGCTGCAACCGTGTCACACGATAACCCACCCTCTCAAAGGCTTCTAAATCCCTCGCCAGACTCGAAGCACTGCAAGAGAGATACACAACCGCCGTAGGACGTTTTTCGCACACCATCGCCAGCACGCGTTCACGAGCGACCTCCGTAAGTCCAGACCGTGGAGGATTTAAATACAAAGCATAGGAATCTCCCATCTTGTTCAAAACCTGAGGATCACGCAATCTCTGTTCCACCGCGCCGGCGAATGCCGCATGAACCCGGGCGCTTCCACTTCCACTTCCGCTTCCGCTTCCACTTCCGCTTCCACTTCCACTTCCGCTTCCGCTTCCACCTCCGCTTCCTTGTTGAAGCGCAGCTCCCGCACGCCGTTGCGGCAACTCTCCACGTACCCCTCCTAGAGAGTTCGCATATTTCACCGCCTCCTGCGAAAGCTCTATTCCGATCCACCCGGTTTCTGAGGGTAATAAAAGCGAAAGATCCCCCGTACCGCAGTACAAATCCAGAACCAGAGCCGGCTTATCTCGAAGAAGCGCCTGCACGGCCGCCGCGCGTGCCTCCACCAGGAGAGTTTGGGCGTTTTGCCTGAACGCCCGGATCGGATGAACCCGGGCCTCTTCCCCGGCCGGACGCCCGAGAAGTTCGTCGGCCCAGTGGGCTGCCAAGGGCTGGGGCCCCTGAGGAAAGCCAAGGTATCCCTCGCCTCCGCCTCGATGATCCGCAGTCAGGCCAGAGTGGGTTTGACCCATCGGTGACGCTCCCCGTATGGCCTCCTCCCCCACGATCAGTTCAATCGCTCGGTGCCCAAAGACATGTCTCCCGACCTGAGCATTAAAATGAAGCCAAACTCGATCAAAAGGAGCAACCAGAATCCGACTCCAATCGAGCCGCTGAAGCACTTCCTTAAAAAAATCTGGAGAACCCGGAGAACCCGGAGAACCTGGAGAATCCGGAGAATCCGGAGAACCTGGAGAGCCCGAAAGGCCAAAGGAGCCTCGGGTCCCAGGATCTCGCGCCACCACAACCAAATGCGGACTTCCCATCCAGATACCCACGAGGTTCTGCTCAAGATAATCCGGATTTTCCTTAAAAAGCTGGGGCGAAAGCTCCAGTCGCAACCGTTCGATCATGACCTGAATCGCTTGCACGTGCAGTGGGCAAGTATTCCAAGAAATAAATTCCTTTTCCCAGTGACCGTCGATTTTTACACTCCGATACATCCCAAAGGACATCTGTCCATCGTCAAAAAAACACCGCAACCAGCTCTTGGAACGATACCCTAGACGCTCTTCCAAGGGTGCGGGCTGAATCCTCTGAAGAACCGCTCCCCAGGCATGAGCTAGCTGATCTTCGGCCCAACCTTGTTTACGCTTGAGTTGAGCGGGGTAATCCAGTTGTTTATAATGGCAAACACGACAACTAGGATTGCACTTGGGATTTGCCGCCAAAGGAGGAGTTAAGAACTCGGTTTTTACCATCAAGTAGCCTTCGCACATTTCAAAATCGATTTCACCCTTATTGTGATATTCTCTATACTGAATGGATATAACTGAATGGATATAACTGAATGGATATAACTGAATGGACGTAAGAGCAGAATTCCTTAGCGCCATTAAAGGGTTCGACGCCGCGAAAGGCAAGCAGCTCCTCCGTGAGGGTCATCTCGATTCTACCGCACTCGGTGAATTCGTCCACCTTTCTGCCCGGTATAACTTGGGAGAGCTGGTAGAACAACTGGTTGCCCTGGGCTCCCCAGTCGACCACTTGGATCACCTAGAATTGTGCCCCCTTCATTACTGTGCCGCCAAGAATCTATTCCGGGCCGTGTCTGTCTTGGTTTATAGCGACGCCGAGGTTGACCGACCGGACCCCGTGGGACGCACCCCCTTGATGATCGCAATCAGTTTTGGCCACTCTGAAACCTTCAATATCTTAGTTGAAGAGACTAAAAACATTAACGCAGTAGATAAAAACAAAAACTCCGCCCTCAGCGTTGCAGTCGCCAAAGGGGCGGTGAATTTCGTCCGCGTTTTGCTCGAAAAAAAAGCTGCGCTTGACCTCCCCGATAAACGGGGACAAACACCTTTGTTTTCAGCCGCGGCCCAGGGAAACGGAGAAATATTCACCCTCCTAGTCAAAGGCGGCGCAAATATCCACCTCAGAGATTCCAAGGGACGAACAGCCCTGCACCTAGCCGGAGCCTTGGGCCACACCCAAATCGTCGAGCAGCTGATTCAAGCGGGCGCAGAAGTAAACTCCAAAGATGCGGATGGAAATAACGTACTCCACTTCATCGCGGGGCAAGAGCCCGGCGCGCAGAGGGAACAAACGGACTCTGAAACCTCCCTGCTGGATTCAGAACTGTCTGATGCGAACCATCCCCTGATGCCCGACCTCCCTATCCTCGCTCCAAACCCGGGCCTCAATCACGATTTAATGAACGTATTAATTAAATCAGGCATAAACATGAACGAACAAAATACCCTGGCGGAAACGCCGCTGCACCTTGCGGCCCGGAAAGGCCTTCAAGACCCCATCCACTCGCTCCTCAGTTTCGGGGCCGACCCCACCCTGAAGAACCGAGAAGGGCAGGCCGCATTCCAGATCATAGCGCAGGGCTCGGAGCTTCACGAATTCCTGAGAAAAGCCAACGAAACCTTCATTGTGCGAGGCAGCCCGCCCACACCCACACCCACTTCCATATCCATACCCACACTCGCCCCCTCACCCGCCTTAAAAATATACTCAGCCACCCAAACTCAGGAGCGGGACACGGAGGGGCACACGCCCTTTATGCTGGCGTGTGGGAACAACAATATAAAGGAAATATTAAGCCAACTCCGCATCGACCCCGACACCAACATCAATCAGAAAGACTTCCGAGGTCGAACCGGACTCATGTTGGCGGCGGCTCGGGGGCATGCCCCAATATTGTCTTTCTTAATTCACAAGGGAGTCCAAATTGAACTCAAGGACTCTACAAATCTAAATGCACTCAGCATGGCGATCTCCAATCAGCACCTGGCAGCCACCAAGATCCTCATCGAAGCCGGAAGCGACGTCAACGTCAGAGTTAAAGGTATTCCAGTTTTAATGCTGGCCATCTCCAAGGGGAATCTGGAAATGACTCACTATCTTTTAGAAAAAGGAGCCCTCATCCTGGAGAAGGACTATCGCGGCGCTAGTGCAATCGAATATGCACTGGCCAGTAAATCCCAGGAAATGCTGGAGCTGGTAAAAAACTCCATTACCCCGCTCTTAAACACTCAAGTGAAAAACCCCGTAGATACCAACGTCAAAAACAACCAGAAAAACAACCAGAAAAACAGCCTGAAAAATAACCAAAAAAACCCTAAAGAATGAGAATCATCCACAGGAGCAGATACACCACTGTCATTTTGCCCAAGCACTGTCCTTCCGAAATATCTCTAGAGCAACATGCTGAGATTGCCAAACTCCTCAACATTTCAAACAATCTGCTGGTCAATGCAATAGAAACGGCGGAAATGGATGGCCTCTGGTTCGAAGTACTCCTCCTGTTAAAAAGTAAATTGAGTAGCATCCGTAAAAAACTGCACCTAGTTAACCTCACCGCTGCGCTGGAAGAGAAACTGATTCAGTATACCCCTCAGCACAAGGATCTCACTTCTCCAGGAATCGGCGAAGCCCTCGCTGAATTTAAATCAGACTCTATCCATGACACGACTTATAATTTCATTAAAGCCTTCGTTCAAACCACCCCCCTGGTTCTTTATCTTCAGTTCCGGACGCTCAGCACGCAAAAGAAAATCGCGCTTAAAAAAGGGGATGTCACTCTACTACCGGGGAACATCTCAGGAGTCATCAAAGTGTCGTCTCCCGAACTTTACTATGCGGTCTTTCTCAGCTTTCCTTCCGATACATTTCTGAAAATCATGTCCAACTTGCTGGGCGAAACATTTACAGAAATCAATCAAGGCATTCAAGACGGCGCCGCCGAGCTTCTCAGTATTATTTACCGGCAAGCTCGCGCGTTAATGCAGACTGATAACTCGAAAGTGATAGCCTCGATACCGGAGGTTTTCGTGGGAAACAAAATCAAGTCCCTTGACTTCGATGATCAAGGATCAATCCCTGTCGAAGAAGGTAAAATGGTGACCATCACTTTTGAAACTCATTTCGGCGATTTTTATATAGAAGCTTGGCTTCCCACTGCCCTTGCGACGAGCATCTTGGCATAATCACTGGTCCAGACCTGTTTAAAAACCGTTTCGAGTGTTCCGGCAATCTCGGTGGATTGGAGAATCACACCCACATTACGAGAACCTGTAAAATAGCCCTCACTCCAATTTTCAGTCCCTACCCAAGCCGCAGAGCCATCCACAACGAGGTACTTGCTATGAATGAGGCGGGCATAATTAAGATGCCCCCCCGACCACTCAGGTAGAGTCACTGCGCGAACCTCAATATTTTCAATTCCTGCAAGTGCATTCAGCTCCGCACGCCCCGCCTTGAGTGACACTGCGTCCACCAGGAGCTGAACACTGACACCGCGTAGGGCGGCATGGCGAATCGCCGAATCCAGGGCCAACCAACTGTTTGCGCCACGAGACGAGCGAGTTGAATACTGGTACATCTGAACTTTGACGGAACTCTTAGCCTGGCCGAGGAGGTGAATAATTGCAGGGAGACTGCCTGACATTCCAAGCGGATTTCGCGATGAAGGGGATGCGACGGTCGTAAATCCCGAGGAAATGGCGACCCCGTTCTGAGCCACGTTTTGGGACAAGTTCTGAACCAAGTTTTGCGACAAGTTCTGAGCCAGAAACTTAAAACTCTCGTAGGCCTCTAAGGCTTTCTTGTGTTCCTTCTTCCCGGGCTGACCCGCCTGAAGAAGCTGATCGCCCTTGGCAGCATTGCCAGCATTGCCAGTTTTATGCACCTGACCAGTTGCTCCAGCTTCCCAATCCAAGGCGAATACCGATTCGAGGCCCTGACCGACATTGAGATCGCTTATATGCAACCCGACTTCATGAATATGGGAGAGCGCAAGCCAATCGAAATTAGCACTCCCTAGATAAACATTGGAGTGATCGACAATAAAATATTTCGAATGCTGCACTCCGGGTGAGAAATCAATGGTCCTCACTTCGATATTGGGAGTCTGCCGCAAAAGATCCGGCACCGCAGAATAATTCTTATAGAACTTTGAATCCACCAAAAGTCGAACACGCACCCCGCGCCGGGCAGCCGCACGAATTGCGCCCAACACCGGGCTCAGCGCCTCTTCCAACTGATCGCTCACATAAAACTGTTCGAGGTCGATCGAAGTATGAGCCGAATTGATCATCTCCAGCCACACTTGCTGAGTCTGACGAACCCCAGGGACCTCAAGGGTGGTCTCGATTGGAACGCTCTGGACCACTTCCACGGTGCTGTCTGCGGAGGCAGGGGAAATCGTAGACATCACCGCGCTCACCCAGATCACCCAGATCACCGCGCTCACCGCGCTCACCGCGCTCACCGCGCTCACCGCGCTCACCGCGCTCACCGCGATCTTCTTCAAAGTCCTAGCCAAAGTCGTAGCCAAAGTTCTATTCATTGATCTCCACTCCCCAGAATTTCTAATTCCGCCAAGCTAGCAGCTTTAAAGGTTTTTCGGTATCTAAAATTCTCTCCATAAAATTCTCTCCATAAAATCCTCTTCATAAAATTCTCTTCAAAGAGATGACACCTTAACTCTCTGCAGCATATGGATAGTTATGTGACCTGAAAGAGGTTTCTCTCTCTATGATGACGCACTGTTGCATTTTTTGTTTAAATCATGTAACTATCCTGTTCAACTCAAATTATGGAACAAAGGAATGCCCAAAATGCCCCAATTCGCTCGAATAAAAAGCCCCCTGATCTTAAAGCTCGTCCTCGTGAGCTATTTAAACTCCGTTTGCTCCCCTTTTCTACTCCCAGCCCGGGCAGCCCCTATCAACCCGCATCCGCCAACACCTTCTCCGCAAGCGCAAAACACGGCTTTTGACTTCACGGTAGGAGAGTTTTGCACTCAACGTTTTCAAAGATCTACTTCTCCAGTTGAAAAGAAAGACCGCCTAGAGCGGAGAGACCAGGTAGAAAAAAGAGGCACGGCGCAAGGGATTCGCCCCACCGATCCGGGTTGTCTCTGGGAAGTGGGCCAGACTATCTATGTCCGTTTTTTATCCGGAAACGCGGCCCTGCAGGCCCGAGTCATGAGAGTTGGCCGGGAATGGACTCGCTTTTCCGGGTTGAGATTTCAGCAGCTTACGAATAACCTAACAAGTCGAACAACGAACGAAACGGAAACCGCCGACATCCGGATCTCCTTTGATCCCAACGGGGGTTATTGGTCATTTATTGGAAAATGCACGCCTCCCGGTCAGACCATCGCTACGATGAACTTAGGTGCCCTGGACGAAAATTCAGAGTTCTTCCATTTCTATCAGGTCGTCGCACATGAATTTGGCCACGCCGGCGGGGGATTGCTTCATGAGCAGTCCAACCCCAAGCAGCAGATTCATTGGAACCTACCCGCTGTTTACGCCTATTACAATCAGACCCAGGGCTGGAGTCCGAGCACTGTGGACGCAAATGTCCTGGCATCGGCCGAGCAACCCGTAACTTCCACTCCTTATGACCCTTACTCCATCATGGAATACGCGATTCCGGCATCTTTGACACTGGATGGCTTTTCGGTCCCCCCCAATTTTCAACTGTCAGAAACCGATAAGACCTTTATTGCACAACTCTATCCCGGCTTGCCGGACACGAGTCTCCCTCCCATTTCGGGTGCCGCAAGGGTCCGACCCGACCCGTTTCTCAACTTTGTGGTTTTAGTTTTAATGCTCTATTTCGGAGCCCGAATGGTCTGCCATGCGGGGAATGCTCATACTACTGGAAATTAGGCGATTGCATTTCAAGTTCTGGTCGTCAATCTCTATTGGTATCCGGGGCACCTTTCGGCTATAGATCTAAAGATAATCCTTTAGGAGAGAAGAGTTCAAATAATGTCTTTTGGGCCGTTTAGATTTGGATCCCCGGCCCAAAAACATTATCTTGAACTCTATATAAACGCACCCAGGAGGGTGTGGTAATAATACCTCCGTCGAGCTACTTATCGTGAAATTTATGGAACCAAAACAGACCTCAAATATTTTTATAATCTTCCTCGTTCTGTTCGAATTTACAGTCTACATGGCCAATGACCTCATCATGCCGGGAATGCTCAACGTAGTTCGTGAATTCCAATCAACTGATGCCTTCATTCCACTTTCGTTGAGCCTTTACCTTCTGGGCGGAATGGCCCTTCAGTTTATGATGGGCCCCATTTCCGATAAGATGGGAAGACGGCCAACGATGATTGCGGGCTGTGGATTTTTTATGCTCTGCACTTTTTTGATTATTTTGTCTTCTTCAATGCCCTATTTTCTGGCGGCCAGATTTTTTCAGGGCATGGGACTCTGCTTCATTAGCGTTTGCGGGTATGCGACGGTTCAGGAATTGTTTGAAGAAAAGAAAGCAGTTCGAGTCGCCACCTTGATGACCACGACTTCGGTTTTGGCCCCTATCTTGGGACCCATCTTCGGCGGATTTTTTATCCAGTCTTTTAATTGGCGCTGGATATTTGCTTCCACTCTCTTATTTTCAGGGATCTCATTTTGGGGGCTCTGGAAATATATGCCGGAGACTGTGCGGGTGAGCGTGAAAGAGCCCCGTCAGCCCCATCAGCCTCCTCAGCCTCCTCAGCCCCGTCAGCCCCATCAGCCTCCTCAGCCCCGTCAGCCCCGTCAGCAAAAACGCACTCCCAGATTATCCAGTCTGCGACTCTCAAGCCTACGCTCCCGTCTCCTAAGGATCTCTTTTAAGCCCACGTTAAGGGCTTACAAGCAAGCATTGACCCTGAAGACATTAGTACTGGGGGGCTGCCTCAGTGGTTTTTTATCTGCCCCGATTTTGTGTTGGATTGCAATCTCTCCTATCGTTCTATTTGAAAATGCCAAGATCTCTCCAGAGCTTTATGGAGTGGTGCAGATACCCATCTTTGGATTCTTTATTCTTGGCAACTTAATTCTAAGGAAGCTCACCTATGGGCACTCCTTGAGGAAAATAATTCAGATCGCCTTCCCCATCTGCATAGGTTCTTTAATACTGCTTGGATTTTTCTCTTATTACGCCCCCACTTCCTACTGGAGCTTGGTTCTGCCTTTGAGCCTTTTCTGCCTCGGTAATGGAATTATTAGCGCTCCCATTGTCAGACTATCCCTGTTTCCACCTCATTCGGGCAACTCGGGTAATTCAGGCAATTCAGAAAATCCGGGCACCGGGATTGCGTCTGCCGTTCATGGGTTGATTTCAAATGCGGTTTTGATCGCCACGGTTTCCATTATGCCTCTGGTGTTCCATGGAAAGAACTCGGAGTTTGGTCTATTTTGTCTCGGCTGTGGGGTTGTCATCATTTTTATTTTTGGAAAATTCTTGAAGCTGCTCCCGGATTTTACGATTCCGGGGCTCCGTAACGGAACTGCCCCAGAAGTACCTGGTTTGCACCCAGTCTAATTGGCGCTGTACCCCAGCCCCATTTTTTTAAACCGAACCTCAAAACAGGTATGTGGTTCATGATCAAGAACGCTAATGGTCGCCTTATGCTCGTCCAGAATTCCTTTCGTGATCGAAAGACCTAGACCCGTGCCTTCACCGACGACCTTAGTTGTAAAGAACGGATCGAATATTTTACTTTGAATCTCCTTTGGAATACCCCGGCCTGAATCGGTTACACGGAGGATGATCGAGGACACATCTTGAGAGACTGAGACCTTAACCCACTTTTCAGAATTACCCTTCACGGCATCAAGAGAATTATTAATCAGGTTCACTATGACTTGCTCTATTTCAATTTCATCACAGAGAATGGTAGAATCTATTCCCGGCTCTGCACCTTGAATGACAGGAGTATCATTTTTTTTCGCTTTCGATTCGGTAAGTATAAGGGCCTCGGTTACAAGACCGCACAGAGAATAACTAGACAAATGCAACTTATCATCGGACCTGGAAAACTTTTTAAGTGATCTTACAATTCTAGAAATGCGCTCGCAGCTCTTATTGATCGTTGTAATTTTTTGGGCAAAACCCTGTGGGTCATCTATAAACTTGGCAAGAGTTCTCGCTGTCCCCTCAATAATGGCAAGAGGGTTATTAATCTCATGCGCAATCCCCGCAGACATCTCCCCCATTGAGGCTAACCTGGCATGTTGAACACCTCTCACCCTGGCTAGTTCTAAATCTGCCTTAGCTTTTAATTCGTCTGTTATGTCATTTGAGTAACTGTGGCTTTCCCTCTTTATCAAAAGTTGGAACCTTGTAAGTCATCAAAAACCTCTCCCCAATAGGGGTGTTAATCACCCCTTTCTCAACCCTTACGATTGCATGTTTACTAAAAACATCCTTGTCCATTTGAGTAAAGACGTCTGCCTGCTCCTTGGGAAATAAATCATAGTCAGTTTTTCCCAAAAGTTGCTCCTCCTTTACCCCTAATAAAGTCTCTCCTGCCGTATTCAAGAGTGAATAGCTAAGCTTCTTCGTGAAATCCTTTACATAGATCATTGATGGAATATTTTTCAATACCGCATTAAAGAGCTCAAGAATCTTGAGCTTTTCTTCCTCGGCATGTCTTTGAGCCGTAATGTCAAATCTTACAGCCAGAAACTGTTCAATATCACCCGCTATATTCAGCAGGGGAGAAATTACAGTTTGCACAAAGTAGTATTTGCCATCTTTGGTTTTATTCCGAATCTCGCCGGACCATACTTTTCCTGAAGATATTGTTTTCCACAACTGGGTAAAAAACTCTTTCGAGTGTGCGCCAGAGTTAAGTATACGATGGTCTTGCCCAATCAACTCTTCGCATTTATAGCCACTAATTCGACAGAAATTATCATTCACCCGGATAATCCGCCCTCCTTTATCAGTAACCGCTACAATGGCACTTCTCTCGAGTGCGTCCATGACCTGCCGGAGTTCCGCTTCTCTTACTCGTGTTTCAGTAACATCTCGGGCGGCCCCATAGAATGGCCCCGACAAGGAATCAGGCGATGCAGTCCAGTTGAGAATACGATACGAGCCATCACGACACCGGAAGCGATTTTCAAAGTTTATGGTTTTAATACCAGTAGCCAGTTTTTCAATCTCTTTTAAAGTTTTATTAATATCATCAGAATGAATAAAATACTCGAGCGGTCGTGTAGTAAGTTCATTTTCAGAATATCCAAGAGTCTTTGAAAACGCCGGATTCACTTTTTTGAATTTGCCGTCAGCGCCCATGATGCAGAGGAGGTCCAGGGACATCATGAAATAGTGATCAAACTGAATTTCCTGCTCTTTAATTTCAGTAATGTCAACTACCGCTCCCAGCATCGAAACGGGCTGGCCATCCGTCCCACGGTTTACCTTGCCTCTCGTCTCAAGCCACCTCATGGTCTGGTCCGGCCGTATTATGCGAAATTGAGAGCAATACGTACCGCCCTTTTGTAATGCCCGCTCTAAAGTGCTGATGGCTCCCTTAAGATCCTCTGGATGAATCCAGCTATGCCATTCGGCTTGCGAGGGAAGCCCAGTCCTGGCACTTTGTCCGTAGATTTTGTAATAGGTTTCAGAAGCCGTACCTATTCCGTTAGCAAGATTATCCACCGACCATAATCCTACTTCTGCAGCTTCGTTCGCTAAGTGCAATAGTGCTTCACTTCTTTTTAAGTCAGCTTGACCTTGAGCCTGACCTTGACCTTGAGCCTGAGCCTGAGCTTCCAAAACTTGAGCGACCTCATTCAGGCGATCGACTATCAGACTTAAGACTGGATCATCCGTAAACTCAACTTTGTGTGTATAATTTCCTGACTTAAAACCAGACAATACTGCCAAAATATTCTGAATCGTCAAATTCAAGCTCTTATCCTCTGCCCTGCTCATGACGCGCCT
>Ga0315273_10011990_pt1 | contig 11097 bp, 12 predicted proteins | sample YL17G02_0_MG_FD_205753 | JGI IMG/M metagenome (GOLD analysis project Ga0315273, IMG submission 205753) | Sediment microbial communities from Yellowstone Lake, YNP, Wyoming, USA - YL17G02_0 | ecosystem: Environmental > Aquatic > Freshwater > Lake > Sediment | place: USA: Wyoming | collected...
ACTTCTATTTCTTCTTTTGAGCTTTTTAAAATTTCTAGTTCCATATGCTCCATATTAAGAAATCAGGAATTTGGTTTATAAAACTTTCCGAAATGAAGTTTTATTTGAAAAAACAACGATTTTTGATTAAAAGGTTTTCGTATTGGAATGAAAACCTTTTAGCGAGCTTCAAATAAGATGTGAGGCTTAAAAATGTGCCAGCTCTGAAATTTTAATCAGGAACCATAACAAATTACCTTGTTAATTGATTACCTCTTCTTAATTCATTAGCTATTGCTTGAGATAATGCATGGCCTATAAAAGAATACGAAATTTTTCTTTTTCCAACCTTAAAGGCAAAATCATAGTCAATATCTCTTATTCTTGATTCTAGTTTAGAAGGTTCTGCTACTATTAATTCTTCCAAAACCCCTTTTTCTAATCTTAATGAAATATTCTCTGTTTCTTCAGTACCCTCGGAAAGAGTTAAAAGATAAGCATCTTGATCTAGAAGGAGGACTATTTTCATTCTCTCATCTTTGTACAATGTTTCAGTTGCCATGATTTTGGTCATCGCTCTCTTCCACAATCCCTGCAGCTTCTCTTTCTTTCTTCATCCTTTGCAAATCAGCTATAGTCAAAGCATCAAGAACTTTTTTGTCGAAATTTAAAGCTCTTGCAGCAACAGGTTTCATAGGCTGTTGCGACTGCGAAACGGGTTTTGTCGGAATTGACAAATCTCTCTGCTTTATCAGCCTTACTTTCAAAAATCTTTCAAGCTTGTCTATAAGAACATATCCTTCTGACACAATCCCCTGCTCTGCCATTTTTATTACAGCTTCCTGCTCTCCTATTCTGTCTGCCAAATCCTTTTGTGTAAGTCCTTTTACCCTTCTTACCCGCATTATTATCCAGTGAAAATTATCAACCAAATCAGGCCTTGATTTTAGATTTAGAGCCTGCTTTTTTATCCTGTCTTCATTAGTCCTGTTCGCCACTCTCCTGAAATCTTTTTCACCTGTTCTGTGTTCAAATGGCTCATGTTCTTTAGGGTTTATGCCGGATAATGCTGTCATTCTTTCATAAACAGTTTTTTCAGCTTCGTCCTCAGGACCAATCTTTTGGCCTTTAAGCAGGGGAAATCCTTCCTGAATAGCACACTTTTCACACACAAAAATTATCTCTGTGGGAGAGATAGCCCGAAAAACTTTTCTTTGGCTGTCAGTCACCCCGCATATAGAGCAATTCATTAATGAAGAAGAAAAAGTCTGTTTTTTAATATTTCTGTGGACTAAAATATACTATACTTAATTGAGATATACTTCTATATCAGGAACATTGTCAGGAACAAGAATTACTGGCTTTTGGTTTATTACTATTGAAGGGGTTGCTGTTACATTATATTTATTTTTGAGGCTGGCTATAAGTTCACTGTCAAGATTCACATCAAAAGAATAAATGATAAGATCTTCATTTTTGCTGGCAACAATCCCAAGAATTTTTCCTGCATCTTCAGCATCCTTCTGCTGGGGCGCGTTATTTGAGTAAAAGAAAAAGATAGTATTAAGCCTGCTGTTGCATCGCTCATTAAGATATTTAACAAATTCAAAATGCTCCAGCTCTATAAGGGTATAGAACTTCTTTCTCAGCAAAACATCCTTGTTTTGCTTTCCCATTTTTTGCTCCAAATCATCTATTATCCTTCCTTGAAATGCCAAATCTTTGGAAATTTTTTCAAAAGAGCTTAAATTGCAGGGAATGGTTTCAAAAAGAGAATATTGCAACTTGTCCTGAAAAATATCATAGCCAACGCCTACCTGCAGGTTGGAAACCCTCTGGAGTTCAAGATAAGATATAGAATAGCTGACCGCAAAAATCAGCAGAAAAAGGGCTGTTCCAATTATAACTGATAAGACATATCTTTTCTTGTTTTCAAACTTTCTTTGCTCCATGTTCAGAAAATTATTCTAAAACTTATATAGGTTTCTACTACCTCCACTTAACCGTTTTTGAAAATATAGTGTAAAATATTGAAACTATCCACCAAAATCCGAATAAAATAGAGAAAAACAGATAAAACAAAAGAATATTTGTGACTAAATTTGACAGTTTCCCAATTTTTCTGGAAGCATAATACATGTAAAAGCCCAAAACACACATAAAGAGAATTATGAACAAAACAACAGGATTGCTGAAAAACAAAAATAAAGACCTTTCTACCATGTAGGCGTTAATATTGAATAAATTTGAAAAATCAAAATTAACGCTCTGATAAAAAAGAAGGTTGTCCTTCACATCAAAAAGGGTTTTGAAAAATAAATAAGTTGTGGCAAAAACAGAAAAAAATATGCTTATGAGCGCTATAGGTATCACAAATGTTCCCAAATCCCCATATTTTGTCCCTATAATTCTTCTGTAATCCCATAAATTTTTCAGAAGCCCAAAATACCACCTCCTTCTTTGTATCATCACTGCTTTAAATGTTTTAGGGGAATTAGTGTACGCTGGAGCCTCTGGGCAATTTTCAATTCTGTATCCATTATATTGGATTCTAAGCCCCATTTCAAGGTCTTCTGTGATGTTTCCAACAGCATATCCTCCAAATTTTTCAAAAAAAGATTTTCTGTATGCAGAAAACGCTCCAGGAGTAATATATATAGACTGCAGAGATGCAAATGCTTTTCTCAGAAATAATCCAAGAAGATATTCTGTGTATTGTATTCTCTGAAATATAGTTTTTGGTTTGCACAGCACCATTGCGGGCGTAACAGACATCACCTGAGAGTCTTTAAAAAATCTTACCATCTTTTTCATACTTTGCGAATCCACAATAGTATCTGCATCCATAGTAAAAATTATCTTTCCTCTTGCTTTTTTTATCCCAAGATTCAAGGCTGTTCCTTTTCCCCCATTTTCCTTATGAAAAACCCTTATTTTCCCACATTCAAAACTCTTTGCTATTTTCAGCGTATTGTCTGTGCTTCCGTCATCTACAACTATTATCTCAAAATTAGGGTAATCTGACTTAGAGATAGATTTTATTGTCTTTGCTATTGATTCCTCTTCATTATAAGCAGGAATAATTACTGAAACAGAAGGAAGCTCATCATCTGTGTAAAGCAGCTTTTTTTTCTTAGTGCCGGCAGCAAAGCTAAGAATGTAAAATGTTGTGGCAATAAGTCCTATATAAATAGAAAGGTAAATAACAATTGTTATTAGCTGCATTTATTTTACACCTGTTTTTTTTCAGCTATATTTTTTTCATCCACGCTGAAATAATCATAAAATTCATCGCTTAAAGTCAATTCGTGCGTATGCCCCTGCTTTTTTTTCTTGATAAGCTCAAGCTCTGCGAATTTCTTTATATGGTCATAAGCTTTGTTTCCTCTTATTTTTATTATGACAGACTGCTTTATCGGCTGCTTGAATGCAATGATTGCAAGTGTTTCCTGCTCTGCTTTTGTGAATTCAGAAGAGCCTGTTGCAAGCTTGTTTACTATGTTTGAAAATTCAGGCTTTACATCCATTTTCCACATATTATTTTTTTCAACAATCTGCAAGGCAGAGCCTATTTTCTCGTAAGATTCCTGAAGCTTTCCAAGCATGTCTGTTATTATAATAGGATTTAGATTTGAAAGCGAAATCAGCTCCTGCATGCTGAGAAATCTGCCAGATACAAAAAGTATTGCCTCTACAACATTAAACTCCTCTTTTTCTCGCACATTATCTATATCATCAATAGTGTTCTTACTCATTGCCATAACTCAAGAAAATCTTTGTATATTTTAAAGGTTTTGAATAATTTCTGAATATATCTTAAGTCTTAAATTAAAGCTATTAGCCCATTTTGCATAGGCATTCCAGCCTTGAAATATTTCTGCCATTTTTTCTGAATCTAACTTTTTATTAGAAAATCTATTGATTTTATTTTTTATATTCTTAATATTTCTCTTTCTTAATAATTTATAATAATAAAAGTTTCTAAATCCTAAAAAGTCAATTCCCTTTGAAAGAGAAATTATTCTTGATTTTTCAGGATGAAGCTGAAGTTTTAGATTTTTTATGAGGAAATCCTCAATTGCCCCCCCCCGATTCCAATTTCTCTTTAGAGCTATTTAGCAGAACAAAATCATCAACATATCTTATGTAATATTTTTCCTTTAAATTATATTTTATAAAATAATCTAGTTCATTAAGATAAACATTAGCAAAAAACTGGCTTGTTAAATTTCCCAAAGGCATTCCTTTACCTCTTGGATTATTAAGAACATTATTTTCCAAAATTCTTTCAATAAGCCAAATAACTTTTTCATCTGAAATTTTCCTTCTTATTATTTTTAAGAGAATTTCATGGTCAACTTCCTGAAAATAATGCTTAATATCTGCTTTAAGGCAATATCCTTTAATTTGATTTTCATTAAACCAACCATTTACTTTTCCATTTCTTGAAATCTTTCTTATGAATTTGTAAAACCTTTTAATAGCAAATAGATTTCCTTTGCCCTTTCTATTTGCACAAGAGTCATAAATGAAGGTCGCGTCAAAGATTGGTTCAATCACATTACAAAGAGCATGATGGATAACTCTATCTCTAAAATCTGATTTTGAGATTTTTCTTGTTTTTGGGTCTCGTAGAATAAATGTCTTTAAGGGATTTGGCTTGTAAGTCCCGTTTTTCAATTCTTCATGCAGATTTTTCAAGTTGGCTCCGAGATTCTTTTCAAATTCAATGACATAATCTCTTTGAGTTTTCCCTTTTCTTGCCTTTTTCCATGCAAGAAAAAGGTTTTGTATAGAGTAAATTTCTGGGTAGAAATTATTGTAAGTTTTCATATTATAAATCCTAGCCAACTGAGTCATTCTGCCATTATCATTGGAGTTGTCCAAGTTCGTGTTATTGGAGTTCACGTTCAGGTTATTGTTAAGATACAACCTGGAAAGGCAATCTAGCTAATTAATTGAAAGTAAATCACCAACCCTTCAAGTTTCATTATGAGATTACTAATTGTCGAGTTTGAATTTTATAACTTAACAAGTTAAGTTCTATTAATCAGCCTGTGGCCCAGCCATTTGCTTTTGCAAATCTGGCTAGGAATATTAAAAAGAAAAGTAAATTTTTATTTCTTTCTGCTCATTATTCCTATAACAGCTCTTTCAGCTTCTGCTTTTCTGGCGTTAAGTTCTTCTACTTGTGCTTGATATTCTCTGTTTATTCCTTGTAATAATTCAGATTTCAATTTTTCCGGCGTAGTGCCTTCGGCACTTACAACAACCACCCTGCCACCATCACTGGAGTTGCCCAAGTTCGCGTAATCGGAGCCCACGTTCAGGTCATCGTCAAGATACAACCTGGAAAGGCCTGAATTTCTTGTATAAAGAACTCGACTTCCTTCTCCTAATTTTGTTGGAAGCCCTGTTCTTTTATCTGTTTCTGAAAAACTTTTTCCATTGTTTTCTCCGGCTAATATTGAAGCATAAATTAACTCTGATTCATCTGTCAAATTAAATGCCAAATCTTGGGGTGAAGCTGAATCAACTCTTAAGGCCAAGTTGTTTAAAAACAGGTTTACTGGCATTCTTTGTTTTTTATTTCTGGCTTTTACTTGTTTCATTGAATCTTTTGCCAAATAAGCATTGGGATCTTTATCTGACCTTAGAACTAAGCCAGTATCTTCATAGGTTCCTCTCAAATCTATTCTAAGACAAAGGGCTTTTTCTAAATCAGCTTGATTTGCAGTTCTTAACCCTTCTTGTTTTAAAATCTGATTTGCAAGAATAACTGCAAATGGATTTGAACCAGTAACAACTTTTCCATTATATCTAAGAACATCTAATGCAGGATTTCCATTATAATCTGCTTTCACTCTTCCTTGATATTCCTCAAGAAAAGCTTTTCCAAAATCTCCCTCTAGAAAACCAATTTGTGGATTAACTGAAGGAATTTCAATTAAAGGTTTTCCTTTGAATACAGGTCTTGTCTGTGTTTCCATAATTTTTCCAGAAATTTGAAGTTTATAAATCTTTCTTTTTTGTTACCTTTCCATAGAAGTTACAAAAATAAGAAGTTTTTAGCCAATCTTAAATCGAAGTACCGCCCCTATTCCAGCCATATTAAAAAATTGCTCACCTTCGGCCACGCTTCAAACGTTTTCTTTGAAAACGACTCCGCCGATTTATCGGCGTCGTGGACGAAATCGTGAAATTTTTAAATTGCAAAACGAAGAACCGCCCCTATTCCAGCCATATTAAAAAATTGCTCACCTTCAGGCGTCTCTGTAGTAATAAGCTTTATTTCAGAACCCATCTGTGCAGCTATTTTTGATAATTCTTTTATCAATTGCTTTGGAATCTTCAGGCTTAGGTATAATATAGCAACAGCTCCTAATTCCAGGGCTCTTCTGGTTTCTTTTTCTCCAAGCGTTGATTTTTCAGGCTCTTCCCCTATTGATTTAAAGAAAACCTCAACAATCTTTTTTTCTACAAGCCTTTCATGGTCTATTAAAATGCCCTGAGATCTTTCCACTAATTCCCTTAAGCCTGTTTCAGAAGAATCTCCTAAATCTATTTTTCCCATTACTTTTTTCTGAAGTTGTCCTGTTAAATATTCTCCTTCTAAAAACTCATCTTTAGTTGGTATAGGTCCACCGATTAAAATTCCCTTAAGCTTTGGCATTGTAAAGAAAATAGTTTTCATTTCATCTGCAACTCTTTTGTAAAATTCTTTTGTAAGTCCCTCTGTTATTCTGTGAAATCTTTGAGAACTTTGTCCTCCAGCCCTTACTTTTGAAGGAATTCCAGATGTCATTTTTTGAAGAGCTTCTATTCTTTTTCCCTCGAGAATTCCGATTGTTGCTTCTTTTCTGTCCATAACAAGCAGACCGAAAACTTCTGTGACTTCAAGCATTTCTTTCAAAGGCTCTACGATAAACTCTTTATCGCATCTGTACATTCTTGTTTTAATAGGCATATGTGTTTCAATATCCCATAACTGCAAATCATCCTGCCCCTCAACTCTGGAAATATTTCCGCAGAAAATTACAAGTCCGTTTTCAGGAGTTTTTTTGTATTCCTTAAGCTGCCTTGTTATTTTGTCAAGTGCATTGCCGACATTTTTTCTTGTGCTTGTAGATTTTATGTTCTTCGCAGTTGATTTTTCAGCTTCAAGCTGGTCTGCAACAGTGTAAATGTTCTGCCCTGCAGGAATATAGACAGTTATCAATTCTGTAGCCCGTCCTTTGTACAGCTCCAGCTGTTCAACAAGTTCTGTCAGCTCTTCTTTGCTCATTTGTGTCATTTTCTTATTTAAACAAACTCTACTTTAAATTTACCCTCTTTTATTTCTTTTGCATTTGTAACATGCTTTAAATCTTGAAGAAATTCCTTTAAGACATTATAATTCTTCTCATCTAATGTCAAGATTATTTCAGAGTTCATAGGTTTTTTATTTTCTGATTTTATGCCCCTAATTTTAGAAATTAAATTAATTAATACAAACCACCTATTTGCTAACATTAATTCTGTAGCTATATCTTCTGTCCATCCTATAAGTTTTTTCTTATCAATTTCTGGCCAACTAGAAATATGAATACTCCTATCTTTTTCATTTTTCCTGAAATGCTCTTGGTATATTTTCTCTGTTATGAATGGTGTTATAGGTGATATTAATTTTAATATAGTAAGCAATGAAGTGTAAAGTGTATAAAATGCTGATTCTTTCTGCTGTTTGTTTCCATTGTACACTCGCCATTTAACAAGCTCTAAGTAATTATCACAAAATTCCTTCCAAAAGAATTCTTCTGTATCAAATTTGGCCCTTGAGTATTCATAAGTTTCAAATCTGTAGGTTGTAGAAGATATAACTCTATTTAATTCTTTTAAAAAAAGTTTATCAATTTTCTCCAACTTTTTAGGTTTCTTTGGTTTGTAATTCTTTAAATTCATAAAAACAAAATTAGAAGCATTCCATAGCTTATTCAGAAATTTTCTTCCTGCTAAAACATCTTTTTCAGAATAATCCAGATCTTCTCCGAGTTTTGAACCAGCTGCTGCAAACCTCAACGAGTCAGCCCCGTATTTTTTTACAATTTCCTTAGGATCAATTACATTGCCTTTTGATTTTGACATTTTCTCCCCGTGGAGCTTGACAAAACCTGAAAGCATGATATTTTCCCAGGGAATTTTATCCTCGCTGAAATAAGATTTGACAATAGCGTAAAAAGCCCAGGTTCTTATTATCTCATGAGCCTGCGGTCTCAGAGAGTAAGGAAGCTTAATCTTGTTGCCGGCAAGAGAAGAAGCTATCTGCGGAGTTAAACTCGATGTCGCCCATGTATCCAGAACTTTTTTTTCAGGTTCTGCCTTTTCCTTGCATTTTGGGCATCTCTTTTCTTTTTCAGAAGGATCTATTGGAAGTTCTTTTTCTTCTGCTAAAATTATTTCTCTACATTTTTTGCATTCCCATGCAGGAATGGGAACTCCAAAATGCCTGTCTCTTGAAATATTCCAGTCCCAATCAAGCCCTTTTACCCAGTTTTCATATCTTCTGTGCATAAATTCAGGAAACCATTTTATTTTCTTTCCCTGAGAAAGAAATTCTTTCTTTTTGTCAAGAATTCTTATGAACCACTGCTCTGTTGGCAAAAATTCTATAGCTATTCCGCATTTATCATGGACATTTACTGCATGAGAAATTTTTTTCTGTTCAATAATAAAGCCATCTTTTCTCAAATCTTCAAGAATGCTTTTTCTCGCTTCTTTTATCTTAAGTCCCTTGTATTTTCCATCTTTTATGCTTCCGTCATAATTGAAAATAATTTTTGGTGTTAGTTTATGGCGGTTTATTGCATCTACATCAAACTTATCTCCGTAAGAGCAGATTATCATAGCACCTGTTCCTTTTTCAGGGCTTGCTGTATTATCTAAATAAACTGGGACTTCAAAATTAAATAAAGGAACTTTTGCTTTTTTCCCAACAAAATCTTTATATCTTTTATCAGAAGGATGGACAAAAATAGCAACACATGCACCTAAAAGCTCTGGTCTTGTTGTTGCTATCAAAATATCTTTTCCATTTGTTGGAAATTTAATGGTTGTAAATAAAGTTTCCTGCTCTTTGTCTTCCAGCTCTGCCTGGGCAATAGATGTCTGGCATTCAGGACACCATAATGTTGGAAAATTTTGCTTGTAAACTCTTTTTTTCTTATACAGGTCTAAAAAAGATTTCTGGGACATTTTCTGCGAGTTTTTATCTATGGTTGAATAATAAATATCATAATCAGCGCTGATTCCCATATTTTTCCATTGCTGGACAAAATTTGGAGTTATATCCTTAAGAGTTTTAATACACAATTTAATAAAATCAGATCTTGACATCTCTTTGCTTTTAACATTATTGAGTCTTTCTATAAGTCTCTCTGTTGGCAATCCGTTATCGTCTGTTCCAAAAGGATAAAAGATTCCTCCTGAAAACATCCTTTGAAATCTGGCTATAAAATCCTGCTGAGAGTAAGAAAATGCATGCCCGACATGCATGTCTCCTGAAACAGTTGGCGGAGGTGTATCTATACTGTATATTTTTCCCTTTTTTTTAGAATTAAATTTGTAAATTTTTTCCTTTTCCCAAAAATTCAAAATCTTTGGTTCTTCATCAGCTGGTTCATATATACTCATTAGAAAAATAAATACAATAACTTTTAAAAACTATGCCCTTCTTTCTATAAAGACTGAAATTCTTGAGAATTTCGTCAAATAAAATTTAAGAAAAATTTCATAATGGCTGATAATAAAGTTCATATGCCCGCTGGCTTCGGCGGATTGATGCGATTTGAAGAAGAATACGAGTCAAAGATAATGCTAAAACCAACCCATGTAATAGCTTTTGTCATATTAATTCTGGCTTTTCGGATAGCTCTGGATTTTATAATTTAAAATGCTTCCAGGACTTGGCGGATTAGGTGGGTTAAATCCCAAAAAAATGCAGGCTATGATGAAGCAGCTTGGCCTTTCTCAGGAAGAAATAGATGCGTCTAGAGTTATAATAGAAAAAGACAGCGGAAGAATAATCATAGAAAATCCTTCTGTAACAAAAATAGAAATGAACGGTCAGGAAAGCTTCCAGATTTCAGGAGATGTAAAGGAAGAATCCGGCTTTGTTATTTCAGAGGAAGATATTAAAACAATTCAGGAAAAAACAGGAGCTTCTGAAAAACAGGCAAGAAAAACTCTTGAAGAAACTCATGACATTGCAGATGCAATTCTCAGGTTAAGTGAGAATTGATACTTTAAAATCATTGAGATTTTAATCATGCTATTTTAAAGCTTAGCTCTTGAAATATATCTCCAATTACCAATAACCATATTAATTCTGCAGGCTAATTATAACAATGGAGAAAATCGTTGAACATGTCCTGGAAGCTGAAAAAAACCTCAAGACAGTTGATCACATAGTTTATGTCACATTCCCCTTAATAAAGGACAAGCGGCTTCTTCTGAAAGTTCTGCAGGAGCTGAAAGCAATCATCACGCACTGCATAACCGCTGTTCTCCAGTATGAATATCTCTACAAAAGAATAAACCTTTATTCAGATTCCAAAGAAAATTTCAAAACTTTCACAGAAAAATGCGCTCCCCGATATGATATCAACAAGAACGAAATAAGACTTATTTTTGAATTGTTTGATTTTGTTGAAAAGCACAAGCAAAGCCCTTTTGAATTTATAAAAGATGAAAAAGTAGTCATACTTTCTGAAGATTCAAGACCAACAACCCTAAGTATTGAAAAAACCAAGGAATTTCTGGTTTTGGCTAAAGAAATTATCAAAAAAACCAAAGAGGGGATGAAAAAAGGCGCTTAATGCAATTCCAAACTGCATTTTTTTCTTTTACTTCGCAAAAATGACTAAAAGAAAAGTATAAAAACTTCGACATCCTCGTATATTACGCTTTTCTAAGAGGTGAAAAGGATATTGAATAGGAATGGAAGAGATAATTCAGGAAAAAATAAGCGCTGACCATCTTTTGTATGTGAGTTTAAAATACACTAAGACCTGCGATGTAATAATTAATCTTCTTCTAAGATGGAGAAAAATGATAGAAACTGCCATAAATGAAATTCTAAAG